>VFQP010001893.1_pt1 | contig 25346 bp, 24 predicted proteins | sample 3512351 | NCBI WGS metagenome assembly VFQP01 (sample SAMN10412372, study PRJNA504923) | tailings metagenome | isolation source: Relicate 1 Philex TSF1 revegetated site | place: Philippines: Tuba, Benguet | collected 2017-08-29
CGCCGGGGATGGCCAGCCCTGCCGGCGGCGTCCTCTGCCGCTTGCGGGGCCGGCTAGGGTCTGCGTTAGGGTTTGGGTCGTCGGCGTCGCCGTCGTGCGGCGGCGCGCCCGGGGGCGGCGTGGGGTGCAGCGGAGGCTTGCCGCCCGCCTGCTGCTGCTGCTGCGTTAGGGTTTGCGGCATGGGCGTGGGAGGGCTTGGCGTGAAGGTCATGGCCGAGAGCGTGGCGCGGCGGGTGATGTCGGCGGCGCGGGAGATTTGGCGGATCAGCTCGCCTGCGCGTGCGGCGTGGAGTGAGGGCTTAGGGCTTGATGAGGACGTCACATGCTCAACCCTAGGGTTGATCGCATGGGGTGCGCGGTGCTCACCGGCAAAGGGCTTGAGCTGCGCCTTGGAGTTGCTCAGCGCCACGACGGTGAGCGTGATGAGCGCGCTCTCCAGGCGCCAGGGCGCCCGCCGCTCCTCCAGACCCCGCCTCACGAGGGCGCAGCCCATGCACGAGGGCACGGGCGGCGCGGCGCCGTTGGCGGCGGCGGCGGGGTGGAGGGCGGGGAGGGCGGGGCCGCGGTCGCCGCGGGTCTCGCGCATGCGCTCCAGGACCTGCATGGAGGTTTTTAGGGTTCAGCGGCAGCAGCGAATCGGCACGTCGTCAGCAAGCACAGCGCAACCCTTTTCGCTTGTGCCTCTATCATGCACAGCTCCAGTGCACAACTCGACTCAACGCCCACCCCGTCACACTCCCTGGCTTTCCCTGCTGGCTGATGCCAAAACAGGCAGCAGCAGAACGACGAGGAACAGCACCTCACCTGCCTCAGCGCCTGCACGCCGCAAAGCTGCACGTCGTAGCGGTCCTCCAGCACCAGGCCCACCGTGCGTAGCAGCCACGACCCCACCGCCGGCCCCAACTGCGCGCGCGGCACGCATGGGGGCAGCGGTTTAGGGCTTAGCGGGGAGGGCTCCGCGTGGCCGCGGCACCCGGAATGCTCGCATGAGGCGAAGCCGCCGTGCGAGACGGCGGCCCCGACCCTAAGCATGCAGGCGTAAGCCCTGATGAGGGTTTACGCGCACCTGCCAGGAGAGCTGCACGAACAGCGCGGCGCCCTCGGGCGCGTCCAGCAGCCCTGCCAGCATGCAGCTGCAGAGCAGCTTCTCCGACACGGTCGCTTCGGTGGGCGGCGCCGCCGCCACGCCCTGAGGGCTTACCATGGGCCCGCCGTACCCCGGCAGGGGCAGAGGCGTGCCCGGCGGGCTGCCGTACCCCGCCACGCCAGCGCTGCCGGCGGCGGCGCCGCTGCCGACTGCGGCGCCCGGTTTGGCGCCCGGCGGTGGGGCGCCGGCGGCGGGCTTGGCGGCGGGCTTGGCGGCGCCGGCGGCGTTAGGGTTGTGCATGGGGAGGAGGCTTAGCTCGACCGCCTCCTTGAAGGTCTTGCGGGGGTCGTCCTGGGGCGGGGAAGAAGAGTGAGAGAGGGAGCACTTGCGTATGAAGGCCGCACGCACACGCACACACGCAGGGCTGCATGCGTTGCAAGCCCTAAAGCCCTCACCTGCATGAGGTCAAGGGCGCGGCGCTGGTCCACCAGCAGCTTGAGCGCCACGGCCGTGAGCGGCAGGTTGCACGGCGTGGCGTGCAGCAGCAGCGCCGACATCACGCTGCAATGCACACGTGGGTTTAGGGCACCAGCGTCGTTTTGGGCACAGCAACGTGGCATGCCCAAAGGCATGTCCCAACACACCAAACCTCACCTCCAGTGATCGCCTTGCCAGTCCAACCGCCCTGCCGCCGCCGCCGCCACCCCGCCGCCGCGCCCGCCCGCGCCCGCCGCCGCCGCCGCCGCCTGCCCGCCCCCACCCAGCTGCACCGGCAGCGCCGCCCCCGCCGCGCCCGCCGCCAGCAAAACCACCGCCATGAGCACCGGAACCCTCGCCCAGTCCGGCGCCGCCGGCTCGCCCGCCCCCAGCGCGCCGCCCTCGGCCGCCGCCGTCGCCATGCTGAGGGCTTGAGGGCTTAGCAGCTGCAGGTGCAGCCATGCAGGGTCTTGGAGCAGCGAGGCGCAGAGCTGCGCGTCGCAAAACACCGCAGACAGCAACCGCCCCTGCAGCTGCCGCGCCGCCGCCACCGCGGGCGGGGACGCCGGGGAGGAGGCCGCCGCCGCGTGCGGCCCCCCGCCCGGCGTGGACCCCCGCGGCAGCCCTGAGTTAGGGCTCAGCGCCGCCGAGGCGGCGTGCGAGGAGCGGGCGGCGCAGGCGGCGGCTGCGTGCGCCAGCAGCGGCTGCGTGAGCAGCTGCAGCAGCAGGCGAGGGTCCAGCGCCGCATGGAGCGCCAGGACAACCTGCTGCTCGTCCGCCGCCAGCCAGCAGCCCGCCATGAGGGCTTGGTTAGGGCTTGCGGCGGCGGTGCATGGGTGCGGCCAGGGCGCGGCGTGCGGGCACAGCGCGTGCGAGAGCAGCGCGGCGCGGCACGGCACGTCGGTTGGGAGGGCGGTTAGGATCGGTTGGGCGGTTTCGGCGAGCGGCGCCAGGCCGGTGCTGGCGGCGGAGAGCAGCAGGGCGCAGAGGGCGGCCACCGGCGCCGCTATGATCGGCGCGGCGGCGCCGGAGGGGGCAGAGGGGTCGAGGGGATGGCCGTGGTCACCGAAGGGGATGGGTGGGGACTGCGGGTTGCTGCCGCTGCCAGCCGCGGCGGCGGCGGCGGAGGAGTGGTTGTGGAGGAGGAGGAGGGTGGCGGAGGCGGCGGCCAGGCCCCGGTGCACGCAAGCGCTGGCGTGCGGCAGGCCTGCCAGCGCCAGGCAGGCCTGCAGCTCGCTCAGCACGCGCAGCGCGGCCAGGCGCAGCGCGCGCAGCGCGCCCTGCAGCCGCGCCGTGGGCCGTTCGCCGCCGCCCGCGCCCACTTCGTGGGCGGGCTGCGGCGGCGCCGCCGACGCCCCTCGGCGGTTTGCGGTGCGAGGCGGCGGCGGCGGCTGCGGTGCGGACGCGGCCAGGGCTTGCGACGTGAGGGCTTGGGCGGCGGCGTGGAGCCATGCGAGGGCGATGCCGACGCAGGCGGCGGCCACGTGCGGCAGCGCCTGCGACGCGGCGGCGCCACTGCTGCTGCTGGGGGCGGCGGCGCCAGCGGCGTTGCCAGCGGTGCCTGACGTCCGGCCGGACTGCACCTGCACAAGTTCGTGGTGCATGGCTTAGGGTTGTTTCGAGCCGCATGCCAAGCGAGCCCTCGAGCCCTAGCCCGGACGCACCTGCTGCATGACGGCGGCGGCCAGCTCCCGCGCCGCGTCCGCCGCCAGACGGTCCGCCTCAGCTGGCAGCCCTGACCCGGAGGGGCTAGGGTTGGGGCTAGGGTTCCCCCCCGGCAGCGCGGCTTGGAGGCACGCGCCGGCCAGCTGCGCCGCCGCCGCCACCGCCGAGCCCTGGATAGGGTCTAGCATGCGCAGCGCCGCCACCTGCACACGGCGGCGGCACAACGTCATCATGCGAGCCGACCGGGTCGCTGCATGCTTAGGGCTTGGCGACATGAGGGTTGAGTGCAGGTTAGCCGCACCTGCGCCTCCAGCCCCTGCGCTGGGTGCGGCTGCGGCGGCGCTGCGGCGGCGTGGACCTGCTGCTGCAGGCCCTGGATGAGGGCCTGCATGGTGGCGGGGTTCATGGGGGGCTGCGTGGGCGGGCTGGTGGGCGCGGCGGGCGCGCCGTGCGGCAGCGGCTGCCCGCCGAACGCCGAGAGGCACGCCCGGGCGTGCGAGCGGAGCCGCTCTGCAGCAGCGAACGCAAACGACGGCAGGACACGGAACACGGCGCATGTCCTTTGGTGGTTTGGAGAAGGTTCGAACCTGGCCAAAGGAAAGCGAAAAGGAAGCAGCACACTCACCGAGCACCCACTCGCGCCACGCCGCCGCCGCGCCCTGCCGCAGCGCCCCCACGAACCCATGCGCCCACGCCGGCACCGCCACGGGCCGCACGGCGCCCGCCGCCGCCGCCGCCTCGCCCTCCCAGCACGCCGCCCAAAGCCCCGACGAGGCGGGGCTTGGCTGCATGGGCGGGGGCGCCTCGGCGCCGCCGTCGCTGCGCACCGTCAGGAGCTGCTCTGTGCCCGCGCCCACGTGGCGCGCCAGGAGGGACGAGGCGATCCTGCGCCACCCCAGGGCACGCACAGCACGACGAAGTCAGGCATCGCCAGAACAGGCGTCTGCTGTTCTGCTGTTAGGGCTTGGCATGCGTCGGAAGCCCTCACCTGAGCAGCACGGGGAGCAGCAGCTCTGCGTCCGCCGCCGACGGCTGCGGTGGTGGCTGCGGCGGCGGGCTGCCGGCAGGGCTGCCGCCGGGCCCTGGCGGCGGCGGCGGCAGGGCTGCCGAGAGCAGGTGGTGCAGGACGGCGGGCACGGCGCCCATGCTCTCAAACCTGCACAAAAGGTGAGGCCTTCTTGAAAGCTTTTTGCTGGGTCGCACGGACAACTACAGGTTCACGAAAGGTAAACGGTACCCCAAAAGATGCCCCAGAAAAAAGGTAACGGAAGACGCACTTGGTGAGGCTGGCGCCGAGGAGGGTGACCAGCGCCTTTTGCATGACGAGCAGCTGCTGCCTCGCCCGCCGCTCCTCCTCCGCCTCCTCCGCGGCCTCGTGCCCGCTGGGCCGCCGCCGCCACAGCACCGCCCGCACGCGCCGCGCGTGGCGCGCCAGCGCCGCGAGCAGCAGCGCGGCGGCGTCGCCGTGCGCGCGCGCCGCGTCTAGCAGGGCGAAGGCGCGGTGGAGCCACGCCGGCGTCAGCTGCAGCGGCGGCCCCGCAGCCGCCGCCCCTGCGCCAACGCCAAACACCCAGGCGGCGAAACGACACCTCTTCCGAACAAGCACGCTGAGATGGGTGGGGTGAGATGCCCAGGTGCAAAACGAGGCTGATGGTGGATGGTCGCGCGCGCCCCACCGCCACGCACCGGCGGCATCGGTGCCCGGCGCCCTCGTGGCCGCGTTCGGCGGCGAGGCCTCTGGCAGCTCCGGCGTGGTCACCTGCCACGTGCCACCCGCGACTGTAAGCTCCCGCTGCGTCGCCGGCCCTACCGCAGCCGCGGCAGCCGCGCCCAGCGCCGCCGCCCCCGCGTCGCGGGCGACCGCCGCGCCGCGCGCCACCCGCGCCCGCACGCCCTCCTCCCACGCCTCCCACCGCACCGCCCCCTGGTCCTCCGCCGCCGCCGCAGCGCCGTCGCCGCCGCCAGCCCCCATGCGAGCCATCTGTGTGGCCAGTGACGACGTGAGCGCGGCGGCGAAGCAGCGGCGCGCGCTGGCTGACGCGGCCTTTGACCACTGCACCGCCTGAAGCAATACCAGCTCCCGCTCCCCCTCCTCCCCCGCCTCCTCCTCCTGGACGCTTGCTTCGGACGGGCCGCCGGCGGCGTCCGGCAGCAGCGCGGCGGCAGCGCGAGAGGCGTGCGCCAGCGCGGCGCGGTGCCAGTGCTGCTGCTGCTGCTGCTGGTGCTCATCCGCTGTCGCCTCCGCCGCCGCCGGCGTGCTTCGCAGCGCCGCCTTCAGCTCCGGCCAGGCGTCCAGCAGCCGCCGGCGCAGCGCGCCAAACCCTAACGCGGCTGCGCCGCCGGAAACCGTCCCAGAAGCTGCCGGGAAGCTGCCGCCGCCGCCGGCTGCCTGCACCGCCTTGGGGTGCAACTGCTTCAGCACGGCCCAGTGCCGGGCGGCGGCGAGCGTGCGGGGCAGCGCCGCCAGCACCGCCGCCTCCCCGCCGTGCGCCGCCCGCTGCGCGCCGGCTGGCGGCGCCGAGAGGGCGGGCGGCGGCGGCTCCAGCGTCCCTTCGGCGAGAAGGGCGGCGGCGTATTGAGCGGAGCTCCAGACGCCCGCCTGCTCAAGCGCGAGCAGAAGCTGCGCCGCCGCCGCCGCGTCGCCGCATGCCCACCCGCCGGCGCACCGCGGGCCGCCGCCGCCTGCGGCGGCGGCGGCGGAGCAGCCGGGCGCGTGGCGCAGCTGCAGCGCGGCGTGGCGGTCCAGCCAAGCGTGCAGGCAGGCCTGCAGGAGGCCGCGGCCGTTGGCGGCGGCTTGCAGCGTCGCGCGGCTCGGCTGCGGCGCGCCGCCGCTTGCGGATTTGTCGGTGGCGGCGGCGGCGGAAGGGCCGGCGCTGCCGCCGCCGGGGCCGCCGGGGGGGGCTTCGACGTCGGGCGTGTCGTACGCCGGCGTGGCGGCGTTGGGCGGCGGCGTGGGCGCGCGCGGCGGCAGCGGCTCCCGCTTGATGATCGACGGAAGCGGCTTGGCGTGGAGGGGCGGGGCCACGTCTGCGCACGCGCGCAACAACTCAGGGCGTGATTAGGGCTTGCTGGGACGGCGCTGTTTCGGCCGAGGGCTTCAGAGGCGAGGGCTTACCTGGCGAGCCGGCCGCGCCGCTGCCCGGCGCGCCGTCTCCCGTCGCCGCCGTCGGGGCCGTCGTGTTGACGCTGTCGGCGGCGTGCTGCCGCAGCCACGCCGCCACGTCTCCATGGAGCCTCGCCAGCAGCCCGGCGACGAAGAGTGCGCGCAGCGACGCCCTGGCGTGCTGCGTGTGCTGCTGCGCCCGCTGCCCGTCTGTCGCCGCCGCCGCCGCCGGCGTGTCGTCCGCCGTTGGTGCCGCGGCTCCGTGCGCGCTGCCGCCGCCCTTGTGCCGCTTAGCGGGGTGAGCCGAGGCAGCCGCGAGCGGCGGCAACCCCGTGGAGCTGGTGCGCCCCGCCGGCAGCAGCCGGGGGTCCACCTCCATGCCCGAGCCCTCGGCGGCGGCTTGCGCGGCGGCGGCGTCGGACGGCGGCGTCGGGTGGAGGAAGTGGGTGAGGGCAGCGGCGGGGAGGGCGAGAGGGTCGTGCAGCGCGAAGTCGCATGCGAGGTTGATGGCGGCCTGGAGGTTCCGGAAGGAGCCCTTGCCTGCAAGTGTTGATCGAATGAGGGCCGCAGCAAGATCCACCGTGGGAGGAGCAGCTCGGCAAGTGGCTGTGTTCTGAGCGTTCGTGCAGGCGTCAGGGCCCAGGGTTTGGGGAGGGCTCACCCATGGCGTCGACGAGCTGCTTGTACGCCAGCGCGTGGTCGCTGGACGCCATGGCGGCGTGCAGGGCTTGCATGGCCGAGGCCTCGCTGAACACCAACACCCTGCATGAGGGCGTGCGCACAAGCACCGTCATGCGCACTCCGCATCGCTCGCATGCCCTGAGTAGAAGCTGCGCGCATGGGCTTGCTCGGGTCTAGGGCTTACTTGGGGTGCACGGCCGCCTCCATGGCGTGCGCCCTCGCCGCCAGCTCCTGCAGCGCCCGGACCTCCCCACCCGGCCCGCCACCCGCCGCCCCCGGCGCAACCGCTGCCGCCGCAACGCCCACGTCGCCCGCCGCCGCCTGCCCACCGCCGACGACGACGAGCGTCGCCGTCGCCGCCTCCCACTCGGCCACCGCTCCGAGATAGTTGAGGCAGGCGGTGACGCCGGCGCCGGGCCCCGGGTGCATCGGCGGCCTGGCGCCCGCCGCGGAGGAGCTGCCCGGAAGCTGCTGCCGCTGGAAAGAGTGCCCCTTGGAGCCGAGCATCGCTTGCAGGGCGGCCGCCATCTGCCCGGCGTCGTGCGTGACGGGTAGGTCGCCCATCCGCAGCGAGAGCGAGGGCAGCAGCGCGGCGGACGCCGGGTCCCAGCCGGCAAGCCCTAGGGCTTGCTGCTCGCTCCACGCGGCCTCGGCGAGCAGCTGCGGCAGGCAGTCGAGCGGGAGCAGCGCGCTGGGGCAGCTGCGGAGGAGGTGGCGGATGGCGCGGCAGGCGCGGCGGCGCAGCTGCGAGGGGTCGGGTGGCGGGAACGGGTGCTCGTCCGCTGGGGCGGGCGCTGGGGCGGGCGAGGGCGAGGGCGCTGACGCGGTGGCGGTGGCCTGGTGGTGCCAGATGCAGTTGAGGTCGAGCAGAAGGGCGGCCAGCTTCTTGGCAGCTGCCTGGGGCAGCGCCTGGTCCTGCGGGAGCGCAACGCACCGATACCGTCAGCGCTTTACCTCACCGTGCAGCAGCAAGAAACGCAACAACGCCAAAACAGGTGACCCCGGACCGGGCTGACTGCAGCAAAACCGCCGCACCTTGACGCACGCGTCCAAAAGAGGCAACACCACGCCCGCCTTGAAGAGGTCCGCCTCGCCCATGGGCGCCACCCTCCCCGCCACGCCGCCGCCGCATGCGGCCGCCAAGGGCCCCAGGTGCTTATGCACCCACTCCAGCACCACGGCGGGGTCGCCCAAGCCCTCGTCGAGGGCATGCGCCGCCAGGCGGACGAAGTAGTGCAGCACCGCCGCCGGGTGCGGCTCCAGCACCTCCGCTGCCCGCTGCGCCAGCGCTTCGTTGGCCAGCTGCAGCGCGCTGGGCTGCGCCGCGGCGGCGGCGGCGCCGCCGCCGCCGGCCGCAGCGGCAGCGGCCGCCGCCGACGGCGGCGTGCTTCCGCCCTCGCCATGCGCCGCCGAGCTAGGGTACAGGTCGGGCGCGGGGCTGAAGGCGGCGGCGTCCTGCGCCGGCGTCAGCGGCGTGGGCGCGTAGGCGGCGGCGCCGCCGGCCGGCGGCGGCGGCGGCGGCTGGCCCGTCAGCGCGGCGACGGCCGCCGCCAGGCACCCGTCCACGTGCTCGAGCAGGTGCGTCGTGAAGAGCGAGGAGCAGCTTCCGGCCAGCTCCGGTGTGACGCCCAAGAGGTACTGCGAGGAGGCGCCGGCCGCCGCCGCCGTTGCCAAGCCCTGACCTGCGCCCATGCTGAGCCCTAGCCCGGCGGCGGCGGCATCGGGCGGCGCGCCGGCGGGCCTGCCGGCGACGGCGGCGGCCGGTGCGGGCGGGGCGGCGGCGGCGAGGCTGCTGGTGCGCCCGGCGGCGGCGCTGGGCGGCGCGGCGTGGAGGCCGCCCTCGGAGCACCAGTGGAGGTAGACGAGGCGGACGTACCAGCATGCCCTCATGCAGGGCACTCGGGCGCGCCAGAGCCCCAAGAGCAGCTGCTGCTTGGAGGTGGCGGCGAGCGCGCCGCACGAGAGCAGCGGGAGGTCGTGGCTTCCGGCCAGCTCCTCCAGCCACGCCTGGAGCTCCTCGTCGCCGGCATTGCGGAGCGGCGGCCTGCGTGAGCCCCACGGCCAAATCAGGGCGAGGGCAGAGGAGAAGACGCGACAACGTCAGTGGTGGGCGCGCGCACTCACGCACACACTGTCCCTTGCGCGTCATCTGCACCCAGTCCCAGTCCCAGTCCGCAAGGAGGAGGGTGGCCTGCTGTGTCCTGATTGGCCCGGCCCCCAGTGCACACAGCTCTGCGGATCTGGTGCACCCCGACGCGTCGCGGCAGTCGCACGAGCAACCAGTGGGCGACCCTGCTTGCTGCACGGTAGGTGCTTCTCCGTTCACCTGCACGGCTCGTGGGGCAGCTGCAGCTGCTGCAGCTGCGTGGACGAGTCCGAAGCGGCGGGCACGCGCGGTGGGCAGAGGAACCGCGGCCCCCACGCCTGCTGCGCCGCAGAGCCGGGCTTGGCGCTCTGATGCTCCGCGAGCTTGAGCCTGGAGCGGATCGTCTGCAGGCGAGCGGCGAGCAGGCGATGCGAAGCGCACGCCGTCGGCCGCCGCGGCCAACCGCCACAGCGCCCCCGCCGTGAGCTTGATCACGGCCTGAAGATGGTGATGCGGCCACCACGCGTGGCATGCTCTCATCTCATCGTCGCGGCAGCTGCATTGCACGGACCTGGAGCACGGCGTCCGGTGGGGCGACGCGAAAGCGGGCCTTGAACTCGTCTGGCACCTGGATGAGCGAGAGCGTCGACTCCACAGGCTCACGAATGCCGAGAGAGGCCTCGTAGGTCTCCTTGTACCCGTGCTCGATGGTCCTGGCGTCGAGGCTGTCCTCCGGGCACGCTCCCTGCGGCACGAGTTGAACAATTCCGCCATCCGCCTCGCGCCTGGCGCAGCGTGCAGCCGATCGAACGCATCCTGCTACTCGGGCCCTCACCGCCGGCAACGGGAACACGCCAGGCGCCTCAGCCAGGCCTGCAGCGGCCGGAGCGCCCGGCACAGGAGCTCCACCGGACGCTGAAGCCATTTGGCGCGATGCTGGCTGCGCCTGCACGCCGTCTACAGCGTCACCCACATGCGCCCATCACAGCTGCCTTTTGCTGAGGAACACTGTGTGGCGTCTCCGCGGGGCATGGGCGACCAACCCTGGCGCCTTGCCACGCTAGCGCCAAAAAGCATACCACAGCAGCAGCACTCCAGCAGCCTGCCTAACGATCATCCTGCGCGCCTGTGCCAGCGTCACCCGCTCCACGCCCTCTACCCATGCGCACTCGTTGCCGCCGCTCATACACACCCGCAAACACGCACCCCTGGCCCCCCTCTCTTTCCCACTCTATCGGGGCAGCCGCACGTCCCGCACGCCCGAAAAGTGCGCCTTGAGCGACGTGTTGCTCGCCCACGCCGCGCCCGTGTACGAGTCGTCCTGGTCCTCAACAAGCTTCTGCGCAGAGGCAGCAGGACCGCACGCCACTTGCCGTGCCCGCCATCAGCTCAGCAGCCTTGCCCTCTCCCCCTGCGAGACCACGCTTCAGCACGCCCGCCTCGCGACAACACCTTTACTGAGGACCTTCTCACCTTTTGCTCCTCCTGCTTCTTGTAGTACCACGCCATCATGGCCTTTTGCGACTCCTGGTCCACCACGGGCTCACGCGCCGGCGCCCCCGAGCCCTTTTTCTGCAGCTTGACCACCGCCTGCGCCCGGCAGCGGCACCACGCACGCGGCTCACCTCACCGCTTGGGTGTGACTCCTCGCCCTCCCTCAGGCGAACCTGGTACCACCCAGAGCTGCACAGCCGATCAAGAATGGCCTCCAGGCCGGTGCAGCCTCGGCTTGCCGCTCCATGCCTGGCGTGCTGCCCGCCCACCCGCTTGCCGCACGGAAGCACACCCAGTCGGCCAGCGGCGCTGACCTTGGTCTTTTCGTGGCGGCCCAAGTACTCGCTGAGCTTCTTCTCCGGCGCCATCTGCTTGCCAGCAAACCACAGCGTGGACGACTCGGTGTCCAGGTACTCGTGCCCGTACTGCGGAGACATATGCGCACCCATTCGCACGGTACAGCCAGTACCCTTTTGATGCGGCACACGAGCTCTGCGTGCGAGCGTGTCCCGCGCGCCGCCTCCTGAGGTGCGTCTGCCGGGCTGCAGCTGCCTGGCTGTGGCCACATGACGACTTGCGCCCACGAGCTCACCGACGCGCCGACGTCGCCCTCCTTGTCCTCGAGCAGCTGGCGCACCAGGTCCCACTCCGGGAGGCCCATGGGGTAGCAGATCATGACGGCGCCGCGCACGCTGTCCACGGCGTTGGCCAGCGCCTCCCTGGTCAGCGCCACCTTTCGCGCAGCCAGGTCCTTGGACGCCGCGGCCACGGCCTCGTCGAGCGTCTTGGTGAGCACCTTGGCCACGTCCGGCGAGCAGGCTGCGGGCGTGGGCACGCGCATGGCGGCCAGTCGCTCACGAGTGTGTGCGCGGCGGCCGGTGCGTCGCCGCCGCTGGGGGATCACAGGAAGTGAATCAAATGACCGCGTGCTGCGCTGGGCAGGCTCTGCGGGTGCTGCTTTCCTCCAAAGGGGGGGGCCGCGGTGGCGCCTGGAGCCTTCTTGTGCTCACCATTGCCCGTCCTGCGGCCGGTGGGGTCCATGGTGTAGTGCGGCCCCTTGTCGACGGGCACCTCCGAGTACTCGTCGATGCCCTGCTTGTCGAGCGGCTTGGCGGGTCCATACTTGGCGAGCTCCTCGCCCTCCATCTTGAGCATCTGTATCTTTGCGCGCAGGTTGTGCACCTCGGCCAGGTCCCGCGCCGTGTCCTTGACCGTCGCCTCCACCGTCGTCTCGAACAGGAACTGCTCCGCCTCGGAGCGCTGCGGACACGCGGCCACGGCACGCGACCTTTTCTCCAGGACGCGCCCCTGCGGTGCGCTCCACGCAAGCGAAATTGCCCGGCGCCACAAGAGCCACACCTTCATGTGGAGCTGCACCATCTTGTCGCCTGGGTCGCCAATGCGCAGCGCTGCGGCGCTGCGCAGGTGTGTGGCGGGCGAAGGGCTTGGCTCTGCCATGCGCGAGCGCGAGGAAGCAGAGCAGAGATGGACGCAGCGGAGGATGGCGAGGATGGAGCGGTGACAGCAGCTGCGGCTGGCGGTGATGGCTGTGGTCAGCGGTGAGAGCGCCCCGCCAGCCACGGCCATGAGCGCGGCGTCGTCCGCCGCCGGCGCGCCGGCCTCCGCCGACCCCCGCAGCCTGCTGCTGCTCAAGGAGCAGGAGTTGCTCAAGCTCAGGGAGGAGGCGCTGCTGGAGCTGGAGAAGCAGGTGCGCGGGCTTCAGGGGAGCGTCTGTCGCCGGGCCGCACCTGGCGCCGCAAACAGCTTGCGTGGGCGGACTTGCACTTTCTCCGCAGCTGCACTCCAAGCAGGCGCAGCACGATGACCTGCAGTCCAAGGTGAGCGGGCTCCTGGGTGGCCCCACCACGTCAGCGTCGCGGCAGGCGAAGCGCAGCCTGGAAAGCAAGCTCTCTCTCTCTTCCTCCTCTCTCGCAGTTCGAGCAGCTCAAGGAGGACTTTGCGTACAACCTGCAGCTGCTGGCGGGCCGCGACGAGGAGCTGGCGGACTTTGAGAGGCAGGCGGCGGCGCACGCCGCCGCGCTGGCCGACCGGGACCGGCAGCTGGCAGAGCTGCAGGCGTCCTACCAGGAGGCCTACCAAGGTGCGCCTCAAGCGCTTGCCAAGGCGTGTACGCTCGCTGCGCGGCTGGCCAGCTTGCCTCCACGTATCTGGTGGGCGTCCGCGTCCGCACCGCCCCCATCGGCAAAGCGCAGGGCAGAGGGCAGCCCAGGCCCCTTTGGTGCTGGGCCTGGGCCTGGGCCTGGGCCTGGGCCTGGGCCTGGGGACAGCATAAATTGGCATGCCGTGATGCGTGCCGTGCTGTTTGTGCGCGCGCAGCGCTGCGGGCGGAGCGCTCGGCGCGGCAGGAGGAGGCGCTGCTGGCGCGGGCGCGCGCGTCCGAGCTGGAGCAGCAGCTGCAGGACGCGAGGGCGTCGGGGTCCGAGGCGCAGCTGCGGCTCAAGGAGCAGCTGGAGCAGGCCAGGCGGAGCTTGCAGGCGAGTTGTGGAGGGGAGGGGTGGGCGGGCTCGCTCGCAGGCGTGTGGCTGTGAAGCGTGGGGCAGTCCCGCCACAGCGTGCGCGCTGCAGGCGCGGCAAACGCGGCGTGGGCCGCCGCCGTGAAGCAGCCACCAGAGTGTGCCCTCAGGCCGCTGTGGAAGGCCACCGTGCCGTTCGCACGTCTACGTGGCTGCGCGCCTGGCGGGCTTCTGTAACAGGCTCGGCGCTTGGTCGCTGCGCTGCTGCCGTGCGCAGAGGGCGGCGGCAGAGTCCGAGGCGGCGCTTTCGCGGCAGCAGCGGGAGATGGCGGCTGACTTCATGCAGCAGACGCAGCGCCTGGAGTCGGGGTATCGGCGGCAGGTGGAGGATGCGAAGCAGGTGGGTGGATGGGTGCTTTGGGGGCGGCGGCATTGGGGGGGGCAGCAGACGCAGCGCCCTAGTCGGGGTATTGGCAGCAGGTGGAGGACGTAAGCAGGTGGGCGGATGAATGGGGCATGTTGGGGCGTTGAGTCACCGGGGCAGGTTGTTCAGCAAGTTGTGGGGCGGCAAGCAGAGACTGAAAGTGACACGCGGCAGGGGCCTGCCGGGGGCTGAGAAGCAGGTCGGGGGAGAGAGAGGGTGTGCTGGGTCGCCTGTACTGTTGTGGTGCTTGTCGCCCCGCGCAGGAGGCGGAGCTGGCGAGGGTGGAGGCGGGGCAGTTGCACCCGCTGACGTGCTGCGCCATGCCTGTGTGTGCGCCTTGGTGGTGGCGTGCAGGAGGCGGAGCTGGCGAGGCTGGAGGCGGGGCAGCGCGTGCAGGAGGCACAGGCGGCGCGGGCCAAGGAGCTGCAGCAGCTGCAGGCGGCGCAGGTGAGGGCCGCCGACGGGCCGTGCTGATGTTGATGTTTCCACGCCTCCAGCCGCTGCTGGTGCTCTGAGACTGTCTGGCGGTGCGCTGCTGTGTGTGCAGGCGGCGCAGGCCGAGGTTCGCCGGCTGGAGCAGCAGTGCAAGGCGCTGGCGTACGAGCTGGACAGCACGCGCAAGCTCAAGGACGACGCGCTGGGGGAGGTGCAGGAGAGGAACGCGCAGCTCAAGCACCAACTCAAGGTGTGCCTGAGGGCAGTTTTGTGCGGGAAAGAGTCCGGCGGTGAGGGTGCACGAGAGGAACGCGCAGCTCAAGCGCCGTGCGCGGGGGGCCCTTGGTGCGCGCACCGTGCGCCTGCGCAAGCGTGGACGGAGGAGGCACGGGCGCCACACAGCAGGACACGTGACGCCCTTGCCTTTCTCGACCACAGGCCTGCCGCTCCTCGTTCTTTCCGTTCTTTCCTTTCGCAGACGTGGGGAGAGGAGGCAAGGGCGCCACGCAGTTGGTGGACAGGCTCGATGCCCGGCTCTTCTTTCTTTTCTTCTGTTGCTTTGCAGATGTGGGCGGAGGAGGCGGACGGGCAGCGGTCCGACCTGTCGCAGCGGCTGGCGGCGAGCCAAGCGGAGCTGGAGGACCTCCGCTGCGAGGCGGCGGCGGCGGCGGCGCTGGCGGCGGCGCGGCACGAGGAGGAGGTTGGGCTTCTGCGGCAGCGGCTGGAGCAGGCGCAGGGTGAGTGAGTGGGGGCGCGCGTGGCAGGAGGGTGAGGAGCAGGAGATTGGGGGTGACGTGGCAACGGCTGGAGCAGACACGGGTAAGGATGTGAAATGCTCAGCCGCGGCATGCAAACGCGAGTGCACGCCTGGCTGACCCCAGCACTCTCCACCGCGTGCATTTGTCTCGGCTCTGATGCTGCTGCCACCGCTGCGACAGCAAGCGTGGCTCACCTGTGCGTGGCGTTGAACGTGCTTCATGCCCTGGGCTCTGCTCTGGTCGTGCTGCTGCTGCTGTTGCTGCCGCAGCGAGCGTGGCTCACATGGGCGAGGAGCTGCAGGAGCTGCGTTCCTCGTTCAAGGCGGCACAGCGGCAACAGCAGGAGCGCGTGGCCGGCCTGGAGCAGGTGCGGCAGTCACCTCTGGGGATCTTATCGCGGCAGTCGCGTGGCGCATTGATTCAGGGACCGCAGAGCCAGGGCCGGAGCGCCAGAGTCTGCTTCTTGGTGGGGGTGCAGTGCCACGGCGGTGCCTGAAGAGGACGTCGCTATCTGCGTGCGCGTCGCCTGTTCAGGCGCACCGGCAGGAGAAGGAGCGGCTGTCGCAGCAGGTCGAGGCGGCCGAGCGGGCGCGGGCGGGCGAGGTGCGGGACGCCCGGGAGCAGCTGTGGGCGCGCGACGAGGAGGTGAGGCGCCGCTGTTGTTGCCGCCGCCGTTGCTTCTGTGCGGCTTGGGCGCGGTGGGCACGTTGTTGCGGGGCAGAAGGAGGAGGGGCCTGCGCGGGTGTCTGCTGTGGGCGCGCGACGAGGAGGCGAGGCGCAGCTGGCGCGCTGGCGATGCGTTTTGCTGCGCGGCGGGCTTCGCGGCGATGAAGCGTTACCGTGCCGTGGCCTGCGGAGGGAGCAGAGCCTTGCTGCTCGAGAGTGGGCGAACGGCCCGCCTAACCCCACAGGTCAAGGTGCTGCGGGAGAAGGTGGCCGAGCTGCGCAAGTCGCTGGACGAGCGGCGCGCCGACGTCCAAGCCCTAGAGGTAGGCTTGGCGCCGCCCATGCATTGCGCAGCGGGCCCTGCGACCCACTCCCCCCTCCTCCTTGCTCCTTATTCCTTCCCCTCCTCCTTGTCGCTGCTCTGCAGTCCGCGAGGCCGTCACGGCGCTCGTGCGTGCTGAGGTGCCGTGCTGCGCGTGCTGTGCATGCTGCGCGCGACCGCGCAGGAGCGGGTGGTGGCGGCGGGCGAGCGGGAGAGGGAGCTGCACCGGCGAGTGGTGACGGCGGAGCTGCGCGTCGAGGTGCGCTAGGGTTTGGGCTAGGGTTGGCCGAGGGAGCCGAGGGAGGGGCAGCCGGGCTTTCCTTGGCGCTCGCGCCATCCTCGCGCACGCTGCCTGTTTGGTTGCGCAGCAAAGTGCCCTGCCAGAACTCCTGCCCTCGTGCGATGCCTTGAGACGCCGTCCCTTGCAGAAGCTGACTGGCCTCCGACGACCCCTTGCCTTGGTCTGATTGCGGTTGTCGTTGCCAGCATCTGAGCCCTGCCCCGGCGCCGCTGCCGTGCGTGCCGTGCCCTGACTCACCACAGGAGCTGACAGCCTCCCACGACCCCGGCACGGCGGACGCGCGGCGTGAGCAGCTGCTGCACTCGGTGGTGGAGCAGCGCGACACGGCCAACGCGGCGCTGCAGGTGCGGGCATGAGGGTTTGCGTTAGGGCTCATGGGGCTGAAGCGGGGCGCAAGCAGCTGCTGCACTCGGTGGTGGAGCAGCGCGACACGGCCAACGCGGCGCTGCAGGTGCAGGCGGCACGAGGGTATGGGTCAGGGCTTGCGGGGCAGCAGGTGGGGCGCAGATCCTCGCGGCGTGCGTGCACGTGCCTGCATGCCTGCCCCGCCCCACATGTCTAGCGCCACAGAAAGCCACCCTGCTTTTGCACAGGAACGTGGAGGTCCTCAGCCTCGCGGCACCAATCGTGTGTTCCGTCCCTCTTTCTTTCATTGCGCCGCAGGACGCCGCCAAGCGGCTGCTGGACAAGGAGGTGGAGATCCTGAGCCTCCGTGAGGCGCTCGCCGCGCTGGCGTCGCCGCAAGCCGCCGCCGTCGCCATGCGCGTCGCCAGCGCCGCCGCGCTCAACGCCGCCCCCGCCCAGCTGCACGGCGCGCTCGGCGCGGCGTTGCGTGGGCTGCGGCGAGGTGCCGGCGGCGGCGAGGAGGAGGAGGGCGCGGGGGCATCGGCGGGCGGGGCGGAGGCAGAGGCGGAGGAGGGGAGGGAGCGGGCGGGGCCGTACGCGCTGGGGGGTGCCAGAGCGCTGCTGCGGCAGGCGCCCCCGGCGGCGGCGGCGGCGGGGCAGCAGCGAGCGGAGCGGCCGGGAGGCGGGGTGGTTGCGCCGCTGCAGCTGGGCGCGGACGTCGCCCTCAACGCCCAGGTGTGTGGTTTGCGTTAGGGTTTGCATCTGCCGGCGGCACGGCTGGGGCCCAACCACTACTGGGCGCATCGGATGTGCTTGGAGGGTGTGCGTGTGCGTTGCTGCTCTCTTCGGAGGGACGCTTTGGAGTGTGTGGGAACGGTGCACGCAGTGAGTCCTGGGCTCACCCTGCCCCATGCCCAAACCCTAAACCGCTGCAGGGCTCGCAGGACTCCATGCCCGAGCTGGCGCTGCCCTCGCCGCTCACCGACCTGGCGCCGTCGCCCCGCAGCTCCGCCAGCTTCTGGGCAGGTCCGCCCTCGCCCGTGGCCCAGCGCATGCATGCGTACGGGTGGCACGCTTGCTGCTGTGCACCCCAACACCTCCGATCCCGGCATTTGCGGCGTCCGGGCCGGTGGAGCGGCTACCAAAGAGCAGCGACACTGGGGCTGAGCCCCAACCAAGCCCTGACCCCCATGCGTGCGCAGGCGTGCTGGCGCGCCACACGGCCAGCAGCTCCGGCGGCGCCGCGCTCCGCCCGCACGCCACCACCAGCAGCGCCGGCGGCGGCGTTACCCTAAACCCTGACCCGGCGGGCCTGGCGGCGGCGGCGGCGGCGGCGGCGGCGCGGGCGGCAGAGTACCTGCGCAGCAGCAAGGATGAGCTGCAGGAGCTGCTGAGGCCGCTGGGCGCAGAGGCCAGCGGGTCGGGCGGGCCGGCGTCACCCACACGACTCGTCAGGGCCAGCAGGTGCGACCGTGGTCGTTCGCTCGATGAGACGTTCGCACCGGCCAGCGAGCAGCTCGCTGCCAGGCGCGGCGCAAAGCGACGTCTGGGGCGACGCATGCGCCCCGGCCGCAGGGACGACGCCACGGCCGCGGCGGCGGCGGCAGGCCCGACGAGCCCTAAGGGCTTGGCGCTGGTCGCTGGCCTCCGCTCCGCCCTGCAGCAGGTGCGGCGGTAGCTGCCTCCTGGCCCCTGCACGCGCACTCGGAGTGCGACGCACCGCGGCGCGGCGCGGCGTGTGTGCACGCGTCTCGTATCAACGGAACGGGCCACCCCCCGACTGCATCGAGCAGGAAGCATGATCAGCAGCGAGGCAGATTAGGCACCCAGTTCCCAGGCCAGAGCAAGCCGCAAGCGGCGGCGGCGCTGCAAGGCTGCAGCGCGGCATAGCGGCGCTACGTCTCCCTCGCGACTGCAAGATCTCGATGATGCCTGGGGGCGCGCGCTGATGTTCCTGCTTGCCAAGCCTCACTGGTGCTGCTCCGCAGGCCGACGGGCAGAACGCCCAGCTACGTGGCGCGCTGTCCGTGATGCGCCAGGAGATGGAGGCGCTGCAGCAGGCGGCCATGTCTGCCGCCGTCGTCGCCGCCGCCTCCTCCTCGGGCCCCCACGCCGCCGCGCTGCAGGGGCCTTCGGTGGGCCAGCAGCAGCGGCACGAGCAGGAGTTGGGGGCGGTGGCGCCGCCGGCGGCGGCGCTGGTTGGCGGGTCTGAGCGGCGGCGGCGGGAGGAGCAGGACGGGTGGGCGGGAGCGGGCGGGGAGGCGGGCGGCGGGGCGCTGCCGCCGGCGCGGCTGCTGCTGGCGGAGCTGCAGGTGCGCCGGGCGTGTGGAAAAAGCAGACCTTTCTCGCCAGGTTATTATCTTTCAGTTTAGGAAAGGGGGGAGGAAGGAAAGGCTTTCGGAGGGCAAGGTGAGGCGTGCCGCCGAGCCGGCGCAACGCCAAACAGTCACCGCCATGCATCTTCCCAGCGCTGCCGCCGCCGCCGCGGCTGCTGGCGGAGCTGCAGGCACAGCACGGGAAACGGGGTTCAGGGAAGAGGGCGGGGGCGGAACAGCCAGCTAGCGCAAGAGTAAGGCAGCGGCATGTGGAAACGCACTGCTGCCGCCGCCGCCGCAGGAGTCCAGCGCAGCTGACTCTCAGTCGTGGTGGCCGCACCGCTACCTGCGACTCCACCTTTCCACACGCTGCCGCCACCGCTGCCACGGCCGCAGGAGTCGGACCTGGAGCTCCAGCAGGCGCTGGCGCACGTGCGCGTGCTGCAGCAGCAGCTGGACCTGCTCCGCAGCGCGCACAGCGCGGCGCCCCCTCCACTCGCCCCGCTCGACTCCTCGCACACGCCGACCGCCACGGCGCCCTCCTCCGCCGTCATCAGCGCGCCCGCCACGCCGGCCCCTCCCGCCAGCCCGTGCCTGCCCTCCGCGCCGGCGCCGCACCCGCACCCACACGTCCAGCCGTCACCTGCGGTGGGTCAGGCCGCCGCGGCGTCGCCGGCGCAACTGCAGGCGGGGCCGGAGCTGCCGTTCCTGCGCGCAAGGGTTGAGCAGCTCTCGCTCGAGTGCCGGCAGCTCCGCCGCGAGGCGCTGCAGCTGCGCATGGCCGCCGGCGCGAGCCCTAGCCAAGCCCTAAGTGCGCCGGCGGAGGCGGAGGCGGACACGAGGGTCCCGCTGGGCCCCGGGCGGGAGGTGGAGCAGGGCGGCGGCGGCGGTGGGGTGGGTGAGGCGCATGGGGCGCAAGCCCTAGAGCCCTCGGCGGCGCCGGTGGAGGCGCAGCTGGAGGAGGCGAGGGAGCTGGCGGGGAGGCTGCAGCAGGAGAACGAGCAGCTCATGGACATGAGCAACGCGCTCAGGTGAGCTCGGCCTTGCAGCCTGTGCCGGCGGCCTCGCGCGGCGGTCGCTTGAGGGCGGCGGTCGCCACAGCACACACACGGCAGGCACGCGGGCCGCGATTTCTCGCAGTGTGCTGCGCGCGCGTTGGAACGCGTCGGCGGCGCTCACCCGTCATGCGACTTCGTCGTCTCACCACGCAGGGCGGAGCGCGACCGGCTGCGCGCCAAGCTGGCGGCGTGGGAGGCGTCGCTGCAAGAGTCCGCCGCCGGCCGCTCGCTCTCCGACCACGCCGCGGCCGAAGCGTCCCCGTCGTTCCAAGGTGTGCGTCTGCATCATGCCGCGCGAAGGCCTCGGCCCGCGCTCTCGAGCCGCGAAACACCATCCGTGCGGCCGTTCCCCTCTCCGACTTCGCAGACGCCTTGGTGGAGGAGCGCCTCGCCCGGCTTGAGAGCCAGAACCCGGACTGGGACCTGCGCGGCGCGGCGCACTCTGTGCAGCGGTACGTCGCGCTGCGCTCGGGCGGCGACTCGGGCGGTGACTCGGGTGCGGTCATCGGCGGCATCTCCTCGCCCGGCGGCGGGCGAGGCGGGGGAGGCGGGGCCTCGCCGGCGCGGTGGCCGGGGGAGCGCTTGGCGCGGCGCGCCGAGAGCGCGGGCGGCGAGCGGGGCCGGGAGGAGCAGCTGGGCGGGCTGGTGGCGGCGGCGGCGTGGCGCGGGAGCCTGCGGCGGTCGCCGGACGCGGACCGCCGCGCGCCGGGCGCGGCGTGGCGCGGCGCGCTGAGCCGGTCGCCCTCACCCCCCAGGTGCGAGTACTCACAACCCCACGCGTGCTCCCTCGAACACGAACCGCGTTCGACGAGCCATGTAGCTGGTCTCCACGCGATGCATGGCACGACGCGGCGCAGGTCTTCGCCCGGGCGCTGGGACTGGCCGGCGGAGCCGGAGCACCCGCGCCTCCTCTCGGCGACTCGCGCGGCCTCGGCGTCCCCTCCTCGACGTGACCAGCTGCAGCGGCGCTTCGACGCGCCCGCGATCTCGCTCGCGCCGCAGCAGGTGCTTTGGGCGCCGACACAGCACGCGCAGCACGCGCAGCAGCAGGAGGCGGGCGAGCTCGCAGTGGTGGGCAGCAGCGCGCCGGTCGCCTCCGCAGGAGCAGCGGCGGGGCGGGTGTCCGTGGCCACGGTCCCGCAGGGCGGGTTCGTCGCCGTGGGGCGGGGGGGTGCGGGCGACGCGACAGGGGGTGACGGGGAGGAGGAAGGGTGGCCGCAGGGCGGCGGTCAGGCGGGCGGGCCCGTGTCGCAGCGCGAGACGGCGTCGCAGCGGGCCAAGCTGCAGGCGCTGCAGCGCCGCCGCGAGCGCATGGCGCAGCCGCGGCTGACGGACGCGGCGGGCGCGCCGCGCGTGCGCAACTGGAACCAGCGCGACGGCGGAGGCGGAGGCAACGCGTGACCTGCTTCCTCCCTGTCCTGACAAAGTCGGCGGCGACGTGATCACCTTTGTGCGCACTGTGCACTGTGACTCCGCGCTTGCTGCTCTGGCCTTCCTTCTCCACTTTGCTGCTGCTGCTGCTCCCGACGGTCTAGGGACTGCAAGGGGCTCGGTGCAGGTTTGGAGTTGCCTCGGCAGTCAGTCAATCGGCAAAGTCTGGGGATCTGTCACAGGCCGCGTCACCACAACAGCGGCGCACACGAATCGCAGGTGGTGGGGCGGCGCGTGGGAGCAATGGGTTGGTTCTCGTTTGTTGTGGTTGCTGTGCCACGGGGTCTGCGTCTAATGGGGGGAGGGCGAGCGAGTGGCTTGGATGTGCACAGGGGAGGGCGGTTGCGGGCACACAAACGCTGCTTTGGGGACTCGATAACCAAGGAATTCTGTGGGCCTGGGGGCGGAACGGGGCGGTGGGCGCGGGCAGCGGGACGAACGGCCAGTGCAACACAAAGCAGGCAGGGCGCCAGAGCCGCGTGGCACGCGAGAGGGAACGGCCGGGCGGGGCTTGCGCAAGCGCCCACCCCGCCCCCCTGCGGCGCCGTTTGCTCTGCAGTCAGCCCCGCCGCACCGGCGGCGGTGGGCGTCCCGTCCAGCAGCCCCGTCACGGCAGGCGCGTCCAATGCCAGGAAAGCGTCCGAACCCCCGCCGCACGCGCATGCCCCGCAACGGCCATCGTGCGCCGTGCCCGTGGCGGGGGGCCCAGGCCCTGGCGCCCCACCGCCCACACCACGCCAGCTTGCTGGAGCCTCAGGCAAAGACAGGGAGGGAAGGAGTTGCTGCGGGGCGCCGGCCTGCCACACGTAAATTTCATCGGAACCGTGCCTCGGAGGAGCAGCGGCATCGCGCGCGCGCGCAAAGCGTCACAGGCGCCCAGTCCGCAACCGGGGCAGGCGCACCGGCACGCCCTGCCCCTCCCTTGCCCCACTGGGAACGCAGAGGAGCGGACATGCGCCGTGTGTGAATCGCCGGCCTCCAGGACCACCAGATCAACACAACAGCGCGTGGCGATGACGCACGCACGCACCGAAGTGTGGGGCCCACCTGGACACACTATGGGAACGCAGCCTGTATGCGTGTACACCTCCGAGGGCCCGCGGCCGCTGTGGGATCGCCAATGCTGCCGTGGCGCGCTGCCGCCGCCACATCCGTGCGCCGCCGCTCACCCGCTTCCGAGCCTCGGACGCAACCGCCATGGAGAGGGCCCCGCCGATCCGTTCGAGCACGCGCGCGCGCCGGAGCGCTCCGGCCCCGGCGGCGGGAAAGAGGGAGAGGCTGCGGGCGACCGCGCGGAGGAGGAACGAGAGAGAGAGGGGGGGAGGAGAGCACGCGCGAGAGAGAGGGGAGCTGCACGCACGTGCACACGAGATGGCGTTTCTCCCACGCGCCCAGACGCACGCCGCGCCGCGCCGCCGCCCATCTTCCCGCGCGCGCGCCAGCGCTTCTCCTTGCCCGGCAAATGGGACACGACAGATAGCGTCACCGTATATGCGAGGGGACAAAGTCGTCGTCGTGCGGAAAGGGTCTGAGCGGGGTCGGTCGCGGGTCCGTCGTTCAAACCCGTGCGGGGTGGGCGCTGCGCGCGGGCGCGCGGTGGCGCGCCTTGGCACGGCAGCAGAGTCAAAATCAGGGTGGTGTGTGGGCGTCTGGCGTCCAGTCACGTGCAGCCCAGCCTCCCCGGTCGTCGCGCAACGTCAAGAGAGGGGGCTGCTGCTGCTGCTGTGCCTGCTCGAAAAGGTAAAAACTGGGGGCGGAAGAAGCCAGTCCCTGCCCTGCACGTCCATGGGTCACACGTCCGTCCATCCCAGCCCCCCCCCCTTCTCACAACAGCCAAGGGGGACGCCGCAAACGCCGCCACCTCCGGTCGTCACGGCCCCGCGCACAGCAGACGCGCGTCTGCTGTGCGCGCGGTGCCAGGCCTGGGCGGCCCGCAGCGCCACCCCAGCACCCTGCGGCGCAGGCCCCAACCGGCAGGGCAGCCAAGGAGGAGGGGCGGGGGAAGGCGCTCTCTCGGGCGGGCCCACGGCGCCGCGCACACATGCGCGCGCAAACGGCCGCCACCGTCGCGCCCCAAACCACCGGCGACGCAAAACGAAACCTCGAAAGAGACGCGCGCGACGGGCGGGTGGGGGGCAAAGTCGCTGCGCTGCGCCGAAAAAAGCCGCCCCAGACTCTCACCCACACTCATCCTGCGCCCGCCCGGGCCGCCATCCAACAAGGCCTTCCGTCCGCATCGCCGGCGAGGAGCGAGTCAGGTGGGGGAGGGCGCGCGTCGTGGTGGGCGGCCACCAGGTAACCGTCCATCGGTGAGAGAGGGCGCCAGCAACCCCCCCAACCGCGCGCCCAGGCACGCCGGCACGCGCGCGGCCGCGCCCAGACGCCGTGGGGAGGCAGAGGGCCACTGCGTGGGGAAGGAGCGAGAGGGAGGGGAAAGGGCGAGGGGCGCCGCCCGCCGGCACCGTGACACCACGCACCGACCCGCACGCCGCCGCCGATTCGGCGGCGGCGCACAAGTCAAGCGTGCGGGGATGCACGTGGGGGCGGGCCGCGCGCCCCTCTTGAAAGCGAAGCGAAGGCCCTCGTCAGCCTGTCTCTGGGCGGGTCAAGGCGACGACGAGCCCCGCATGAGGGTTGCGGGGAGGGGTCGCCTCCGCCGCCTCCTCACCCCGTTGATCGCAGGCGAGGGCTCGTGGAAGCGCGAGGTTGGGGGCGCGGAGGCGGGCCCCTCCCTGCGAAGCTGGGCCGCCCCTGGGGAGGGCCAGCGTGGGAGAGCCTTAGCTTAGGGCAGCTCGGACCAGGTGGGGCAGCACGCGTTGTTCTTGGAGAAGAACGCGTAGTTGCCTCCCTCGGCCAGGAACTCATCGAGCGTCTGCGCACAGCATGGCCAGGGTTGGGTAAATTTAGTTTAGGGTGCCGCCGCCAGCGCTTTCTAGCGCCGTGGTGGCGTGCGAGAGGGCGGCGCGGCGCCGGCAATACTCACGGGGCAGTCGCCGTTCTTGAACAGCGAGAAGGAGAAGCTGCTGCCGTCCACCTGCGCCTTGGTCCACTGCAGGCGGGTGATCTTGAACACCTGCACATGCAAGGGCCGTGCAAGCGACAGCCAGCGGCAGTTGAGCGCCGACTCTAGAGTGGAGAACGACGAAGTCCGCGCTGCGGGCATCCAGCAGCCCTCACTGCGAAAGGGCCGGCAGGCACTCCTCCCCCCGGGGCAGCGCGGCGTTCACGCGCGTGTCCGACACACCCGGGGCCGTCGCACAGGGCGAAAACCTCCACGCTGCGCCCGAAAGCCGACCCGACACACCGCCCCAGAGGCAAGATGCTCACGCTCGCCGCCGCACCTGCTTGCCGGGGCCGTAGTAGGCGAACTGCACCGAGCGCTTGTCCGTCTCGAGCCCGTCCTCCGTCACGCTCGTGATGGTGGCGTTGCTCACCGACTGCACGCACTTGTCCGCTGCGCAGCACAGCACGCACAGCACGCGCACGGCACACCGACCTTGAGCCCTCTGCCGTCCGCTCCCGTCCGCTTCACACGGCCGCCGAACGCGAGAGCCGACCTGGACTCCTCACAGCCACGAGTAGCCGCAGCCCCGGCCAGGTGCACTTGCAAATCTCCACGCGCGAGGTGTGCTCAGCAGGGGGGCCCTCGGCCGCTCACCGATGTGGACCTCCGAACACGCTTCCAATCCTTCGCTGCCACCCGCTCACCCCCGCCCAAGCACGCAACCTTGTTGAAGAGCTTTGCCACCTGCCAGGTGGCCCGCTCACCAATGTGGAACTCGACCTTCCAAAGGTCCTGGTTGGCGCAGGGTCCGCTGGCGGGCCTCACGCCGAGCGTGAAGTTGTACGTGGTGGTGGTGGGGCCGCTGAACTCGTCCAGCTTGGCCACGTAGTAGGGCGTGCCGGTGACGGCCTTGTTGCAGCGGCAGAAGGGGAAGCCGTTGCCGCCGGGGGGGGGCGGGGGCGGCGCCAGGTCACCGGGGCCGTAGTCGGGGGGTGAGGGGGGAGGGGGCGAGGGGAGCGCTGCGTGGAGGGAAAGGGCAAAGGCAAGCAGCGGTCAGGACGCGGGAGAAGGGGAGGGAGCGGACGCTGAGGAGTGGGGTGAGGGAGCGAGCGGGGCTTACCGATGCCGGAAGGCGGTGTGGGGGGTGGCGGGGAAGGAGGGAGGGGAGGGGGAGGGGAGGGCGACGAGGGGGGAGGCGGGGGTGGCGGGGATGGAGGCGG
>VFQP010001894.1_pt1 | contig 25342 bp, 21 predicted proteins | sample 3512351 | NCBI WGS metagenome assembly VFQP01 (sample SAMN10412372, study PRJNA504923) | tailings metagenome | isolation source: Relicate 1 Philex TSF1 revegetated site | place: Philippines: Tuba, Benguet | collected 2017-08-29
ACTATGCTGGCGCCATTCATTGCGGAAACGGGATTCATGTCGACCTTGACACTTTCAGGCGAAATCCGTCGCGAGCCGGCTGCCCGGAAGGCTGCCGAGCGTCGGACGCTGTTGACCGAAACGCCGCGCCAGTGGGCAGAGCGCCAGGCGCTCGGGCTTGCCTATTCGCTGCGCGCGAAGCGGCTGGGGCAACTTGTCGACATCGCCGCCGGCCTGAACAAGCCGAAGGGCGCGGTGCCCGCCGAGTCCGACATCGGGCGCCATCCGATCGGCTTTGCCGGCTTCGTGCGAGACACGTCGTCGGAGGCCATTCTGGCGGCAGGCGAGCGCGGCTTCATCCCCTGGGCGCATGTCGGCCCACTGAAATGGTGGTCGCCCGCCAACCGCGCCGTCATGCGCATCTCCGACGTCCATCTGGGCAAGCGCTTCCGCCGCACGCTCAAGAGCAGCGGCTTCACCGTCGAGTTCGACCGGGCCTTCGAAAGCGTGCTGATCGGTTGCGCAGCGCGCCGCCCGGGCCGCCCGCATCTGACCTGGCTCACGCCGAAGATCGCCTCGATCTATCTCGAACTGCACGATCGCGGCCACGCCCACTCGGTGGAAGTGCGCAATGCCGATGGCGAGCTCGTTGGCGGGCTCTTCGGCCTGACGACCGGCCCTGTCTTCAGCGCGCTGTCGATGTTCCACACCGCCAACGACGCCTCGAAAGTCGGCATCGTCAGCCTCTACCATCACCTGGAACGCTGGGGCTTCGCGACCGTCGATCACCAGACGCTGGCCGGCTGGGTCGAGCAACTCGGCGCGAAGCTGGTGACCCGGGCGGAATATGGCGCACTGCTCGCCGAGCCGATCCCGGCACGTGCGGCGCCCGGCCAGTGGTCGGTCGAGATCCCGCTGGAAGAGACGGCCGCCTGGAAGCCGGGCGGCCGCGACGGCGACTAGAGCGTCGCCAGCAGTTCCGGCAGACGGTCGATGGCGTCCGCAAGACGCTCGTCGACGACGTGCAGATAGCGCGTCCAGTCATCGACATGGCCAAGCTCATCGGCCCCGTCCGAGATGCCGCGCAGCGCTATGAGCGGGACGTCGAAACGCTGGCAGGCGCGCGTCACGGCGAAGGTTTCCATGTCCACCATGTCGGCTTCGATCGCGTCATAGGCAGCGCCAGACACGATGTTCGAGCCGGTCGAGAGGGTCGCTTCCGCCACGCCGGGAATGCGCAGCGGCAACGGCACGATTGCCGGCAGATCGAGGAAGGGCGTGATGCCCTTGGGAAACCCCAGCGGCGAGGCGTCGATGTCGCGCCAGGAAACCGAAACCGCCTGATGAACGCTCGTCTGCTCCAGCGTGCGGCTGCCGGCCGAGCCGAGGCTGACGACGAGGTCCGGCAGTCTCTCATGGTGCTCGAGCGCGGCGAGAGCGGCGGTCACGGAGACCGCGGCCTCGATCGGCCCGACGCCGGTCATCAGCGGTGTGAAGCGCGATTTCAGCGCCGGCCCGTATTCGGCATCAACCGCCATGGCGAAGAGGACGCGCCGGCCGGCGATCGTCTCGACTGGCGGCGGCGCCCTCACCCCTTCAAGCCCTGACGGCCGCTGACGACCATGTTGGTCGCGGTCATCGTGGCGATGAGCTTGGCGTCGCCATCGGCATCGAAGGCATAGGCCTGGCCATCTGCGACGATGATCGTGCGGCCGGGCTTGGTGACGTTGCCGCGAAACAGAAAACGCTCGCCACGGCCGGGCGCGAGCAGGTTCACCTTGAACTCGATCGTCAGCACGGCAGCCTCGGCCGGCATCAGCGAATAGGCAGCGTAGCCGCAGGCAGAATCGAGTGCCGTCGAAATGATGCCGGCGTGCAGGAAGCCGTGCTGCTGGGTGAGTTCCGGCGCGTAGGCGAGTTCGATCTCGACTGTGCCGGGCGTTACAGCCGTCAGTTCCGCGCCGATGGTCGTCATGGCCTGCTGGCGCGCGAAGCTTTCGCGCACCCGGGCTTCGAAATCGCCATCCGGCATCAGTTCGGCCTTCATTTCACCTCTCAGGGCCCGCTTATTGCAAAGCCGGCTCGCTGTCGCAATCGCTTCGTGTGCGCTGCAGCATCGGCGTCTAGTTCAGGTAGAAGATCGACGCGTTGAGCAGGGTCGCGAAGGAGACCCAGGCGAGGTAGGGCAGGAAGAGCAAGGCGGCTGCGCGATCCTGCCGCCAGGCAAGCACGACGAAGGCGATGATCGAAATCAGCATGCCGATGATGATGACCAGCGCCATGCCGATGTTCTGCAACGTGAAGAATACGGGCGACCAGAGGAAGTTGAAGCCGAGTTGCACCCACCAAGCCGTCATCGCGCCGCCGGTGCGGCGCAACCGCCAGATGCGCCAGCCGGCGATGCCGATCATGATGTAGAGCACAGTCCAGACCGGGCCGAAGATCCAGTTCGGCGGGTTGAAGGCCGGCTTGTTCAGGTTCGCATACCAGTCGCCGGGAATGTTGTTGGTGCCGATGAGCGAGCCGCCGCCGGCAACCAGCAACACGAACAGAACGAGCGGAAGGTAACGCGCCATCAGGAACCCCATCATGAAACCTAGACGCGCTCAACGCGCGGTGCGGGCGAGCCGTTCCGGTCAGGCCCGCTTCAGCACCGATACGAAAAAACCGTCGGTGCCGGATCGATGCGGCGAGAGCACGATGCCGTTTTGTCCGATCCGCGCCGTCTCCGGCGCCTGCGGGGCAAGCGTCTGCCAGATCGCGTGATGGTCGGCTGGCACGAAGCCGGGATTGGCGGCGAGAAACGCCACCACCTGATCGGTGTTTTCCTCCTCGAACAGCGAGCAGGTCACGTAGACGAGTCGTCCGCCCGGTTTCACGTAGCGGCTCGCATTACCGAGGATCGTCGCTTGTTCGCCGCGTCGCTGGTCGAGCTGGCGGTCCGACAGACGCCATTTCGCGTCCGGCCGCCGACGCCATGTGCCTGACCCGGTGCAGGGCGCATCGACGAGGACGAGGTCGCACTGGCCGGCGAGCGGCTCAAGGCGCGCCTTATCGGCGATCGCCTGCACGTTGCGCGTACCGGCGCGTCGTAGACGATCGAAGATCGGCGCGAGGCGGCCCTTGTCGGCATCATGCGCGAAAAGCTGGCCGCGATTGTCCATGGCAGCTGCCAGCGCGAGCGTCTTGCCGCCCGCGCCTGCGCAGTAGTCGAGTACCTGCATGCCAGGCTCGGCGCCCGCCACCAGCGCGGCCATCTGCGAGCCTTCGTCCTGAACCTCGAACCAGCCCTTCTGGAAGGCGGGCTCGACCTGAACGTTTGGATGTCGGCCGTCGCCGGCGATCGGCGCGATGCGCAGGCCGTCGGGAGCGAGGTGGCCGGGGACTGCACCTGTTCCGCGCAGTTCCTGCACGACCTTGTCCTTCGCCGAAAGCAGCGTGTTGACGCGCAGGTCAAGCGGCGGACGGGCGGCGAGAGCCGCGCCCTCGGCGACCCAGTCGGCTCCGAAGGTGCGCTCGAAGTGCGGCACCGTCCAGTCGGGCACTTCCGCGCGCACGGCATCCGGCGCGTCAGCCAGCCTTGCGGTGTCGGCGGCGAGTTCCTCGGCGGTCAAAGGTTCGGGCGCGAAGCGGTCACCTTCGAGTGTCGCAGCAAGTGCAGCGGGCGTCATGCCGGCCTCGAGCAGAAGCGCGCCGATCGCCTGCGCGCGCGGGGTGTCGGCGCCCATGACGAAGGAGGCCGAGCGGCGGCGGCGCAGGGCGTCATAGACGAGGTTGCCGATCGCCGCGCGATCGCCTGCGCCGGCGAAGCGGTGGGAGAGGCCCCAGTCGCGCAGCGCGTCGGCCACCGGGCGATGCCGCTGCTCCATGTCGGAAAGTACTTCGATGGCTGCTGCCAGCCTGCCGCCCAGTCGCATTTCAATTCCGCTTTCGTGTCTGCCGCGCCTGATAGCCCATGGCGCGCCAAACGCAAAACGGCAGTTCGGTCACGCAGGGAGTACGCGCTTGAGCGCCACCGAGAGCACAACGCCGGCAAGCACGGCAAACCACAGCCCGGCGAGCCCGAGGCTGGAATAGACGATTGCGCCGAGGACCGCGCCGGAGGCGAGACCGAGCCAGAGGAGGAGATGCCACACCCAGCCCCATGGATCGCCGCCGAGAAGTGCTGCCGCGAGCCGCTGGCCGAGCTTCACCAGCGCGCCGGTGACGTAGGTGAGGCCAATGCTGACCTCGCCATTGCGCACGAAGACGCCGTTTTCCGCGCCCATCGCGATCGCCAGCACGGCGACGGCTAGCGAGGAATGGCCGAACGCTGCGAGCGTGGCCGCAAGCGCGATCAGCGCGGTCACCGTGGCCATGATACCGGCGGCACCGAGGCGCGACAGGATCGTCCCGGCCATCACGCCACCGACGAAAAGCGCGATCAGACCAGCAGGGATGAGGACCGCGCTGACGTTCTCCACCACGCCCGCGCCAAGGCGCGTGGTGTTGCCGCTCATGAAGGAGACGAAGAAGCCGCCGAGTTCGAGGAACGCATGCGCATCGACATAGCCGGCGAGCCCGGCAAGGGCGACGGCGACGATGCGTTCCTTCGGCGTATGCTGGTGCAAGGCTAAGCCCCGGGGCGGCCAGATCGCGTGCAGCCAAGACCGCGGCCGGAGCGTCCCGGCCGCAGGATCGGCAGATGGCCTCAGGCCTGGATGACGACCACGTTGGCGCCGACCGGAACGCGCTCGTAGAGGTCGATCACGTCGTGGTTGACCATGCGCACGCAGCCCGACGAGACGGCATGGCCGATTGTCTCCGGCTGGGTGGTGCCATGGATGCGGAACATGGTGTCGCGGTTGCCACGGTAGAGGTAGAGCGCACGCGCGCCGAGCGGATTGCCGAGGCCACCGGGCACGCCGCCGGCGTATTGCCGGTTTCGCGGGTCGCGCTGCATCATGTTCGCCGTCGGCGTCCAGCTCGGCCACTTGGCCTTGCGGCCGACCCTGGCATTGCCGGCGAGCGCTAGCCCCTGCTTGCCGACGCCGATGCCGTAGCGCATCGCCCGGCCATTGCCCATCACGTAGTAGAGCCGGCGCGCCGGCGTATCGACCACCACGGTGCCTGCCGGGTGGCGGGTCTCGTAGGCGACTTCCTGGCGGCGAAGCTCGGGCTTCGTCTGCATGAAGGAGAGCGGTGCGATCGGATACGGCTCGGTCGTGATGCGACCGTAATCGGCGCCCACCCCGGGGATGACGCCGGTGGTGCAGCCGGCCGCGACCAGCGGCAAGCCAATAAGAAAGGAACGCCGCGATAGCGTCATTGTCGTTAACCCCTTGAGCCCAAGACCATTCGTGAAGAATGGGTAAGCTGTCATGGTTAAAGAAGCGTTGCCGGTGCGTCATCCCCCCGGCGTGCCGAAGCAGTCACAAAACGCTGAAACGAAAACGGGCGCGAGATGATCGCGCCCGTCTTTGCTGCTGGTCGTGCGTGCCTGGTCAGGCAGTAAGGTCGTAGCGGTCCGCGTTCATCACCTTGACCCACGCCGCAACGAAGTCCTTGACGAACTTTTCCTTCGCGTCGCTTTGCGCATAGGCCTCGGCGAGCGCGCGAAGCTGGCTGTGCGAGCCGAAGATCAGGTCGACGCGCGACGCGGTCCACTTGAGTGTGCCGTGCTTACGGTCGTGCCCCTCGAAGGCGTTGTCGCTCGTCTTCTTCCAGACCGTGTTCATGTCGAGCAGGTTGACGAAGAAATCGTTCGTCAACACGCCCGGCCGATCGGTGAACACGCCCTGGCTGGTGCCCTGATAGTTGGTGCCGAGCACGCGCAGTCCGCCCAGCATCACCGTCATTTCCGGCGCCGTCAGGTTGAGGAGCATGGCGCGATCGACCATTGCCTCTTCAGGCATCATGAACTGGCGCCCGGAGAGGTAGTTGCGGAAACCGTCGGCGCGCGGCTTGAGCGCCTCGAAGGAGTGCGCGTCGGTCTGTTCCTGCGTGGCATCCGTGCGGCCGGCCGTGAACGGCACGGTCACCTCGACGCCGGCATCGTGGGCAGCCTTCTCGACGGCGGCCGAGCCTGCCAGCACGATTAGGTCGGCAATCGAGACCTTCTTTCCGCCGGTCTGCGCGTCGTTGAAGTCCTTCTGAATGCCTTCCAGCACGCCGAGCACCTTGGCGAGCTTGGCAGGCTCGTTGACTTCCCAGTCCTTCTGCGGCGCGAGGCGGATGCGGGCGCCGTTGGCACCACCGCGCTTGTCCGAATGACGGTAGGTCGCGGCAGAAGCCCAGGCGGTTGAGACCAGCTCGGAGACGCTCAGGCCGGAAGCCAGCACCCTGGCCTTGAGGTCCGCGACGTCCGCATCGTTGACCAGTTCGTGGTCGACGGCCGGGATCGGGTCCTGCCAGATCAGCACTTCCTGCGGAACGAGCTTGCCCTTGTAGCGCGGGCGCGGGCCCATGTCGCGATGGGTCAGCTTGAACCAGGCGCGGGCGAAGGCGTCGTTGAACGCCTCGTGGTTCTCGTAGAAGCGGCGCGAGATCTTCTCGTAGGCCGGATCCATGCGCATCGACAGGTCGGTCGTGAGCATGGTCGGGCGGTGCTTCTTCGTCGGGTCGTGCGCGTCCGGCACGTCTGCCTCGGCGTCCTTGGCGACCCACTGGAATGCGCCGGCAGGGCTCTTGGTCAGCTCCCACTCATGCTCGAACAGATTCTTGAAGTAGTTGTTGCTCCAGCGAGTCGGGGTCTGCGACCAGGTAACTTCCGGGCCGCCGGTCAGCGTGTCGCCGCCGAAGCCGACGCCGTAGCCGTTCTTCCAGCCGAGACCCTGGTCCTCGATCGCCGCACCTTCCGGATCGGGGCCGATCAGCGACGGGTCGCCCGCGCCATGCGCCTTGCCGAGCGTGTGGCCGCCGGCGATGAGCGCGACGGTCTCCTCGTCGTTCATGGCCATGCGGGCGAAGGTCTCGCGGATGTCATGGGCAGCCGCGACCGGATCCGGCTTGCCGTTCGGGCCTTCCGGGTTGACGTAGATGAGGCCCATCTGGACGGCTGCCAGCGGCTCTTCCAGCTGGCGCTCGCCGCTGTAGCGCGAATCGCCGAGCCAGGTGCCTTCGGGGCCCCAGTAGAGTTCTTCGGGCTCCCAGACGTCGGCGCGGCCACCTGCAAAGCCGAACGTCTTGAAGCCCATGGACTCCAGCGCGACGTTGCCGGTCAGCACCATCAGGTCTGCCCAGGAAATCTTGTTGCCGTACTTCTGCTTGATCGGCCAGAGCAGGCGACGGGCCTTGTCGAGGTTGGCGTTGTCCGGCCAGGAGTTCAGCGGCGAGAAGCGCTGCTGGCCCTGCCCCGCACCGCCACGGCCGTCCGTGATGCGGTAGGTGCCGGCCGCATGCCAGGCCATGCGGATGAAGAGACCGCCATAGTGACCGAAATCGGCCGGCCACCACTCCTGCGAATCCGTCATCAGAGCATGGAGGTCAGCAATGAGCGCATCGAGGTCGAGGCTCTCGAACTCCCTGGCGTAGTCGAAATCAGGCGCCATCGGGCTCGAGAGCGCCGTGTTGCGGTGCAGGCCCGAGAGGTCGAGCTGCTCGGGCCACCAGTCGCGATTGCGATGGCCGCGCGACCGTGCGCCGCCCCCACCGGCACCGCCGCCCGTGACAGGGCACTTGCCGGCGCCTTCCTCAACCTTCTTGTCCATGTCGAAAAATCCTCTCGTTGATCACCGACATGCGCCCCGAAGACACCTCGTCGGCAAAAATTGTCACGGGCGGCACCCCCTGCCCGCTTTTGAATGGTTCCAAACTATCGCCTCGAACCGATAGACGCAAATTGCCTTTTCTGCTCGGTTCGATAGTCTGCGATTATGATCCGCATCACCTTCCGCCAGCTCGAATATTTCGAGGCGCTTGCCGAGACGCTACATTTCGGGCGTGCAGCCGCATTGTCCGGCGTTACGCAGCCGGCGCTTTCCGCTCAAATTTCGGAGCTGGAGGAAAAGCTTGGACGCAGGCTCTTCGAGCGCGGTTCCCGCACCGTGCGGCTGACCGAGGACGGCTCGGCGCTTCGCGTGCGGATCGAGGGCCTTCTTCGCGATGCGCGGAGCCTTGAAGAGAGCGCCGCGCGGCTGGAGACAATGCGCGGAAGATTCCGGCTCGGCGTTATCCCGACAGTTGCGCCCTATATCCTGCCGCCATTGCTATCCGCCTTACGCGACAGCCACCCGGCGCTGCTTATGGAACTGCGCGAAACCGTGACGGATACGCTGACGGAGGAACTGCTGGCCGGCCGGCTCGATGCGATGGTCGTCGCGCTGCCGGTGCGCCATTCGGCGCTCAATGTCGAGCCGCTTTTCGAGGACGGGTTTCGGCTCGCCGTGCCAGCAAACGATCCGGGTTTCGTCGACCCGCCCGTCGCACCGGAAAGCCCGGCGCTGGAGCGCCTGATGCTGCTCGAGGAGGGCCACTGCATGCGCGACCAGGCGCTTGCGCTGTGCGGCGCAGCGAGGCCTGCGGCGCTCTCGAATTTCGGCGCGACCAGCCTGACGACGCTCCTGCAGATGGTGGCACACGGCCAGGGGCTGACGCTGGTGCCAGACATGGCGGTCCGCTCCGGCACGTTGCCGGCCGACATCCGCGTTGTGCCTTTCAGCGCGCCACAGCCGTCACGCACGCTTGGCCTCGTCTGGCGGCGCAATGCGAGCCGTCAGGCCGACTGCCGCGCTCTTGCCGATCTGATCCGCGCGGTCGGCCTAGAGACGCGCGACGTGGAGCGCGAGCTGCGCCCACATGAGGGCGAGCACCACGAAGCCTAGCGAAAAGGCCGGCTGGCGATAGCGGATGCGGTTCGACGTCACGTGGATGAAGGAGTGGACGATCCGCGAGGCGACGAACACCCAGGCCGCAACGACCATCACAGCGCCCACACCGCCCGTGACGAGCAGCGCCAGGCAGCAAATGTGGAACAGGACCGGCAGCTCGAACTGGTTGGAGAGGTTGTTCTTCACGAACAGGCTTTCCGGCGGCTCGGTGCGGTTCTCCCGGTAGTCGGAAATCTTCACCCTGCCTTGCTGCACCATCGCCTTCCGGCGGAGGAACATCAGCACGTAGATCGCATAGACCAGCGCCACATGCGCCAGCATCGGCCAGATGATTGCAGTGCCTTGCATGTCGTCCTCCCCTCGCCCGAAGGCCTATCCTGCCCGATCAGCCGCCGCCGGGATAGTTCGGGCTCTCGCGCACGATGGTCACGTCGTGGGCGTGGCTCTCGCGCCAGCCGGCATTGGTGATGCGCACGAAGGTGGCGCGGGTGCGCAGCTGCTCGAGATCGCGCGCGCCGACATAGCCCATGGCCGCCTTCAGGCCGCCGACGAGCTGATGCAGCACGCCGGAGACGGGACCCTTGTAGGGCACCTGGCCCTCGATGCCTTCCGGCACCAGCTTCAGCGCGTCGCGGACTTCCGCCTGGAAATAGCGATCGGCCGAGCCGCGCGCCATCGCGCCGACCGAGCCCATGCCGCGATAGGCCTTATAGGAGCGGCCCTGATGAAGGTAGACCTCGCCGGGGCTTTCGTCCGTGCCCGCTAGCAGCGAGCCGATCATGGCGGCCGAAGCACCGCCGGCCAGCGCCTTGGCGAGGTCGCCGGAGAACTTGATGCCGCCGTCTGCAATCACACCGAGGCCGGCCTTGTTGGCCTCCTCTGCCGCCGCCATGACGGCGGAGAGCTGCGGGACGCCGACGCCGGCCACGATGCGGGTGGTGCAGATCGAGCCCGGACCGATGCCGACCTTGACGGCGTCCGCACCTGCATCGATCAGTGCCCGCGTGCCGTCGGCGGTCGCGACGTTGCCGGCGACGACACGCACGGAATTGGAAAGCTTCTTGGCCCGTGTCACGGCGTCAAGCACGCGCTGCGAATGGCCGTGAGCGGTGTCGATGACGAGCAGGTCGACGCCTGCGTCGATCAGGCGCTCGGCACGTTCGAAGCCGTCATCGCCGACGCTGGTGGCGGCAGCGACCCGCAGGCGGCCCTGGGCGTCCTTGGTCGCATTCGGGTTGAGCTGCGACTTCTCGATGTCCTTGACGGTAACGAGGCCGACCAGACGGCCCTGCGTGTCGACCACGAGCAGCTTTTCGATGCGATGCTGGTGGAGAAGGCGCTTGGCCTCGTCCTGCTCGACGTTCTCGGAGACGGTAACGAGGCGCTCATGCGTCATCAGCTCGCGGACCGGCTGGCTCGGGTCTGACGCGAAGCGCACGTCGCGGTTGGTCAGGATACCGACCAGACGTCCAGTGACGGTGCCGCCCATGCCGCCGTTCTCGACCACCGGGATGCCTGAAATGCCGTGGGCGCGCATCAGCGCCTGCGCATCGCCCAGCGTCGCGTCCGGCCCGATGACGAGCGGGTTCACGACCATGCCGCTTTCGAACTTCTTGACCTGGCGGACCTGCTCGGCCTGCTCCGCCGGCGAGAAATTGCGGTGGACGACGCCGATGCCGCCGGCCTGCGCCATGGCGATGGCAAGCCGCGCGTCGGTGACCGTATCCATGGCGGCCGACAGGATCGGGATGTTGAGCTCGATGTCGCGCGCGATGCGGGTGCGCACGTCCGTCTCGCCCGGCATGACTTCCGAATGGCCCGGCTGCAGGAGCACGTCGTCGAAGGTGAGCGCCATCGCGCCCGTCGCGGTTTCGATGATCCTGGCCATGGGGAGCTGCCTTTCGAGAATAGGGAGAAGCGTGTCCGCACCGCCTCTTACGGCAGGTGGTGCAGCGCGGTTCTTGACCCCTCTGGGATTGGCGCCGGCAGGTACCATGTCCGCAGCGTAAAGCAAAGCCCGTCGCAGCAGTCAGGCATGCATGGCGGCCATGCTCTGCGTCCCAAAAAGAAAAGGGGCGGCCGAGGCCGCCCCAAGGTCATCGGGAGGTCAGCAATCAGCCATTCGCGGCCTTTACCGCACGCTTCGCCATCACCACGACGAGGTTGGCGCGGTATTCGGCGGACGCGTGGATGTCGGACATCATCGAATCAGCCGAAATGGAAACGCCTTCAAGGGCGGACGGATTGAAGGAGCGGCCGAGCGCGCTCTCGATCTCGCTGGCGCGGAAGACGCCGTTGTCTCCGGCACCCGTGACGGCGACGCGAACACCATCGCTGCCCTTGGCAACGAAGACACCGGTCATGGCGTAGCGCGAGGCGGGGTTGCGGAACTTCTCGTAGCCGGCCTTCTCGGGCGCGGTGAAGCTGACGGCGGTGACGATCTCTCCGTCTTCGAGAGCGGTCTCGAACATGCCGGTAAAGAACTGGTCGGCCGCGATCTCGCGCTTGTTGGTGACGATCGTTGCGCCCATTGCAAGCATCGCCGAGGGATAGTCAGCGGCCGGATCGTTGTTGGCGACCGAACCGCCGATCGTGCCCAGGTGGCGTACATGCGGGTCGCCAATGTGCCGCGCCATGTAGGTCAAAGCGGGGCACACGGCCTCGATCTCCTTGCTGGAGGCGACCTCGGCATGGGTGGTGCCGGCTCCGATGCGCACATTGCGGCCGGAGACGGTGATGCCCTTGAGCTCCTTCACATGGCGCAGGTCGATCAGGTCCGAGGGTGCTGCGAGCCGCGTCTTCATGGCCGGGATCAGCGTCATGCCGCCGGAGACGAGCTTGCCCTCGTCGACCGACCCGATGAGCCTGGCGGCCTCGTCCAGCGAAGAGGCGCGGTGGTAGTTGACCGAATACATCGTGTCTTGCTCCTCAGTGCTTCTTTGCGGCGTTGAGCGCGTTCCAGACGTTCTGGGGCGTCGCCGGCATGGACAGTTCGTTGGTGCCGATCGCATCCGTGATCGCGTTGATCACCGCAGGCGGCGAACCGATCGCGCCGGCCTCGCCGCAGCCCTTGATGCCGAGCGGATTGGACGGGCACGGCGTGGTCTGATGCGACACCTGGAAGGACGGCAGGTCGTCGGCGCGCGGCATGGTGTAGTCCATGTAGCTGGCCGTGACGAGCTGGCCCGTCGCATCGTATTGCGTGCCTTCCAGAAGCGCCTGGCCGACGCCCTGCGCGATGCCGCCATGAACCTGGCCCTCGACGATCATCGGGTTGATGATGTTGCCAAAATCGTCAGCAGCCACGAACTGGATGATCTCGGTCTTGCCCGTATCGGGATCGACCTCGACCTCGCAGATGTAGCAGCCAGCCGGGAAAGTGAAGTTGGACGGGTCGTAGAACGCACCTTCCTTCAGGCCCGGCTCCATGCCGCCCGGCAGGTTGTGCGCGGTGTAGGCGGCAAGCGCCACCTGGAACCACGGCACGGTCTTGTCGGTGCCGGCCACCTTGCACTCGCCATTCTCGATAACGATGTCGCCCTCGTCGGCCTCGAGCAGGTGCGCGGCGATCTTCTTGGCCTTGGCCTCGACCTTATCGAGCGCCTTGACGATGGCCGACATGCCGACCGCGCCGGAGCGCGAGCCGTAGGTGCCCATGCCCATCTGCACCTTGTCGGTGTCGCCATGGACGATCGAGACCGAGTCCATCGGGACGCCGAAACGATCGCAAACGAGCTGTGCGAAGGTAGTCTCGTGACCCTGGCCGTGGCTGTGCGAGCCGGTGAGCACCTCGACGGTGCCGACCGCATTGACGCGCACTTCGGCAGATTCCCAGAGGCCGACGCCTGCGCCGAGCGAGCCGACCGCTGCCGACGGCGCGATGCCGCAGGCCTCGATGTAGCAGCTCATGCCGATGCCGCGCAGCTTGCCGCGGCGCTTTGCTTCCTCCTTGCGCGTGGGGAAACCAGCATAGTCGGAGGCTTTTAGCGCCGCATCGAGCGAGGCGCCGAAATCGCCGGCGTCGTAGCACATGATGACGGGCGTCTGGTGCGGGAAGGAGGTGACGAAGTTCTTGCGGCGCAGTTCTGCCGGCGAAACGCCGAGCTTGCGCGCCGAGGTCTCCATGATGCGCTCGAGCACGTAGGTCGCCTCGGGTCGGCCCGCCCCGCGATAGGCGTCGACCGGCGCCGTGTTTGTATAGATCGCCTTCACGTTCGCGTGGATCGCCGGGATGTTGTACTGGCCCGAAAGAAGCGTCGCGTAGAGGTAGGTCGGCGTCGCGGACGAGAACAGCGACATGTAGGCGCCGAGATTGGCCTTGGTCGCGACCTTCAGGCCGAGGATCTTGTGATCGGCATCAAACGCGATCTTGGCGTGCGTGATGTGATCGCGGCCATGCGCGTCGGTGAGGAAGCTCTCGGTGCGATCGGCAACCCACTTCACCGGCACGCCGGTCTTCTTCGAGGCCCACAGGCAGACGATCTCTTCGGGGTAGATGTAGATCTTGGAGCCGAAGCCGCCGCCGACGTCGGGTGCGATGACGCGCAGCTTGTTCTCCGGGGCGACATTGTAGAACGCGCTCATCACCAGGCGGGCGACGTGGGGGTTCTGCGAGGTCGTCCAGCAGGTGTAGTGGTCCTCGGCCTTGTCGTAATGGCCGAGCGCCGCGCGCGGCTCCATCGCATTGGGAACGAGGCGGTTGTTGCGGATGTCGAGCTCGACGACATGCGCGGCCTTGGCGAATGCCGCGTCAGTCGCGGCTTCGTCGCCGAGGTCCCAGTCGAAGATGAGGTTGTTCTTGGCTTCCGGATGGATCTGCGGCGCGCCGGCTTCGAGCGCGTCGGCCTGATCGATGACGGAGGGCAGTTCGTTGTAGGAGATCTCGACGGCTTCGGCAGCGTCCTTGGCCTGCGCGCGGGTTTCGGCCACGACGACGACGACGGCGTCACCGACATAGCGCACGCGATCAACCGCAAGCGGCGACCATGCACCCATGTTCATGGGCGACCCATCCTTGGAATGGATCATCCAGCCGCAAATCAGGTTGCCGATGCCGTCGGCCTTGATCTGCCGGCCGGTCAGGACGCCGATCACGCCGGGCATAGCCTCGGCGGCGCTGGTGTCGATCGCGGTGATCTCGGCATGCGCATGCGGGCTGCGCACGAAGGCGGCATGCTTCATGCCGGGGACGACCATGTCGTCCGTGTAGCGACCGGCGCCGGTGATGAAGCGGCGGTCTTCCTTGCGGGCCACGCGGGCGCCGATACCTTCCATGCCCATCGAAAATCTCCTCCAGATTCGTTGGCGGGCAGCCCTTGCTCAGCGCAGGCGCGCGAGCCGACCAGCCCAAATTCAGCAGTTGAACGGGGCTTCAGGCAGCCTTGGACGCGCCGCCGGCCATGGCGTTGGACGCAGCCAAAATCGCCTTGACGATGTTGTGGTAGCCCGTGCAGCGGCAGATATTGCCTTCGAGCTCGGCACGCACCGTCTTCTCGTCGAGATTTCCGGCGCCGTGGCGCGCGATCATGTCGGTCGCCGCCATGATCATGCCGGGCGTGCAGAAGCCGCACTGCAGACCATGATGCTCCTTGAAGGCGGCCTGCACCGGGTGCAGTTCGACGCCATTCGCGAGACCCTCGATCGTGACGACTTCCGACCCGGAAGCCTGTGCTGCGAGGATCGAGCAGGACTTCACAGCCTTGCCATCCAGATGCACGACGCAAGCGCCGCACTGCGACGTGTCGCAGCCGACATGCGTGCCCGTCAGGCCCTGATGCTCGCGCAGGAAATGCACCAGCAGCGTGCGGTCTTCGACCGTGCCTGAGACCTTACGGCCGTTCACAACCATCGATACTTCGGACATTGCGTTCCTTCCCTCCGGAGCGGCAGTTCCTCACCGACCGGTCGTCTCGCCGGTCGCTCGTTTTGCTGGACGGGGAAGAGCCTGTGGGTTCGCCCGCCGGTCTGCACGATACTCAAATGCAGATGCCATGGCGGTAACGAAGCCGCGATCCTCCCAGTCGCTCTGCGGAGAATGAGACGTTGCTTGAGGACCGTACATTGTACTTTCGGTCACGCCGGAGCATCATCGGCGAACGCCTTGCAGACCAGCGGCGCGGAGGAGAATTCATGGGCTGTCGCGCGACGCGCTATGCCTGCGGCATCGTTGCGATCCATTCCGAAGATGCGACCGTCCGGGAGTTCGTGACGGCGCTGGCCGAGGAGGCGACGAAGGCCGGCGCAGGGCTTGCAACGATCTTCTTCTCGCAGGATGTCGTCGACCCGCAGTCGCTCGCCGAAGCCATGACCGAGATTGCACCGGACCTTTCCTATGCCGGCTGCTCGACGGCCGGCGAGATCACGCCTGACGGCTATGGCGAGGGACGGCTGCTCGCGATGCTCTTCCCGTCCGACGCGTTCGAGGCGGCTGCGACGATGATCGAAAACGTCTCCAGCCCCGGCATGGAGAAGGTCGCGGCAAGCGTCGACCAGCTGCGGCTGAAGCTCGCGGATGGCCAGGTGGAAGCGCGCGACCAGATGTTCGCCGTGCTCCTCGTGGACGGGTTGTCCCGTGCCGAAGAAGCCGTGACGTCGGCGCTTTACTGGCGGCTCGACGACATCCCGCTCGTCGGCGCTTCGGCCGGCGACAATCTTCGCTTCGAGCGTACCACGCTGATCCTCAACGGGCGCGTGCGGCAGGATTGCGCAATTGTGATTCTGGTGAAGAGCCGCGTGCCCTTCCACATCTTCAAGACGGAGAATTTCCGCCCGACCGGGCAGAAGCTCGTCGTAACCGCATCCGATCCGGACCAGCGCCGCGTCTACGAGTTGAATGCCGAGCCGGCGGCGCAAGCCTATGCGGCGGCGATCGGGATCGACGCGGAAGCCTTGACGCCCGCAAGCTTCGCTTCGCACCCGGTCGTGCTGCGCATTGGCGGCGAGTATTACTGCCGCTCAATCCAGAAGCTGCACCCGGACGGCTCGCTCACCTTTTTCTGCGCCATCGACGACGGCATCGTTCTGACGCTCGCGCACCCCAAGGGTATGGTGGAATCGACACGCGAGCGGCTGAACGAGGTGGAGGCCGTGCTGGGCGAGATCGACGTGGTGCTGGGCTTCGACTGCGTCCTGCGCCGGCTGGACGCGCAGAACCGTCAGAGCTTCCGCTCGATCTCCGACCTCTACCAGTCGCGCCGGGTCATCGGCTTCGGCACCTATGGCGAGCAATACCGCTCGATGCACCTGAACCAGACCTTCACAGGCATCGCGTTTGCCACGCCGCGCAAGGCTGCCGAATGACGCCCCCTGCCCCGCCCTCCGAGATCGACAAGCTGCGCAAGATCAACGCGGTGCTGATGCAGCGCGTCGAGCGGTCGATGGACCAGCAGGGCAATGCCTTCTCGCTGTTCCAGACGGCGATCGGGCTCGAACAGCAGGTGCGCCAGCGTACCGATGAACTGACGACGACGCTGCGCAGGCTTGAACAGACGAACCGGGCGCTGAACCTCGCCAAGGAGGCGGCCGAGACCGCCAACATCTCGAAGACGCGTTTTCTGGCAGCTGCCAGCCACGACGTGCTGCAGCCCCTCAATGCGGCACTGCTCTCGATCTCCGCCCTTGCTGAACTCCAGACCAGCGATCGCGGCGTCGCGCTGGCGCGGCAGGTCGAGCAGTCGCTGGAGACGATGGACGAGCTTCTGCGCACCTTGCTCGACATCTCCAAGCTCGATTCCGGCGTGATGCGGCCGGAGCCGGCAGAGATCGCGCTCGGCAGCCTTTTCGAGAGCCTTGCTTCCGACTTCACGCCCTTGGCCGCCGAGAAGCGCCTGTCGCTGCGTTTCCGCCCCTGCGGGCTCTTCGTGCGGTCGGACCGCATGATGCTGCGGCGCATCCTGCAGAACATCATCTCGAACGCCATCCGCTACACGCGGTCCGGCGGCATCCTGATCGGCGCGCGACGGCGCGGCGACATGGTGCGCATCGACGTGGCCGATACCGGCATCGGCATTCCCGCCGACCAGTTCGAGGCGATCTTCGAGGAGTTCCACCGCGGCTCGCTGCCGCCGGGCTTCGACGTCGGCTATCGCGGCGGGCTCGGGCTCGGGCTCGCCATCGTGCAGCGCATGGTTTCCGCGCTGCGCCATCAGATCACGTTCACCTCGAAGGAGGGTCGCGGCACCACCTTCCGCGTCTACGTGCCGCTTGCGAGCGCCCCGCGCACGGTTCCGGACCGCATCGACACCGGCAAGGTGCCGCGCGGGCGCGACCTCATGACGGATGCCAAGGTGCTGCTCGTCGAAAACGACAGCTCGGTCATCGAGGCGATGGCGACGCTTCTGACCGGCTGGGGCTGCTCGGTGCGCATGGCCGCGCAGACGGAGGAAGCGATCGGGCTCCTCGGCGACACCAGCTGGACGCCGGACATCATCGTCGCCGACCAGCATCTCGACAATGGCGACCTTGGCTCGGTCACCATCGACCACATCCGCTACTATCTCAGCCGCCACGTGCCGGCGTTGATCGTCACCGCCGACCCCTCGGACGGTCTCGTGGAGCGAACGCGCAAGGTCGACATCGAGTTGATGCGCAAGCCGGTGAAGCCGGCTCAGCTGCGTGCGCTCATGGTCCACATGCTGGGTGCGAAGCGGTAGCTTGGCGTGCTGGGTGCGTCCTTCGAGGCTCGGCTTTGCCGAGCACCTCAGGATGAGGACGGGGGATGCCATCCTTATCCTGCTCCTCTGAGCCTCGGCTTTACCTGGTGATGCAGCTTTAGCCCTCCCTCATCCTGAGGCGTGAGCAAAGCGAGCCTCGAAGGACGCACCACGCCCCTACCCGCCGAACCCCTCGTCGAGCTTGAGCAGTTCCGTCGCGTCGAGTTTGGACACCTCGATCACCACCTGAGTGCGCGAGTAGACGTTGAGCTTGCGCAGGATCTCGGAGACGTGGGCCTTCACGGTGGTCTCGCCGACCTGCATCTCGTGGGCGATCTGCTTGTTGAGCTTGCCGGCGCGCAGCATGTGGAGGACGCGCATCTGCTGCGGCGTCAGGGTAGCGAGGCGGGCGAGCATGCGGCGGCGGTCGTCCTCGTCGGGGGCCGGCGGAGGGGCCTCGTAACTGTCGGGCATGTAGACCTTGCCGGCCAGCACCTCGCTGATGGCGCGGGTCAGTTCCGCCTTGCGCGAGGATTTGGGGATGAACCCCGAAGCCCCACGGGCCATCGCCTCCGACACGATGCGTGGATCTTCATGACCGGATACGACGACCACCGGCAGGCGCGGGAACAGGCCGCGCAGGCGCGTGAGCCCTTCGAAGCCGCTGACGCCCGGGATGTTGAGGTCTAGCAGGATGAGGTCGTAGTTGCGGTCGCCGGTGGCGAGCGCAACTGCATCCTCGATGTTGACGGCATCGTCTGCAGTACCCTCGGGATAGGTGGCCTCGATGGCGCTGTGCAGCGCCTCGCGAAAGAGTGGGTGATCGTCGACGATCAGGAAACGTGTCATGGAAATTGCCCCGCCCATGACTACCGTAGGGTCCAAGCTCGCGAAGTCAAAGGTGTTGACAGCTCCGGCTTCCGGGAGAGATGCGACCCCGGTCGAAAACGCGGAACAATTAACCGATTGTAGCGTTCCCTCACGCTAGGCACGTACCGCGCGAGCGTGCCGGTCGGGGGCCGGTCGACGGTGGCCGAGGACAGAGACGAGTGGCAAATTGGGCCAGGCAAATCAGCAATTGAGTGCAGACGACCTTTTGTCGGCCCTGCCAGTTGCCGTTTTCATTACCGATCGAGACGGGTTCATCACGGCGTTCAACGCGGCGGCGGTGACGCTATGGGGACATCAGCCTGAGTCCGGCGTCACCCGCTGGTGCGGCTTTGCGAGCCTCCTTGCCAGCAACGAAGAGCCTATGGGAGCCGAGGCAAGCCCCTGCAGCGTCGCGCTGTCGAGCCAGCACGACCAGCCTGCCAAGGATGCGATCGGCGTCCGCGCGGACGGGTCGCGCGTGGCGTTCGCGGCCAATGCGAGGCTGCTACGCAACACCGCCGGCGAAGTGACCGGCACGTTGACGGCACTGACGGACCTCAGTCACCAACCGGCAGAAGGCATCCTGAAGCCGCGCTTCGAGGCCATCATCGCCTCGTCGCATGACGCGATCATCTCCAAGAACCTCGACGGCATCATCACCAGCTGGAACCGCAGCGCCGAGCGTGTCTTCGGATATACCGAGGACGAGATCATCGGCCAGTCGATTACGGTGCTCATCCCGGTCGATCGTCTCGAGGAAGAACCGAAGATCATCGAGCGCATCCGCAATGGCGACGTGGTCGATCATTTCGAGACGATCCGTCGCCGCAAGGACGGCTCGCTCGTCCCGATCTCGCTGACGATTTCACCCATTCGCGCGGAGGATGGCCGCATCATCGGCGTGTCCAAGATCGCGCGCGACATTTCCGACAAATACGACGCCGAGAAGCGCATCAGGATGCTGCTGCGCGAAGTGAACCACCGCGTGAAGAACCAGTTCGCAGTGATCCTGTCGATGATCCGCGAAACCAACCGGCGCACGGCCGACCCCATGGAATTCGAGCGGCTGGTGCGCGAGCGCGTGATGGCGCTGTCGCGTTCGCAGGACCTGCTCGTCCATGGCGACTGGCGCGGCGCCGACCTTGCCGATCTCGTCGTCAGCAATGTGCGGGCAACGGGCGACGAGGACATGCTCGTGCTCTCCGGCGAGCCGCTGCTACTCAACCCCATGGCGACGCAGCATATCGGCATGGCCCTGCACGAGCTCGCGATGAACTCGGCACGCCGCGGCGTGCTGGCCAGGGCTGCCGGTCGCATCAAGGTGAACTGGCTGATCGATCGTCGGGACGACCCGCAACCGACGCTGAAACTCTCGTGGAGCGAGCCGCATGTGGAGCAGGAGCTGTTTCCCGAGCAGGGCGGCTTCGGAACGCTCGTGCTGACCCGGGTAACGCCCGGTTCCGTATCGGGCCGGGCCGATCTCAGCTTCGACGGCGAGAGACTGATCTGGACGCTCGAAGCGCCGCTGGCTTCGCTCGAACCGTCGGGCGAGGACCTTCCCTTCCTTTGACGCCCCTGCCCCGGCCTATTCGGCCGGGACGGTGGATCCGGCGATGACCGGCGTCTCGTCTTCGTGGCGCCTGAACTCGCGCGGCGAAATGAAGGTGTAGAACATCGGCACGACAAAGAGCGTGAACACGGTTCCGATCACGAGACCTGCGAAGATCACCAGCCCCATGGACTGGCGCGCCGCCGCGCCGGCGCCCGTCGCCATCATCAGCGGAATGACGCCGAACGCCATGGCGGCCGTGGTCATCAGGATGGCGCGCAGGCGGACCTTTGCGGCCGCGATGATGGCCTCGAATCGGTCGAGGCCGTTGCGCTCGCGCTGGAGGTTCGCGAACTCGACCATCAGGATGCCGTGCTTTGTGATCAGGCCGATCAGGGTGATCAGGCCGACCTGGGTATAGATGTTCAGCGTGCCGAGCCCGAGGTTGAGGGGCACGATCGCACCGAAGATCGAGAGCGGCACCGACATCAGGATGATGAGCGGATCGCGGAAGCTCTCGAACTGTGCGGCAAGCACCAGGAAGATGACCACGATCGCCAGCGAAAACGCGATGATGATCGTCGATCCCTGCTCGACCTCCAGGCGCGACTGGCCGGAATAATCGATGAAAAAGCCGTCCGGCAGAATAGGCCTTGCGATTTCCTCCAGCGTAGCGAGGCCGTCGCCGGTGGTCACGCCGGGCAATGGCAGGGCCGATATCGTCGCGGAATTGAGCTGGTTGAACTGCTCGATCGCGCTTGCGGCGACGCCGGTCGAGATGGTGAGGACAGCCGACAGCGGCACCATCGCGCCGGTCGTCGAGCGCACGAAGAAGTCGCCCAGCCGCTCTGGGTTCTCGCGATATTCCTGCGGCACCTGCATGATGATGTCGTAGCTGTTGGAATCGCGATCGAACTGCGCGACGGCGCCGCCGCCGACCAGAAGGCCGAGCGTCGTGCCGATGTCGCTGACCGGCAGGTTGAGCGCGGCTGCGCGGTCGCGGTCGATGGTGATGACGACCTGCTGCGCGTTGAAGGCGAGCGAGTTCTGGACGACGATGAAGCGACCAGAAGCCTGCGCTTCCTGGCGGATCTGCTCGGCGACCTCGAAGACGCGGCTCGGTTCGCCGGTCGACTGGATGACCATGGAGATCGGCAGGCCGCCGCCGGCACCCGGCAGCGAAGGCGGAGCGAAGACGAAGGTCTCGACGCCGGCGATCTTGCCGAGCCGTGCCTGGATGTCCTGCTGGATTTCGGCCTGAGAACGCTCGCGCTCCGACCAGTCCTTGAACGCCCAGAGCGCGATGCCCGAATTGGTCGCCCCGCCAAACCCGACGATCGAGAAATTGGCAGCGAGCTCCGGAAGATCCTCCGTCAATTCGCGGATCTGGTCGGTATAGGTGCTGGTGTATTCGGTCGTCGCGTAGGACGGCGCGTTGACGATCGCGAACAGCGCGCCGGAATCCTCCTCGGGCGCCAGTTCCGTCGACGTGTTGAGGAACAGGAAGCCGGTCAGCGAGACGAGCGTCAACACGGTCAGAAGCGTCACCGGGCGGTATTTGAGCGATCCCGCAACCAGCCTCTCATAGGCATTGGCCACGCGCTCGAACACGCCGTCCACGATGCGCTGGAAGCGGCTGTGGTTGCCGCGCTTGAGGAGCCGCGCCGACATCATCGGCGTGATGGTGAGGGCCACGATCCCCGAGATCACGACGGCGCCCGCGAGCGTCATCGCGAACTCGCGGAAGAGCGATCCGGTCAGGCCGCCGGTGAAGGCGAGCGGCGCGAACACGGCCGCCAGTGTGACCGTCATCGCGATGACGGGACCGGTGATCTCCTCCATGCCGACAAAGGCGGCCTGGCGGGGAGACAGCCCCTCCTCGATGTGACGATGGATGTTCTCGACGACCACGATCGCATCGTCGACGACGAGACCGATGGCCAGCACCATGGCCAGCAGCGACAGAAGGTTGATCGAGTAACCGAGCAGGAAGAGGAAGAAGCAGACGCCGATCAGCGATAGCGGGATCGTGACGATCGGCATCAGCACGGACCGGAAGGAGCCCAGGAACAGAAGGATGATCACCACCACGATGACCACGGCCTCGGTGATGGTGATGAAGACTTCCTGGATCGATGCGGCGATCTGCTCGGTCGCGTCGTACATGATCGTCATCGTCATGCCTTCGGGCAGGCTCGCCTGGATCGCTGGCAACTCTTCGATGACGGCGGCGGCGGTATTCAGCGGATTGGCCGAGGGCGTCGGAAAGACGCCGATGAAAGTGCCCGGCTCGCCGTTGAAATTGACCACCATGTCGGTGCTTTCGGCGGCAAGCTCGAGGCGCGCGACATCGGCGAGGCGCACGACCTCGTCGCCCTCGGCCTTGATCGGCAGCTGCCCGAAAGCTTCCGGCGTCTGCAGCGTCGACTGCAACGTGACCGGATAGCTCACATACTCGTTCTTCGTTCGGCCAGGTGCGGCCAGGAAGTTCGACGAGTTGATCGCGCCCAACACTTCGGCCGCGGTCAGGCCGCGCGACGCCAGCCGCACGGGATCGACCCACACGCGCATCGAGTAGTTGGCCGCACCCATGACCTGGATTTCCGCAACGCCCGGAATGGTAGACATCCGCGGACGAATGACGCGCTCGATGTATTCGGTGAGCTGCTCGTCGGTCATGTTGGGGTTCTGTAGCGCCAGATACATGGTGGCGAACTGCATGCCGGTACCCTTGACGATCGTCGGGTCCTCGGCGTCGGACGGCAGCTGTCCCTGCACCTGCTGGACCTTCGACAGAACCTCCGTCAAGGCGATGTCGGGATTGGCGCCGAGCTGCATCTGCACAGTCACCACGCTCGCGGACGGGCGGCTCTGCGAGGTGACGTAGTCGATGTTTTCCGTTGTCGCGACCGCAGCCGCGATCGGCGCGGTGATGAAGCCCTGGATGAGGTCGGCGCTGGCGCCGGGATAGACCGTCGTGACGGTGATGACGGTTTCCTCGACTTCCGGGTACTGGCGAACCTGGAGGTTGAAGAGGCCCTGAAAGCCGAGAAGCAGGATGAGCAGCCCAAGCACCGTCGACAGGACGGGCCGGCGAATGAAGATCGCGGAGAAGTTCATCAGCGTGCCGCCTGTGCCTGGGGTTGTGCGACGCCGGGGTTCACGGTGTTGTCGATCGCCACGCGGGCGCCGTTTGCCAGACGGTTCTGGCCCGTCGTCACGATCTGCTCGCCTGCCGAAACGCCTTCGACGATCTCGACCTGGTTGCCGACGCGGCGGCCGATCTGCACGAAGACCTGGCGCACTTCGAGCGCTGGACCGGCCGGCGCGGCCGGTGCCTCGGCGGCCGGCTCTTCGCCCTCCGGGGCAGGCGCCGGTGCGGCTTCGACAGGCGCGGCGGCCTGTTCGCCTTCGACTTCGCGCACGGCGTAAACATAGTCACCGTAGAGGCTCGTCACGACGGCCGTCTGAGGCAGCGCAACGACGCCCTCCTCCTGCGGCTGGACGACCTCGATACGCACAAACTGGCCGGGCGTCAGCCGCCCCTCGATCTGCTCGATCTCCCCGCGCAGCGAGAAGAGACGGCTTGCGGCATCCACGCGCGGATCGATGCCGGCAATCGTGCCTTCGAACACGTCGTTCAGTCCCTGCGCGGTCACGCGAAGGCTTTGACCAACGCGCACGGCGGCGAGCTGCTGCTCCGGCAACGTGAAATCGACCCGCATTGTGTTCAGGTCCTGCAACGTCGCCACCGGCGTGCCGGGGGAGACGTACTGGCCGAGGTCGATACGCGGCAGCCCGATCGTGCCTGAAAAAGGAGCCTTGACCTTGCGTTGCTCGAGAAGTGCCGCCGCCCGCGCGACCTGCGCTTCGGCGGACTGGAATGCGGCGCGCGCCTCTTCCAGCTGAACGCTGGTGCCGACGCCGCGCGACTGCAGCTCTTCGGCGCGCCGAAGAGCGGTGCGCGCCTGCTCGAGCTGCGTGTTCGCTGCACCGACATCGGCGACCTGAACGGCATCATCGAGACGCAGCAAGAGCTCGCCGGTCTCGACCTCTTCGTTGGACGAGAAAGCGATCTCGCGCACCACGCCGGCCGCCTCGACCGTCAGATCGACGCCCTGCGAGGCGTTCGCCGTGCCGATCGTCTGGATCGTCGGCTCCCACGTTACAGGCTCGACCGTGATCGTGGAGACCGTCACGGTCGGAACCGGCATGTTGGCGAAGAAGTCCGCGATCATGCGGTCGCGGAAGAAGTTGAACCAGACCAGACCGCCCGCGACGGCCGCCAGGAGAACGATGGCAATGGCAAGCCGCTTGAACATGAAACCCCCGAGGCGCCGTGACTGTGTCAAAAGCTATTGCAATGAGAAGCGCGTTTACTGTACCGTCCGGTCGGTAAAGTCAAGCCAGGGAGGAATGGCCTATGGCTCCGCAGCGCCCTGATACGCGCGCCAAAATTCTTGCTGCAGCAGAAGAACTGGCGCGGCAAGTCGGTCCCGGCAATATCTCGCTCGAATCCGTCGCGGCCGCAGCCGGCGTTTCCAAGGGTGGACTGCTCTATCACTTCCCGTCGAAGGGCAAGCTGCTCGAAGCGCTGGTCGCGAATTTCGTCGATGAGGTCGATCGCGCGATGACGCTTGCCGAGGCCGACAAGCGCCAGAACGGGCTGATTGCCGCCTATGTCGATCACATGATCTGCGAGCGTCGGGAGAACATGCCGCCGCCGACGGGCCTGCTCGCAGCGCTCGCCGAGCATCCGCAGCTTCTCGATCCGGTGCGCCGCTTCGAGAGGAACTTCCTCGAGAAGGCTCGGCGCAATTCCAGCGATCCGCAGATGGCGCTCGTCGCTTTCCTCGTGGTCCAGGCTGTCCGGAGCATGGAATTGCTGGAATCAAACGTGCTCAGCGAGGCGGAGATCGATGAGACGCTGCGCTGGGTGCTGAAGCGTCTACCGGTCGAAGGCGCTGTGACGGCCGGAAAAGCGGCCTAGCGGTCGCCGATCGAGATCGACGCCCCATAGACGGCGAGCGCGATGAGGCCGAAGCCGAACAGCGTCACCAGAGGGTGGCTGTGGGCCAGGCCGACCGGTGCGAAGCGGCCATAGACGGCCGGGAAATAGAGCGCCGCGCCAAAGGCCGACCAGCCGCCGACTGCCAGCGTGTAGAGCCGCTGCGCGAGCCGCGCACCCGGCAGGAGCCCGCGCAGGGCCGCAAAAAGCATCAAAAGGCCGGCAAGGCCGGCGGCAAGCATCTGGATCATCGATGCACTCCTGAACTGACGCTCCCTTACGCCTGCGCAACGCTGTGTGCCAGAGGGGGTGGATGCGGCATAATCTTTCTGCTGCGACCTCTTGAAGATGCTTCGGCCCATGTCCACCTGTCGGCGCGTCCCCTGGTCCGGGCCCCTCTGGCAAGAGCCGCCGGCTCTCTTGTGATGTCGGACCGTTCATCTCCTTGCGCCGGCGTCAGAGGGGAATGGACGTGGAC
>VFQP010001895.1_pt1 | contig 25338 bp, 19 predicted proteins | sample 3512351 | NCBI WGS metagenome assembly VFQP01 (sample SAMN10412372, study PRJNA504923) | tailings metagenome | isolation source: Relicate 1 Philex TSF1 revegetated site | place: Philippines: Tuba, Benguet | collected 2017-08-29
ATCAAGAAGATGGGCAAGTCCTCCTACGGCGATTACCTCCGCCGCTTGGTCGGCTAGGCGCGCGGCGCACGCCCGTTGAAGTCGGAAGTTGAAGTTGAAGAGGAGTGCGGCGCTGCGCGCCCCTATAGGCCCGGTCCCCTGACCGGGCGCGCCGGGTGAGGGCACCCGGCCTACAGTTGGCTCGGTTAACCATAAACCCCGCCCCCCCATCACCGATCACCAAGCGCGTACAGCGCCCCCCTTCAACCTAAACTTTCGACTTAAACCGGCGCGAGGCGCCCTGACCCATGACCCATCACCCATCACCCCGCGCGCCGGCGCGCGGCGCGCGCTACGTCCTGGTCACCCCCGTGAAGGACGAGGTGAAACTGATCGGCCAGACGATCGAGGCCGTGTTGGCCCAGACCGTGCGTCCGCAGGAGTGGGTCATCGCCTCCGACGGCTCGACCGACGGCACCAACGAGGTGATTGAGCGGTACGCGAGGCAACACCCGTGGATCCGGTTGCTGCCCCTGCCCCCGCGGGTCGGGCGGGACTTTGCCGCGGTGGTAAAGAACACCGAACGCGCCCTCCGCGAGCTTTCCGTCACCGACTACGCTTATGTCGGCCTGCTCGACTCCGACGTTACCTTTGCGCCCACCTATTTTGAAACCCTCCTGGACCGATTTGCGGCAAACCCGCGCCTCGGCCTCGCCGGCGGCGTGGTGATCGACGTGGGCCTGCCCAAGGACAAGTTTCCGCTCAACCGCTGGGATGTGCCGGGTGCAGTGCAGTTTTTTCGGCGGGAGTGCTTCGAGTCGCTCGGCGGCTTGATCGCGATCCCGGAAGGCGGCTGGGACGCCCTCACGTGCGCACGGGCGCGCATGAACGGATACGAGACGCGGCTCTTCGTCGACCTGGTGGTGGATCACCACAAGCCGCGCAATATCGCGCATGGCGGGCCCCTGAAACGCCGCTGGCAACTCGGCGTGCGGGATCACGCCCTCGGCTATCATCCTCTCTTTGAAGCGGCCAAATGTGCCGCGAAGATGCGCGAACGTCCCTGGATTGTCGGAGGGGTCGCTTGGTGGCTGGGATACTGTGCCGCCTGCCTGTCCCGCCGCCCTCGCCTGATCCCTGCCGACGTGCTCGCCTATGTACGCGCGGAGCAACGCGCCCGGCTCCGCGGCCAAGCCCCTGGCGCGTCCCCGACTGATTCCGCCCCGAAGGCAGCTGTTGCCCGCTGACATGAATTACGAGTCTGGCCTCCTCTCCATCCTGATCGTCAACTGGAAGTCGAAGGACTTTGTCCGGAAGTGCCTTCGCGCGATCGAAGCCACCTGCGCCGACCTACGCCTCCAGATTGTGGTGGTCGATGGAGGATCCTTTGACGGCTGCGGCGACATGCTGGCGGCAGAGTTTCCCTCCGTGGAGTTCGTGCAGAGTCCTGAGAACGTAGGATTTGGCCGCTCCAACAACCTCGGCTTCCAGCAGGTCCGGGGTGAATATGTGCTCCTGTTGAACCCTGACACCGAACTGCAGCCCAACTCGGTCCAAGCGCTCTTGCAGGCCCTCAAGACCCTGCCTCGCGCGGCCATGGTAGGGCCCCGGCTGCACAACCCTGACGGCAGTCTGCAGAAAAGCAGTGTGATGGCCTTCCCCACCCCCTTGAACCAAGCGTTGCGTTCGGAGTTCCTCATGAAGGTCTTCCCCCGCTCGCGCCTGTGGGGCTCCGGCCAAGCGTACGCGGCAAGCGACCCTACCCCCGTGGAGGCAATCAGCGGTGCATGCATGCTCCTTCGCTCAGAAACCTATCGCAGCGTCGAAGGCTTTCATCCGGCCTACTTCATGTACGCCGAAGACATGGACCTTTGCTATCGAATCCATCATCGCATCGGCGGCATTTATCATGTACCGAAATCGATCGTCACCCACTTCGGCGGAGGAAGTTCGAGTACGCAGGTGAACCATTTCTCGATCTTGAAACTTCGGGAAGCTACGGAGACCTACTTTCGCCTAAATCATAATGAAGCGACTGTGGCCAAATACCGAACTCTACAAATAACTTCCTCTCTGTTTCGCCTCTTCCTACTGACTCCACTCCTTCTTCTTCACGGAACCAAAATCCAAGAAAAGACAATGATCTCAATAAAGCGCTGGGGCACTATTCTCAAATGGGCGTCCAAGACCCCAAACAACGTTAAACCCTAACGCATACCAGACAGTCCATTTGTGCCTCATGAATATCCTACTGATCGCACCATTCTACGATAAAAATACACCAGGAGAAAGCTGGTGCACATTCAAGTGGGTCGAAGGGATATCCGAACGCGCCAACGTCACCGTATTGACAAGTCACGGCAGTGGCTGGACTCCTGATGGCTCGCCGACGAAAGCGAGATCAGTCATAAATTGGCGTCACCGCCCCCTGAAAGGCAAATTCGCGCGATTAGGATACGAGCTAAAACCCCAATATATCAAATTCTATTTCTTGGCACGAAAGTGGATCAAAGATTCACTTAGACAGGGGGTTAAATTTGACCTAATTCACCAGATTAATCCTGTCGCCCTCCGCTATCCCAGCCCAGCGTCTGGACTTGGAATACCGTATATCCTCGGACCACACGCGGGCAGTCTTCCAACCCCGCAAGGCTTCACTGACGAATGCAAAGAAGGCCTTTGGTATCGCCGCTTGCGTGATCTCGATGGTTATCGTGTAAAATACGACCCATGGCTGCGACGCTCACTTTCGCGCGCCGAAGTGGTCCTAGGTGTAGCACCCTATATCGAACAATTTCTGGAACCCGCCCGTATCCGTCGATTTATCCTGATGGCCGAGACTGGAGCCGAGATTCATAACAAAACCCCTAAATCACTCCCTCCAATCGAGCGCCCCCTAAGACTGCTTTTTGTGGGACGCGTCATCCGCACGAAGGGTATTCTCGACGCGATCAGAGCAGTCGCGATAGCAAAAAAATCTGGATCGATAACTCTCGATGTTGTGGGTACAGGAGACCTCTTGGACACCTGTCGAGCCGAGGCAGAAAGCCTAGGCATCGCCGACATTGTTCGTTTCCATGGCCGAATCCCCCGCAGCGAGGTATACGAATGGTATTCCCGATCTGACGTCTTTCTCTTTCCAAGCTTTCGGGAACCGAGCGGTACAGTCGTATTCGAGGCCATGGGATTCGGACTCCCCTTAATTGTATCGTCCAACGGAGGCCCCGGATATGTGGTCACTCCGGAATGCGGGATCCGGGTAGAGCCAGGTACACCCACGCAATTCGCCCAAGACCTAGCTAAGGCGATAAGTAAGTTCACAGCTGATCGCAACCTCGTTCCCACGCTATCGCGTGGTGCAATAAGTCGACTTGAACAAGTCGCTTCATGGCAAGGTAGAGTCGATCGCCTCTTCTCCATCTACACCGATGTCCTAAATCAGAATGGCCTGAACAAGCTTCCGTCCTTGCAAGATAGATAGTCGCAAAGACCTCTACCCTATTTGGACATATGTAAAAATCAGCGCACCAAAAAGCTGGCATTACGCGGTTTTTACTAAACTCCTCAAGATTCGGTCAATCCACTCACGTGAGAAGCGTACTCTCGACACCAGCCCGCCATCGCGCATCCTACACACATCGAGACTCCGTTTGTGAAATCAATGACCACATCGACCGGTGCACTCACCACACGTCATGAAATCCGGCATACTTAAAATATTCTTCATAGTCCTCCACGCCGCTTTCTCTGTAGCAGCAGTGGAAGCGCGAACGATTACCGTAACCGTACCTGTCCTTCCCGGTGCCGAGCCAGGCGCACGAGAGGCTGTGTTTACGTGGGAAGTATTGAGCGCGAACGGCCAGGAGCCGATCGTCGGGACCTATGCGTGCGGCTCCTTTTGGGTGGCCCCAGCATCAGGAGATTCCGGGGTGCGACTAATCTCCCTTTCTGCAACAAGTGGAGGGGTAGCTCAGCCCAACCACATAAGTCTTGATGCCGACCCCATGACAGAGCGAAGGGGACTTCTCAACAATAATCAGAACTACGGTAATTATGATGCCTCAGAAGCTCTCCAGGGAAGGCTACCCTATGTCTTCACGGCAACTTCACTTCGCTGCGTATCCCTTGTTGCTGCCCTTCAACGCAATGAAACAGAGGCTCCACTTGGAGGCACAAGTGCGATCATGGGGGAGCGTGTCGACGCCTACGCAATTCTCACTGTGCTTTCCGCCCCACCCCCTAACAATGGCGCCAATAGCATTCGGCCCAATATTACCGGGGCCACCAAGGAGTTTCTCACATTAGATGACTTTGATTTTAGTAAACTTGGTTCGTTCGCGTCTTTCCCAGCTCTTTCTACAACGCAGGTGCAAAACATTGCCACCCGATGGCGCCACTCAACAGAGATCTTCGGGCTTGGTGCATATGTCGGCGGGGCAATCCGCATCTATTCCGAAGGAGGACGCGCCTTCCGGGCATCTAACTCCCACGACGAATACGGCGCCGGGATGAACAATGCGATTCAAAATGACATTCTGGCGTTATTCAATAATTCCAATACCTTTGAACAAAAGAAGCCCGCATTGGCCAGCTTACTTGCATTTGCTCTAGATCTCTACCACGCCCGCTACAACTACGGGGCCTCAGCACCAAAGGTGTACACATCGGGCGCAGGTCAGCATGCTGGCAAATTGGCACCACTACTACTTCTCGCAAGCCTTGCCCGCGACCAGTCGAAGGCAGCTGAACTAAGTAAGCTCTCATACCAGAATCACGATCCATCGGATCCTCTCGTACGGGGCCCACAAGAGATACGCCAGATTAGACGCGGAGTTACGGGTGTCCTGTTGTGGGGCGATCAGTTTCCGTATACGTTCAGCGACATTACGAGTATGCCAAGCGGCAGCGCCTCGAGGCGTTATTGGTCCGACTTGTTGGCCTCGAAACATTATAATGGGCAGACTCCGTATGGAGACCCCAATACCGGTCAGAAAACAGCAGGTGACCCTTATGGCTACATAGATGGTCCGCCCAACTATCCTGGTTACGCCTACATGGCGATTGGCGGAGTAGCCACCCAAGGACTAGCTGCCATTATGATACTCATGCCAGCAACTCGCGAGATTCTAAAGAGCGACGATGTCATTGAGTTCTCCGATCGCTTTGCGCGCCATGGAACTTGGGCTGCCCCAGATCCTGTTGCACCTCCCCCGGCAAATCTTGTCGAGAATATTTGGAATCCAGGAACCTTCCCTGGAACTACATTTGGCCGGACTTGGGGGCCGCGAACTGATGACGTACGGCTACCAATCGAAGGCGGAAGCGGCCAGGGACGTTTTGCCTCCACCGACAAACATGGCAAGCCACTGTCCTCTTCGTATTTACCTTCCTTGGTTCGGAATCATTGGGACTCCATAATCGCGAGATATAATGGCGAGCGTTTTGAGGATAACCTCGTATCCGTCTCTGGCACCGCAAAGCCTGACATCGTTATCGTTAATGGGACGGCCTACATCAGCCATCCCCATCCACATGCGACCATATATTATACCACGAATGGCTCTAATCCAAATTCAGGAAGCCAAGTGTATTCCGGTCCGATAACGGTTGGATCAAGTACATCAATTAGTGCGATGGCAACCGTACCATCCAAGACACCAAGTGCAATCCGGACGTTTGGAGTGCGATCCCAAGCGGCGACGCCGCCGACAAACGCAAGAATTCAGATAAATTAGTTATCCGGCAATAGTTTGGTCTAGGGCGCAGCATTGCTGCGCCCTTTGTATTTTTAGAGACTGCAGACCACGGCGCCTAAGACCAGGCGAATGCTGTTGTTTACACGAGAACGTCGACTCCTCATACACAATCAGCAGCGACAATTGAACAGCTCTAAACCAGTGTCGTAAGCCTCTATGCTTTACCAAGTCTCCGTCCTTCTACTTGTGATCGCACAGTTGGCGATTCCGAGGAGTCTAGCTTTCCTCCCCTTGGTTGTCGCTGGACTTCATCTAGGAAACGCTGAAATTCTTCCAGAACTTACACCGGCGCGCTTAGTCATTATTGCGGGATTGCTGCGGGCGGTCGTTACTGGAGGATTCAGGACTATTTCATTACTCTGGCTCGACAAGTTGTTCGTAGGTTTCGGGTTAATTCTGATTGCAAGTTCATTGGGCCACTCGCCCGACCAGTGGACTCCGTCACCTTTCAATGCACGGGCGGGATTGGCTTTGAACTTTCTTGGGGCATATTTTTACGGTCGGATTTACCTTTGTGAACTATCGGCTATTCGTCGATACATCATTATACTCCCATTTTTACTGCTCCCGCTTAGTTTGTTGATGTCCCAAGAGCGAGTAACGATGAGGAATCCGTACTTCGCCCTGGGAGCGGCCAACAGTGATGTCTTAGTCCGGGAGGGAAAGGTGAGGGCACGAGGTCCGTTCCGACATCCTATCCTAGCCGGGTCCGCCGGAGCTACATTCTTACCGTTGATGCTCTTCCTTTGGCGTGACCGTAAAAGAACCTCTGCAGCGATAGGTGTCGCTTCATGCATGCTAATCGTCGTGGCATCAGCATCGAGCGGACCGATGGCTGCCGCCGGCATTGTGTTTGGCTGCGTAGCAGTTTGGCGTTGGCGACACATGGTAAAAACGGCCCTCTGGGGACTCGTGGCAATGTCCCTCTTTTATACCGCCGTCAGTGGACGCGGGCCATGGTACTTGATGGCCCGAATCGACCTCGCGGGAGGAAGCACCGGGTGGCATCGCGCCTACTTGATTGATCAGGGCGTTAAACATTTGAATGAGTGGTGGCTCTGGGGAACCAACCGCACGCGGCATTGGATGCCAACCGGGGTGAGTTGGAATCCCAACATGTCCGATATCACGAACTACTACCTTCACATTGGCGTGCATAGCGGCGTCTTTGCAGTGATCATTTTGATCGCCATGCTCTGGACATCTATTCGGCGCCTGCTGGCTGCCATGGCATCGTTGCGCCTTCGCAACCTAGATCCCCGGTTCGAGTTTCTCCTCGGCATGGTCGGCGTATCGCTCTTGAGCCATGCGATCTCCTTCATTTCTATCTCCTATTTCGATCAAATGTACGTCTTTTTCTATCTGCTCTTGGCCATGATCCCCGCTCTGTTGAAGGAAACCGAAGCCCTTGTGGCGAAGAGTGACTCCGATAACTGGATGGCGCAAGGCGAAGCAGAGTTCGCACATACAGACGCCCGATGACCTCAAGCCTCGCGGAAACTCCGTCGTTGAAAACGACCCCCAAGAGCAACCACGAATCAATCAAAGCGGGTATTTTGGGCGTCGCGCTCACCTCCGGCAATCGAGGCGTGGCCGCCTTAGGCTCCGCACTGGTCAAGCTTCTGCTTGCGTCCAGCAACCGCCAGGAAGTCACGTTCTTCGGTAGTAATCCGTCAAACGCACCGGCCGACCTCCGGCCTCTGGGTGAGCGGAGGAGTGTTCCGGTAGTCCATTGGCGGATGTCACCGCGAGCCGCACTTCGCGATCATTTGGCAACGATCGCTCTGGCCTCCTGTCTTTATCGAATCATCCCACTGAAGGATTTTCGCGCGATGCTGTCGAAGCGCATTCCGTGGGTCGCCGCCCTCGAAGACATGGCCTTTGCGGGCGACGTTCGCGGGGGCGACAGCTTCAGCGACATTTACGGACTGAAGCGATTCTTGATCGCGACGCTTCCGGTGGCCAGCGTCATCTGGGTCAAGGGCTCAATCGTGCTCTTTCCCCAGACTTACGGCCCTTATAAGTCGTGGATCTCGCGGGTGATTGCCCGCTGGATCATTCGCAGGGCTTCGGTGGTGATCGCCCGGGACAAGGAGAGTCAGGCGGTTGCCCAGGCCCTGGCCCGGCCGGACCAGAAGGTCCTCCTGACGCCCGATGTTGCCTTTGCCCTTCATGCCGACCGGATGGAGCAAGCGGAATTGGACGGACGCCTCGGTTCGCTGCCACCAGGCGCGATCGGGCTCAACGTCAATGGGCTGATGTACAACGGCGGCTACACCCGGAAGAACATGTTTGGCCTCAAGCTCGACTACGTTCGCTTCCTCCGCGAGTTGGTCCCAGCCCTCCTCGCCCGTCACCCCGGCCCGTTGATCTTCGTCCCCCATACCTACGCCCCGGCAGGCGATGTGGAGAGCGACAACGAGGCCTGCGTGCGTCTGCGGGAGTCCCTGCCCGAAGAGCTCCGCACACGGGTCCATATCGTGACGGGCGACTACGATTGCCACCAGCTCAAGGGCATCATTGGACGCTGTGAGTTCTTCATCGGCTCCCGGATGCATTCCTGCATCGCCGCCCTTTCGCAGGGCGTGCCCTGCGTCGGCGTTGCCTACAGCATGAAGTTCCGCGGAGTGTTTGAATCGGTGGGCCAACGAGACGCCGTGGTGGACGGGCGCGTCGTCGACGGCAATCAGGCGATCGACACAATCCTGCACGTGCATGCCGAACGACACTCAATTCGACCGGCTTTGGGTGTGGCCTCCGACAAGGCACGATCCATCCTGACCGCTAGCTTTGCGAAGCTGGTGGAAACGGCGGGTTGATCCGCCTTACGCACCTACACTGCTGCTCGCCACCATGCTGTATCCTTTCCGCTCTAGCTTCCGCGCCCGATGACTCTCGGTCAGCAAGTCGCCCGGGGACTAAAGTGGCAATTAATCAATGTCCTCGGTCGCCAAGTCCTGTCCTTCGTGGTGTTCAGCCTTTTGGCTCGGGCGCTCGAACCCAGCGCCTTCGGCGTGATGAGCCTCGCATCGGCCTACGTCGCCTTTATCGGACTCTTCGCGACCCAAGGACTGGGCACTGCCCTTATTCAAAGGCGCGATGTTCACGATGATCACCTCCACACCGCGTTTTGGTTCAACGTCGCGGGCGCAGTCGTGCTCTGCCTTGGAACGCTGGTTGCTGCCGATTGGTTTGCGAATCTGATGCGGGAACCGGCGCTCGCACCGGTTGTGAAATGGCTGTCACTGAGTCTGCTCATCAACGCCCTGTCTGCGGTTCACAGCACCCTGCTGGTCAAGGAACTGGATTTCCGGAAAGTGACCCTTCGTGCACTCTCCGCGAATCTCTGCGGAGCGATCACCGGTGTGCTTCTCGCCACACAAGGCTACGGGGTCTGGGCCTTGGTGGGACAACAACTGGCGATCGCGGCGGCCAACACGACGCTGCTCTGGTCGATCAGCGACTTCCGGCCCCAGTTTCGATTCTCGTTTGCCCGCCTCAGGGAGCTTCTTGGCGTCAGCATGTCGGTGTTCTTCACCACCCTGCTGTGGTTCTTTTCCGGTCGGGTGGAGCAGTTCATTATCGGTCGGTTCATGGGCGCCACCCTCCTTGGACACTACACCGTCGCAGGCAGGATCCCCGAACTGGCCAAAGTGCTGTTCCAGCAACCGCTCAGTGAAGTTGCCCTTCCGGCCCTTTCCAAACTCCAGGAGGATCCGGCCAGGATTCGTGATGCCATCTATCGCGGTACCGGGCTCCTGGCGTCCTGCGGCTTCCCGATCTTCGCCGGCCTCGCCCTCACGTCCGAACGCCTCATTCCGCTTCTCTTCGGAGCGAAGTGGCAGGAGGCGGGCTGGATTTGTGCCTTTATCTCGCTCAACACCCTCGTTGGCGTGCTCCAGGTTTTCTTTTACCCCACGATGATTGCGTGCGGCGAATCGAAGGCGTACCTGCGGTTCGCAGGAGTGGTCGCGATCGCCAACATCGCGGCGGCTTCGCTCCTCCTTGTCTCTGACCTGCAAACCATGCTCGCAGCCATTATTGTTGTCCGCCTTGCGGTGACCTTGCCCGGGCTGCTTACGCTCAGACGGATGATCGGGCTCGATCTCATCCGCTTCTACCGCACCGTGCTCATTCCGTCTCTGGGAACCCTCATCATGGCAGCAGTCGTAATGGCCATGGGGCGCCTACCGCTTCTGGTCGAGCACGATGGACTCTTCGTGATCGCTTCGGCCTTTATCGGAGCCGCAACCTACCTTGTATTCTCATACTTCTTCAATCAAGAGAACTGGAAAGAGGTATCCGCCTTGCTTCACAAAAGTCTGAAGCGGCAGGTCTCGCGGCCAACCTAGTCCGGCGTCGAAGGGTAGATACAATGTTCACGTCCGCAGCTTGAAATCCACACCATGACGGAACCCCGGATCAGCGTCGTCATCCCTACCTTCAACCGCGCCCACTGCGTGGGCGAAGCGGTGGCAAGCGTGCTCGCGCAAACACGACCGCCACACGAGCTCATCGTCGTCGATGACGGCTCCACCGACAATACTGCAGGCGCTTTGGCCCAATTCGGACAAGCGGTCACGCTCATCCGTCAACCAAATCAAGGCGTGAGTGTCGCCCGAAACACAGGCATCGAACATGCGACCGGCGAGTGGATCGCGTTGCTGGACTCCGACGACATCTGCCATCCCGGCCGCCTTGAGGAGCACGCCCTAACGGTAAAGCGCCATCCCAATGCGGTGGCGCATATGGTGGACGCGCTTGTCGAGGGCTATGGTGAGTCCCCGGTCTCGATGTTCAGTCTGCGCGGCTGCAAGGAGGAGTTCGCTCAACGCCCACTTCGGCCTGATCCCCTCCTCGACGTCCTCCGCGTTCAGTTCTTTACCTCGACTTGGCTGCTCAAGCGCAGCGCGATCCTTGAGGCTGGGCCGTTTCGTCCCGGCATGACAATCTACGAGGATCTCGAAGTGCTTTCGCGAATGGCGCTCAAGGGGCCGTTCGCCGTCTCAGTCTATGGTGGAGTCGGCATGAGACGTATTGCAGGCGGAGCAGAGGCACTTTCCCACCAGCATGCCAATGCCACGCCACGTGCGCTCGGCAATCTTTGCCTGATCTATGAACAGCTCGCACGCCTTACCTCGGGTGATCCCGGTAAACATCGCGAAGTGCGCCATCGTTTGAGCGCAACACGGTTGGATTTGGCCAAAACATCCGCGCGCGAGGGGGACTGGCGATTGGCCGCGAGGTTGCGCTGGCAGAGCGTGCGCGACCGGCCCGGATTGAAGAGTGCGTTGCGGGCAGGCCTCTCGCAGATCGGAGCAGACGGCGCATGGCGGACCATGCGGCAGTTTTTGAAGCCTCAAGCGGGCGAGTTTCGGCGCTCGCAGCTGGACCGCGAATCCACCTCATCGTCTGCAAAGCAGCCCTCGAAGCCATGACTTTCTCCATCGTTGCAGCCTCCAACGATCCCGGCGTCCTAAAGCGCTGTCTTCTTGCCTCGCCGGATCTGCGTTCCGCCAGCGCAACGGAGATCTCTATTCAGGAAAATCCGCTATCCGCCAGCACCGCGTACAACCGGGGTATCGACACCACGCGGGGCGACTGCATAATCTTCGCGCATCAGGATCTCTACCTGCCTGAAGGCTGGTTTCGTAGTCTCGAGACTGAGCTCGAGACCATCGAGCGCATCGATCCCAACTGGGGAGTACTGGGACTCTGGGGTGTCGATCGTCTGGGACAGTATGCCGGATGGACTTACTCCTCCGGTTTGGCCCGCACCCTCGGCGGACCCCAGCCGCAGCCTCGCCCGGTACGGACGCTTGATGAAGTCTTGCTCGTGGTCCGACGTTCATCCGGTTTGCGCTTCGACGAAGCGCTTGCCGGCTTTCACATGTACGGCACCGATATCTGCCTCACCGCAGAAGCCCGGGGCATGAGGAACTATGCGCTTTCCTGCTTTGCCCTGCACAACAGTAACGGTATCCGACAGCTGCCCTGGGCATTCTGGCAGGCCTGCTGGTTCATTCGCAATAAATGGCGGCGGGCACTTCCCATTCACGCGCCGTGTACGACCGTCAGCCGCTGGCCCTTCGGTACGTTACGGCAAATGATCCTTCGGCAGCTGCAATTCTCTGTTCGCAAGACGGATGTCGGGCGGCGGGTCGATGATCCCGAATCCCTCTTGCGGCGACTTGAACGCGACGGTGGCCTCATCCTCAGACCCTCCTCGCAATGAGTGTCCCTTTGGTATCAATCGTCATCCCTTGCTATAACGCCGAGCGATGGGTTGCGGCTGCAATCGACAGTGCCCTCGCGCAAACCCACCCTTCGCTGGAGGTGGTGGTCGTCGATGACGGATCGACTGACCAAAGCAGGCAGGTCCTGGAATCATTCGGCCAGAAGATTCGCTGGGAGTCGGGTCCGAACCGGGGTGGATGTGCCGCACGCAATCGGGGGCTGGAACTCGCCAAGGGTGAGTGGATTCAGTTTTTGGACGCGGACGACATGCTCACACCGACCGCCGTCGCAGACAAACTCGCGTTCGCCGCAACCATCGAGGGTATTCCCTGCTCCGCCGTAGCCAGCCTCGATGATTCGCGGCACGCCACGATTCCGATCTACTGGAGACAAGATCGATATTCATTTGAAACGCTGGTCGCATTGGGCGCGCCACAAACCGCAGCCCCGTTGCACCGGCGACAAGATCTCGAACGCGTGGGCGGCTTTCGACCAGGCTTGCCCTGCGCCCAGGAATACGACCTCCACCTCCGCCTCAATCTCGCAACTGGGCGCGACTTTGTCTCGAACCGAAGCATTGGAGTCTTGATCCGACCGACACCCGGAAGCGTTAGCCGCAAAGCGGGTCTGCGCATGGCCTCGACCACGGCGGATGTGCTGCTTAACGCGGCAAGCACGGGCGTCGCAAAGGACGATCGTGGCGCGGAACGCGAGGCACTCATCGCACAGCGAGTGATAGCCCTCGCCCGGAAACACTGGCGGGCAGGTGAGACAGAAAAAGCCCGGCGCCTCGCTTCGGCCGCCCAGAACCTCAGTTCTGATTGGAACGCCAATTTCGCTTACTCAAGCCGAGCCGCATCTCACTGCGCAAAGCTGGTGGGATTCGCGGCGTTTGAGCAAATTCACGGCCTCTGGCGCCGATTGACCGGCAGGAAGCCCGATCCGTCGGAGTCCGGTCCATCCCAAAATTCATAAGGAAGAATCCGGACGGAGCCACCCCATCCTTGCTCGAATCGCATAGGTAAGCCGACCTCTTGGAGGATGCACGCCAAGAACCCGATCGGAAGTACATCGCACTTGCGGCTTGGGTACCTTCCCGCCGATGTCCGCTGCTTACATTCGGTTTGCCGGGATAAATAGAGCCCTTGTTCCACCCGTCCCAGCGATCAGCTACGTCCACGCATGACAAAGTCTTACCAACACGTTGGCGAAGTGGTTTCGTCACGCCTCTGCGTGGGTTGCGGCGCCTGTGCCTATATCTGTCCCAAGGGGCAGATCGCCTTGTGGGATTTCCTCGACGAGGGCATCCGACCGGTCGTCGGGGACCCCGCCTCGTGTGGCGAGTGCCGCCGCTGCGTGGACGTATGCCCTGGGGTGGAGACGGACTTTGGTGTGCTGCCGCCCGGACCGGCCTTAGGCGATGCGCGTTTCCGTCAGGACTGGGGCCAGGTCCTCGAAATTTGGGAGGGCCACGCGGTCGATCCGACAATCCGTTTCCGCGGAGCCTCGGGCGGAGCCTTGACCGCTCTTGCCGCCTACTGCCTTGAGCGAAGTGGGATGCACGGCGTTCTGCACATCGGCCAGAATCCCGAGGACCCGGTGCGCAACTCGACCCGCCTAAGCCGCACCCGCAACGACTTGATGAAGGCCGTGGGTTCGCGCTACGCCCCGGCCTCGGTCTGCAATGGACTGGGCCTCGTCGAGGCCGCACCCGCGCCGTGTGCCATCATCGGCAAACCGTCGGAGATCGCCGCCCTGCGCAAGGCCGAGTCGCTGCAACCGGGTCTCGCCGCAAAGGTCGGGGTCGCCATGTCGTTCTTCTGCGCCGAAAGTCCTTCGACGGCCGGGACGCTGGCCCTGCTTGAGAAGATGGGGGTCCGACCGGCCGAACTCGCCGACCTGCGTTACCGAGGCGAGGGCTGGCCGGGGCACTTCGCACCGACGCGCCGCGGCGAGACTGCACCGGCAGGCAAGATGACCTACGCCGAGAGTTGGGCGTTTCTCCAGCGCTTCCGGCCATGGTCGGTGCAGCTCTGGCCCGACGGTAGCGGTGAGCTCGCCGACATCAGCTGCGGCGATCCGTGGTATGAACAGCCCGACGGCGAGAATCCGGGATTCTCTCTCGTCGTGGTACGCACGGAAAAGGGCCGTGAGATCGTGCGCGGGGCGATCGAGGCCGGGTATGTGACTTTGACGCCGGCGGAACCATGGAAGCTCGATCGCTCCCAGGCCAACCTGGCGACGAAGAAGGGGGCGGTCGGCGGACGCATCGCCGCCCAGCGCCTCGCGGGCTTGCCCGCGCCCAGATTCCGTCGCGCCTCGATGCTGGGCTGCTGGCTGCGCCTGCCATGGAAGGAAAAGCTTCGTTCCTTCGCCGGCACGCTGCGCCGCATTCGCACCCGTGGTCTGCGCAAGCCGCTCGTGCTCTCACGTGATGCGGCACAGCTGATTCCTGCACTGGCAACAGGATCCGAGAGTGTCCGGCCCTAGATTTGCCTGCATGCAGGCAGGCTGGCTAAAGGACATTCGGCGACCCCAACTTAGGTCTTCGTCGACAATTATACGAATCCGTCGATTCTTCGAGAAAAGAATCTAGGCCAGAACCAAGAGACGGGGCCCACGCTCAAATCAGTCTTAAATTCTCCCATTCGCCCAACACCCAGCAACGCCTAAAGAAGTACATGTCGCTTCAAACGCATTTCATCCCATACTACGACGCCAACCCCTATCAATCGTTGCTGGAATCGGCGCTCGACAAACTGGGAATCCCCGTGATCCGCCACAGCGGGCCCCATGAATTAGGACACCTGGCGTCAGATCGAATCATTCACCTGCACTGGCTCAAACCCGCACCGAGCAATCCGCTGGCTTTGCTACGATGGCTGAATTACGCCCGGCGGACCATCGTCGCCATGCGGAGGGCCCCTACGGTACTGACCGCACACAACCTCCTCCCTCACGAGTCTGCCCGACCTGTGCTCGACCGAATGTTCGCCCGCGCCGTCGTGCGCCGCGCCAATCGCATCATTTGCCACGGGGAAACCGCCGCCGATGAAGTCGCAGCGATGTTCGGTATCGAACGTCGCAGTCCGCTTTTCCGGATCATCCCACATGGACATTATATTAACTCTTATCCCAACACGATCGACAAACCGTCCGCCAGGGAGTCATTGGGAATCCCCAATTCCGAGCTGGTCTTTCTTTTCGTTGGAATGATTCGGGCATATAAAGGAACAGAGGACCTGATAAGATCTTTCCGCGCGGCATGCCCTCCGCAGAGCCGGCTACTGATTGCCGGCCGGCCATTCGACAATAAAACTGACGAATCGGTTCGCAGAGCTATAGGAGACGCCCAAACCATCACTTATAGACCGGGATTCGTACCCGACAGCGAGATGCAAATCTATCTCAATGCTGCCGATGTCGTTGTTTTTCCCTACAAGAAGGGCCTTACGTCGGGCGCGCTGATTCTCGCCCTTTCTTTTGCTCGGGCCGTTATCGCTCCCCGCCTCCCAGGCATCGTTGAAACCGCGGGAGAGACCGCAGGCTTTTTCTATTCACCGCATGCCGACGGAGATCTCGCCAGGGCCCTTGCGGAAGCGCAGGTGCGGAGGGGAGAACTTGATTCCATCGGCCAGGCAAATCTGCTCCGCGCCCGTGCCCTCGATTGGGACGATATCGGGCGGGCCACAAAAATCTGCTACGAAGAAGCAAGGGCGAGTTTCATCCTTGGCACCTGAAGCAGACCTTCTTGGCGTTAGCCAACCTTCGCCTCCAATGGTTCCTCCATGAAAGCCGAACCAAGTCCGCTGGTCAGCGTCGTTATTCCGACGTACAAGCACCGAGATACAATTCTGGACTGTCTCCGATCGGTCTTCGGACAAACTTATGCCAAGCTTGAGATTATTGTGGTGAATGATGGTTCACCCGACGACACGGAAGAAATCCTACGATCATCCGATTATTTCCCCAGGATCATTTATCGTCATCAAGCGAATCAAGGCCAGGCGGCGGCTCGCAATCATGGGATCTCCATTGCGTCAGGCAAGTACATCGCGCTGCTGGACGACGATGATATGTGGCCGCCTGACAAGGTAGACTGGCAGGTCGCCGAACTTGAAGCAAACCCACGCGCCGTGCTCGCCTACGGGTCATGCCGACAATTCCACGACAAGTCCGAACTGAAGCTGGAAAGGAATGGGGAGGCTACGCATGTTTCCTGTCCTCATGGGTCCGTGCTGAAAGACTACCTATGGCACAACTGGATAACCTCTCCAGGACAGACGCTAATCCGGAGGAAATCGATCGAGGAATCGGGCCGCTTTAACCCAGAAATCTGGGGAAGCGACGATTACGATCTCTACGTTCGGCTGGCCGCGATGGGAAATTTTTGCTATCAATCCAAAGTCGCTCTCTATTATCGGGTCCATGGCGGCAATGCTTCCCGAGATATTGACAGGATGTATTTGAACAATCGTCTGGCTCGGAGGAGGTTCTCTCACCTTTATCGGGGCCTTGGTGGCCTCTTCCTGAAGCTCAAGGCAAGCGCTTATCAAAGAAGAAGGTTCAGTAATCTCTATTTCAAATCTGCCGCCGAGTCAGCAGAACAGGGTAAGTTCGGATGGGCGAGGCGCCAGTTAAGGAAAGCATTCGTCATTCGGCCGTCGGTCCTGATCCAGCGTAGATTTGTTCTACTTCTTTGTAAATTGACGCTTCCTCGAAGCGGAATGTAGATCCAGAATAATTCTGATCTAATCATTCGTCCGGTCCTCAATCTCCTACACATTTGGAAAACCATCAGGCAACCGGTCGCGAAGACAAAGTCTGCTCTAAGTTGATCCAAAGGAGGCGGGAAGCGGGAGACTAAATGATACGACCGTAGTTGTTACGTTTCAGATTGTGGATACTGACGCGGGATTGACAGCGGCCTTTGGCCCCAAGCAGAGCAACACTGCCGCCGCGGCAATCGGTCAAGGAGGTAGACCTCGCCGCATGCGTGCATCGAAATTTTAATCGATTGAATACCCAAATATTGCGCCTCGCGATCGCCGCGCCTAACCCACCGGAGCGATTGGAAACCTTTATCGCTCAACAAATGGATCGGCTGCCGTGTGTACTGCGCATCCATGGAGCTCCCGTTGCGAGCGAAACCGTACCCGGCGGGCCGATTGAGATGCGGCCCAGTGTGAAGGCCCTTCTCCAGTTTGCATGCTCACGTAGGCCCTTCGGAAGCTGGCGCGGGCACATCCAGTCAAATACCCTAGTCGGACGACTGAAAGCCGCGAGAGCGCACGCCATCCTCGCCAACTTTGGGCCGACGGCGGTTGCGCTCCAACCAGCAGCCGCTTCGGCGGGCTTGCCGCTTGTTGCCCACTTCCATGGCTTCGACGCTCACACGCGGCGAACCGTGGACAAGATGCGTGAGGCCTACCGGGGCTTGGGCGCACAGGCCGCAGCCATCGTCGTGGTGTCGCTCGGCATGCAACGCACACTCGAGGACCTGGGTCTGCCACCCGAAAAGATTCATCTCGCCCGGTGCGGAGTTGACCCGGAACGCTTCCCGCCCCGCCCACACCCGCCGGAAAAGCCCTGCTTCGTCGGGGTGGGACGTTTCGTGGACAAAAAGGCCCCCTACCTGACCTTGCTCGCCTTCGAGCGGGCTCGCCAACGCCTGCCCGATGCTCGTTTGATCCTGGTCGGCGACGGCGAATTGTTCGAGGCCACCCGAAATCTGGCCACCGCCCTGCGTCTCGACGGCGCAGTCGAGTTTCCGGGCCCGCTGCCCCCGGCCAAGGTCGCCGCCCTGCTTCAGGGCTGCACTGCCTTCGTCCAGCATTCGCTCGAACCGCAATTCGGCCCCATGGCCGGCGACCGGGAGGGAACGCCCGTGGCGATCATGGAGGCGATGATGTCAGCGGTACCGGTGATTTCCACGCGCCATGCGGGCATCGACGAAATCGTCGACGAAGACCGCAGCGGCATTCTGGTCGACGAACGGGACGTCGACGGGATGGCTGAGGCCATGGTGCGCCTTGGCGCGGATCGGTCGCTGGCGTTGGCGATGGGCACGCAGGCGAGGGCGCAGGCCCTGGCCGCGCACACGGACCACCATTATCTGCAGAAGCTCATGGCCGTGGTGCACCAAGTCATACCGGCCTAAGTGAAGGTGATCCACTTTCGCAGCCCTCACGCTCCTTTCCATCCATGAACGTCAACTCGGTCGTTTCCCGCCGCCTCTGCGTGGGCTGTGGCGCCTGCGCCTATATCTGTCCCAAAGGGCAGATCGCCTTGTGGGATTTCCTCGACGAGGGCGTTCGGCCGGTCGTCGGGGACCCCGCCTCGTGTGGCGAGTGCCGCCGCTGCGTGGACGTATGCCCGGGGGTGGAGACGGACTTTGGTGTGCTACCGCCCGGACCGGCCTTGGGCGATGCGCGTTTCCGTCAGGACTGGGGCCAGATCCTCGAAATATGGGAGGGCCACGCGGTCGATCCGACGATCCGTTTCCGCGGATCCTCGGGCGGAGCGTTGACCGCTCTTGCCGCCTACTGTCTCGAACGTGGCGGTATGCACGGCGTGCTTCACATTGGCCAGAATCCCGAGGACCCGGTGCGCAACTCGACCCGCCTGAGCCGCACCCGCGACGACTTGATGAAGGCTGTGGGTTCGCGCTACGCCCCTGCCTCGGTCTGCAATGGACTGGCCCTCGTCGAGGCCGCGCCCGCGCCGTGTGCCATCATCGGTAAACCGTCGGAGATCGCCGCCCTGCGCAAGGCCGAAGCCATGCAGCCGGGCCTCGCCGCAAAGGTCGGGGTGGCCATGTCGTTCTTCTGCGCCGAAAGTCCTTCGACGGCCGGGACGCTGGCCCTGCTTGAGAAGATGGGGGTCCGACCGGCCGAACTCGCCGACCTGCGTTACCGAGGCGAGGGCTGGCCGGGGCACTTCGCACCGACGCGCCGCGGCGAGACTGCACCGGCAGGCAAGATGACCTACGCCGAGAGTTGGGCGTTTCTCCAGCGCTTCCGGCCATGGTCGGTGCAGCTCTGGCCCGACGGTAGCGGTGAGCTCGCCGACATCAGCTGCGGCGATCCGTGGTATGAACAGCCCGACGGCGAGAATCCGGGATTCTCTCTCGTCGTGGTACGCACGGAAAAGGGCCGTGAGATCGTGCGCGGGGCGATCGAGGCCGGGTATGTGACTTTGACGCCGGCGGAACCATGGAAGCTCGATCGCTCCCAGGCCAACCTGGCGACGAAGAAGGGGGCGGTCGGCGGACGCATCGCCGCCCAGCGCCTCGCGGGCTTGCCCGCGCCCAGATTCCGTCGCGCCTCGATGCTGGGCTGCTGGCTGCGCCTGCCATGGAAGGAAAAGCTTCGTTCCTTCGCCGGCACGCTGCGCCGCATTCGCACCCGTGGTCTGCGCAAGCCGCTCGTGCTGCCGCACGACGGAGCCCGCCCGGTCGGGATCAAGGTGTAAGCAGGTTTGGCACCCTTGCCTCCGCGTGAGCTCATCCCCCGATCCTCGCTTCGTCAGCCGGGCCCCGGCATCCCTCGACGAACTGAAACGCAGTTCCGTCCGGAGCGGAAGTGTCACCGCCTTCGCGCAGGCCCTGAACCTGCTCATCCACCTTGCCTCCACGGTGGTGTTGGCCCGCCTGCTGTCTCCCGCGGAATTCGGGGTCATCAGCATGGTACTGACCGTAACCCTGTTCGCCCGGTTGTTTCGCGATCTCGGGCTCTCCTCCTCCACGATCCAGCGGGCCTCGCTCACTCATGAGCAGGTCAGCACCCTGTTCTGGATCAATCTGGCGGTAGGTGCGGCCCTGACCTCCCTCGTTGCCGCATCGGCCCCAGTCGTCGCCTGGTTCTTCGGCCGCCCGGAGCTCAAGGCCGTCACCCTCTGGCTGTCGCTGAGTTTCCTGATCTCCAGCCTCGGCACGCAACCCGGAGCACTGCTGGCGCGAAGCCTGCGTTTCGGCCTCACGGCCACGGCAAACCTTGCCGGTGCCTTGGCGACCTTTGGCGTCACCGCCTACCTCGCCTCGCGCGGCCAGAGCTACTGGTCGATCGTTTTCGGCAATCTCATTGGCACCACGCTCACCTCCGGCCTGCTGCTTGCGCTGGCCGGCTGGCGCCCCGGTCTCCCACGCCGCGGACACGGCGTGCGAGGGATGCTGCGCTACGGACTGAACCTGACGGGCTTCGAGTTCGTGAACTACTTCTCGCGCAATCTGGATAATATCCTGATCGGCAAATTCGCCGGGCCCGACGCCCTCGGGCTCTATACTAAGGCGTACAATCTCCTCATGCTCCCGATCACGAATCTCAGGGGGCCCATCACCAATGTAGCGTTTGCCGCCATGAGCCGCCTACAAGAGCGTCCCGAGGAATTTCGCCGGTATTATTGCTCGGTCGTGTTCGTTCTCGCCGTGACCTCGATGCCGGTCGTAGGCGGACTTTATGTGGTGTCGGATCCGCTCATCCGGATCGTTCTGGGCGAGCGTTGGGCGCCTGCGGCTGGCCTGTTCTCCATCCTCGCCTTCGCCGGGTTTCTGCAGACGTCATCCGGGTTCCGTGGCACGGTCTTGATGAGCCTTGGCTTGGGACGCCGCTACTTCATGCAGGGGCTTTATTCGGCCATCGTCGGCTGCACCGGTTTCCTCATCGGCATTCGCTGGGGCGCATCCGGCGTGGCGACGGCCTACGCCATCACGTCGCTCCTCCTGCCCTACCCCATGCACGTCTACTCGTTCAAGGGCACCCCGCTCAGAGTGGGGGATTTCTTCGGCACCGTCGCCGGGCCGGCCCTCGCAGCGATCGTGGCCGCAGCCGCAATGGTGCCAATCCGAGTGCATGCCTTTACTAGCTTGGGTGACTTTGCCGATCTGCTGGCATCCATCGTCCTCTACGTCGCGCTGTACTCCGCTCTACTCGTGGCCCACGGACCCAGCCGGCGTCGCCTGGGCCAGACCGGAAGCTTCATACTCACCGCACTCGGACGACGATGAATCAACCACACCCTGCGACCGACGCATTCGCGGCGGCCCAACGCTATCTGCCGGAATCGGCGCCACCGGTTGACGCCAAGGGCACACCGTCATCGAATCTCTCTCGTTGCCCGGCCGGTCTTTCCCGACCGTCCAGCGGCAGCATGGAGACCTCGGCCGCACCGGTGCCGCAGACAACCGAGGCTGGTCGGCGCGCCGTAGTCACCGGAGCCTGCGGCTTCATCGGCAGCCATTTGGTGGACCGGCTGCTTTCGCAAGGATGGAAGGTCGAGGCCATCGACAACTTCGACCCCTTCTACTCCCGCGCCATCAAGGACTCAAACTGCCATGCCCACCGGTCGTACCCCGGTTACCGCCTGCATGAAGGCGATATCGGCGATGCCGCGGTGCTGGATGCCGCGATGAACCATGGATGCGATGTGCTGTTCCATCTGGCAGCAAAGGCGGGCGTGCGCCCGTCGATCGCCGATCCGGAAGGTTTCATGGCCACCAACGTCACCGGCACGCAGCGCGTGCTGGAGGCGGCGCGGCGCTACCGCGTACCACAGGTGATCTTTGCTTCATCCAGCAGCGTGTATGGCACCAACCCCCGCGTGCCATGGAGCGAGGACGACGCCGTGCTCAGGCCGATCAGTCCGTACGCCGGCTCCAAGGTGAGTGCCGAACTCCTCGGCCACATCTACAGCCATCTCTATGGGATTCGATTCATCGCCCTTCGTTTTTTCACCGTCTACGGTCCGCGCCAACGGCCCGATCTCGCCATCCACACCTTTACGCGCGCCCTCCTGCGTGACGAACCGATCCCATGCTACGGCGACGGGACGACCCGACGCGACTACACGTATGTTTCGGATGTGGTCGATGGCATCATGGCCGCTGCCGCCTACACCGGCGACGGGTACTCGATCTTTAATCTCGGCAACGACCGCACCGTCACATTGAACAAACTCGTCGAGCGCCTTGCTGCAGCGTTGGGAGTCACCCCCAGGATCAAGCGGCTGCCCGAGCAGGCCGGCGATGTGCCGCAAACCTGGGCCAACCTCGAGAAGTCACGCCGCCTGCTGGGTTATGCTCCCCAAATCGGTTTGGAAGAAGGCCTGACCCGGTTCGCCACCTGGTTCCGAGCCATGCCAGCCCAGCCTCCCACCGCCTGAACCCGTCATGAAGCCCATCAAAGTCGGTATCGTCGCCAACGAGTTCTTCGATCCCAAGCTGAACCGCGTCGGCGGTTTCGGCTGGGCCGGCCGGCGTGCACTGCAAGCCTTCGCTGCGGATCCGCGGTTCGCCCGTCCGTTCTTCTTCTCGGGTGAATACCTCGGGAATGCCTCGCGGATCGAAATCGAGGGAACCCACATTGTCCTGCCTTCACGCCGACGGTTCGTGAGCGCCTTTCGTGCCTGGCGCAATCGACCCGACATTCTGCTTTGCATCGACTATCGCCCGGCCTACCTGCGCTGGCTGCGCGCCCTGACATTCACTCCGGCCATCATCTGGGTGCGCGATCCTCGGACGCCGCTCGACGTCGAGCGTCTGAAGAGCCTGCGTATCCCGGGATGCGAAGATCCGCCCTTGGGCGTGCACGATTTCGATTTCCGGTCCCTCGCCCGGTACATGGCCGGCTCGCCGGCCCGCGGCAAGCGCATCGTACTCGCGAACAAGATGGACTACATGCGCGCCAAGAATGAGGGCACCTTCGGCCTGCCGCCCTCCGACTGGGTCTTGCCCAATCCCGACGTGGTCGACTACGACCGGGTGACGGTCCAGAAGAGCGACCGACCCACGGTGATTTCCTTGGGCCGGCTCGACCCGGTGAAACGACCGTGGCTTTTTCTCGAACTCGCGCGCGCGTTTCCCGACGTCGATTTTCTCATGCTCGGACAACCCTTCGTGCAGGGAAAAGGCGGATGGCAGCCCTCCGATGTACCGGCCAACGTGCGTCTGCTCGGGAATGTCAGCGGTCAGCCGAAATACGACATTCTCAGTCGCGCCTGGCTGCTCGTGAACACATCGATCCACGAGGAATCGGCTGTCTCCATGATGGAAGCCTTGGCCTATGAGATTCCCGTCGTCAGCTTCATCGAATCGGACGGCCTGTCGGTGCGGTTTGGCCGGTGCCTCAGCTACGACACAGGGACCGGACTTCAATCCCTCGGCAAGCTCAGGGCCGCCGTCGGCGAACTCCTCTCCGATCCGGACGAACGCACCCGACTGGGCCGGCTCGGTCGGGAGTGGGTGCGGCAGGAGCACAACACGCACGCGTTCATCGATGCTTTCCTGCATCTCTGCACCCATCTCCGGGTGAGATGATCTCTGCCGTGAACGCAGGTTGACCTCACCCGCGTCGCGACACCCCAATCATCACCCTCGGTCGACCGACCCTTTCTTGAGACGTACGCTCATCAACATCTGGCACAGCGCGGTCGCCAAAGTTTCAATCATGGCGGTCCAGACTGCGGTCGCGGTCATTCTGGCCCGAAATGTGTCGCCGGATCACGACGGCATCGCCCATCGGTAGGATAGGGCGCTACACCGTGACCGCACCGGAGTAGTTCCGTCTAGACGGCGACAACAGTTCCTCCCGAAACATTATAGAACTGATTCAGCGAAGATTGGGCAGCATAAACGCAATTCGCAGAATCGGTCGAAAGGTCCACCATGGAAATGGCCCCAAAAGGCGATCGGACCAACGCCATGATAAAAGATGCCCTGCACCAGCGCTTCCTGCTGGGTCTTCGCACCCCCAAGGCGTGGATCAACGGCCCCCAGCGCCGCCGGTTCCGCACGTTTCTCGAGGAGCATTTTCCCGATCACTGCGCGGCGGACGGACTCAGGATCCTGAAGTTCAACGTGAGCGCAGGGCTTCGGCAAGCCCTGGCCTTGGCGCCGCGGCGCTGACCAGCCACGTTCATTTCAAACGACCAAGAAAAAGCGCGTCACCGTTTCCGGTGACGCGCTTTTCGTTTAAGACTCGAAAGTCTTAGGCGCTACGGCGGCGGGCGATGCCAGCGAGCGCGAGGAGGCCGAGGCCGAGGAGGGCGAGGGAGGAACCCGCGTCCGGAACGGTCACGTTATCGATCTCGAACGAATTACGGGTCGAGGTCAGGATAACGGTGTCGAAGAGGCCTTCGAACCCGACGTAGGCAGAGCCGTTGAAGCCCTGGTTGCCGTTGGCCGCCACCGGGGAGGAGACCACGTCGCTGCCGGTAAAGCTGCCGACGCTAATGCCACCAAGGAAGAAGGAGATGGTGTTGTAGTCGTCGATCGAACCCCACTGGAAGGCGAAGTAGTCCTGGCCGCCAGCAAACTCGAACGTAGCGACGCCGCCGGCCTTGACCGACAGGTAATCACCCGAGGCAGGGAACGGAATCGCGCCCTGGGAGTTGCTGGTACCTTGGACGATCGTGGCGTTGTTGTACGACAGGGTGCCGTTGTCGAGGATCGCGAGGGGACCCGCAGGACCGTCCGGATAACCTTCGAAGGTCAAGACGGCGCCGAGGGGACCGGTGGAGTTCGGCGTGAATTCAACGAGGACGACGGCCGCCGAGGCCGCTTGGATCGTCGCGCAGGCGAGGAGCGTGGCGGCGAGAGTTTTGAGCGATTTCATGGTTTGGACTGGGTTACTGAGTTGTGACTGAAAGTACGGGAACTGAAAAAGCAGCTTAGCTGCCAATATTGAGATGCTTCCCTTAAGTATCTATCCATAATCGATTTAAACTTTCATTTTTCTTTTAGAATCTTGGCACAGTGGCGCTACCGAAGACTACGTAGCCGCGTCCAAAATCACTCAACTACCCAGTGGAGAGCGATTAAGCGAAAAATTGCCCCGAAGTCCTCCATTTCGTTTATGAGAAAACTGTAAGATCTCCCGACACCTAACGATTGTCAGGGGAGCGGGTAGGTCCGATTGACCGCCACCCCGGAGTTAAAACCGATTCAACCCCCTCACCTTCAGGTATTATCGCAACTGTAAGTGATTCCGACAAGCTACGGATTCTCTAGGGTAAATCGCCCACCTGGACGCACGTCTGCAGCCACTCTTCGGGCGCGCGCTTCACCCACAGAATACAGAGAAAAGCTCAGAGGGCCTAAGCCCGGACGAACCCGCGGAAAACGGATCGCCCATGGCGAGCTACCAGAAGCTCCATTTTGGCGGCCACGCGATCATTCTTCCCGAATTGCCTATACCAAAACCTCCTGAACCACGCGCAACGCGTCCCCTTTGCGCTTTCCGAGCTCCCCGTGGCGCGATTCGCGCCTTGGGGAACCGAGAGCCAAGCCGTTCGATCCGTGAGAGCCTTGGCTTGGATGTAAGAGTCCGCCCGGGTGCCTCATAGGCGTGCGTGCCTGATTGCGATAGAGTTG
>VFQP010001896.1_pt1 | contig 25325 bp, 21 predicted proteins | sample 3512351 | NCBI WGS metagenome assembly VFQP01 (sample SAMN10412372, study PRJNA504923) | tailings metagenome | isolation source: Relicate 1 Philex TSF1 revegetated site | place: Philippines: Tuba, Benguet | collected 2017-08-29
GCACGGCGCCCCACAGCGACTGCTCCACAATGTGCAGCCCGCCGCGCGCCTCTGCATGCACGCACGCACAGCACGCACAGCACATGCGGCGCCGCGCCTGAGCACCACCACCGCAGCTGCGCACACGGCCAGTGCTCCGAACTTGCGAGGCGCTGCTGGCGGGGGGTGCGTCGAGAGCGTCGAAGGTGGCGACGCACCGTCGACGGGCGTGGGCTTTTGGCGCCGGAGCTCGTCCGTCTGCCACAGGCCGGCCACCTCCCTCATCAGGTCCTGCAGCAGGGCGTCCCGCTCGTCCTTGGTCAGGTCCGGCCTGCGGAAGAATTGCCCCCAGGCCAGCACCAGAGACAAGGGCGGCCCTCCTGTTCCGTGTCGTCCTCCTGGAGAGGCCCCCTGGGACCCCCTGGTGTGTCCCAGGTGCTGCTGAGCCGCGGCCCAAGCGCTTCCAGCCGCCTCCGCACCTGTCGTTCTGCTGCAGCAGTGCGGCGATGCGCGTGTGCTTGTACTGCAGCGTGCGGCGGTTGACCTGGGTGGGGTGCGCCGTCAGCACAATCTCGACCAGCTGCGTGGTGACGGCCGTGTAGAGCGCCTCGGGGCTCACGCCGTCGGCGATGAGCTTGTCAAAGCAGTCCTCGCACGACTTGCTGGTCTTGCGCCCCTCCACGCGGTTGCGCCGCAGCCTGCGCGCCGCACCGTGTGGCAGTGCCCCAAAAGCCCGGTGACGGCACGCACGTGTTGCGCTCCTGCTCTGCTGCTGCTGCTGCTGCTGCTGCTGCTGCTGCTGCTCCGGCCCCCAATCGCACCAGAGCCCACCACCGCTCATCCCGAGCGCGAGCTCCTCCTCCTCACCGGTGCTGCAGCTCCGCGATGGAGCTGAGGTTCAAGTAGTGGCCGAACGCGCGCTGCGCGGCGAGCAATCGACGCACGCGTGCGGCAATTGGCCTGAGCGCTCGCCCGCCGCTCGTGCGCGTGCGTGGGTCTGTGCCTTTCGGCGCAGCGACGCGACAGGACAAGATTCGCGGCGCACCACGATGGGCGCGGCCTCCTCCATGGGCATTTCCTGCAGCGTCTGCTTCATGCGCTGCTGGATGAGCGCGGCGCCGGAGGGGTCCGACGACTCTTCCAGCATGGCCGCCGCCTGCGCCATGCCTCTGCGCGCGCGATGCAGCGCGCGAACAGCAGCCGACTCATCGCCCGCTCCGCGCGAAGCCGCTGCGGGGCTCGCGCTTGGTCCCCGTGCCGCTGCGGGCGTGCGAGCCGAGCGACGCGGGGCCTCGCACGCTCGCTCGCGCACGCGCACCGGATCTTGCTGAGGCCCGCGAAACCCTTGGGCCCGACCTCCGTCTTGAGGACGTCATCGAGCAGCGAGCTCAGCAGCTTGCAGTCGTCCTCCAGCGGCTGCAGGTTCGATATCTCGTCCACCTGGAGGTCCTCCGCCGCGTCCATCTTGCCGTCACGCGAGCTGTGCAACCCTGCACTGGCGCCTGCTGCTCCACGCTCGCTGCTGCGCTCGCGCATGGTGGTGGCCGCAAGCCCTCCGTTTTTGGGCGCACTCGTCCCGGACCGCGCACGCGTCAGGTACACTCGTTCCCCAGCGCTGAGCTCGCGCCGCAGTCCCGCGTGCGCGCCATGGCTTCGGCGGCGGTGGGCACCAATGCTTTCGGGCTGGACGTCGAGCTCTTTACGCGTGGCACGGGCGATGACAAGCCGCGCGGGGAGTCCCTGGTGCAGAAGCACTTGGACAAGCTGCAGCAGGTGCGGTTTTGCCTGGGCAGCGCGCAGGGGACGGGCGTTGACATGCGTAGGGCCGCGCAGCCCGCGCAGAGCTGTGGGAGCGCAGGGCCGCGTGCAGGCACAGCAGATCTTCACCGCAGCGTGGGTGGCCGCTTGGGGTGCCAGGCGTCCTGACCTGCAGCAACCTGTTGTTCCCCGTGCGCGGCGCCCCCACGCTCCGCAGGAGAAGGAGAACCTGGCCATGGAGAAGCTCGCGGCGCTGATGCCGCAGATGGGCCCGGCCGTGCGCGTGCTGGCGCTCAAGGAGGCGGTGTTTGACGTGGAGACGGCGCTCGCCGTGCTGCGGTCGTTCCAGTCGCAGAACGACGAGGCGCTCAGAGCGCTGCACAAGGTGGGTCTCCTCGCGAGGGGGCTGGTGAGCTGGTGATGGCGCAGGGCGCCACCACCACCGCATGCGGCTGGCAAGCTCACCTGCGTCACGCCGCCTCCTGCCCCCGGGCGCACCCGCTGCTGCGCAGAAGCGCAAGAAGCTGAAGGAGACCGAGGTGGAGGCGGTCAAGGAGGCGGAGGAGCGGGCGGCGGCGGTGAGCAGCAGCAGCGAGGACGATGGCGCCAGCAGCAGCGGCAGCAGCAGCAGCGACAGCGACAGCGACGACGAGGTGAGCGCCTGGCCAACGGCACGTGCCTGCTGGTGCGCGCGCCCGCCGCCTGTCCCGCCTTTGCACGTTCAGCAAAGCGCCCGGTGTACACGTGGCCGCCCTTGTGTTGGTGTGTGCGGTGCGGGCGCAGGGCCGCAAGCGCAAGAAGAAGCGAGGCAGCGGCAAGGACGGCAAGGGCAAGAAGAAGCGCAGCGGCGGGGGCAAGGACAGCAAGCGCAGCAAGCACAAAAAGGGCAAGAAGCGCAAGGCCGACGACGGCAGCGACAGCAGCGACGACGACAGCGGCGGGCGGCGCAGCAAGCGCAGCAAGAAGAGCAAGGCCAAGAAGGAGGGCGCCTCGGGTGGCGCCAAGGCGGCGGCGGCGGGCACCAACGCCGAGAACTTTGGCCGCTTCGGCATCATCCGCGAGGTGAAGAAGGGCGGGGCGCACCGTCGAGGGGCTGGCTCCGTGTTGCGCGCGTGTAGCGCGGTGGTCCGCACCGCGTGCACCTTTGCGCACGCTCACGCGGACTCTTGACAGCTTGCCTGGCATACCGGTTGCACCGTCCCCACAACCGCGCGCAGACCGACATGACGGCCAAGCGCGGCGAGTTTTTGCTGTGGGCGGTCGAGGTGAAAAAGGTGGACCCCGAGAGCCTGGGCCGGCAGGAGGAGCGCGAGCTCTTCCGCGACTTCATGGAGGACTTCAACACGGGCACCATGCCGCACCGCAAGTACTACAACCTGGAGATCTACCAGCGGGAGAAGCTGGCCAAGGAGGCGCGCAAGCAGAGCAAGAAGAAACCATCCAAGACCAAGCCGGTGCGCGCTCCTTTGTTGACGAAGAAGGGGGCGCTCGGGCCGCGTGCGCAGCCAGCGAGTCACGTGGCGCGGCGGCAGCGCTCAGCTGTGTGCTGCCTCTTGGTTGTGCGCAGTCTGCTCTGGAGGACGAGGAGACGCTGCGGCGCTAGCGCGAGGCCGAGCGGCAAAAGCTGGCGGCCGAGCGGCTGCAGCAGGCGTACGCCGAGCTGCAGGCCACCGACAAGGCCCGCGACATGCGCGAGCAGGAGATGCTGCGCCTGCAGATGCAGGTGCGCGCCGCCTTTGGGAGGGTGGGCTGCGGTGGCGGGTGGCGCAGGTCGGCTGTGCTGCGCACTGTAGGGCACGGAGCGGTTGCAGGCGTTATTCAAAATGACTCCCGAGCGGTGCTGTGGAGCCCGCTGATATGGTTCTGACGGGCGCAACCAACACGTGCTGCGCCCCACACGCGCACAACGTGCGCAGGCCGCGTACAAGGCGGGCGACAAGAAGACGGCAGAGCAGATTTTCAAGCGCCTCATGCCCGAGGAGGAGAAGAAGGCCAAGGGCATCAAGTAGTAGTCGGCGCAGTCGGAAGGCCTGCCGTGTCTGCCGTCTTGCACTCGTTGCGCACGGCACTGCAAGCCTCGTGAGGCCGTCACACCGCCCCCTCGACAATCCCAGACTGGGGAATAGAGGAAACAGACTCTGTGGAAGAAAGCGTGTCGCCCAGTGTCGCTTTAGCGGGCGGGGGGCGGAGGGTAGCCCGCCGGCGGAGGCGGGTAGGCGCCTGCGCATGCAGCACACCAGCACGAACAGCGAAGCTCGGTGCTCACACTGTGCGCGGAGCCCGGCCCCCAGGCCCCCACCCAACACACCCAGACACCCTCACCTGCGGGCGCGGGCGGGTAGCCCCCGGCGGGGTAGCCCGTCGGCGGGTAGCCGGGTGCGGCAGGAGGCGGGTAGGCGTAGGCTGGCGCCGGCGGCGGGGGCCCGTAGCCGTAGCCGGGGGGAGGCGGCGCGGCGTACATGGGCGCCTGCTGCGTCACCACCACTTGCGTCTGCGGGAGTGGCGTGACAGGGTGGCCGCGCCCACACAACACAAGCCCCTCAGACGCGGCAAGCGGCATGCGGCGAGGGCCTGCGCAAAACGAGCGCGCAAGGAACAACTCACGATCTCGGTGGTGTGCGGCTTGTGCGCGGCCTCGTGCCTGATGGTCTTGCAGGCCCAGATGAGCGCCACAAACTGCAGCACGCTGATGCCAAACGCGCTCCACACGCAGCCCTCGATGCCCTGGCGCCAGCCGCCGGCAGGGATGTCGCTGGCAATGTTCTTGAACTGCGTGCGGGTAAGGGTCACGCGTTCCACGTCCGCACCTGGCCCTCCACCCCTTCCTTTTTCGCACAGCCCCACAGCGGCGCACCTCGTCCGTGAAGAAGATCCCGGCGGCCAGCCACCAGCCGGTGGAGACAAACGCGGTGCCTGCGCACCGCGGCAGGCGGCGACGGCGCTTCGCTCACGCTGCTCTCGCATCAGCGCACCAGGAAGTACAGTGCAGACGGCAGATGCGCACCAGTCATGCAGCCGACCGCCATGCCCATGGTGAGGCACTGCGCGCGGATGAGCAGCACGTTGCGAGCGGCGGCGGGAGAGGGTCAGGCCAAGCCCCAGGAGGCTGTGAGGAGCAAGCAGCCAAGCGGCAGACGAGCTGCCGTACCGAGAAGAGGGCGATCCAGAACTGGAAGAAAATGCCGATGGAGCCCAGGCTATAGAGGTACCTGGCAAGGAGGGAGGCACGTGCGAGGTGGGTGCACATGGTAAGCAACCACGCACACGGACCCTCGCTGCTGCTGCTTGCTGCCCTGCCCGCCGCGCACACACGGAGCCCGCAGCTCCCCCCCCCAAAATTGCTGCTCGCTCGCCACTCACTGGCAGGGCGACATGTCGTTCAGCGGCTCCTGCGAGGCGAAGCACTGGTGCGCCACGGAGACGCACTGGGCGTACCTGCGCTTGGCACGGTGCGGGCACAGGCGCGGTGCAGGGGGGACTGCGCTCCTCCCTGCCACCTCTTCCCGTTGCGGCCTCGCATGCTCACCAGTAGCTCCAATACTGACACCTGCGCCCAATTGGAGGCAAGAGCGGGGATACACACAGGTGTCAGGTGCGACGCGCGGGCAGGAACGCCTTCCTGTTCGGTCGCGGGACCCGCGATGCGCCCTAGAGCCGTTCCCCACTCACCATGTGGTCACATCGTAGAGCTGCCTGTTGTTGATGCTGAGAATGGCGATCGAGAGGCCGCTCTGCGGTTCGGAAGCGCATGGCGGCGTGGGCAGGCGGATCAACAGGGCCCCCTGGGCCAGGGAGGAAGCTGATGCTTCTGCTCAGCTGATGTGCTGCTGGCTGCCCCCGGTGCAGCGCCTGGGTGCCGCGGCCATTCCTGGCGCGTGCAGGTTCTCCGCGAGTGGTGGAGCGCCTCATCGCTGACCGATCAGCTGCCGCCGCGATCAGAGTCGCTGCCATTGGCGCATGGTGCTACTCCCTGCCTGGCTGCACGCGCGGGCTGGGCGGGCTGCACACACTCGACGGCTCGACAGCTGGCGCACGAGGCTCTCTCACCACGACGAGCCCCAGGAGCGACACGCAGCCCAGAGGCGCGGCGCTAAGGCGTTGAGCTCCGCGGCCCATCTCTGTGTGTGGTGCTGCGCCCGGGATGGAGTCAGGGCGCAGGGGCCAGCAGGAGCGAGCAGGATGCGGTGAGGCCTGGATTCAGCACAGGGCGTGACGGCGTGACGTGTGCAATGCGCGCACCTCAGGCGCCGTTTGCTGCGGGGGAGGGGGCGCCGGCAGGGGCGACGCATGTACCAGCGCGCCCGCCGCGACGTACATGCGGCTGCCACGCCACAGGCTGAGGACACCCTCTGGACATCTCCACACACTGCCTTCTGCCTCCTGGGCCTATGCCCCTGAGCGCCGTAGAGCAAGCCAAGGATGAGCTGCAGCGTCCGGTGTGCGTGCGGCACTGGCAGGCCGCGCACGGTGGGCTTGAGACTGCGCAGGCGACACTCATGCGACGGACTGCGCACGGCAGTGCATTGCCTGCGGATCCTCGCGTCTCGGAAGCCCGCCCACCATGACGCCGTTGCGTAAAGCTGGCAAAACTGAAGGTGGCGGAGGAAGGGAGGAGGAGAGAAGCGCACACGCACAGACAGTATTCGCGCCACGCACTCCACCCGCCCCAAGCGCTCGCACTCCCGTTCGCCAGCACGATGAAGACCAAGACGCCCGGCGGACTCGTCGGCTTGGGATGCGTCGCGTTCACGGCCTTCGTAATTGTGAGGCGCGACGCGGTCGCTCGCCGTCGCTTGTCTGTGGCTCAGTCGCGAGGGGGGGTGGGCGGGAGTTGCATCCCGTTACTTCGTGCTCGACTTCGCACCACGCCCCCTGCCTCCCAAGCTACAGGCAGGCGAGCGGCGCCTGCTGGCATCCGCGGCGAAGTGTGGCGTACGGCAGGGCCCCAGGCGAGCAGGCGAGATCTTTGCGGCGTTGTCCTGCCTGTGCAGCTGGCGATGTGCATCACCATCCTGGCCGTCAACAACAAGCAGCTCTACGACGTCGACACGTGGTGCGCCGCTTTCCTGAGAAATGCTTTTTTCTGGGGCGCGGCGGGCCTCCGTCCTGCACGCCACGGGGCACGACCTGCATCGCCGCCTCGCGCGCCTCCACAACCGGCCGGCCCCACCACGCGGTGTGTGCCACGCGTCGCCGCAGGTGCCAGTGGTACTACTGGTGAGCATCATCGCAGCTGGGCGGTGACCGGCTCAGGCTCTGGCAATTGCGAGGGAGGGCTGTGCGTCTGCTTTGTGCACAGCTCAGCGTGGCGATGGGCTGTGGGCCGGCCTCCATGTGGCAAGCACGCGGCTCGAGGCGCACCGTGTCACGCCGTGCCCACCCATCATTGCGAACGCAGGTACACGCAGTGCGTGTCGGTGTCCCACACCTGCTGGGCGAGTGACTCGCCTCTGGACGACATGACGCCCTGCCAGTGAGTGGGTGGCGGTCCGGGTGGCGCTGCACCAGCACCGCGCTGTGCGGGCTTTGCCCTCTCCAGCGCCAAGCCCCGGCATCGCGCCCACGCATTTTCCTCCTTCCCAGGTACCTCTACAGCCTGGGCGCCCTCGGCATCTTCTTCCAGTTCTGGATCGCCTTCATCCCGGTGGGTGCGTTGCTCCGGGACGTTCCTCAGGATGCTGGCATAGAGACGATTGACCCACGCAGTTGACCCACCGTCCCCTCTGCGTGCGCAGTGCCTGGGCAGCGCCACCGCGCTGGGCTGCATGGCGGTCACCGGCTTGATGTCGTGGGGCTGGTGGCTGGCTGGCGGCATCTTCTTCACCATCGAGGTGCGGCCAGGTGTTGTCGTCGCAGCGCGCCCCCCAAACGCACCGCGCGTCCACAGTTTGGGACCAGGCAGATGCCCCGCACCATGCTTTGCTGATCGGGCGGCGCAGCAGCAGTGGAGACTTTGCCGCCGGGTCCTGGCGCACTGTCAGTCCCGCGCGCGGGTCGGTCTCCCCCCTCAACACCTCGGGCGTGGGGTGCAGAGGCGACGAGCAGCTGCTGCCGTCCGCCAGGCGCGCCGCCACAGGATGCTTTGCTCCACTATTGTGTGTGCGCAGTTCCAGAACGTGTCTTCCGACCAGCCCGCCGGCCACTGGCGCGACGTCATCCTCGGCGTCACCTGGTGAGCAGTCGGTTCATCAGCGCTGCACCGCTAGCAAGCCGGGACGAAGAGCTGCTTGCGGCAGCCGTGCGGCGCCCCCTCCTCACCCGACCGCAGGACGGCGTTTGGCATCTCGACAGTCCAGCTGCTGGCCATGTGCGCGGCGGCGGCCAGCGGCCGCAAGATGGTGGAGCAGGCCGCGCAGGAGGAGGCCAGCAAGCCCGTCCAAGTGGTGAGGCCCCCGCAAGAGCCTCCTTGTGCGAAGAAATCCATCTCCCGCCCCTAACGATCCGTCCCCGTGGACCGCGCTCCCGCACGGTGCAGGTCATGGCGCCAGCGCCCGTGTATGCCGGCAACTACGCCGTCCCGCCCGGCGCCTACCCGCCGCAGCCCACGTATGGCGCTCCCCCGCCAGGATACGGCGCTCCCCCGCCCCCCGCGGGATACGGCGCTCCCCCGCCCCCTGCGGGATACTACGCCGCCGCGCCACCGCAGCCGGTGCCGGTGGGCTACCCAGTGGCGGGCGCGCCGCCGCCCCCCGCAGGGCTTGCTTAGACGCCGAGCAGCTGCTCAATTGCTTGTACCTCTCGCCTCCTAGTGTGTTGCAGTATTCGCGTCGTCGCTTGTTTATTCCTGCACTGCTGCTTGTTCCCGCGTGTGATGGGGGTTGGAGGGGGCGAGCTGGTCCTTCAGGGTTGCATCTGTCTCGCTTGTGTGGCGTCTCTGCTCTTGTCAGGGTGTGCTGGTGTCCAGGGCAATGGATGAACGGTGGCCTCCTCCTTGCACCGCAAGTCACAAGCAAGCCAAGCAGCAGCATCGAGCCAGACTGTCAAGAGTTGAGCTCGCGCTCAAAGAGCTCGGCCAGCTCCCCGCTCTGGTACATCTCTGCGGCCAGGCCAGGGGCGCACAGCAGCACGCTGCGCTGAGCGCAGCGGTCGCAACGGCCCACAGCACCCACCCAGCACAGAGCCACTCACGGATCATGATGTCTGCCCCGCCGACGAACTCGCCGCTCACGTACACCTGCGGGCGCTCACGTGCGGCGGCAGAGCTGCTCAGTGCCACGCCTCGCCGCCGCGTGCTGTGGCCTGTCCTGGCGGCTAATATGCCCTGCTGCTTGCCCCACCACCTCCCGCCTCTGCCACGCCTGCTGCTGCCAACCCCCCCCTGTCCGCTGCAGCGCTCACCTGGGGGAACGTGGGCCACTGCGAGTACTCCTTCATGCCGCTGCGCAGGCGGTCGTCCGCCAGGATGTTGACGCCCTCAAACGGGATGCTCATGCTCCGCAGGATCTGCGAGGAGGGCGTGGGTGCGCGGGTGTGCCTACGCTGGCCAGTGGCCGTCATCGCCCACTCGGCGCCTCAAGCACCTGGTGCGCACCTGGCAGACCGTGTTGCTGAAGCCGCACTGCGGGAACTGCGGCGTGCCCTTCATGAAGACCACCACCTGCGTGCCACGAGAGCGGCGTTCGCCAAGGACCCTTGACGTGCACCCACGCCTGCTCCACACACTGTGGGGGCAAACCACATGCGCCAGGTCCTGAGCGGCGCGCGCCACGGGGCCGGGCGCCCGGGTCGCTCGCCCCCCACGCCCACGCCCCAATCGGCCCAAGGCACACCTTGTTGTTGGCGATGACCTTGTCGATGGTTGCACGCAGCTCTGGCGCGAGGCCTGCGCCCCAGGTGGCCACGAGAGCGAACCTGACCTTCCGCGAAGCACCCCACCCTCAAGATCCTCCGAGGCGAGATCCTGCGCACCTGGCTGGGCGCTCGCCTGCACCACGCAGCGTCTCCTCCTGCCGCTGGTGCTGGCGCTGGCGCTGCAGAGCCCCTGGGGGCGAGCTGAGCCGTGCCAAGCGCGGCGATGAGCAGCGCCTGGCGCGACGCTCCTCATGTGCGGAGCAGCTGCGAGAGACGCCATTTCGGTGGTGCTGGTCGCTTGAGGGGCGCTCGTCCTTTGTGCGTTGCTTCTCGCCCGGCCGAGGGTTTGCTCTTGTGCTCCACCGTGCGCGAGCGCACAGAAGCGCAGAGGCGTCCTCTCTTCTGACGACCCTGCTCGTCGCTCATCCCGATGTCGTCGCGTTCTCCTCCTCGGAGGAGGAGCGGGGTCGCTCCGCGCGACTGGTGCGGTGGCGCGAGCCTCTTCGTGTTCTGCGCAGCAGCCGCGGCGCTGGCGCTCTGCACGTCGCCGCTGGTGGTGGCGGCCTCCACCGACTCGCAGCCCCCCGGGCGCGCGCGCCGCGCGGCCGCGTCGTCGTTTGGTGCGAGGCTCGGTTCTGCTCTGACGGGACGGCTCGCGCACGCGCACCAGCAGCGCCACACGGCCCACGGCCCGGGCCACAGCTCCTGACCTGGCCGTCATGCGTGCACCTGCTGGCACGCAGTGAGCGCGGGCGTGTCCAGGCCTGGAGGCGCGGGCCACGCGCTGCTCTTCCGCGACCACGTGCTGCTCAAGAAGGACTTCAAGGCGAGAAGAGAGCGCAGCGAGTGCATGCATGATTGAGTGGGGACCTGCGCAGCTTGCTGTGTGCTTCGCTCATGCGAGCAGGGGTGCGCACACCCGCACGCGCGTGCGATGCTGGTGGTGGTGGTGGTCGCCCGCAGGACTTCCCCAGCACGGCGATGACGTTCGAGGTCTGGCTCAGCAGCAGCGACTTCTGCCACTCGGGTGCGCGGGGGCTGCGTTGCGCGTGGGCGGGGAGGCGCGCCGTGGTTGGCGCCTCAGGGACCAGCGGTGTGGGCGTGCGCGCGGCGCACGTCGCGGAGGACGGCGGTGGAGGCCACCCCGCAGCGCGCAAGGCGATGCGTCCCTTGTGCCCATTGCACGTGGCGCGTGCACGTGGCGCGCGCTGCAGGCACCATCCTGTCGTACGCCAAGGACAGCCAGTCCACCGACGAGTCCCAGCGCGTGGCCGACTTCAACCACTTTGTCATCTTCGACCCCCGCGTGCGTGCGGTGGGCGAGCGCCTCGTGCACGTGCCGGCGGCGGCATGGCTGCTGGTGTCCCACACGCTGCCCCTTCCCCAATGCGTGACGTGCCGCGCAGAACGTGCTGGCCTGCCACGATTTTGAGTACATCGACCTGTGGCCAGGTGCGCCCAGGCTGTTGCGGCTGGCGCGCTCCTTTCATCGACGAAAGGCGCCTGCGCCGCGCCACGGCACCGAGCGTCAGCAGCGAGACGATGAGGGGCCGCTCACCGTCAAGACGCAAGCACCCTGGGGGTTGAGGAGCGCTGCGCTCGCCTGCCTCTCCTGCCCACCCCTCTGCCCGCGCAGACCCGCAGAACACAAGCTGCCACGCCGCCTACAAGCGCGGCACCGACGGCGGGTCGCCCAGGACGGCCTCGGCGGTGGAGCGCGACGGCGCCTGGCACCACCTGGCCGTCACGTGGGACGCCAAGGCCGACGGGCTCACGCAGGTCTTCCTCGACGGCCTCCTCAGTGAGCGCGCGACCCATGGGGTCGCTTGTGGGGACGGCCAGCGCTGCTGCCGCCGCCATAGCACTGAAGAGCGGCGGCGGGCAGTGGCGTGCGCGCGTGTCTATGCACGTGCCCGCGCAGTGGCCAGCGCCGTGACGCACAAGAAGGAGCCGCTGGTGCCCGGCGGCGCCTTCATGCTGGGCGGCGAGCAGGTGCGCGACGGGCCGGCGCCTGACGCAGTGCCTGCAGGTGCACGCCAGCGCGCAGCGGCACTTGCCGCTCACCCTCTGCTTGGCCCCTGCGCAGGACTGCTTTGGCGGGTGCACCGACCCGAACCAGGGCTTCCACGGCGTGCTGGACGAGGTGCGGCTGTGGAAGGTGGTGCGGCCGCAGAGCGACATCCTGCGCACCATGCGCCTGGTCGAGGGCCTCGAGGGACACCCCGACCTGGTGGCCTGGTGGCGCTTCAACGAGCCAGGTGCGGCAAATCTCTTTGTTTGCGGGTGGTGGTGCGGCTCGCCGCTCGGCGCGACGTGTGGCGCTCAAACCGAGGACGGCGCGCTCGACTCGCCCGCTGTGCGCGCAGACGAGGACCAGGGCATGTTCCGCTACCACCGCCTGGCGCTGGACAGCAGCGGCAAGGGCAACCACCTGCCGCTCGACACGCCGCCGACCGCCAAGCCCGCGCTCATCACCCTGCCGCAGCCCCCGCCCCAGACGCCGCCGGTGCTCAGCACCTGGTCGCTCGAGCTCCGCAACAACTTTGCCATGTCGCGCGCGGTGCGTGTTGCGCGCCCGTGCGCCGCCCACGGGGTCGCGGACGGACGTGTGTTCTGCGAAGGCCGCGCGCTGAAGCGGACGGCGCGACGGGGTCGGCGGAGCAGTGCCCTGTGAATGTCACATGCACATGCGGAAGCGACTGGCGCGGCATGTCGGTTGCGCAGGTCAAGGGCATGCCCACCGCGTCCTTCACCGTCGAGATGTGGGCCAAGGGCGCGCCCGTGCTGGACGAGCAGGACTCGACGCAGCCCAAGGCCTCCACGCTCTTCAGCTTCGCCACGCAGCAGACCGACGAGAGTGAGCGGGCCGGGTTGCGCGCGCCGCGACACACCTCACTCGCCTGCGCCACGACGCGCTTCACAGGCTTTCACAGCACGCGTGCTTTGCTCGATCGTGCCTCGTGCAGGCGGCGCGGTGACGGGCTTCATGGACGACGCGCTGCGCGTGGAGCGCGTGCAGGCCGACCTCGCGCCCTTTTGGCTCGAGCCGGTGTTTGCGTCCAGCACCGCTGGCGCCGTGGTGCTGCACATCAACAGGTGCGCTCCCGTGCTGTTTACGCCATGCTGGTGCGGCGTTCCCGGGGCCTGCGATCGGGTGAAGCTCTTCTGCCCGCGCTGCTGCGGCAGAAGCCGCGACAGGACGCAGCGGGCCATGCACGCGTGCGTGCGCACTTCCACGCAGCAACGAGCACACGGACGACGAGGACACGCGCGCGTGGATCTACTTTGACGCCGGCTGGCTGGACGGCGGCTGGCACCACCTGGCCGTGTCGTGGGACGCCGGCAGCGGCGCGGCGAGCCTGCTGTTCGACGGCGCGCCCGTCACGCCCATCTGGAAGACGGACTGGGGCGCGCGGGAGGCGGCCGCCGCGGGCCTGGGCGGCGTGGACCCCACGCTCTCGCCCGGCAGCAAGCGCGGCGCCGAGGGCGCGCTCGTGCTCGGCCAGGTGAGGAGTGCGACCTTTCGCGCCGCGGCTGTCGGCCCGCAGTCCCCCCCCACCACCACACGCAGCCAATCGCTTGTCCTGCGGACGATGCAGGACCAGGACTGCTTTGGCGGGTGCTTCTCGCCGTCCGACGCCTTCTTCGGCGAGCTGGCCGTGGTGCGCGTGTGGGGGCGCGTGCTGACGCCCGACGAGGTGCGCCGCCAGATGGGCAAGGCGCGGCCCGACGCCGGGCTGGACGACCTGGCGGCGCTCTACGTGTTCGACCAGGCGGGCGTCAAGCCCGCCGAGGGAGGCGGACAGCTCGTGCTCGACAGGTGCGCCCCCGCTTTTTCGTGCAGAAAAGGCTCTCGGCACCACACGCGGCTCGCCAGGCCTGAAGAGCGATGGAGGTCGCGGCTGCCACGGGCGTGCGTGTGGTGCTGCTGCCCTCGCAGGTCGGGTTCGGGCAACCACCTGGCGCTGCGCAGCAACCCGCCGCTCTACGTCTACTCGACGGCGCCGCTCGCCTTCAGCGACGGGCGGCCCGTCGCGCCGCCCCTGCCCGGCGCCGGCGGCTACTCGCTCGCCCTCAACGACAAGCAGGTGCGCCTCGCGGATGCCTTGCGCCCGCTCACTCGCTCTCGTCGCAGCAGCGTGCCTTTCCTTCTGAGCTCGCCAGGCCCTGGCGCATGCACCCGCCTGCTTGGTGTCCAAGCGCAGGTGGCGCTGCTGACGGACTTCCACGACTTCCCCTCTTCCGAGCTGACGCTCGAGTTCTGGATGTGGAGCGTGGACACGTGCCGGCCGGGCGTGCCCTTCAGTTACGCCAGCGGCCAGTACGAGCACCAGGACAACGCCTTCTTGCTCTTCAACTACAACTCGTTCGGCGTGTCGGTCATGGAGGACGAGGGCTCGCTGGGCGACCACCTCTCGGGCGTCTCGGCCACCGACGGGAACTGGCACCACGTCGCAGGTGCGTGTGAGAGCGCGCGCCCCTGTGTGCGCTGTCGGTTTAGAGGCAGTGATGAAGCTCAGGCGCCAGGTCAGGTCAGAGCGTGCTGTAGCTGCGGTGCCACCACCTGGTGGGAGCTGCCTCGCCGTCCCGGCGCGCGTGCCGCAGTGACGTGGCGGAGCAGCACGGGCAAGACGGTGCTCTACGACAACGGCCGCCCCGTGTGGACCGTGACGCGCGGCAAGGGCAAGAAGATCCCCAGCGGCGGCACGCTCGTCATCGGCAGGGAGCAGGTGCGCGCCAGGAGCGCGCGCGTTCCCGGCGCACGCAGGCACGCCTGGGCGGTGCGCAACGTGTGCGTGTGTGGGGTATGGACTGCCGCCCGCACGCAGGACTGCCCCGGCGGCTGCTTCGACTCAGCCGCCGGCTCGGCGGGCCGCGTGTCCAACGTCCACGCCCAGGAGTACGGCCCGCAGGCGAGTCGCTCTGTGTGACCGCACGGGCTGGTTCAGGGCTGCGTCTGCAAGCTTGCGCCTCGATAGGCTCGGCGCGCGTGCCCGTGCCCACCGACTGGTGCGCGCAGGACTTTTTCGGCGTCGTGGAGGAGATGCGGCTGTGGCGGCGCGTGCGCACGCCCGAGCAGATCCGGGACTCGATGGCCAAGGACGACGGCCGCGGGCCAGGTGCGGTGTTGACGTTCGCGGCGCGTTTGCGGCGTTTGCGATCTCGCGCGGCGATGCGCTGCAGCAGCTGCGAGGCGGCGCTCACCGTGCGTGCAGGCGGCTTCCTGTCGCCGGGCGTGGACCCGGGCCACCCCGACCTGGTGGCCTACTGGAAGTTCGACGAGGGCAAGGGCTACGTGGTGCACGACGTGACGAGCCACGGGCACGACCTCACGCTCACGCAGCCGCCCAGCTGGCAGGTGCGCGGGCACGGACGCGTTGGCTGCGTGGGGGTGGCGTCGCGTCGTCGTTACGCATGCGCACGAGAACGTCACCGCCCGTGGTCGTCCCTGCAGGTGACGCGGTGGCTGAGCACGTGCGGCAACGCCGTGGTGGAGGGCCTGGAGGAGTGCGACGACGGCGACCTCACCGACGGCGACGGCTGCACCGCCTCGTGCACGGTGGAGCAGGGCTGGGCGTGCGCCGGCAGCCCCTCCGTCTGCCGCACGCAGGTGCGGCATGGCTTCTGCGCGCGTGAGCTCGTAAGCCTGCGGCGACGGCTCGCCTTCTCACGTGCCGCGCTCCGCACGCCACGGCCGCAGGAGCCCGGAGCGCCAGGGTCGCTCCCGCCCGCGCCAAGCCCCACACCGTCCGGGTCGCTCCCCGTCCCCTCGCCCTCTGGCGGCGGCGGCGGCGGCGCCCCGGCGGGCCCGCAGCCGGCGCGAGACGGCGGCGGCGGCTCGCCCGGCGGGGGCGGCCCCGGCGCCTCGCCGGCCGCCAGGCGGCGGCGCTCCAAGCTGGCGCTGGCGGCCGCCGTGGTGGGCGGCGTGCTGACGGCGCTGGCGCTGCTGGGGGCCGGCGTCGCCGCCGTCATCCACCGCTCCAAGGTGCGGTGTGTGTTCACTGCTCCTCGTCTCGTGCGTTTCGTGCTCGCGAACGTGTCGGCGTGCGGCGCACGCGACTTTCTTCGCGCCACCGGCACACTTTCTGACGTGCAGGTGTCAGCGGCGCTGCACGACAACCCGCTGTGGGAGCGGCTGCTGTCTGCCGTGCCCGGCACGCCGCACTACCACACCCGCCGGCAGCGGCAGCAGCACCACTACGCGCACGCGCTCACGTACGACCCGCTGGACTTTGGGCCGCCCGGCCCGCCCGGCGTGGCGGCAGCGGCGGTGCCCGACTTTGGCGTCATGTCGCCGGCGCCCGGGCCCCGGTCGGCGCGCGTGCCGCCGGGCAGCCCCGGGCCGTACCAGAGCCTCAGCAGCCCGCCCTCGGCTGTGGGCATGGGCGCTGGGCCGCGGGCGGCGGCGGCGGCGCCTGCGCCGCGCGGCACGCCGTGAGCTGCCGGGGAGCGCCGCTCTTTGTGGGTCTGGCCTTGCATTGTTGAGGGAGAGAGGGGTTGCACGCCTCGTTCCGTTCTTTGCACAGTCCTGTCGAGTTGCGGGGGACAGGAGGTCCGATATGCACAAGCGTCGTCGGGGCAGGAAGCAAGCAGATGGAACTGCGCAGTTGGTGGGATGAATGAGCGGCACGCGCAAGGGAGATGAAAGCCAGTCCCCCAAGAGATCAAAGAGCGCGCGGCGCGTCAGCCAGCCTCCACGCCCTGGAGGCTCTCCCGCATCTGCCGCACCCGCTGCAGCAGCGAGATGCTGCTGGCCCCGCCCCCGCTGCTGCTGCTCGACGCCGCCCCACCGAGCCCCCACGACGCAGCGGCAACCCCCGCCGCCCGCCCGCCCGCCGTGTGCACAGTCGGCGTGAAGAACTGCGGCTCTGCCGCCCGCCATGCCGCCTGCTGCGCCACCGAAGCGGCCGGCTTGGGTGCTGCGCTTGCCGTCACCGCCGGCTGCGCGGTCACGTCTTGCGCCGCTGCGCCGGCGGCGCCGTCGAGGACGATGCGGAGGCCGGGCTTGTGGAGGAGGCCCAGCGTGCGCAGCGCCTCGTCGACCTGCGCCTGCGACACCTGCCGCGGGACCGTCGCCGGGGCGCCGCCGCTCACGCTGCGGCTCGCCTCCTCCTGCCCGAGTGGGGCCAGCGCCGGCGTTGCCGCGCGCTGCTGCTGGGCCTGCGCGGCGGGGGCTGGCGGCGGGGCTGCTGGGGTGGAGGAAACTGCTGGTGCTGCTGCCGGCGGCCTCGGCGGAGGGAGCGGCGCGGGGCCCGGGGCGGCGGCGGCGGCGCACGCCTGGAGCAGCACCGCCGTGCCCTCTTGCTGGCGCTGCGAGCCCTCATGCAGGGTCCGCTGCAGCTGCACCGCCAGGTGCGACAGGTACGCCAGGTGCTCGTCCACGTCCGACCCCGCGCCGCGTCCACCACCCGACGCCGGAAGCTGCCCGGAAGGCGACCACGACGAGCAGGACGGGCTGCCGCCGCTGCCCCCCGCCGCCGTTGAGGCGGAGGAGGGCAGCGTCAGACCTTGACCCAGGGTGGCGGGCGATGCTGATGCCTGAGGCGGGTGGTTGAGCGCGTGCTTGGGCACGCCGGCGCGCTGCGCCGCCTGCGCCGCGTGCTTGAGCAGCCGCAGCAGCTGCGCCGAGATGGCGGCCCAGGCCTCCTCGCCCCTCCTCACCACCGCCTGCTGCTGCTGCTGCTGCGAGGGAGTCGCGCCTGCCGCGCCTCCCCTCTTCACCACCTCATCCTCCTCCTGCTGCTGCTGCAGGAGGCGGATCTGCGCGGCGCAGTGCACGTACGCCCTCTTGACGCAGTGGAAGGTGCCGGCCAGCGCCTCGGCGGCCGCCGCCCGCTGGTGCAGCGCCAGCTGCACGGCGCCCCGCACGTCGCCGCACGCGCACACCAAACTGTGCAGCAGGCGCATGGCCTCCACCACCTGACCGGCGCCCAGCGCCGCCGCCCCCACGCCGCTGCTCCCTTCCTCCTCCCTCTCCGCCGCCGCCGCTCCGCCAGCGCAGCCATCGTCGCCGCCGCCGTCGGTCTGCGCGGCGCGCGAGCAGGCCGGCGGCGGCGGCGCGAGCGCCTGCGGCTGCAGGTGCGCGCGCACGCTGGCCGCCAGCGCGGCGTCCGCCTCGGCCTGCCGCGCCGCCAGCCCCTCCACCGCCCGCTGCGCATCGCGCGCCGCCCGCGCCGCCGCCTGCGTCATCGCCGCCGCCTCGCCGCCGCCCGCGGCCGCCGCCGCGGCCGCCGCGCAGCCCAGCGCCTCGACTGCCGCGCGCGCGCCGGCCGCCGCGCCCAGCATGCGCAGCGCGCCCCGCAGCTCCTGCTTGGCCTCCACCGCCTCGGCCACCAGCCCCACCCGCTGGTCCCGCAGCCGCTCGCACTCACCCTCCAGCGCCGCCCGGTACGCCATGCTCTGCTCGGCCGCCTCGCGCACGCCGCCCGCCAGCCCCGCCAGCTCCGCATGCAGCTCCCGCCGCAAGCCCTCGCTGAACCCCACCAGCTGCCGGCAGGACTCGGAAAGCGCCGCCTCCTCGCCCCGCACCGCCTCCAAACGGCCCTCCACCCGCCCCAGCTCCTCCTGGCCGTCGCGGAGCCGCGCCAACAGGTCGCGCAGCTCGCCCTCCAGCTGCGCTGCCTGCGCCTCGGCGGCCGAGGCGCGCTGACGCGCGCGAGGGAGCGCGTGCTCGAGCCCGGCCAGCTGCGCCGCACGCTCCGCCGCCTGCCGCTCCGCCTCTTGGATGCGCTGCGCGAGCGCTGCCAGCACCCGCCGCTGCTCCTCCTCCTTCTCCTTCTCCTCAGCCTGATGCGGCGATGGCGCGGCCTCCGCGCTAGCGCCCTCGTTCAGGGTCGGCGGGCGCGGCTGCTGGTCGCTCCTCGCCGTGTCCGCCTCCTCGGGTGAGGGTGCCGCCTTGCCCTGCGCGTCAGCTGCCGCGTCGGTCTGAGCGGCGCAGTCCACCAGCGCCGCCGCCGCGCCGCCGCCGCACTGCGTCGCCGCGTGCTGCCGCGCCGGCGCGGAGTCATCGGCAACGTCTGCAGTGGCCTGCACGGCCGCGTGCCGCAGCTCAGGCGGAAGAGAAGCCGCCTGCACGCCCGCGTCGCACGCCAAAGGCGCCGCCTGCACGCCGGCGTCGCGCGGCTGGCTGGGCGGCGGCGCGTCGTCGGCGCCGCAGCAGGCGTCGCACGTGTTCACCGCCGCCCTGGCCGCCGCGGCCAGCAGCTGCTGCTCGTGGGCCTGCTGGCGCGTGCACGCCTCCGCCAAGCCCTCGGCTAGGGCGGAGAGCTGCGCCTCCAGCAGCTGCACCTCGCCGCGCCACCGCTCCGACTCGCGCTGGTTCTGCACCTGCAGCCACACTCACATGGGCAAAGTGTTGACTGCAGACATCGAGCTGTCTGCCATGGCCTCACATCGATCGAAGAACGAAGCAGGCTCACCTGGGCCTGGAGCAGGCGGCACTCGAGCTGCTGCGCCCGCTGCCCGCACCGCTCCTGCGCCGCCCGCAGCTCCACCTCGCACCGCGCCGCGCGCGCCGCCCGCTCCTCCGCCCCCGCCAGCTCCGCCCGCAGCCGCTCCGCCTCCCGCCGGGCATCCGCCTCCCCGCCCCGCAGCGCCGCGTACGCCGCCGCCAGCCGCCCCGCTTCTTCCCGCAGCGCCTTGCACGCCGCCTCCCGCTCCCGCACGCCCGCCTCGGCCTCCGCCGCCAGCCGCTCCCACCGCGCCACCCCCTCCTCCACCTGCTGCGCCCGCTCCCCCTGCGCCGACACCTCTGCACGGAGCAGCTCGGCCTCCTCCTCCGCCCGCCGCGCGCTCGCCCGCTCCGCCGCCGCCTCCTCCTCGGCGCGCAGCAGCGCGGCGTCGTGCCGCTGCGACAGCTCGGCATGCCGCGCCGACGCCTCACGCAGCCCCGCTTCGGCGTCCTCGGCACGAGCCTCCACCTCACGCAAAGCTGCTTCGGCGTCCTCGGCACGAGCCTCCACCTCACGCAAAGCCGCTTCGGCGTCCTCGGCGCGCCCCAGCGCCTCAGCCAACTCGCCCTCCAGCCGGCCCACGTCCTCCTCGGCCCGCGCGGCCGCCTCGGCGGCCGCCCGCTCGGCCCTGGCGAGGCGCTCCGACCACTCGGCCTCGAGCTGCCTGACGGCGAGCTCCTGCTCCTCCTTCAGCTGCAGCTGCTGGTGCGCCGGCTGCCGCTGCGCTGCTCCGGGCGCGGGCGAGTCGGCGGCGGAGAGGCCGTTGACCTCGCCGAGCAGCGCGCGCGCCTCGTGCAGCAGGCCCTCGAGGTCTGCGACGCGCGCCCTCGCGTCGCCCAGCTCCTGCTCCAGCGCCTGGTGCCGCTGGCGGAGCAGGTCGGCGGCCTCAAGCGACGCCAGCAGCTCCGCCACCTTGCGCCTGCGAGGCGTCGGGTGTGCAAAGGCGACCTTTTCTCGGTGAGGAGGTCACGTCGCGTGTGCAGAGCGACAAAGGCCCATAGGCGGCAAGGGGTGTTTCGCACCGGAGCGCCTCGCACTCGTCCAGCGCCGAGGCGAGCCCCTCGCGCAGCCCGCGCATCTGAGCGAGCTCCTGGTCGCGCTGCGCCAGGGCCAGCTCGGCGGCGCGGCGCGAGGACTCGGACGCGGCCAGGCGCGCGCGCAGCGCGCCCAGGTCCTGCCGCGCCTGCGCGGTACGGTGAATGAGGCGTCGCGTGACTCACTTGACTCGCGCGGGCGGGCAAAGGCTGCTGGACCTCCAGTCTGCCGCTCACCTCTTCCAGCTGGCCCTCGGTGGCTTGGTGCGCCGTCTGCGCGCGCACGGCCTCGAGCTGCTGCTGGTGCAGCGCCTCCTCCGCCATGGCCACCTGTGCGCACCGGGACGGCCGCGGCGACGACGAATGGTTCACGCCTTTTGGACGCAAACTTGCGCGGCGCTGCGCCGCGCGGCAAGGCAGCCCAAGCATGTTTGGCGGCGCACGCGAACACACCTGCTCGGCCGCCTCTAGCGCCGTGGCGTGCGCCCGCCGCGCCGCGTCCACCAGCACGTCGACCTGCGCCCGGAGCTCGGCCACCTGCCGCTCCTGCTGCTGCAGGTGCTGCTGCTGAGCGTAGTAGAGCAGGCGCGCCGGCGTGCCCGCCCCCGACGCCTCCGCCTCCTCAGCCTGCTGCTCACGTTCCTCCTTCTCCTCCTCGTCGGGGCGCGGCGCCTCCAGCGCCAGCCGCCCGCCGTCCGCCGCCCCGGCACCGCCGTCCCGCTGCGGGCTGGGTGCGGGCAGCGCCAGCGAGAAGCCCTGAGGGCGCCGCGGCGAGGAGGCGGCGGAAGGGCGAGCGTGGCCGGGCGCCGGCAGCGGGGGCCGTGGGGTGGGCCTGGCGGCGGCGGCGTGCTGCGCCTGCTGCTGGAGGGCGCGCGCCTCGGTGACGGCCTGCAGCAGCTGGGCGACCAGGGGCTCCTGCGTCGCAAAAGGTGGCGGGCGGGCAGGCGGTTAAAGGCGGTCGTCTCGCACACAGGTGGACGAGCAAAGCCCCGCAGAGAAAGCTCGTTCCACGCACCAGGAGCTGCTGCTGCTGCCGCCTCAGCGCCACCGCCTCCTCCTCCTCCCCCTGCTCCTCCACCACCAGCAGGCCGTCCGTCTGACACGCCGCCTGCCGCCAACCGCGGCCGCCGTCGCGCTCCTCCGCGCCCAGCTGCTGCTGCTGCAGGGCGGCCACCTGCTGCCTGAGGCACGCGCACTGCAGCCCCAGCGCCGCCGCCTCCTCCACCACCCGCGCCAGCTCCGCCTCGGCCTCCCCCAGCCGCCGCCGCGCGTCCAGCGCCGCCGCCAGCTCCTCCCGCAGCACGCCCAGCCGCGCCGCGCCCGCCCGCACCTGCGCCTGGCTCTCCTCCAGCTGCCGCCTCACCTCCTCCACCCCTTCCTCCTCCGCCGCGACATTGTCGTCGCCCCGCCGCGCCCGCGCCAGCTCGGCGTCGCGCTCCGCCAGCTCCCGCCGCGTGGCCTCCAGCTCCGCCCGCGCCGCCGACGCCTCGGCCTGCGCCGCCGCCAGCCGCTGCGCCTGCTGCAGCAGCAGCCGCCCCGCCTCCCGCCCGCCGGCCTCCGCCTCCGCCTCCTCCAGCAGCCCGGCGCCCGCCTGCGTGCCCCGGTGCTGCTGCTGCTGCCGACCCTCTGCCTGCGTCGCCGCCGGCCGCGCCTGCACCTCCACGCTGCGCACGCTGACGCTCGCCGTCGCCCTGGCCAGCTTGGCCGCCGCAGCGTCGCGCAGCTCGCCCAACTGCCGCCGCAGCGCCGCCACCGCCCGCTCCAGCTCCGCCCTCGCGCCGCTCAGCTCGCGCGCGTCTGCCTCGGCCTCCTGGGCGGCCGCCGCCGCCCGCTGCAGCCGCCGCTGCTCCTCCTCGCGCGCCGCCCGCGCCGCGCCCAGCTGCGCCTCGGCCTCGTGCTGCTCCCGCGCCACGCGTTCCAGCGCGCGCTGCGCCGCGCCCAGCTGCGCGGCGGCGGCGTCGCGCTCCGAGGCCAGCGCCGACAGCGACTGGCGCAGCGCGGCGCAGCGCCGCTCCAGCGCCGCCGCCGCGTCGAGAAGCTGGTCGTTGGCGCGCTCCTGCGCCGCCGCCTGCGTCAAGGCGTTTGCGTCAAGGCGCTGGTTGGAGGGTGGAAAGGAACGGTGCCGCAACAGGCACCTCTCCACAGCGCCCCTTCCGCACCTGCGCCTGAAGCTTGCGCAGCGCCTGCCGCGACTCCTCCACCTCCTCCAGCGCGATGCGCTGCGCCGCCCGCTCCGCGCCCGCCGCCCGCGGCGTCAGCGCCGCCGCACCCACGCCCCCTCCTCCTGCCCCTCCTGCTCCCGCCGCGCGCGCCTCGGCCAGCTGCTGCCGGAGCCGCAGCGCGTGCGCCTTTTCCGCCGCCAGCGCCTCCTCGGCCGCCGCCAGCTCCTGCTGGTGGGCCGCGGCGCGGGCCTTGTGGTGCGCGGCCAGGCGCTGCGAGGCGTCCAGCTCGGCCTGCAGCTCCTCCACCTGCACACGTTTGTGGTTGGTGTTTGGTTGGGGCACAAGAGCGGAAGGGACGGGGCGAAGGGGCTTGATTTGCGCAGGGTGCAGGGGGCAGGGGTGTGCGTGTGTATGATCCTTGCGTGATGGGGCACCAACCCAGGCCAGAGCTACGTTCGTCACCCACGGCCACGACGCCGGTGTGACTGGCGCTGCAGCGCAAGAGCGCCAGACCAAGAAGCCGTGACGAAAGCAGCAACGCACCTGGGCGAGGAGGTGCGTGGCGCCGCCGTGCCGCCCCGGCGTGCCAACCGCAGCAGCGGCGGCGGCGCTCAGCTGGTGCTGGTGGTGCTGCGCTGCCTGGAGCTGCAGCTGCAGGTCCTGGGCGAGCGCCTCGGCGGCGCGCCGGCGGCCCTCGGACGAGAGCAGCGAGGCCTGCAGCGCATCCACCTCTTGCTGCAGGAGGGCCAGCGCCTGCCTGGACGCCTGGGCGTGTCCTGCGCGGGTAATCGATAGATCGATTGAAGCCACAGGCGGAACGTTCAGGAAGCAGCGTGCTTCTTCCCTCCTCGGACGCCCCATTGCGGAACGCTGCCTGCCCGCTGCACCTGTCGGCAGCGACGACGATGGCGGCGGCGGCGGCATCGCGCCGGTGGCAGAGGCGGCGGCGGCGGGGGTCTGGAACAGCTGCCGCTGGTGCGGCGCCGCCGTGTGGAGCGCGTCGTCGCCGGCCCAGCCGGGCGGGGCGGCGGCGTCCTGGGCCTCCTGCCGCTGCCGCTGCTGCCGCTGGTAGTGGTGCTGCTGCTGCAGCGTGGCCTCGGCGACCAGCGCCGCCGCCTGCAGCTCCTCCAGCCGCCGCTCAGCCGCCTGCACCTCGGCGCGCACGCTCGAGAGCTGCCGCTCAAGGTCCGCCAGGTGCTGCTGCGGGGCTGTGGCAGCGGTGGTGGAAGGGGTAGAGGTGGTGGTGGCGGCGGGGGGCCCAGGCTGGGATGACGCCGCCGCCGCCGCCGCCGCCAGCGACTGCGTGCGTGGGGAGGGTGCGACGGGAGCAGGCAGGCGCGCAGAGCATGGGTCAGGAGGAGCAAAGGGAGAGCGAGGCGCGTTGGCGCCGCCCGGCAGGGATGCGCAGGCGAGCGTGCTGCTGTGCCCCTGGGCCGCCCGTTTTAACCGAGCAAGCGTTCGCGTTGCCGTGCCCCGGCCGACGCCCTCGCGCCACCTGGCCAGCAAGGCACACACCACGCACCAGGGTCTTCCCGACGCCGCGGGGCTGTGGCCGGCCTCCCGTAAAGAGCTTCAGCCTAGCAAGCCGCGCACCGCACGACTGCTGCTGCCCCAGCGCCGCTCCGCAAAACCTGCACTTCGTGCTGCTGCTGCTGAAGCCGTCCCGTTGACGTCCCCCGCGTGGCTCACCCCACGCACCCACGCCCCCTGCCGGCGCTGATGCAGTCAGCCTCGTGACGCCGTCCTGGTGACGGCCCCCACGCGCCACGCACCACGCGAAACCTGCGCCTACTGCTGACGCAGTCAGCCTCCCACACCCACCCTGGTGTGACGGCCCCACGCCACACACGCCCACGCGCACCTGCGCAGCCTCTGCCTTGAGCCGCTGCACCTCGCACAGGCACTCCAAACGCTCCCGCTCAGCCGCCTCGGCCTCCCGCCGCGCCGCCCGCGCCTCGTCCACGCACGCCTGCCGCTGCTCCTGCTGCCGCTGCAGCGCCTGGCGCCCCTGCTCCAGCTCCTGCAAAGCCCGCGCCAGCGGCGGCAAGAAAGCATCACGCATCCTCGCCCCTTGCGTGTGCCCTGGGGCCCTGCAGGGATTCACGCTCAAGCGCTCAAAACCGTGACGTGCGGGAGTCGGCGCTGCATCTCTGCCTCCTAAAACCCGCCGCCCCGCACCTGCTCCAGGGCCGCCAGCTGCGCCCGCAGCGCCAGCACCCCCTCCTCCTCCCCCCGCGCCATGCGCACCGCCGCCCTGGCCGCCTCTGCCTCCGCCGCCACCTGGTCCAGCTCCCCCCGCGCCTGCCCCACCCTCGACCGCAGCTCGGCCGCCTCGCCCTCCCACGCCCGCCGCTCCGCCGCCGCCTCCTCCGCGGCCGCCGCCGCCTCGCCCTCCAGCCGCCGCGCCTCGGCCCGCCGCTCGCCCAGGGCCCGCTCCGCCTCCTCCGCCGCGCCGCGCAGCCGCTCCGCCTCCTCGGCCGCCGCCCGCTGCTCCGCGTCGCGCCGGCGGTGCAGGGCGGAGAGCTCGTCCTGGGCGGCGGCTGCTTCAGAGTGCAGCGTCTGCAGCTGGTGCTGCTGCAACTCTAGCGAGGCCTGGAGGGCGGCCTGGCGCTGCTGCAGCTCGGCGCACGCGCGGCGCAGGCCCTGCGAGTCGTTTAGGGGGTGGGGAGGGGGGGCGAGGGTGAGTTGGGGGTGCGTGGGTGACGCAGTGACGCAGGGGTGCTGCAGTTGTAAGCCTGCTGCGGTGAGCCCTACGCGATCCAAGCAGCGTGTGCAGCGGACTGGACGGAGACCCTGCTCCCCGCGCGAGCGACACATACAGTGCGGGGCAGATGAGGGAAGATGCAACGCCAATCGCGGGCCAGCAGCTTTGGAACCGCCAGAGCGCCCCCCACCGTCCGCGTCACAGGCCGCGCGCTCCCGCCGCAACCCGATCCCCCATCTCACCCCACCTCAGCCTGACAGCCCGTAGCGCTCCCGCCACCATTGTCCCTCTTGCCGCCCAAACCAACCTGCCCCCAGCCCCCCACCCAACGCAAGGCCCTACTCCGCTTCATCCCGTAACCGCTCCCGCGCGCCTCCCACCACCCAACCCAACCCGCCCCCACCCCCTCTTCTCACCTCGAGGCCCGCCTCCGCCTCGCCCCGTC
>VFQP010001897.1_pt1 | contig 25316 bp, 22 predicted proteins | sample 3512351 | NCBI WGS metagenome assembly VFQP01 (sample SAMN10412372, study PRJNA504923) | tailings metagenome | isolation source: Relicate 1 Philex TSF1 revegetated site | place: Philippines: Tuba, Benguet | collected 2017-08-29
TCGCTTGTACGACGTCCGGGAGGGACGAGAAACACACATGGCAAAGATCATTGCTTTCAACGAGGAGGCCCGTCGCGGCCTCGAGCGCGGCCTCAACATTCTGGCCGACGCCGTCAAGGTCACGCTCGGCCCGCGCGGACGCAATGTCGTCCTCGAGAAGAAGTGGGGCGCGCCGACTATCACCAACGATGGCGTCTCGATCGCCAAGGAGATCGAGCTCGACGACCCCTACGAGAAGATCGGTGCCGAGCTCGTCAAGGAGGTCGCCAAGAAGACGGATGACGTCGCCGGTGACGGCACCACGACGTCGGTCGTGCTCGCCCAGGCGCTCGTTCGCGAGGGCCTGCGCAACGTCGCGGCCGGTGCCGACCCCATCGGTCTCAAGCGCGGCATCGAGAAGGCCGTCGCTGCGGTCGTCGAGTCCCTCGTCTCCGGTGCCAAGGAGATCGAGACGAAGGAAGAGATCGCCGCGACCGCGTCCATCTCCGCCGCCGACCCCGAGATCGGCGCGCTCATCGCCGAGGCCATCGACAAGGTGGGCAAGGAGGGCGTCGTCACCGTCGAGGAGTCGAACACCTTCGGCACCGAGCTGGAGCTCACCGAGGGTATGCGCTTCGACAAGGGCTTCCTCTCGGCCTACTTCATCACCGACCAGGACCGCCAGGAGGCGGTGTTCGAGGACCCCTACATCCTCATCGTCAACTCGAAGATCTCGAGCATCAAGGACCTGCTGCCGATCGTCGACAAGGTCATCCAGAGCGGCAAGCAGCTGCTCATCATCGCGGAGGACGTCGACGGCGAGGCGCTCGCCACTCTCGTGCTCAACAAGATCCGCGGCATCTTCAAGTCGGTTGCCGTCAAGGCTCCCGGCTTCGGTGACCGTCGCAAGGCGCAGCTCCAGGACATCGCGATCCTCACGGGCGGCCAGGTGATCTCCGAGGAGGTCGGCCTCAAGCTCGAGAACGCGACGCTCGACCTGCTCGGTCGCGCTCGCAAGGTCGTCATCACCAAGGATGAGACGACCATCGTCGAAGGCGCGGGTGACCCCGAGGCCATCGCCGGTCGCGTGCGCCAGATCCGCCAGGAGATCGAGAACACCGACAGCGACTACGACCGCGAGAAGCTGCAGGAGCGCCTCGCGAAGCTCGCCGGCGGTGTTGCGGTCATCAAGGCCGGTGCCGCGACGGAGGTCGAGCTCAAGGAGCGCAAGCACCGCATCGAGGACGCCGTGCGCAACGCGAAGGCTGCCGTCGAAGAGGGCATCGTCGCCGGTGGTGGCGTGGCGCTCATCCAGGCCGCGAAGAACGCGTTCGAGTCCAAGGCTCTCAAGGGCCTCACGGGCGACGAGGCGACCGGTGCGAACATCGTCAAGGTGGCGGTCGACGCCCCGCTCAAGCAGATCGCGCTCAACGCCGGTCTCGAGCCCGGTGTCGTCGTCGACAAGGTGCGCAACCTGCCCGCCGGTCAGGGCCTCAACGCCGCGACCGGTGAGTACGTGGACATGCTGTCCGCGGGCATCAACGACCCGGTGAAGGTGACGCGCTCGGCGCTGCAGAACGCGGCGTCGATCGCGGGCCTCTTCCTCACCACGGAGGCCGTGGTGGCGGACAAGCCGGAGAAGTCCGCGGCGCCCATGGGCGGCGACCCCTCGGGGGGAATGGACTTTTGACCTGAAGGGTGAGGGTTCGCCCAGCGAACCCTCACCCGGAAGGTCAAGGTCGAGTAGCGCCGCCCAGGCGGTGCGTATCGAGACCTGGTGTGGGCGGGGTTCGCCCAGCGAACCCTCACCCGAAAGGTCAAGGTCGAGTAGCGCCGCCCAGGCGGTGCGTATCCGGGAAGATCCCGATCGAAGCCTTACACCGAACGGCCGGTCCCTGACGGGGCCGGCCGTTCGGCGTTTCGGGTGCTGCGTGCTCAGTGCCCGAACAGTCGGGTGTTGGCCGACTCGATGTCCGCATACTGTTGCCCCGCGATGCCGAGGGCGTGGCTGAGGCCGGCGAGGCTCTCCTCGACCCGATGCTGCATCGCGCCCCAGTCGGCCGCCGCGGCCGAGAACGCCGTCGCCGCCGCGCCGCTCCACGAGGACTGGAGCTGCCCGAGCTGGCCTTGAAGGCCCGCCACCTCTGATTGGATGCGCCCGATCGCCGAGCGCGCCGCCGCGGTTGCTGTGAGCACCGCGTCGCTGTCTACCTGGTATCTCGTCATGCCGTCACGGTAGGCGCTGACGCGACGGCGACCTGGGGCGTCAGGCGGATGCCGGGGAACCGGCGGCGGTCTCGTCGCTGGGGAGGAGCGGAAGCAGCACCCGGAAGGTGGCTCCGCCGCCCGGCGTTTCGACGACCTCGACAGAGCCCCCGTGCGCCTGCACAATGGCCGCGACGATCGCGAGCCCGAGTCCGCTGCCGCCGGTCTCGCGCGTGCGGGACGTGTCGGCGCGCCAGAACCGCTGGAAGATCTTGTCCCGGATCTGCGGCGGGATGCCCTCGCCGTGGTCGATCACGGCGAGGACGCCGCGATCCCGGTCCGCGTCCACCCCCACGCCGATCTCGATGGGGCTGCCGTCGGGGGTGAACCGCATCGCGTTGCCGAGCAGGTTGGCGAGTACCTGGCGCACCTTGTTCTCTTCGGCGAAGACGATCGCGCGCTTGGCGACGGGCGGCGCGGGCAGTTCGATCGCCACTTCGGCTGGGCGCGGGGGACGGGTGCGCCGGGCGAGCCGACGGAGCGCGCCCGCGAAGGCGATCGGACCGGTCGCCAGTCCCGCGACTCCGCGCGAGGGTGTGGCTGTCGTCGGCGGAAGCGTGAGCACGCGAGTCGGCGGGTCGGCCTCCTCGCGGTGCGTATCCGCGGTCGTCGCGGTCGCCGATGTGCCTGACCCTTCCGCGTCGAGGCTGATGACGGTCACGACGCGGCCGGGGGAGGAGGCCATCGCGTCGAGCGCGGCGTCGTTCGCGATGGGCACGAGGTCGACGGGCACGCGCTCGAGCGGTTTTGTCTCGTCGAGCCGCGCGAGTTCGAGCAGGTCCTCGACCAGCTCGCCCATGCGGATCGCTTCCTTCTCGATGCGTTCCATCGCCTGGGCGACGTCGTCGGGTTTGGCGAGGGCCCCCATCCGGTAGAGCTCGGCATACCCGCGAACGGTCACGAGCGGCGTGCGCAGTTCGTGACTGGCGTCGCCGACGAACCGGCGCATCTGCTCGATCGTCTGGGCCCGGTCCGCGAAGGCGCGGTCGATGCGTGCGAGCATGGCGTTGAGCGAGCGGTTGAGGCGGCCGACCTCGGTGTTGGGGGTGGCTCCGGAGAGGCGCTGGGTGAAGTCCCCGGCGGCGAACCGTGCTGCGGTGTCTTCGACGTCGCGCAGGGGCGCGAAGGTCGTCGTGACGAGGAGGCGGGTCAGCGCGCCGCCGACGATCACGACGGTCAGCCCGAAGAACAGGAAGATCGCCGCGTAGCGCGCGACGATCGCATTGGTGTCCTTGAGGTCGTAGCCGAGCACGACCGTGAAGTACTCGGTGCCGGACCGGTTCGTGGCCGTGTAGGCGCCGACACGCCACTGCCCGCCGAGTTCGGTGCTCGGCAAGGTCAGTTCGTCGGAGAGGCTGATGACGTTCGTGAGGGTGAGCTCGTCGACGAGCGGCCGGGCCTCTTCGCTGCCGCGATTGCTGCACAGCACATGCGCATCCGCGTCGAGCACGGCGAGGTAGAGGTCGTTCGGCAGTTGCGAGACCTGGCACTGCGCCGTGGAGCCGGTGCCGGTGGGGCGGATCTCGTCCTGGAGCTTCTCAGCGGCGGAGGCGATCTTGAAGTCGACCTCGTCCTGCAGGTAGCCCCGCAGTACCGCCATGGTGCCGACGCCCGCGACGATGAGACCGGCGGTCAGCAGCAGCACGGTCACTCCGGTGACCTTCGTGCGCAGTGAGATCCGGTTCCATCGATCGGCGAGCTCGTGCATCGCCCAGCAGACTACTTGGCGGCCTTGAGCATGTACCCGAAGCCGCGCTTGGTCTGGATCACGGGCTCGGCCGTGAACTGGTCGAGCTTGCGGCGCAGGTATGAGATGTAGGACTCGACGATGCCGGCATCGCCGTTGAAGTCGTACTCCCACACGTGGTCGAGGATCTGCGCCTTGGAGAGCACCCGGTTCGGGTTGAGCATGAGGTAGCGCAGCAGCTTGAACTCAGTGGGGCTGAGCTCGACGGCCTGGTCGCCCACGGTCACCTCATGGGTGTCCTGGTCCATGGTCAGCTCACCGGCGCGGATGATCGCCTCTTCGTCGTCCTGCATCGTGCGGCGCAGGATCGCCTTGATGCGTGCCACGATCTCGTCGAGGCTGAACGGCTTGGTCACGTAGTCGTCACCGCCGACGGTGAGGCCGGTGATCTTGTCTTCGGTGTCGTCCTTGGCGGTGAGGAAGAGGATGGGCGCCGTGTACCCGGAGGCGCGCAGCCGCTTGGTCACGCCGAACCCGTTCATGTCGGGAAGCATGACGTCGAGGATGATGAGGTCGGGTTCCTCCTCCAGCACGGCGGAGATCGCCTGGGCGCCGTTGCCGACGGCGCGCACCGCGAAGCCGGCGAATCGCAGGCTCGTGGTGAGCAGGTCACGAATGTTGGGCTCGTCGTCGACGATGAGAATCTTGGGTCCATCAGCCATGAGAAAGATTCTCTGGTAGTGGCCTGAGGAATTCCTGAGTGCCGTGTGGACGCCGAGTGCGTGTGTGCTGGGAGCGCTTGACGGAATTGTGCAGCCCGCACCGCGCCCGGATCGCTAGTGACTTGCTGATATGATGAATTGATAAATTCGCAATACATCGAGGCGGACCATCGCCCGCTCTACGAAGTCAAGGCGAACCTCTTCAAGGGGCTCGCGCATCCGGTGCGGGTGCGCGTGCTCGAACTGCTCGCCGCGGACGACGAGGTGCCCGTGAGCGCGCTGCTCGCCGACACCGGGCTCGAGCCATCGCACCTCTCCCAGCACCTCGCCGTGCTGCGCACGCACAACCTCGTCGCTTCCGAGCGGCGCGGCAGTCAGGTGTTCTACCGGCTTTCGCATCCGCATGTCGCCGAGTTCCTCGCCGTCGCCCGACAGCTGCTGCGGGAGGTGCTCGCGGACACCCGCCGGCAGCTCGACGCGTCGGCGAGCCTGCCGGCCGTCGGCCGCGACTGATGCGACGCCTGGCACGCTCGATCGCGAGCCTCCTGCCCCAGGCAGCCGACTATCGGATGGTGCCGCGCACCTGGCGAGGGGACCTGCTGGCCGGCGTCACGGTCGGCATCGTCGCGCTCCCGCTCGCGCTTGCGTTTGGGGTCAGTGCGGGCGCGGGCGCCGAAGCGGGACTCGTCACCGCGATCGTCGCAGGCATGGTGGCCGCCGTGTTCGGCGGCTCCTCCGTGCAGGTCTCCGGACCGACCGGCGCGATGGTCGTCGTGCTCGCTCCGATCGTGGCGGCCCACGGCGTCGCCGCGGTCGCCGCCGTCAGTGTGCTCGCCGGCATCCTGGTGGTGCTCGCCGGCATCGCTCGGCTGGGGCGCCTCGTCTCGGTGATCCCGTGGCCGGTCATCGAAGGATTCACGCTCGGCATCGCCGTGATCATCTTCCTGCAGCAGGTTCCGGCGGCGCTCGGCGTCGACGCAGCGCACGGTGCGAACGCCGTGCTCACGGCGATCGACGCCGTCGGCGCGGTGTCGGGTGCGGCGACCGCATGGTCGCTCGGCGTGGTCGCTGTCGTGGCGGCCCTCATGCTCGTGCTGCCGCGCCTGCATGAACGCCTACCCGCCTCCCTCATCGCGATCGTCGTCGTCACGGTCGCCGCGACGCTGCTCTCGGCACCGTTGCCCACGATCGGCGCGCTGCCCGCGGCGCTGCCCACCCCCGCGTTCCCGTCGCTGAGCGTCGAGGTCATCGGCGAACTCGCCGCCCCGGCGTTCGCGGTCGCCGCGCTTGCCGCGATCGAGTCGCTCCTGTCGGCGCGCGTGGGAGCGACCCTCGCCGACACCGGCCGCATCCAGCCGGATCGCGAGCTCATCGGTCAGGGGCTCGCGTCGATCGCCGCCGGAATGGTCGGGGGTATGCCCGCCACCGGGGCGATCGCCCGCACCGCCGTCAACGTGCGCTCGGGAGGTCGGAGCAGGCTGGCGGCGATCACGCACGCGGTCGTGCTCCTGCTCATCGTCGTTCTTGCGGCGCCGGTCGTCGGAGGCATCCCGCTCGCGGCTTTGGCGGGCGTGCTCATGGTCACCGCCGCCCGCATGGTGACCCCGTCGGTGGTGCGCAGCGTGATGACGACGAGCAGATCCGACGCGATCGTGTTCCTCATCACCGCGGTCGTGACTGTCGCGTTCGATCTGATCATCGCCGTCGGCATCGGGATCGCGGTCGCCGCCTTCTTCGCCCTCCGCACGCTCGCGCGATCCGGTCGGGTTGAACGCGAGCCGCTTCCCGCACCGGCCGAACCCGGCGACGACCGCATCGCGCTGCTGCGCTTCGACGGGTCGTTGTTCTTCGGTGCCGCCGAGCGGATGATCGAGGCGGTCGAAGACCTGCCGGAGGTGAGCGTCGTGATCCTGCGGATGTCGCAGCTGACCGGTCTGGACGCGACCGGCGCGCGCGTGGTGTCCGAGGTGATCACTCGGCTGGAGCGTCGCGGCACGACCGTGCTCGTCAAGGGGGTGCGCGGAAGCCATGAGCGTGTCGCCTCGGGAGCGGGGATCTTCGGGTCGGTGCGTCATCCCGCGCACATCTTCGACGACCTCGCGGCGGCCGTCGAGCACGCGCGGGATCATGTGCGCCGCCAGACCGCGGTGTGAGCCCGCTCATCGCGTCGAATCCCCACTCGTGGGCGGTGAGCGCGACCGATAGGGTGATCGCGTGCGCCGCTCACGTCTTGCTCTCCTGGTCGTTCCGCTCGCCCTTGCCGCGACGACGCTCGTCGTGGCGCCCGCCCACGCCCAAGTGGAGACACTGTTCGGCACCACCGTCGAGGTGATCATCCTCCCGTCATCGGATTCGCTCCTCGGCGAGACCGCGTACGTGCCCTCAACCGGGGGCGGCGTGATCGTGACGATCGGCGCCGTCCAGGTCGAGGACGTCGTGTTCGAGCTGCGCGAGGGCGCGACCGTGCTGTCGACATGCACCATCCCGTCGGGGGGCGGATCGTGCAGCACGGGCGTTCCCTCGCTGAGCGGGGGAGCGCACGCAGTCACCGCGCGATTCACGAAGGGAGCGACGGTCGTCGACCTCACCGGCACCCTGTTCTCGGTGATCTCGGCGGCTCCGAGCGTTGCGCTCGAGTGGCAGGACGCCTCAGGGGCATGGGTGGACGGATCCAGCGCCGGGCTTCCCTTGTTCGGCGACATCGCGATGCGCTGCGCCGTGACCAACAACTCCAACGCCCCGTTCACATTCAACTCGTTCACCGGATCGGTGAGTTTCAGCGGCGCACCACCGGCGACGTCCATCACGGGCTCGCTCGCGGCGGGCGCGACGGGTCACTACCCGATCTGGAGCGGACCGTCATCGGTCGGACCGAGCGGCAGCTGCAACGGGGGCGTGACCTTGGCCGACGGAACCGGAACCGGCAACGGAATCGGCGGAGGGGTCATTCCCGTCGGTGGCACGATCGAGGTCGGTCCCGCGCTCGCACCGGGGCGCACGGTGACGGTGTCGGCGGAGGGCCTCGTGCCGCCCGTCGTGTCGACGTACGAGGTGCTGTTTGACGGCGAGCCGGTCGATGGCTCGCCGGTGAGCGTGTCGGCCCCGGACTTCGACTTCGTGATCGACGTCGACATCCCCGCGAACCTCGTGACGGGCACGCACGCTCTCACGGTCGTCGCCAGCTACGCGGGTCGCGACATCGTCTTCGCGTACTTCCCGCTCACCATCGAGGCGCCTGCCCTGCCGGCGACCGGGTCCGACGCCGTCGTGCCCACCGCCGCCGGTCTCGGACTCTTGTTCCTGGGGGCGTCGCTCCTCGTTCTGATGGCGCGGCGCCGGCGCGTCTGACGGCTCGCCGAGGGAGGCCGCCAGGATGGCCTGGACCGAGTTCGATCTGCCCACCCCGGCACTCGTGCTCGATCGCGACCGCGTCGTTGACAACCACGACCGGATGCGCGAGACGACCGCCGCGCACGGCGTCGCTCTGTGGCCGCACGCCAAGACCCATCGCATGGCCGACTTCGGCCGCCTGCAGCTCAACCGTGGTGCGCACGGACTCACCGTCGCCAAGCTCGGCGAGGCGGAGGCATTCGCTGCGGCGGGCGCACGACGTCTCCTCGTCGCCTATCCGGTCGGCGGGCGGCACGTGCCCGAACGGGCGGTCGCTCTTGCCGAGCGCGTCGACGACCTGACGCTCGGAGTCGACAGCGTCGTCGGCGCGCGGGCGCTTGGCGACGCGTTCGCACGGGCGGGGCGCACCGCCCCCGCCCTCCTCGCCGTCGACTCCGGCCTCGGGCGGGAAGGCGTGTCGGCCGCCGAGGCGCCTGCGCTCGCCCACGAGATCGCGGGCATCGCGGGCATCGACCTCGTTGGCCTGTACACGCACGAGGGGTCGGTCTACGCCTCTGCCGACGCGGGTGAACGGGAGCGCGAGTCGGTCCGGATCGCTCGGGAAGTCGTCGCGCTCGGCGACACGATGCGCGCCGGCGGGTTGGGAGTCCGCGAGATCTCGCTCGGTGCCTCGCCCTCCGCCGCGACCGTGGCCGCGGTCCCCGGCGTCACGCAGGTGCGCCCTGGCATCTACGCGACGGGCGACCTCGGCCAAGTGGCGCTTGGCGCCATGTCGCTCGAATCGATCGCGATTCGGGTCGTCGCGACGGTCGTCAGCCGTCCGGCACCGGATCGCGGGTGCCTGGATGCCGGGTCGAAGGCGCTCAGCGGCGACTTGCTCACCGCCTCCGCGCTGCGCGATCGCCACCCCGGTCACGGCCTCATCGAAGGGCATCCCGGGTGGATGATCGAGCGGGTCTCGGAGGAGCACGGCTGGCTCCGCTGGGTGGGCGCCGGTGAGCCGACGCCGCTCCCCGTCGGATCGCGAGTGGCGATTCTCCCGAATCACGCCTGCATGGTGTTCGCCGCGCTCCGTCGCGCCTACATCGTGACCGGCGGAGCGGTCACCGACGTCTGGGATGCGTTCGGGCCCGGCACGTCCGCCTGAGCGTCGTCATTGCGCGCCACTCCTCCAGCGACAACACTGAACGAGTGGCAGAACTCCACTACGCGTCCATGAACTCCGACCTCGCTGCCGCGTGTCGATGGAACATGAATCTTCGCCAACATGCCTGTGAACGAGGCCCGTTTCGCTCCTAGTTCATAAGTATGAAATCTAGTTTACCTACTGGGATGATTTCGCTACAGTGAGTCAACCCCACCCACCAACGAGGAGGATTCATGCAACGCTCGATGCGAGCAGGTGTCGCTGCTCTCACAACCGCACTGGTTGTCGGAAGTCTTGTGGCCTGCAGCGCCACCCCGGACACCCCGGACGACGGTCAGCCCAGTGGCACGCTCACGGTCGCGCACTGGGACTTCCTTGCTCCGGCCTATGGCGAACAGATGCAGGAGATCATCAAGTCCTACGAGGACTACAACCCCAACGCAACGATTGAGACCGTCGGCATCGTCCGCGCCGACTACGAGACGAAGCTCAAGATCCAGTTCTCGTCCGGCGGCGGTCCCGACGTCTTCACGATGGCGGACACGTTCTTCCCGGAGCTCGCGGCCGCCGGAAAGCTCGAGCCGCTCGACGACGCGCTCGGCGAAGAGCTCATCGCGACGCTCAACAACACCAACAACCCCGCCATCTGGGACGGCCAGCGGCTCGGTGTGACCTGGCAGGTCGCGCCGTACGCGTTCCTCTGGAACAAGGACATCCTCGAGGCGGCCGGAGTCGAACCCCCGACCACCCCTGAGGAGCTTCTCGCCGCCGCGAAGGAGATCACCGAGAAGACCGGCATCACCGGGTTCGCGGTGCGTCACCGCCTCGCCGAGGAGACCCCGTGGTGGATCGACTTCAACAACTGGCCCGTCGGGTTCGGCGGCGGCTGGTCGAAGGACGGTCAGCTCACCATCGACAGCCCCGAGAACATCGAAGCCGTCACCTTCTTCAAGGAGATGTACGACTCCGGCGCGTTCGCGGTCGGTGACGACGCCTCGACGTTCCGCACGAAGTTCAGTGAGGGCCAGCTCGCCATGATGATCGATGCGACCGGTGCCCCGCCCGCGATGATCAGCGAGACCGTCCCGTCGACGTCGATGATGTCCAGCCCCCTGCCGTTCCCCGAACTGGCGACGAGCCAGGTCGGAATCTACTTCGGGATCAACTCGGGTTCGAAGAACAAGCCGCTCGCCGAGGACTTCATGCGCTGGTTCCTCAGCCCCGACACCCAGCAGCAGATCTCGGAGGTCATCGGCAACACCTCGACGGTCGCCACGCAGACCGAGGTGCCCGAAGGCTTCTTCGCCGAGAACCCGTGGGCGGAGGCCTACCGCGAAAACGGCGCGTACACGCGCAGTGCGGTCATCGCCGGATACGAGTCGGTCACCCCGCAGATCCGCAACGTGGTGCTCGGCTGGATCGAGAAGGTGCTCCTGGAGGACCTCGACCCGGCGGAGGCGTTGAAGAACGCGGCTGACGCCCTGAAGTAGCCCCCGACGCCGGGCGGGAACGCGGTGCCAGACGCGTTCCCGCCCGGACACCCTTGTGAAAGGCATCCCCCTGTGAGCACCGTCCTCAGCGATCTCGACGCCGCGCAGGAGCGTCGCGGCCGGCCGCCCCGCCGCCCCGCCGCCCGCCGCGGTGTCGCGCTCGTGCCCTACCTGTTCGTCGGCGCGGCGGCGCTATACCTCATCGTCTTCACCGCGATTCCCATGCTCCGCGGGTTGTGGTTCAGCCTGACGGATGCGACCCTCCTCAACCCCACGGGAGGGCGCTTCATCGGCGCCGAGCACTATGGCCAGTTGCTCACCGACGAGCAGTTCTGGTCGTCTCTGGTGACCACACTCCTCTACACCGCCGGCACCGTTGCCGGCTCGATCGTGCTCGGGACGGTCGCCGCAGTCGCCATCAACGAGGGCATCCGCGGACGCGCTTTCGTGCGCGCCCTGCTCACGATCCCCTGGGCCGTGCCGTCGGTCTCCGTCGTCCTCGTCTTCATCTGGATCTACAACTACGAGAGCGGCGTCGCCAACGCCGGGATGCGCGCGTTGGGACTCGGTCAGCAAGGCTGGCTGATCGACCCGAAGCTCGGTCTGCTGTCGGTGACTCTCGCGAGCGTGTGGAAGGTCTTCCCGTTCGTGATGCTCGTCGTGCTGGCCGCCCTGCAATCGGTGCCCGCCGAGCTCAAAGAGGCGGCGCGCGTCGACGGCGCGGGCCCGCTCAACGTCTTCAAGTCGACCGTCATCCCACACGTCTTGCCCACCATCCGGGTCGTCGCCCTGCTCATGACGATCTGGTCGATCCGCCGCTTCGAGATCATCTACCTCCTCACGGGAGGCGGGCCGGTGGACGCCACCAACACGATCGTGATCAGCGTCTACCGCGAGGCCTTCCAGAACTCCAACCTCGGTCGTGCGGCTGCCATCGGCATCCTCGGCCTGTGCCTGTCGATGATCGTCACCGTTGTCTACTTCTTCTTCGACCGCCGTGAGGCCCGAAAGGATGAGCAATGAGCCGCCCCCGCTCCGCCCGCCGCCGCCGCATCCCCCCGATCGGTCGGTGGATCGTCGTCGCCGTTGTCGTGCTGATCGCGGTCTTCCCTGTCTATTGGATGTACAACACGGCGCTCACCCCGCGCGGCGAACTGTTCACGGGACAGCCGCTCATCCCCGACATCACCCGCAGCGGCGACATCTTCGCCGTGTTCTTCAGCGATGTGCCCATCTGGCAGTGGCTGGGCAACAGCGCAGTCGTCGCGATCGGCACCACGCTGACAAGCGTGGCCATGGCGGTGCTCGCCGGGTACGGGCTGTCGCGCTACAAGTTCCACGGCCGGGGCGTGCTCGGTTTCGCGCTGTTCGCGACGCAGATGCTGCCTGAGGCTCTACTCATCGTGCCGCTTTACGCCCTGTTCGCCACGTTCGGGCTGCTCAACGGACTGCTCGGCCTGGTGCTGGCCAACACAGCGTTCGTGATGCCTGTTGCCGTGTGGATCGTCAAGTCGGCGATGGACCAGGTGCCGTACGAGATCGAGGAGGCGGCGCGCGTGGACGGGTGTCCCCGATTCGTGATTCTCTTGCGCATCATGATGCCGCTCACCGCACCGTCGATCGCCGCCGCATCGGTCATCCTGTTCTTCGACGGCTGGAACGAGTACCTCTTCGCCTCGACCTTCATTCAGGATCGCAATCTGTGGACCGCGTCGGTCGGACTGTCGTCGTTCATCGGCGAGTTCATCACGCCGCTCTCGACCGTGTTCTCTGCGGCGATCGTCTTCACGATTCCCGCGATCGTCTTCTTCCTCCTCGTCCAACGCCAGATCGTCAGCGGTCTCACCGCCGGCTCCGTGAAGGGATAGCCCGTGCCCGCCCTCAGTTTCGACGCTGTCAGCAAGTCGTTCGGCGACACCACCGTCATTCGCGATTTCACCGCCGAGATCCCCGACAAGGAGTTCCTCGTGCTTCTCGGACCGTCGGGATGCGGCAAGTCGACGATGCTGCGCATGATCGCAGGACTCATCGACATCACCGACGGCGAGCTTCGCTTCGACGGCGATCGCATGAACGAGCTGGACCCGAAGCAGCGCAACATCGCCTTCGTGTTCCAGTCCTACGCGCTTTACCCGCATCTGACCGTGCGCGCCAACATCGCCTTCCCGCTCCTGATGAGCCGCTTCCGCTGGTGGCAGCACATCCCCGGCGTCGACATCCTCGCGCGCCGGCGCGCGATGCGTGACCCCGAGATCGCATCGCGGGTCGACGAGATCGCCGAAACGATGGAACTGACCCCGCTGCTGAATCGCCGCCCCAAGACGCTGTCCGGGGGACAGCGGCAGCGGGTCGCCCTCGCGCGGGCACTCGTGCGCGACCCGTCGATCTACCTGCTCGACGAACCCTTGTCGAACCTCGACGCCAAGCTCCGCGCACAGATGCGCGTCGAGATCTCGGCGCTCTACGAACGGGTCGGCAAGAGTTTCGTCTACGTCACCCACGACCAGGTCGAGGCGATGACGATGGGCACGCGCATCATCCTCATGGATGGCGGCGTGATCCAGCAGAGCGGCACGCCCCAGGAGATCTACGCCCGCCCCGCCAACACGTTCGTGGCGAAGTTCATCGGGTCGCCGCCGATGAACCTCATCCCCGTCACGGTGACGGAGGGACGGGCGGCGCTCGCCGACGGCGTCGTCGTCGATGTCGACGACCTGCCCGTCGACGCGACCGAGACCGACGTGCTGCTCGGCGTGCGCGCCGAGCGCATCAGGGTCAGTGAGCCGGGTGACGGATTCGCGGCGCGAGTCGTCATCGTCGAGCGGCTGGGCGCGGAGACGATCGTCGGCTTCCGCTTCGGTCACGCCGACGCGGCCACCCTCGGGGACGCCGTCGTGCGAGACCTCTACTACGCGCGGCTGCCCGGGGACGTGTCGCTGTCTGTCGGCGACGACTGCTCGGTCGTCCTCGACACGCGAGACGCGTCGTGGTTCGACGCCGCGTCGGGCCAGCGGCTCGCCATGCACCGCGATGCCGCCGTGCCGGCATGACGGCTCTCGTCTTGCGCGGCGGCACTGTCGTCGACCCCGACGCCGGCACGGTCGGTGTGCGAGACGTGCGGATCGACGCGGGGCGCTTCTCGGATGACCCACCTAGCCCCGACGACGACGTGGTCGATGTGGCGGGGCGGCTCGTCGTGCCCGGCCTCGTCGATCTGCACACGCACATCTTCTCGGGACAGGACCTCGGCGTCGACGCCGACGAGGTGCTGCTCCCGGCGGGAACGACCGCCGTGGTGGACGCGGGAAGCGCGGGAGCTCACCTCGTGGGGGCCTTTCGTCGTGCCGCGGTCGAGCGCACGCGTGTGACCGTGCGGGCATTCCTCAACGTCGCCTCGATCGGTACCACGAGCATCCTGCTCGGCGGCGAACTGAAGGCTCCGTACTACACCTCGGAAGAGGCCGCCGTCGACGCGATCGACGCCCACCGCGACCTCGTGATCGGGGTCAAGGTGCGCGCCTCGAACGATGTGGGCGGCGAGTATGCGGTTTCGGCCCTTCACACGGCGCGCCGGGTCGCCGATCGGGTCGGTCTCCCGCTCATGGTGCACCTCGGTCCGGCCCCGGCGCCCATCGACGAGATCGCCTCGCTTCTCGGATCCGGCGACATCCTCACGCACGCCTCCACCGGATGGCCCGACAACGGTCTCGTCGTCGACGGGGAACTGCGTCGCTCGGTGGCCGCAGCGCGCGACCGTGGCGCGCTCCTCGACATCGGCCATGGGATGTCAGGATTCAGCCTCGCCGTCGCGCGCCAGCTCGTCGAGCTGGGTGTGTGGCCCGACACGATCAGCACCGACATCCACGCGTACTCGCGGCCCCTCGGCGTCGACTTTCCGACCGTGCTGTCGAAGTTCCTCGCCCTCGGGATGCCCTTGCTCGATGTCATCGAGCGCGCAACGGTCGTGCCGGCGCGCATCGCGGGCATCGAACGGGGTGGCCTGCGCGCGGGCGCCGTGGCCGACCTCGCCGTGCTCGAACGTGTTGCGGGGCCGCAGGAGTTCGGCGATGGCTTCGGCGGATCGGTGAGCGCCGACGAGCGCCTGGTGTGCCGGATGACCGTGCTCGGGGGATCGATCGTTCACGGCGGCTCGAGCCGCCACGTCGCGGGAGGGCAGCAATGAGTCGCACGGTCGTTATCAGCGGCGGCGGTACCGGCATCGGGCGAGCCTGCGCGGCGTGGTTCGCCGCCGCCGGGGACGACGTCTTCATCGTCGGACGGCGAGCAGACCGCCTCGCCGCCACGGCGACCGAACTCGGCGAACGAGCCACCCCCGTCGCCGCCGACCTGACGAGCGCCGCCGGTGCCGCCGCGGTCGCCGCCGCGCTGGGTGATCGGACGGTCGACGTCATCGTCCCGGCCGCGGGCGGCACCAAAGCGGCACTGCCGGAGGACCTCGCGGGTATCGAGGCCGAGTGGCGCGCGGACCTGGATCAGAATGTGCTCACCGCGGTGCTGCTCGTCGAAGCTCTGCGCGATCGTCTCCCTGACCACTCGGGACGCGTGATCGGTCTGGGATCGATCGGGGCGCAACTGGGCAGCGGCTACGGCGGCTCGTACGGCGCGGCGAAAGCGGCACTGCACGCGTGGATCTTCTGGCTCGCCGCCCAGCTCGGCCCGCGCGGCGTCACGGCCAACCTCGTATTGCCGGGATACGTGCCCGACACGGAGTTCTTCGGGGATCGGCGCAACGCCGAGTTCGACCGCGTGCGCATCGAGCGCTCACTCGTGGGCCGCGCCGGCCGGTCCGATGAGGTCGCGGCGACCGTCGGCTTCCTCGCCTCTGCCGACGCCGGCTACATCACCGGACAACTGATCGGCGTCAACGGCGGAATGGTCCTCGGTCGATGAGGGCCCCGAACCGAACCCCCCACTCGCGCCACACGAACGGACGGAGCCGCGCATGACGATCTACGACGACCTCGGGGTGCCGACGGCGATCAACGCGGTCGGGCCCGCGACACGACTCGGCGGACTCGACCTGCACCCCGACGTCTGGGCCGCCATGACCGAGTCGCTGCAGGCGTCGGTGCGCATGGATGTGCTCGAACGCGCGGCGGGCCGGTACCTCGCCGACACGCTCGGAGTGCCCGCCGTGTACGTCACCTCCGGCGCATCCGCTGCGCTCTTCCTGGCGACGGCGGTCACCATGGCACGCGGCGATGCCGCGCTCGTCGACCGCTTGCCCGACGCCTCGGCGATGCGTCATCGGGTGATCGTGCAGGCCGCCCATCGCGACCCGTACGACCGGGCGATCACGGCGGCCGGCGCCACGCTCACCGTGATCGGCTACCCCGAGTCGACGCATCCGGGCGAACTCGAGCGCGAGATCGACGACCGCACCGCTGCGGTGCTGTTTCGTCCCGGCCGTCCCGGCAATCTGCTCGGACTGTCGCGCGTCGCCGAGATCGCGCACGCCCACGGGGTTCCTGTCATCGTCGATGGGGCGCTCTTCGTTCCCCCGGTGGAGCGGCTGCGCGCGTTCTTCGAGGACGGTGCCGACCTCGTCGCGGTCAGCGGGGGCAAGGGGTTCCGGGGCCCCCAGGCCAGTGGACTGCTGTGCGGGCGCGACGACCTCATCGCCGCCGTCGGCCTTCACCACCAGGACATGGATGAGCGTGACACCACGTGGCCGGGGCGATCCGGCGCGGAGGCGAGCACCCCGCCCCGCCACGGCATCGCGCGCTCGATGAAGGTCGGCCGCGAACAGATCGCGGGCCTCGTGGCGGCCGTACGGCGCTATTGCGCCGACCCCGGCGCGGATGAGCGCGGCGGCACCGTGGAGCTCGAGGCGGCGCATGCCGCGCTCGCGGCCGCCGGCGTCCCCGTCGAGCGCGTGCACGAGGCAGCGCTGGACGTGCCGTCCCTCCATGTCGACGTCCGGGCCGCGGGCGCGGATGTCGACCGCGTGGTCGCGGCGCTCGGTGCGCGACCCGTGCCCGTCTATGTCGGAGAGTCCGAGGCGTGGCGGGGCGTTCTCACCCTCAACGGCATGGCGCTGACCTCGGGACAGGGAATCCTGTTGGCCCAGGCCCTGTCGGAGGCCATCGTCGAGGCGCAGCCGTGACAACCGGGCGCGTCGTCATCATCGGCGGCGGCATCATGGGGCGCGGGATCGCGGCGGCTCTGCTCCGAGCGGGTCACCAGGTCACCCTCACCGATCCGGATGAGGCCTCCCGAGCACGCGCCGAAGTCGAGTTGCGCGACCTCGGGCACCCATCGGCGCTGGCCGTCGTGGACGACGCCGGCGTGGCCGTGTCTGGTGCGGACCTCGTCATTGAGGCAGTACCCGAGGATCTCGAACTCAAACTCGCTGTCTGGGCGCGCCTCGGCGCGACGGCCCCGCGTGCGGCCATCCTGGCGTCGAATACCTCCGCGCTCGACATCGATGCCCTCGCGGGAGTGGTTCCGACCCCGGAGCGGGTGCTCGGCATGCACTGGTTCGCCCCCGCGGACGAGGTCGAGTGCGTCGAGATCGTGCGAGGGAGCGCGACGTCGCCGGAAACCCTGGAGCGGGCCAGCGCCATTCTCACCGACGCGGGCAAACGCCCAGTCGTCGTGCGAAACAGCCCGGGTTTCGTCGCCAATCGCATCCAGTTCGCCGCGATTCGTGAGGCACTCCTGTGCCTTCAGGAGGGTCTCGCCGAGGCCGACGACATCGACCGGATCGTGACGACATCGTTCGGCCCCCGGCTGGCGGTGCTCGGGCCCCTGGCCAACGCCGACCTCGGCGGACTGGACACCTACCTGGCCATCCTCGACTTTCTCGCCGCGGAGCTCGGCGACCGGTTCGCCGCGCCTCCGATCCTCCGGGAGCTCGTCGCGGCGGACCGCCGCGGCGTCAAGAGCGGGGCCGGAATCCGCGACTATCCGGGATCGACCGGCGCCGACCTGGCCGCGTACCGAGCCGAAGGACTGCGCCGCGTGATCGCCGCTGTCCACGATCTGCCTGCCGTCCCCACGGTCGCCGAGAGAGAAAGGAACTCTGCATGACCACACGCCGCATCGCCGGACGCACCCCCGACCTGCCCGCTCCGGCGGGTCCCTACTCCCCGAGCGTGCGGATCGGTGATCTCATCGCGTGCGCGGGCCAGGCGGGCTTCACGGCCGATGGCACGCTCGTCGAGGGGGTTGCCGCGCAGACTCGTCAGGCCTTGACCAACCTCGCACTCGCCCTCAAGGGGTCGGGCGCGAGTCTCGGCGACGTGCTCCATGTGCGTGTCTACCTCACCGATCCGGCACAGTTCGCCGAGATGAACTCCGCCTATGAGTCGTTCTTCGAGGCCCCGTATCCCGCCCGCACGACCGTCACGGTGACCCTCCCCGAGGGGCTCCTGGTGGAGATCGACGCGCTCGCCGCGGCAGCGGCGAGTTGAGTCGCGCGATGTCGGCCACGACCGGCGCCGTTCGGCGCGAAAGGGAGACAGAACAGTGACCATCGGTACTGTCATGACCGTGCTCGGCGAGATCGCGCCCGAGCAGATGGGCAACACGCTCACCCATGACCACCTGCTGCTGGATGCGTGGGGGCTTCGCAATCTGTACGAGGTGATCCTCGACGATGAGGAGCTCGCCATCCAGGAGCTCGCCGCTTTCGCCGCCGCCGGTGGCGGCACGGTGTGCGACCCGACGAACATCGGGCTCGGCCGCGACCCGGAGGCATTGGCTCGCCTGAGTCGAGCAACGGGCGTCAACATCGTCATGGGCGCGGGCTGGTACCGCGAAGTCGTCTACCCCGACTACATCGCCACGACGTCGACCGAGGAGCTCGCCCGATTCCTCGTCCGCGAGATCCTCGAGGGGGTCGACGGCACGGGCATCCGGCCCGGCTTCATCGGCGAGATCGGAACCGAGCGGGGCCAGATCTCGCCCGCGCAGGAGCGCGTGTTCCGCGCCGCAGCTCGCGCGCACGTGCGCACGGGGATCCCGATCCTCACCCACACCACGCACTGGGGCGAGCTGGCCATCGAGCAGCTCGACCTGCTCGCCGAGGAAGGGGTGCCGGCCGACGCGGTCATCGTGTCGCATCTGGGCGATCGTCGCACGATCGACAGCTTGCTGCCCATCGCGGAGCGCGGAGCGTGGCTGAACGTCGACAATCTGGCGTTCGTGGCCGGCTATGCGCCGCTGTCGTTCCGCGCGGACAATGTGGCCGAACTGTGCCGTCGAGGGCTCGCCGGTCAGGTGATGCTGAGCAACGACATCTGCGAGCTCGGCCAGCTCCATGCCTACGGCGGGGTCGGGTATGACAACGTCATCACCAACTTCGTGCCGATGCTCCGAGAACGAGGTGTCAGCGATGAGGACATCCACCGGATGACCGTCGAGAGTCCGGGGCGCGCGTTCGCCTTCCGGGCGCCGGTCGGAGGGTGACGGTGTGCGGCAAGCGGGCTGCCGAAGCCCGGAGGACGGCGGCGAGCGATGCGTTACGCTGAGCAACGCCAAGAAGCCGGAGGGCCCGTGAAAGAGGAAACGCAGAGCGTCAAGTCCGCTCAGCGCACTCTGGAGATTCTCGAGGCCGTCGCCCGCTATCCCGACGGGGTGAGCTTCGTCGACCTTGCTGCCGCTCTGCCCTATCCGAAGTCGAGCCTGCACGGGCTGCTGCAGACCATCGTCGCCATGCGGTGGCTCACCTTCGATCCGGAGCACCGGCTCTACTCGATCGGCGTGAAGCCCTGGGAGGTCGGCCAGTCGTTCCTGCGCAGCCGCGAACTGGTGGTGCGCGCGCGACAGTACCTGCTCGAAGCCAACGGTGAGCTGGACGAGACGATCCAGCTCGGCATCCTCGACGACCTGGACGTCGTCTACATCGACAAGGTGGAGGGGCGGCGTCCGCTGCGCCTCATCTCCAACGTCGGCGGCAGGCTTCCCGCTTATGTGACCGGGATCGGCAAGGCTCTCCTCTCTGGTCTGAGCGATTCCGCTTTGGAGGCCCGGTTCGCCGGCTCGACGCTGGAGGGCTACACCGCGCAGACCATCACCTCGGGCGACCGCCTCATCGAGGTGCTGCGTGAGGTGCGCCGGCTGGGCTACGCGACGGACGACGGCGAGTACACGCACGGGGTCTACTGCGTGGCCGTGCCCATCCGGGATCGGCATGGCGAGGTCGTTGCCGCGATGAGCTGCTCGGTTCCCAAGGCGCGGCTGGAGCTCGGCGAGCTGCAGGCCGGTCACATGATTGAAGTGCTGGTGCGCGAGGCGCGCCTCATCTCGATCGCGCTCGACGCCCCTCGTCTCGGCTGACGTTCCTCTCGACTGGAGTTCTGACCATCGTGCGCGGGCACCTCGACGTGCCCGCCGGATGCTGACCTCGGTCCGGGGGTGCGTCGCGGTGCGCCCGCTCATCGGCAGGTCGTTGTTTGCGGCGTACACCCCGCTGTGTCATGATGATTTCGACGTGATGAATAGCAATTCAGAAATATGAACTAGCGAGACTCTCCCCATGCGCGCACTGATGCTCCAGGACTACGGCCGGCTGGTCGTCACCGATACTGCGGACCCGATCGCCGGGGCCGGCGAGATCATCCTTGAAACCGTCGCTACGGGAATCTGTGGGTCGGACATCCACGGGTACACGGGGGAGAACGGGCGGCGCCTGCCCGGCCAGATCATGGGCCACGAGTCGGTCGGCCGCATCCACTCGGTCGGCCCCGGTGTGGATGCCGCAGCCTATCCGATCGGCGCGACGGCAACGTTCAATCCCGTCATCGTGTCGGCGGAGGGCGCTCAGCAGTACCGCGGGCGGGAGCAGCACGACCCCGGCCGCAAGGTGATCGGCGTCGAGCCCAGCATCGTCGCAGCCTTCGCCGAGCGTTTCGCCGTACCCGCCGGCAACGTCGTCGTGCTCCCCGACACCATGCCGGTCGCGTTCGGTTCACTCATCGAGCCGCTCGCGGTGAGTCTGCATGCCGTGCGCCGGATCGAACTCCAGCCCGGCGAATCGGTGCTCATCGTCGGCGGCGGACCCATCGGACAGTCGCTCGTGCTTGCCGCCCTTCGCGAAGGCGCCGCCGCGGTCTACGTGAGCGAACTGAGCCAGGAGCGTCGAGACCTCTGTGCCCGCCTCGGGGCCACCGTCATCGACCCCGCGGCCCACTCGGTGCCCGAGCACGTCACACGACTGCACGGAGGTCCCGTGGATGTGGCGATCGACGCCGTCGGCATCACCGAATCGCTCGCCGATGCTCTCGGCTCAACGTCGTTCGGCGGCCGTGTCTGCCTCGTCGGAATGGGCAGCCCGCGCGTCGAACTCGGCGCCTTCTCGGTGAGCACGGCCGAACGCGTGATCGTCGGCAGCTTCACCTACTCTTTCGACACATTCACCGAAGCCGCGCACTGGGTGGGGGAGGGCGATCCGATCTTCGCATCGCTGATCAGCGAAGAAGTCGCGCTCGAAGAGGCCGACGACGCGTTCCAACGCCTCGTCGCGGGCCGGATCCCCGCAAAGGCCCTCATTCGCTTCGACCGCGAACCGGTGGCTCACGCCGCGGCGAGCTCGTCGGCGTCGAGGATCGTATAGCTGTAGCCCTGCTCGGCGAGGAACCGCTGCCGGTTCTGGGCGAAGTCCTGATCGACCGTGTCCCGCGCGACAAGCGTGTAGAAGCTCGCCGGCAGCCCGCTCGACTTCGGCCGGAGCAGGCGCCCGAGACGTTGTGCCTCCTCCTGCCGGGAACCGAACGAACCCGACACCTGGATCGCGACGGAAGCCTCGGGCAGATCCACCGAGAAGTTCGCGACCTTCGACACCACGAGCACAGGGGTCACGCCGTCTCGGAACTCCTGGTACAGACGCTCCCGTTCGGCGATGGGGGTCGCACCGGTCAGGCTCGGTGCGCCGAGGGCGCGGGAGAGCACGTCGAGCTGGTCGAGGTACTGGCCGATGACGAGGATGCGTTCGCCGGCGTGCCGCTCGACCAGTCGGCGCACCACGTCGAGCTTCGCCGGAGCGGACGCGGCGAGGCGGTACCGCTCGTCGTCCGCCGACGCGGCGTACTCGAGACGTTCGCCTTCGGGCAGGTCGACGCGCACCTCGTAGCAGGCCGCCGGTGAGATGAACCCCTGAGCTTCGATCTGCTTCCACGGCGCATCGAACCGCTTCGGGCCGATGAGCGAGAACACATCCCCTTCTCGTCCGTCCTCGCGCACGAGCGTCGCGGTGAGGCCGAGGCGTCGGCGTGCCTGCAGTTCCGCGGTGAGCTTGAACACCGGGGCGGGCAGCAGATGCACCTCGTCGTAGATCACGAGGCCCCAGTCGAGGGCGTCGAGCAGCGCGAGATGGGCGAACTCACCCTTCTTGCGTGCGGTGAGGATCTGGTAGGTCGCGATCGTCACGGGCCGCAGTTGCTTGAGCTGCCCCGAATACTCGCCCACTTCCTCCTCGGTGAGGGTCGTGCGGGCGAGGATCTCGGCCTTCCACTGTCGCGCCGAAACGGTGTTGGTGACGAGGATGAGGGTGGTCGTGTCGGTGGCCGCCATCGCGCCGAGCCCCACGAGCGTCTTGCCGGCGCCGCACGGGAGCACGACGACGCCGGAACCGGAATCGGTGAACGCGTCGATCGCCTGGTGCTGGTAGGGCCGCAAGTGCCAGCTGTCTTCGCGCAAGTCGATGTCGTGCGGAGTGCCGGGAGTGTATCCGGCGCGATCTTCGGCGGGCCAACCGAGCTTCAGCAGTTGCTGCTTGAGCTCCCCGCGCGCCCAGGCCTGCACGACGAAACGCTGCTCGCCGCGCTTCTCCAGAAGCAGCGAGGCGACCGCCTTCGCGCGGGTGATCTCCCGCAGCACCGCGGGGTCGCTCGCGGCGAGCACGAGCACGCCGTCCGGATCGCGTTCGATCACGAGGCGACCGAAGCGACCCACGGTCTCTTCGAGGTCGACGACGACCGACTGCGGCACCGGGAACCGCGAGTAGCGTTCGAGCGTCGCGAGCATGTCCGCGGCGTCGTGGCCCGCCGCGCGCGCGTTCCACAGCCCCAGTCGGGTGATCCGGTAGGTGTGGATGTGTTCCGGAGCCCGTTCGAGCTCGGCGAACACGGCCAGGTCGTGGCGCGCGTCTTCGGCGAGCGGATGGGCGACCTCGAGCAGCACGGTGCGGTCCGACTGCACGATGAGGGGGCCGTCGGTCATCCCTCCAGCCTAAGCGTGGCCGCGGCGGTCACCCAGTTCAGGCGTCGCGCACGTTCGTGATGCGGGAGAGCGGCAGGGTGCGTTCGAGGTCCGCGCGCCGGTCGCGCCCGCGCAGCCGCCCGCCGGCTACGCTCGACGGTTCCAGCCGGTAGTCGGCGGTGGACCCGTCGGGCATGAGCACCGTCACGAGCACGGACTGGCGGGACCGGATGGCGACATCCAGCTGGCGGGCGAGCCATGCCTCCTGGGTTTCGACCGGGTCCCCGGCGGTCGCGCGCAGTCGCGCCACGAGGTCGGCCGCCGGATCGCTTCGGGTCGCGACGGTGCGCGCGGGCCGGCGCCGCTCGGGCACGACGAGCGTGCCGTCCGGATCCTCGGCGGCCACCGGGTATCTCGCCTCCGCGAGGGCGAAGAAGACGAGGTCGCGGTCGAAGCGGCTGCGCAGGTCGCCGCCGTCGGCCACGAGCCCGAGGGGTGCGAGGGCGCGATCCACTTCGAGCGAGCGCAGCAGGCCCCGATCCGTGGACCGCACGCGAGCGCGGCCGTCGCCGTCGGCGGCGACACGGACGAGCCCGAAGCGTTGCTCGGCCTCCGCGATCGCGTACTCGAGCGGCTGGGGCACCCCCGTGAGGGACACCTCGCGGAGGAACGCCCGGACGTCCGCGGCGGTCCAGCCGGACGCGAGCGCTCGGCTGAGGCTCGCGCCGCTGACCCGCCAGGTGCTCGCGAGGCCGCGCGACTCCGGATCGGCGAGGCCCCGCAGACGTCGCTCCACCTCGGGCGCGAGCGGCCCGGTCGCAATGACACTCAGATCCTGTTGCACGTAGACGGAGCGAACCTCCGCCGGCAGCAGAGCGGTCATGGCCCGCGCAGCGTCACCCTCCGACGTCAGCAGGGCCGTTCCGGGAGTGCTCGGGATATCGCGGGCGACGATGCCGAGCAGCACCGCGTCGTCACCGAACGCGCGCACGCGCTCGCGCATCCAGGAGCCCCCCGCCGGGTAGAGCCAGTCCACGTAGGCGTCCAGTCGAGCGCCCCACTCGGTGTGGGCACGCGAGGTGAGCAGTGACCTCACGTCGGGGGAGAGGGCATCCACCCACGCGCGGGCGAGCTGCGCCCAGCGTTCGCCGAGACCGCGCGCGAGCCAGTCGTCGCCTGCCGTACCGGAGAGGTAGATGCCGCTGGCCCGTTCGACGAGCCCGGCGCGTTCCGCGATCCGCAGCACCGGGGCGGTGGACTCGAGCGGGATGCCGGCCACCGCTGCGAGGCGTTTGGCGTCCGGCAGGGCCAGACCCCCGCGCGCCAACTCGCGCGCCGGTTCGACGTCGAGTGCGACGATCATCGCCGCGACCGCTCCGATCGTCTCCAGCGCCCGTTCGGCGGCGGCCGCATCCACCGCACCACGGTTCGACTCGAGCACCGGTGCGAGTGCGGCCGGTGCGGCCGCCGTGAGCTCTCGGCCGCCCGGGAGACCGAGGGCCGGCCAGCCGTGCAGCTGCTCGGCGACGGGGCCGAGCGACGCGAACTGTTCGCCGTCGCGCGCTGCGAGTGCGAGCCGAGCGAGGGCGTCGAGCGCACCCGGCGCACGGCCGGGCTCGCCGCCAAGGCCGACGATCGTCGCATCGACCTCCGCAGCGCTCGCCGTGCCGAGTTCGGCGAGCGCCGAAAGCGTCGCGAGGGTGGGGCGGTCCAGGCGGGACAGCGCGAACTGCACCGTGACCGGGTCGAGCAGAGCGTCGGCGAGGTCGAAGAAGTCTTTGATTCCCGCGCCGCGCACGTCGCGGGCGAGCAGGAGTTCAGCCAGTTCCGCGTCACTCGACGATCGCAGCTGGCTCGCCAGCAGCAGCGCCGAGTCGCTAGCGGCGGGCATCCTTCGTGCCGCGGGCCCGGAGCACGGCCGTCACGATCAGGAGGCTGACGAGCAGCAGGAAGCCGATCACCAGGGCGATCGGCGCGAGCACGTAAACGAACGGCCACATGCCTTCACCGAAGTTGCGCACGCCCGCGGCCGTGCCGATGACGACGGCGAGGAAGGAGATGACCGCGACACCGACGGTTCCGGCGATCATGAACGCGAGGATGCGCTGGAGCCGATTCGGGCCTTCGGGCGTGGTGTTGGTCACCCACACAGGATACGGGACCGAGCGGAGGCTCTAGTCTGGATGCACGAGCATAAGGAGTTCCGTCATGCCCACCGGCAAGGTCAAGTTCTACGACGAAGAGAAAGGCTTCGGCTTCATCGCGAGCGATGACGGCCAGGAAGTCTTCCTGCACGCGTCGGCCCTGCCCGCCGGCGCGACCGTCAAGGCGGGCACGCGTCTTGAGTTCGGCATCGCCGACGGACGCAAGGGCGCCCAGGCGCTCTCCGTGCGTGTGCTCGAGGCACCGGTCTCCGTGGTGCGCGCCCAGCGCAAGCCGGCCGACGACATGGCCGTCATCATCGAGGACCTCGTCAAGCTCATGGACGGCATCGGCGCGGGCCTCAAGCGCGG
>VFQP010001898.1_pt1 | contig 25300 bp, 32 predicted proteins | sample 3512351 | NCBI WGS metagenome assembly VFQP01 (sample SAMN10412372, study PRJNA504923) | tailings metagenome | isolation source: Relicate 1 Philex TSF1 revegetated site | place: Philippines: Tuba, Benguet | collected 2017-08-29
CGTTCGCGCCGAGCGTCATATTCTTGCCTCGCAGCGGTGGCAGCATGTGAGTACAAAGTATGAAGTCCATGTCGTTGGCCCCGTTCCCTCATTCGTTTTCTGGAGCGCGTTCATGTTGGCGTACAAGATTTTCGGTTTGCAACCCGGCTTCGATGAAGGCCTGTTGTTTCACAGCTGCGTGCAGGATCTGCAGAGCCACCCCGACCTGTGGCTGGACGAGTGCCCGTACCTCGATCCCCGGCAGTCGCCCGAGTTTCTGAAGAGGCTGCGCGTGGAACTGGTGAATGTGGTGGAAAGGTCGTTCAAGCGCGCCGTGCCCGTGCCGCAGACCCAGCAGATGACTATGTCGATGGCCGCCTGAGGGGCGGCAGGATCTGGTGGAGTTTTTCCAGGCTCACGGGCTTGGTGAAGTAGTGGTCCACGAGGTCGGCCGCCTCGGCCACCCGGTCCTGGGTGATGTCCCGGCCGGTGACCATGACGATCACGATCTCGTTGCCGTGCAGGGCACGCACTTCCCTCACGATGTCCAGGCCGTCCATGTCGGGCAGGCCGAAATCCATGAGCACACACAGCGGAAAGTCCCGCGCAATGGCAGCCAGCGCGCTCGCGCCGCTGGGGCAGGTGCGCACGCGGTAGCCGTCCATGGTGAGCGCCATGGCCAGGGTCTCGGCGGCTTCGGGCGAGTCGTCGACGATCAGCACGTCGAGTCCGTCGGCTGGCTGAGGCGCGGTATCGGTCAGCGGGTTCATGCGGCGGGCGTTCCAGGGGCCTTCTGACGGCGACGGATGTCGACCGTTCAGCGGCCCATGTCGGTATTCTCGCGGCTGAAGCGTCCTTCGGGGAAAGCGCCCCGCAACACCGCCGCCGCCGACGCCATCCATGACCGACGACACCGCCTGGATCACCGAGAGCCTGAAGGACAGCCGCGCCAGGGCGCTGGCGGCGCTGTTGCGCTATTTCCGCGATCTCGACACCGCCGAGGAGGCCCTGCAGGAGGCCTGCGTGCAGGCCATCCGCGTGTGGCCGGCCGACGGTGCGCCGCGCGATCCGGTCGCCTGGCTGGTGCTGGTGGGCCGCAACGCGGGCATTGACGAGCTGCGGCGGCGCGCCCGCCACGAGCCCCTGCCGGCCGAAGACCTGATGTCCGACACGGACGACGCCGACCCCGCGCTGATGGACCGGCTGGAACATCTGAGGTACCGCGACGACGTGCTGCGCCTGCTGTTCGTCTGCTGCCACCCGGCCTTGCCGCTCCCGCAGCAGCTGGCGCTGGCCCTGCGCGTGGTCTCGGGGCTTTCGCTGGCCGAGCTGGCCAGCGCCTTCCTGGTGAGCAAAGACGCGATGGAGCAGCGCATCACGCGGGCCAAGCGCCGCCTCGGCGAGCTGCGCGTGCCGTTCGAGGCGCCCGGCCGCATCGAGACCGGGCGCCGGCTCGCCGCCGTGCTGTCGACGCTGTACCTGGTGTTCAACGAAGGCTACTCGGCCAGTGGCGGCGAACAGCACCTGCGCCCGGCGCTTTGCGAGGAGGCGATCCGCCTGGCGCGCCTGCTGCACACGCTCTTCGACGACGACGCGGAAGTGGGCGGGCTGGTGGCGCTGATGCTGCTGCAGCACGCCCGCGCGGCGGCGCGCCTGGACGCGGCGGGCGACGTGGTGCTGCTGGAGGCGCAGGACCGCACGCGCTGGGACCCGGCCCTGACGGACCTGGGCCTGGCCTACCTGCACGACGCGCTGGCGCGGCAGGCGCCCGGGCCTTATCAGTTGCAGGCCGCCATTGCCGCCACGCACGCCCGGGCGGCGCGCGCGGAGCTGACCGACTGGGCTGAGATCGACCGGCTCTACGCCGCGCTGGAGGCGCTGCAGCCCTCGCCGGTGGTGACGCTGAACCGGGCGGTGGCGGTGTGCAAGCTGCGCGGCCCCGCCGCGGCGCTGCGCCTGGTCGATCCCCTGGCGCAGAGCCTGGCCGGGTACTTTCATTTCCACGGCTTGCGCGGCGCGCTGCTGCACGAGCTGGACCGCACCGACGAGGCGCGGGCCGCGCTCGACTGCGCGCTCGCGATCGCCCGCACACCCGCCGAGCGGCGGCACATCCAGGCCCGCCTGGCCGCCCTGCCCGGCCCCGGCGCGGATCACCCTCACCGTCACCACTGAGAGAACAAGGAACTCCGATGCTGTATTCGATCCTGATCTACGGCTCGGAAGCCGCCGTGGCGGCCTGGTCCGAACGCGAGGAGGCGGAAGTGATGGGCCGCCACGCCGAGCTGCGCCGCGAGCTGCTGGCGCGGCACCAGCTGGGCCCGGTGATGCGGCTGGCGCCGCCGATGGCCACGGACGGCCCCTTCGCCGAAACCAAGGAGCAGCTCATGGGCATCTACGTGATCGACTGCGCCTCGGAGGCCGACGCCCACGCGGCCGCGCAGCGCCTGGCGTTCGACACCGCGTCCTTCGTGGTGCGGCCGATCGTGGCCTTTGCGCCCGGCGTGCTGCCGGTGCAGGGGATGGAACCGGACTGACCGCCGCGCGGCGGGCGGGCGGTGTCGGAAAAGAAAGCCCGCAAACGTCCTTGGGGAGCGACCGGCGGCATTCCGCTCGCCGGCGCGCAAGACAAGGAGTTCCTCATGGTTCTGGAAGGACGCACGGCCATCGTGCATGGCGGTGGTGGCGCGGTGGGCGGCGCAGCCGCCCGCGCTTTCGCGCGCGCTGGCGCACAGGTGTTTCTGGCAGGGCGATCGGCGCCCCGCCTCGAGGCGGTGGCGCAAGACATCACCGACGCCGGTGGCATCGCGCACTGGGACACCGTGGACGCGCTGGACGCGGCCGCCGTCGAACGGCACGCGGCGAAAGTGGCGAAGCGCGCCGCCGGCATCCACATCACCTTCAACGCCATCGGCGTGGTGCACGTGCAGGGGGTGGCGCTCGATGGTTTGTCGCTCGGCGACTTCGCGCTGCCGGTGGACACCTACATCCGCAGCAGCTTCACCATCGCCAAGGCGGTGGCGCCGCACATGCTGCGGCAGCGCTCGGGCGTGGTGCTCTCGCTCACCACGCCGGCCTCGCGCATGGTCGGGCCCGGCTTCCTGGGCCACAGCGTGGCCTGCGCGGGGGTGGAAGCCTTCTCGCGCCACCTGGCCGGCGAGCTGGGCGGCAGCGGGGTGCGCAGCGTGTGCGTGCGCTCCCACGCGATCCCGCAGACCCTGGCGCTGGGCTCGCATGCGGGGCCGGTGTTTGCCACCGAGGCCCGGCGCCTGGGCCTGACGGTGGCGCAGATGCTGGACGGCGCGGCGGGCGGCACCCTGCTCAAGCGCCTGCCCACGCTGGACGACCTGGCCGCCACCCTCACCTTCCTCGCTTCCGACGGTGCGGCGGCGATCTCGGGCGTGGTGGTGAACATGAGCGGGCTGGTGCTGGACTGAAAGCACCATCCACCCCGGGGCGACCTCAGGTCGTCAGGTCGGCCGAGGCGCCATAGGCGCGCTGCGCAATGCGGCGCTGGAACAGGTGGACCGCTTCTTCCCAGTACGGCGAGAAGCGGGTCTGCACGCCGATCTCGTCGCGCTGCACGCCCAGGCGCTGCACACCGGCGGAGTAGTCCGCGTCTTCGCGGGTGACGCCTTCCCAGATGTCCAGGTACTTCTTGCGCGCCGGCTCGGCCTGCGGTGCGCTGGCCTTGTCGCCGATGAAATAGAGGTTCCTGCGCACACCCGTCTTCGTGGGCGAGATCGGCCGGAGCAGCGTGAGGATCACGGCTTCGGGCCAGATGGCGAAGATCAGCGTGGGCGTGATGAAGCAGATGGTGTACGGGATGCGCGCGCCCTGGTTCACCGCCTCGCTGGCGGCCACGTTGAGGTCGAGCGTGTCTTCGGCCAGGCCCACCAGCGTGCCCAGGCGCTTGTACCGGGACAGCGCGCCGGTGAGGCTGGTGAAGGTGCTGGCGTCGTTGTCGATGCGGTAGCGCTCGGGCTGCTCGAGCGCGGGGTGCACGAAGGGGATGTGGTAACCCTCCAGGCCACCCTCGTGGTAGAGCTTCCAGTTGATGTCGAGCACCATGTCTTCGTGGCGCTCGGGGTGCTGGTAGTTGTAGCTCGACGGCCCGTACTCGGCGAACAGGGCGTCCAGCGGTGCGCTGAATTCCGCGAAGCTGCGCGCGTCGCCGCCGATGTTGACGAAGACCGCGTCGTTCCAGACGGCCGAGCGCACCTCCACCAACCCGAGCTTGGAGCGGTCGAACTGGTCGTGGCCCATGGTGCGGGGCCCGTCGATGATGGGCGTGCGCAGCAGTTCGCCGTCGAGCGCGTACGTCCAGCAGTGCCAGCCGCAGGCGATCTGGCGGGCGTTCTTCGGCGCCAGCACCAGCTTCGTGCCGCGGTGGCGGCAGACGTTGTGGAAGCAGCGCACCTCGCCGTCTTCCCCGCGTACCAGCACGAGTTCCCATTCGGCCACGGTGATGGGCATCATGTCGCCCGGCTTGGGCACGTCGCTGGCGCAGCCGATGGCGAACCAGTCGTCGCGGAACAGGCGCTGGCGCTCGATGGTCCAGTAGTCGGGATCGGCGTACACGCGTCCGGGCAGGCCTCGGGCTTCGGCCAGGGGGCTGAACAGCGACCGCGTCTCGGTCTCGCTCAGCGCGGCTGCAATCGGAATCACCTTGTTCATCTTTCTCCTTTCGGCAGGCTCGGTGCGCTGCGTTGTGAATCGGTCAGGCGCGGGCGGTGTCGACCCAGCCGTCGAAGGTCTTCTGGTTCGACTTGATCCAGTCGGTCGCGTGGCGGGCCAGGTCGCGCTCGCGCTTCTCGCCCTTGACCATCAGCAGGTTCTGGCTGATGCGGTCCTGCAGCGACATGCGCATGGCGCCCAGGAATTTGGCGGCCGCCTTGTTCTGGTTGAGCCACTCGGTGTTGGCGGCGGTGTAGTAGGTGGTGGGCGACCAGCCGGTGTTGCACACCGGTTGGCCACTGGCGCAACCGGGCACGTCGCGGAACGCGAACTCGGGGTTGGCACCGGTTTCCTCCAGGAACACCAGGTCGCGGCCCGGAATGAGTTCCATGGTGGCGACGTTGGGGAACCACGCGTACAGCAGCACCGGCTTGCCGGCCTTGTAGCGGGACACCACGTCGGCGACCATGGCCGCGTATTCGCCGGTGACGAGGTTGACGGTGTCCTTCAGGCCGAGGCGCTGCATGTCGTCCAGGGCCTTCTTCTCGTCGTTCCAGCCGGCGCCGGGGCCGATCATGCGGGCGCGCTTGTCCATGCCTTCGGCGAACAGGGCGGCGTTCTTCTGCTCGCGCAGGTCGGTGATGAGCTTGATGCCGTGCTTCTCGGACGTGGCCTTGTCGATCAGGTAACCGGTGACGGAGCCGGGCTTGACGGTGGGGCCGAGCAGGCTGACCTTGTCCTTGACGGCGGTGTAGACCGGCGTGGCGCCGGGCATCACCACGTCCATGGTGAAGTCCGCATCGCCCTGGGCGAGCGCCTGCATCATGGCCGCGGGCGTCATCACGCGCGGCTCGTCCATGCCGTAGCCCAGGCGTTCCAGCCCTTCCTTGGCGATGTGGGTGCTGAACCAGAACGAGTCCCACGAGGCCCGCAGGGGCCGGACCTGCTTGCGGGTCTGTGCCGCGACCAGGGCGGGGAAGCCCAGGGCGACCGAGGTGGTGGCGATCAGGGCGGAGCGGCGCGTGATGGTGCTTTTCATGGGATCTCCTGGAGGTGGTGGCGGGGAAGGGAAGGGATGGGTCGCGCCCGTCAGGCCGGCGTGGGCTGGCGGCGGCGCATCTGGCGGAACAGGTGGGCCAGGGGGTTCTGGCCCTTGTGGGCGGCGCTCTGGGTGAGGCCGTCCATCACCAGGGCGAGCAGCACCAGGCAGAGGCCGCCGGTGGCGGCCATGCCGACGTCGAGCCGGGCGATGCCGCGCAGCACGACGAGGCCCAGGCCTTCGGCGCCGATCATGGCGGCGATGGAGCTCATGACGATGGCCAGCATGATGGTCTGGTTGATGCCGGCGCGGATGGTGTCGAGCGCCAGCGGCAACTTGACGTGCACCAGCAGCTGCAGGCGCGTGGCACCGAAGGCCAGGCCGGCCTCGGTCGATTCCACCGGCACCTTCACCAGGCCGAGGTAGGTCAGCTTGACCAGCGGCGGCGTGGCGAAGACCACCGTGGCGATGGTGCCCGGCACGGTGCCGATGCCGAACAGCATGACCACCGGCACCAGATAGACGAACGAAGGGGTGGTCTGCATGATGTCCAGCAGCGGCTTGGCGATGCGCCAGGCGCGCTGCGACTCCGACAGCAGGATGCCCAGCGGCATGCCCAGCAGCGCGGCGAACACCACCGAGGTCGCCACCACGCTGATCGAGGTCATGGACTCGTTCCACAGGCCGATCCAGCCCATGGCGAAGGCGGAGGCCGCGGCGAACAGGCCGAAGCGCCAGCCGCGCCGCCAGGTGCCCAGCGCGGCCAGCACCAGGATCACCAGCAATTGCGGCGTCGCGTTCAGGCCCTGGTTCAGCCAGGTCAGCAGGTACTCGATCGGTATGCGCATGAGCTGGAACACCGGCCGGTAGCTGCCCACGAACAGGTCGACGCCCTGCTGGATCCACATGTCCAGCGGCAGCACCTCGAAGCCCAGGAAGGTGTCGTTCATGCCGTTCTCCCTGCGTCGGAATAGAGTTGCCCGATGAACGCCAGCACGCGCTCCGAGCGCACCAGCCGGGCGTTGCGCCCTTGCGGGTCTTCCAGCGAGACCATGCGGCCCAGTTGCAGCCCGGGCAGCATGCGCGCCAGCGGGGTGTCGGCGGGGAACACCAGGGCGTTCGTGGCGTCGGCCGGCAGCCCGTCCTCGGGCGTGGTCGGCATGTCACGCGCCAGGTCGCCTGCGGTGAGCAACTGCATGCCGTCGGCGTGGGCGGTGAACGCCCGCACGTACTCGTCGCACGGGGTGCCGAAGAGTTGCGCGGCGGTGCCCACCTGCACCGCACGACCCGCCTTCATGATGAGGATGCGGCTGCCGATGCGCGTGGCTTCGTCGAAGTCGTGCGTGACGAAGAGGATGGTCTTCTTCAGTTCCTTCTGCAGGCGCAGCAATTCGTCCTGCAGCGAGCGCCGGATGAGCGGATCGAGCGCGCTGAAGGGCTCGTCCATGATGAGGATGTCCGGGTCCGGCGCCAGCGCGCGCGCCAGGCCCACGCGCTGCTTCATGCCGCCGCTCAGCTCGTCAACGCGGCGGTCCTTCCAGGCCGAGAGGTCCACCATCGCCAGCACGTCTTCCACGCGGCGGCGGCGCGTGGACACCTCGTCCTGCCGCAGCATGAGCCCGAACTCGACGTTGGCGGCCACCGTGAGGTGCGGCAGCAGCGCAAAGGTCTGGAACACCATGGACATGCGGCGTTGCCGCAGCGCGCGCAAGGCACTGGGCGTGGCGTCGCCGATCGACGTGCCCTCGACCATCACGCGGCCCTGCGTGGGCTGCACGAGGCCGTTGATGCAGCGCACGAGCGTGGACTTGCCCGAGCCCGAGAGACCCATGATGGCGTAGATCTCGCCCTGCCGGATCGACAGGCTCACCTCGCTCAGCGGCGGCACCACGCCTTCGGCGGCGGCCGCGTCCGGGAAGCCCTGGCCCGCCTTCACGCGTCGCCGCACCCGCTCTTCCTGCGGGCCGAAGACCTTGCACAACTGCTCGACGCGGATCACCTCCGGCGACTCGGTGGTGCCGTTGGCATCGGCCACCCGGCCGTGCCCGAGCACAGGCTCCGGGTCGACGGCGCGCACGGCGCTTGGCAGGGGTCGCGGAGGCGGGATCGTGGAGGCCAGTTGGAGAGCTTGGGTCATGCGGGTTTACTCTTTATAAAAAATGCACACCACCTGTGCACATTCCTTGATCTGGGCTTTCCGCCCCAGACCGGAGCACGATTTGCCCCTGTTTTCGTTCAAAAATTCATGGACATCGCCTGCAGCCGTTCAACGCAATTGCCGTGCCAGTTTTGTATAGAAAATAATTTATACAATCTGTTTTCGCGGCCCATCCTAGTCGAGCTATCATTCCTTGGCAAGAGCCTGAACAAGAGAGGACTTCATGAGAACGGCAAACAGCCTGGGTGTCGGCGCCCCCCCTTCACTGCCCGAAATCGTCTATCGGGAGCTGCGCAATGCCATCCTGAACGGCACGTTCATTCCGGGTCAGACCTTGCGGCAGGAAGAGGTGGCCACCCGGCTGGGCGTGAGCCGCAGCCCCTTGCGCGAAGCGCTTCCGCGCCTGGAGGCCGAAGGCATCGTGGTGCTCAATCCGCGGCGCGGCTACGCCGTGGCGGTGCTCGATCCCAAGGAGATCCAGGAGGCGTTCGACCTGCGCTGCCTGCTGGAGAGCGAGCTGGGCCGGCGATCAATCCTCAAGCGCAACGAGGCCGACATCGCGCGCGTGTATGCGGTCGTCAGCGAGATGGCCGAACAGGCCGCGCTGGCCGAGGCCGCCGACCGCTCCCACTGGTTCGAACTGAACACGCGTTTCCACACCGCCCTGCTGGCGCCGGCGGATTGCCCGCACCACATGCGCGCGTTCGAGAACTCGCGGGGGCTGATCGAGGCCTACATCCGCACCGAGGTGCGCCTCACGGGCGACCTGCACCAGGCACAACAGGAACATTCGCAGCTGGCCCAGGCTTTCGTCGCCGGCGACGTCGACGTCTTCCTGCGCCTGACGCGCGAGCACTCGCAACACACCTGCGAGCGGCTGCTCTCCGGGCTGGCGCGCAACCGCGTGGAACTGGAAACCGACGGGGTATCCCCAGTTGCATGATGGTCATCATATGATGATCGTCATATGCGCGGCTACAATGCCGCCATGGAAATCGCACCCAACCGCAAGGCACTGACGCACGAGCGCATCCTGGACACGGCCGCGCGCGTGATCCGGCGCGCCGGGTTCAACGGCGTGGGCGTGGCCGACATCATGAAAGAGGCCGGCCTCACCCACGGCGGCTTCTACGCCCACTTTCCTTCGCGCGACGCGCTGCTGGCCGAGGCCCTGGCGCACGCGGGCCGGCAGAGCGCCGAGCGCATTGCCAAGGGCAACGCCACGCGCGAGGCGCGGGGCGCCAGCCCGTTCCGCGCCATGGTCGAGGGTTATCTCTCCGAGCGCCACCTCAGTGGCACGGAGAACGGCTGCGCCGTGGCGGCCCTGGCATCGGAGATGCCGCGCCAGTCGCCCGAGGTGCGCGACGCCGCCACGCAGCGCGTGCGCGGCCTCATCGAGCTGGTGGGGCGCGCGCTGCCCGAGGGCACCGACTCGGCCAACGCGCCCGCCATTGCCAGCCAGCTGGTGGGCGCACTGCAGCTCGCCCGGGCCCTGGGCGACAACGCCGAGGGCAAGGCGCTGCTGGCGGCCAACCGCCAGGCCTTGCTCGCGCGCTTCGACCCACCTTCTGACCCCTGAATCGCCATCACCACCCTGTCGATCGCCCACATTTATGACGATCATCATATTCATCCACACGGACACCCCGACATGAAGATCCAGAACGCCACCCTTCTCATCACCGGTGCCAACCGCGGCATCGGCCTGGCCTTTGCGCGCGAGGCGCTGGCGCGCGGTGCGCGCAAGGTGTACGCCGGCGCGCGCAACCCCGGCAGCGTCGCGCTGGCGGGCGTGGAGGCGATCGCGCTGGACGTGAACGACGACGCCCAGGTGGCCGAGGCCGCGCGGCGCTGCAGCGACGTGACGCTGGTGATCAACAACGCCGGCATCGCGAACCCCGGTGGCTTCCTGGCCGAGGGCGGCATCGAGTCGGCCCGCGCGCAGATGGAGACCAACTTCTTCGGACCCCTGCGCGTGAGCCAGGCCTTTGCGCCGGTGCTGGCCGCCCACGGGGGCGGTGCGATCCTCAACGTGCTTTCGGTGGCGAGCTGGATCAACTCGCCGATGCTCTCGGTGTACGGCGCAAGCAAGTCGGCCGCCTGGGCCCTGACCAACGGGTTGCGCAACGACCTGCGCGCGCAGGGCACGCAGGTGCTCGGCCTGCACATGGGCTTCGTCGACACCGACCTCACGCGCGGCATCGACATGCCCAAGACCTCGCCCGACGACGTGGTGCGCCGCGCGTTCGACGCGCTGGAGGCCGGTGCCGAGGAGGTGCTGGGCGACGAACTGACGCAGCAGATCAAGCGCGGGCTCTCGGCCGAGCCGGGCATCTACCTTCGGGATGCCAGAAAATGAGCGCGGCGCTTGCCCAGGCACGTGTGCAGCAGATGCTGCACGCGCCGCTGCTGCCCACGCTGCTGCGCCTGGCCACGCCCAACGTGATGGGGCTGTTTGCCATGACGGTGGTGATCGGCTACGACGGTTACATCCTCGGACGCATCGGTGCCGACGCGCTCGCGGGCATCGCGCTGGTGTTTCCGCTGTCGATGCTGATGGTGCAGATGTCGGCCGGCGGCATCGGTGGCGCGACCACGGCCGCCGTGGCGCGGGCACTCGGCGGCGGCCGCGGTGAAGACGCCGGCCGCCTGGCGCAGCAGTCGGTGCTGATCGCGCTGCTGCTGGCCGCGCTGTTCATGGCGGTGCTGCTCGGCTTCGGACGCGGCATCTACAGCGCCATGGGCGGTCGCGGTGCGGCGCTGGAGACCGCACTGGCCTATTCGAGCGTGCTCTTCGGCGGCGCGGTGGTGATCTGGCTCACCAACGTGCTGGCCGCCGTGGTGCGCGGCGCGGGCAACATGCTGCTGCCTTCGCTGATGCTGCTGGGCACCGCGGTGCTGCACGTGATGCTGTGTCCGCTGCTGGTGTTCGGATGGGGTCCGGTGCCGGGGTTCGGGGTGGCGGGCGCCGCCGCCAGCACGCTCACCGTCAATGCGCTCTCGGCCCTGGTGATGGCGGTCTACCTGCTGCGCGCCGATGGCGCGGTGCACCTGCACCGCACGCCGTGGCGCGTGCACATGCCGCTGATGCGCGACATCCTGCGCGTCGGACTGCCCGCTTCGATGAGCCCGGTGATCAGCAACGCATCGATCGCCGCGGCCACCGCCTTCGTGGGCAGCTACGGCACCGCCGCGCTCGCGGGCTATGGCGTGGCGGCGCGGCTCGAATACATCCTGGTGCCGATCGCCTTCGGCTTCGGCACCGCGCTCACCGCCATGGTCGCGACCAACATGGGCGCGGGCCAGTCCGCGCGGGCGCTGCGCGTGGCCTGGACGGGCGGCGCGATGGTGGCGGCCATCACCGGCGCCATCGGCCTGGTCACGGCCATCGCACCCTCGCTCTGGATGAACCTGTTCACCACCGACGCGGCGGTGCTCGGCTTCGGCGCGTCGTACCTGCACATCGTGGGCGCCTGCTACGCCTTCTTCGGCCTGGGGCTGGCGCTGTTCTTCGCTTCGCAGGGCGCGGGCCGCATGTTCTGGCCGCTCACCGCGAGCATGGGGCGCCTGGTGGTGCTGGTGGTCGGTGGCTGGCTCTGCGTGCACGTGTTCAACGCGCCGGCCACGGCCTTCTTCGCCGTCGTGGCGCTTAGTCTCGTGGTGTATGGCGCCACCCTGGCCATCGCCATCCGCCTGGGCACCTGGACGCGATGAGCGTCATCATGTCGCACACCTTCCATGGACCCAAGGAGACCCGCATGAGCAACAACAACAACCCGGTTGAAGAATGGAATCAGCGCGGCGCCGGCGCGCTGCCCGGCCACCTGGGGATGGTGGTCACGCACCTGAGTGCCGAAGAGGTTCGCGCCGAACTCGATGTGCGGCCCACCACCATGGCGCCCAACGGCTTCCTGCACGCGGGCAGCGTCGTCACGCTGGCCGACACCTGCTCGGGCTACGGCTGCGTGGCCAACCTGCCGTCCGACGCGAACGGCTTCACCACCATCGAGCTCAAGAGCAACCACCTGGGCACGGCGCGCACCGGCACCATCGAATGCGTGGCGCGACCCGTGCACCTGGGCCGCACCACGCAGGTGTGGGACGCGGTGGTCACGCACCGCGAAACCGGCAAGACCATCGCGCTGTTCCGTTGCACGCAGATGGTGCTGTACCCCAAGGCCGGCAGCTGAACCTGGTCAGTGAAGTTGTCAGGAAAGGTATCGGGGGCGAAATGAGTTGAATCCAGCGGCGCGGTGAGGCCGTATTCAGTGGGCAACCCAACGCCGGTTCGCCGGCACCCACCGAAAGGAAACTCTCATGAAAACCGCACGCATCTCCCTCATCGCCCTGACCATCGCTGCCGCCACCGCAGGCAGCGCCTTCGCCGCCGGCCCCGCCATGCCGATCGCCAATGGCGAGATCGGCTCCACCCTGCAGGTGAAGAAGCAGCAGATGGAGAACACCACCATGGGCAAGAGCCGCGCCGAAGTGGCGAACGAGCTGAGCAACGCCAAGGCCAACGGCACGCTGATCGACAACGGCGAAATCGGCTCCACGCTGCAAGTGAAGAAGCAGCTGGAGATGAACAGCCTCAACAAGACCCGCGCCGACGTGGTGGGTGAACTGCGCGATGCCGAATCGAACGGCACGCTGGTCGCCAACGGCGAACTGGGCAATCTGCAGCGCTTCAACTGATCGTGAGCACCGCTTCACAGCCGCGCGTTCATGGGCGCGGCTGTGGGCCGTGTGCTCAGGTCGCCTGGCCCACCGGCAGGGCCGAAGCCGGCAGACCGAACACGCGGTCGAAGAACAGGTTGAACACGAAGGTGTAGACCAGGAAGAAGACGATCAGGCCGAGGTCGAGCACGAAGGCTTGCCAGAGCGAGATCTCGAGCCACCACGCGAACAGCGGCACCAGCGTGAACACCAGGCCACCTTCGAAACCGATGGCGTGCGCCACCCGGCGACCCAGGCTGCGGCCCTTGGTGGCCTGCCGGCTTTCCCAGCGCTCGAACAGCGTGTTGAAGACCAGGTTCCACACCACGGCAATCGCCGAAGCGGCCACCGCCGCGACGCCGGCGTGTCCCATGCTGGCCCCGGCCAGCAGCGCCAGGCCGACGCTGGAACAGGCGATGGCGATGAGCTCGTAAAGCGTGACGTAGACGATTTTTCGTTTGATGCCTTGCATGCGGCGCAGTTTAGGGGGGTCCCGCTGACGGAAGAAGTCAGATACTTTCAGAATTTCTGATATGTTGCGGCCCATGGCCTTCAACAGCGACAACGTGCGGGTGTTTCTGGCGGTGCTCGACACCGGTTCCTTTTCCGCGGCTGCGCGCTCGCTCGGCCGGGTGCCTTCGGCGGTGAGCATGACCATCGCGCAGCTCGAAGCCGAACTGGACCTGGCGCTGTTCGACCGGCGCACGCGCGAACCCCGGCCCACCGACGTGGCCCGCGCGCTGGAGCCGCAGGCCCGCCAGCTCGCCAGCCAGTTGCGCCAGCTGCAGGCCCACGCCCAGGAACTGCACCAGGGGCTGGAAAAACGGCTGACACTGGCGATTGCGCCCGAGCTGCTCTCGGTGCCCTGGAGCCAGCCGCTGGCGGTGCTGGCCGAAGAATTTCCCTCGCTCGATGTGGAGGTGCTGTCCGCGCCTCAGGCGGCCGCGCTGCGCATGCTGCACGCCGGCGAGGCACAACTGGCGCTGGTGTTCGAGCGCCCCGGCACCGACGAACGCGAGAGCTTCCAGGAACTGGGGCACGAAGTGCTGGTGGCCGTGATGTCGCCCGAGCATCCGGATGCGCGGGCGCGGCAGGACCGGCTGAGCCTGAAGGATTTGCTGGACATCCGGCAGATTGCCGTGGCCAGCCGCGACTCGCGCGGTGCCGATCCGCGGGTGCTGGTGGCGCGCCAGATCTGGAGAACCGACAGCCACTTGGCCACACTCAGCCTGGTGCAGGCCGGGCTCGGCTGGGCCTACCTGCCGCAGCGCCTGGTGGCGCCATTGGTGGCCACGGGCCAACTGGTCGAAATCCGCTTTGGCAACATGAGCAACCAGCTGCGGCTCTGGGTCGACGTGGTGTGGCAGAACGACCAGCCACTGGGGCTGGGCGCCAAGCGCTTCATCGAACTGATGCGCCTGGCGGCCTGAGCCCTGCGTGGGTGATCAGTAGCGGCTGCGCGAGCTGCCCAGCCAGCCGAGCAACAGGGCGACAGCGGCACCCACGGCCACCGCGGCCACCAGCGACTTGACCGGCTCGTCGCGCACGTAGCCGACCGTCTGGTCGCCCACGCGGCTGGCCTGATGGCGCAGGGTGTCGATGCTGTTGTGGGCCGCACGGGCCACACGATCCGACAGGTCGCTCGCGGTGTCGAACGCCTGGCGGGTGAGTTCTTGTGTCTGGCTCTTGCTCATGAAAGGCTCCTTGAATGGGGAAGGGGTGAGCGGAGAGCGTCTTCAGCGCTTTCGCACCAGATCCGCGACCAACGACACCAGCGCCAGGATGAGGAAGATGCCGAAGAGGATCTTGGCAACGCCCGCGGCGCTTGCGGCAATGCCGCCGAAGCCGAGTACGGCAGCCACCAGGGCGATGATGAAGAAGACAACAGCGTAGTGCAGCATGGAAGCTCTCCTGTGGGGTTCGCAACGACCACCATTGCGATGAATCCACTGTAGGTACAGCCTGCGTTCTTGACTGCAAGCCAACACCGCTCGCTCATGTAGGACGGCGCCGACGGTGCCGGCCCTCCACACACCGCCTTACTGGATCAGGCCGTTCTTGAGCGCGTAATAGGTGAGGTCGCTGTTGCTGGCGAGCTTGAGTTTTTCGAGCACACGGGTGCGGTAGGTGCTCACGGTCTTGACGCTGAGGAACATGTTCTCGGCCATGTGGCCGATGGTCTCGCCCTTGGCCAGCCGCAGGAACACCTGGAGCTCGCGCTCGGACAGCAGTTCGTGCGGCGGGCGTTCGGCTTCGCCCACTGCGCCATCGGCCAGCAGCTCGGCCACCGCCGGGCTGATGTAGCGCCGGCCGCGTGCCACGGTGCGAATGGCGTTGACGATTTCTTCGGGGGCGCATTCCTTGTTGAGGTAGCCACTCGCGCCATGGCGCAGCAGGGTGGTGGCGTACTGCGCCTCGGGAAAGCCGCTGAGGATGAGCACGTGAAGGTCCGGGAAGCGGGCCTTGATGGCCTGCAGCGCGTCCACGCCGCCGTGCTCGGGCATGGAGATGTCCATCAGCAGCACGTCCACCTCACCGCCGCGCGCCAGCTCCAGCGCTTCGCGCCCATTGTTGGCTTCACCGGTCACGCGCAGGTCCACATGTTCGGAGAGGAACTGGCGCAGGCCCGAACGCACGATGGCGTGGTCGTCGACGATTCCGACTTTGATCATGGTGACCTTTGCTTGCTGGCTGGGTTGTCAGATGGTAGGAGCGGGCAATTTAACAGGCCCCGCGCACCGGGTGCGTCGGACGGGTCCTACATCTTCCTCTTTTCGATCGGATACGTCCTACACCGGGCCGGCTGGCTGCCCGACATCTTGCAAGCGACCCGACTCCTACAGTTCATTCACGGCAACGCAAACACACAACGCGACAGCCGGGACAGGCTCTCCAGCCCGTCCGACATCATCAGCAACCTAACTAGGAGATGCATATGAACTGGGATCGCATTGAAGGCAACTGGAAGCAACTCAAAGGCCGCGTGGTCGAGAAGTGGGGCAAGCTGACCGACGACGACTTCGATGTCGTGGCAGGTCGTCGCGAGCAACTCTCCGGCAAGATCCAGGAACGCTATGGCGTGGCCAAGGACGAAGCAGAACGCCAAGTCACCGCCTGGGAACGCAGCGCCGGTGACGACTGGTTCGACACCCCGTCCAAGCGCCCGACCGAGAAGATCTGAGCCTGGCTCGATCGTTTCCCTTCCTCACATTCAGAGCCGGTCCGGCCGGCCATGAAAGGAACCCCATCATGAAAACGCAAACCCGTCACCTGACGCTCATTGCCGCCGCCGCAGCCACCATCGCCCTTGCGGCGTGTGGCAAGAACGAAGACGCCACCGTGGGTCAGCAGATCGACAGCGGTGTCAACCAGACGCAGAGCGCCGCCACCGAGATGAAGAACGACGCCCGTGAAGCCGGCAAGGACATGCAGGCCGCCGGCACGGAAGCCGGCCAGGCTGTGGCCCAGGGCGCTGGCGACATGGCGATCACCGCCAAGGTGAACGCTGCCCTCGCCGCAGACGACAAGCTCAGCGCGCTGAAGATCAACGTCGACACCGAAGGGGGTCGAGTGGCCCTGAAGGGCACGGCGCCCGATGCCGATTCGCGTGACCGCGCCACCACCCTGGCCGCCGCCGTGGATGGTGTGGTGGCCGTGGACAACCGCCTGGTTGTCGAGAAGAACAGCTGATCAAACCCCGGGAAGCGTCCCTGAGAAGGGCTCCGCTTTCCAACTCAAGGAGCACACCTCATGAAGATCGCACACGCCCTGTTGGCCGTTGCCGCCACGGTTTCCCTCGTTCAACTCACTGGCTGCGCCGTTGCGCGTGACCAGCAGACCGTGGGGGCCTACGTCGACGACGCCACCATCACCACCCGGGTGAAGGCCCGCTACGCCGAGGACAAGACGGTGAGCGCCACGTCCATCAGTGTGGAAACGCTCAACGGCACCGTTCAGCTGGCAGGCTTTGCCAAGTCGAACGCCGAGAAATCCACCGCTGAAACCCTGGCCAAGGCAACGCCGGGTGTCAAGGCCGTGCGCAACGACATCGTGGTGCGCCCATAAAATCTCGGGGCCAGCGCTGTCTGTAGGACGAAGCCTACAGACAGCGCGTGAGCACTGGAGGAAGCTCGCGGGGCGGGGAGGCGCGGCAGGACCGCCCATCCCCGCCCTGCGCCGTTTACAGTCTCGTTTTCACATACCGTTCCCGAACTCCCCACTCCCATGGCATCACTGAGAACCTTCATCGTTGAAGACAACCCGGTGATCTATGAGAACCTGGTGTCCACGCTCGAAGAGCTCACCAATGTCGAAGTGGTCGGGCGGGCGATGGACGAACGCAGCGCCACGCAATGGTTGCAGGGTCAGGGCGACTCCGTGGACCTGTTGATCATCGACATCTTCCTGCTGTCCGGCTCTGGACTGGGCGTGCTCAAGGCGGCCCAGGAGGCCGGCCTGCAGGCCAGGCGCGTGGTACTCACCAACTACGCCACCGCCGACATCCGGCGCCGCTGCGAAGTGCTTGGTGCGAACCGGGTGTTCGACAAATCCCACGAACTGGAAGATCTGATCGACTATTGCGCCCACGTGTCCGATGGCACCGGCACGGTGCCTGGCGACCTGAACTAGCTTCAGGAAACGGGATGATCAAGTCCTCGATCGAACGCGTTGCGCGCACCCGCTACGTCATGCCCGTCGTGCTGGCGCTGGCGGTGATCACCATCGTCATCAACGAAAGCACCTATCAGCATTCACGCGCCACGCTGGAGAGCGGCATCCGACTGTCCGATGCCCGCCATCAGGCCCTGCGAACCCTGCAGGCCCTGACCGATGCCGAAACGGCCACACGCGCCTACCTGATCAACGGCCAGGAGGTCTACCGCAGCGACTACCGGGAAGCGATCGAAACACTGCGCGCGGCACAGGAAGATGCCTTCCAGCACATCGCCAACGCCGACCCCCGGCGAACCGTGTCGGTGGAAGCCGTGCGCAAGCGGATCCAGGACCGTGTGACGACGCTGGAGGAATGGATCGCCACCACCGAGCGCGGCCAGCGCACGCGCGCGCATATGCTGGCCAGCAGCGACCGCAGCCGTCAGGGTTACGTGGAGCTGCGGCAGGAGTTCGACCATGTCCTCGAACGCGCCGCGGCCGCGCAGCAGACGACACGGCTTTCTCTTTTCGACGCCATCATGCTCAACCGCCTGTCGCTGCACGCGCTGGTGCTGATCGCGGTGTTTGCGCTCATGATGTTCATGCGGCAGTTGCGCGAGAGCGACGCACGCAAGGCGCGCGAGAGCCAGGTACTGGAACTCGAGATCGCGCTGCGCACCGCCGAGTTGCGCGAGCTGGCGGGCCACCTGGTGAACACCCGCGAAGATGAGCGCGGCCGCGTCGCTCGCGAACTGCACGATGAGATGGGCGGCCTGCTCACGGCCATGAAGCTGGAAATGGCCCGCCTGCGCCGCGTGCCCGACCTGCCCCCTGTGGCGCGCGAGCGCATGAGCGGCATCGAGCAGCGCCTCAACGAGGGCATTGCCGTCAAGCGGCGCATCGTCGAGAACCTGCGGCCTTCTTCCCTGGACCAGCTCGGTCTCATCGCCGCGCTGGAGGTGTTGTGCCAGGACGTCTCCAGCAGCCTAGGCATCCCGGTCATGCCGCAGCTGGAGGCGGTGGAACTGGACCGCGAGGCCGAGCTCACGGTGTACCGTGTGGTGCAGGAGTCGCTGACCAACATCAGCAAGTACGCCAATGCGCGCCACGCCTGGGTGTCGCTCATGCGCCAGGAAGGACAGGCGCGCCTGCTGGTGCGCGACGATGGCAAGGGTTTCGATCCGGGCCAGGTGCGCACCGGGCACCATGGCCTGCTGGGCATGCGGGTGCGCGTGGAATCGCACTCGGGCACGCTGTCCATCACGAGCACGCCAGGCCAGGGCACGCGCGTGAGCGTGGAGCTGCCTTTGTTCTCACCGCCACCTCCCGCTCCGGTGGCGCTGGACGACGGCGCAACGGATCAGGCGGGCGCACCGTCCTGAGCATCGGCGCGCTGGCGGCGCCGTGCCGCGGCCTCGCTCAGGCCATAGGCCGGCAGCGCGAAGCACAGCGGCAGCAGGTAGTAGATGGCGCGGTAGACCAGCACCACCGCCAGCACCTCGGCCACCGGCAGCAAGCCCCCCAGCGATGCGGCGAACACCGCCTCCAGCACGCCCAGCCCCGCCGGCACGTGGGTGAGCACGCCCGCCACCGCGGCCAGCAGCAGGGCGCCGAGCACGTCGAGGTAGTCGATGCGTCCGGCGAACACGCTCCAGACGATGGCGCCGATGAGCATCCAGCTCGCACCGCCCATGGCCGCCTGCAGCAGCGCCAGCGGCCCGCTGGCCAGCTCGAGCTGGTGACCGCGCCAGCACAGCTGGCGCCGGCGCGAAAAGAAGCACAGGGCGACGTAGACCACCGCCAGCAGGATCATGGCCACACCGAGGACTCGCAGCACCAGATCGCTCGAGGCCCAGTTTTCGGCCAGGCGCGGCGGCGCCCACAGCAGCACCGCACCGGCCACCCAGGCATAGCCCAGCCAGTTGGTGACCATGCTATAGGCAATGATCTTCGCCACCGTGGGTGCCGTCAGTCCCCACCGGGTGTACAGGCGCAGGCGCATCGCCATGCCACCGACCAGCGAGCCGAAGTTCAGGTTGAAGGCGTAGCTGATGGCCGCCGTGCCCAGGCTGCGGCCGGCCGGAATGCGGGCGCGGGTGAGGTGGCGACCGATCAGGTCGAAGCTGGCGTAGAGGGCGTAACTCAGGGCTGCGATCGAGGTGGCCAGCACCAGCTGGCCGGCCGGGATCGCCTGCACCGCGGTCCACACGTCGCCCCACGCCACGGCACGCGCCTGACGGGCCACCAGCGTGAGCACCAGGACGGCCAGCAGCCAGGGAAATGCCTTTCGGGTCCAGCCCCACAAGGTTCGCATGCGGGGGCTCATGTTCATGTGGGCTCGTCGCCCAATGGCACCACACGCGGTGGCGGTGCGGTCATTTTCTGCATCCAGATGGGGAAGCGGCGCAGGGCGTGGAACACCACAAAGCTGCGCACGACGATCCAGGCCGAGCGCAGCTTGCCAGGTACGGGGCGCTCCACCAGTTTGCAGTGCGACGTCATGAGCACTTCGATGCGTTCCCTCAGGTGGCGGGCAAACGCCTCGTCGCGCACGATGACGTTGGCTTCCAGGTTGAGGCTGAGGCTGGTCGGGTCCAGGTTGCTGGAGCCGACCGTGGCCCAGCGGTCGTCGACCACCGCGACCTTGCCGTGCAGGGGGCGCTCGCAGTACTGGTGCACGCGCACGCCGGCCCGGATCAGGTGCCTGTAGAGCAGCTCGGTGGCGCGCATCACCCACACCATGTCGGGCTGCCCCTGCATCACCAGGTCGACCTGCACGCCCCGGCGGGCCGCGCGGCGCAAGTCACGCAGCAAGCGGTAGCCCGGGAAGAAGTAGGCGTTGGCAATGAGGATGCGCTGGCGCGCGCTGCGGATCGCCGCCCGGTAGTGGCGCTCGATGTCGGTGCGGTGCAGGTGGTTGTCGCGCGTCACGAAGGCGGCGACCGCCCCATCTTCGACGTCGTGGTCCTCGCCGGCACGCTGGCGCATGCGGCGCCAGCGTTGCACCCATGCGTGGCGTGGCGGTTGCGGCGCATCCACGTTGGCCCGGCAGAATGCCTGGATCTGGCCCACAAGTGGTCCTTCAACCTCGACCGCGTAGTCCTGCTTGGCCTGAGGGCCGAACTCGGCCAGGTGGTCGATGGAGTAGTTGATGCCACCGACGAACGCGTGCTGGCCATCGACCACCACGATCTTGTGGTGCATGCGGCGCAGCAGGTTCACACGCGCACCGAACAGGCGCCGCACCGGCTCGAAGGCGCGCAGGCGCACGCCGGCGTCCAGCAGGGGCTGGGTGAAGGATGGTGGCAGATCGGGCGATCCCCAGCCATCGATCAGCACGTGCACGGTGGCGCCGTTGGCAGCAGCGCTCAGCAGCGCCTTGTGCAGCTCGCGGCCCACCTTGTCGTCGAACAGGATGAACGTCTCCAGCAGCACCTCTTCCTTCGCTTGCGAGATCGCTTCGAACACACGCGGGTAATAACCCTCGCCGTTCTCGAGCAGGGTGATGCGGTTTCCGGGCAGCCAATGCGAATTCATGAGACCTCCAGCAAATCGATCTCGGCCGCCAGCGGTGCGTGATCGGACAGATGGGCCCAGGGGCTGTGCGGCAAGGGCAGAGGCCGGGCGGCGGCCACGCTGCGCGTGTAGATGCGGTCCAACCTCAGCCACGGCCAGCGTGCAGGGAAGGTGCGCGCATGGTGACCGAAGGCACCGCGGAATACCTCCCTCAGCCCGGCCGGCGCGAGCGCGGCATCGGCGCGCGAGCGCCAGTCGTTGAAATCGCCAGCAACCACCAGCGGCGAGTCGGCGGGCACCTCGCGCTTCACCATCTCGCACAGGCTGGCCATCTGCCGCGCGCGGTGCGCCTCGGTCAGGCCCAGATGCACGCAGATCACGTGCAGCTCGGGTTGCACGTCATCGAGCGTGAGCGCGCAGTGCAGCAGGCCGCGCGGCTCGGCGCCATCGAACGACACATCGTGGTTCTGGCTGTGCCGCACAGGAAATCGCGACAGCACCGCGTTGCCGTGGTCCTTGCCCTGGGCCACCGCGTTGCGACCATAGGCATGATCCGACCAGATCTGGTCGGCCAGGAACTCGTACTGGGCGCCGACCGACGCGGCGTGTGCCGGGCCCGACGCGCCGCTGACTTCCTGCAGGAACACCAGGTCGCTCTGCTCGGCCCGAACCGCCTCGCGCAGCTCGTGCAACACGAAGCGGTTGTTGAAGGCGTTGTATCCCTTGTGAATGTTCACGGTAAGAACGCGAATGGTTCGCGAGAGTCGTATTTCGCGCATGCATGAAGCATTACACGGGGGTACGGCATCAACAAGGTTCGAGCCACAGGATAAGCTCATGTCCTACAAACCGCTTCCGCCGTTCCGACACAGACCCTTTCGCCATGAGCCGCATCGCCGTCATCGACTTTGAAACCACCGGCATCTCGCCCACCGCGGGCGACCGCGCCACGGAAGTGGCGGTGGTGATCCTGGAAGAAGGGCGCGTGGTGGACCGCTACCAGAGCCTCATGAACGCCGGGGTGCGCATCCCGTCCTTCATCACCCAGCTCACCGGCATCACCAATGCCATGGTGGCGGGCGCGCCAGCGGCCGAGCAGGTGATGCGCGAGGCCGCCGGGTTCGTGGGTGATCTGCCGATGGTGGCGCACAACGCCTCGTTCGACCGCCGTTTCTGGTGCGCCGAACTGGCACTGGCCGGTCAGGCCGCGCCCCACGCGTTTGCCTGCACGGTGCTGCTGTCGCGCCGGCTCTACCCCGAGGCACCCAGCCACCGGCTGGGCACCCTGGTGGACCATTTCCAGTTGCCGCGCACGGGCCAGGCGCACCGGGCGTTGGCCGATGCCGAGATGGCGGCGGAGTTGCTGGGGCGCATCCAGCACGACCTGCGGCTGCGCCACGGCGTGGCGCAACCCGATCACGCGTTCCTGATGGACCTGCAGCGCTGCGCGCGCGCCAGCCTGCCCAGGTTCATGCAGGCCAGGACGTCGGGTGCTGCGCTCAGTTCAGCCGCAGCTTGAACTGCAGAATCACGGCGCCGTCGACCTTGCCCATCGAAGGCACCACGCCGAAGTTGATGCCGACATGCCGGCCTTCGACGGTGGCCATCGGCAGCGCCGCAAAGAAGCTGCCGCCATTGGCCAGCGAGGGGTAGCCATTCATCACGCCGAGCGCCGCGCCCAGTTTCACCGGGCCCAGTTGCCAGGGTTGCCAGTTCACCGCGGCGTAGGACGTGGTCTTGCGCACGCTGTTGTAATAGGCGCCTGCCATGTAGGCGATCTCGTCGCTGGTGCGGTATTCCAGGCCCAGGCCGAGGTTGTTCTCGTTGTAGCCCTTGTTGCTGGCGAAATGCCGCGAGAAACCACCCAGGTTCACCCAGATCTGGGGCTTGTAGGTGCCCGCAGGCTCTGCCGCCTTGGCCGCTTCGGTGGTGGACGCGCTCACCAGCGCCGGTGCCAGGCCCAGAAGGCCGGCCGTGGCCAGAGTGCAAATGCCGTTCAGAATCGTCTTCATGGGTTCCCCGCATCGGGCGGTACCGCCGCCCGTGACTGTCACATTCAGTTTCGGTGGTATCCAGCGGCAACTTGAGTCCGAGGCCCTTCGGAGATGGCATCCGTGTGACATTTCGGCAGATTTCGGGCTCAAAACCCCCTCAGTGACAAAAAACACACAGCAGCAAGCATGAAAACCCACACACCCCACACGCCACTGTCCACCCACGACACCACCCGCATCGACGACCTGCGCATCGGTGCCGTGCGCCCGCTGATCACGCCCGCGCTGCTGCAGGAATGGCAGCCCGCACCCGACGCGGCCCAGGACCTGGTGGCGCAGAGCCGCGCCGGCATCTCCCGTGTGCTGCACGGGCAGGACGACCGCCTGGTGGTCGTGGTGGGCCCCTGCTCCATCCACGACCACGCGCAGGCCATGGACTACGCCGGCCTGCTCAAGGCCAGCGCCGACGCACTGGCCGATGACCTGCTGGTGGTGATGCGCGTTTACTTCGAGAAGCCGCGCACCACGGTGGGCTGGAAGGGCTACATCAACGACCCGCATCTGGACGGCAGTTTCGCCATCAACGAAGGCCTCGAGCTGGCGCGCGCGCTGCTGCTGGACGTGCTCGCGCTGGGTCTGCCGGTGGGCACCGAGTTCCTGGACCTGCTCAGCCCGCAATTCATCAGCGACCTGGTGAGCTGGGGCGCGATCGGGGCGCGCACCACCGAAAGCCAGAGCCACCGCCAGCTCGCCAGCGGCCTGTCGTGTCCGGTGGGCTTCAAGAACGGCACCGATGGCGGTGTGAAGGTGGCGAGCGACGCGATCCAGGCCGCACGAGCCGAACACGCCTTCATGGGCATGACCAAGATGGGCCAGGCCGCTATTTTCGAGACGCGCGGAAACGACGACTGCCACGTGATCCTGCGCGGCGGCGCACAACCCAACTACGGCGCGGCCGACGTCGAGGCGGCCTGCGCGCTGCTGAAGAAGGCCGGCCTGCGCGAACAGGTGATGGTCGATGTCTCGCACGCCAACAGCAGCAAGCAGCACCGGCGCCAGATCGAGGTGGCGGCGAACGTGGCCGCGCAGGTGGCCGGCGGCGACGCGCGCATCATGGGCGTGATGATCGAGAGCCACCTGCAGGAAGGGCGCCAGGACATCGTGCCCGGCCAGCCCCTGAAGCCCGGCGTCAGCGTGACCGACGCCTGCATCTCTTTCGAACAGACCCTGCCGGTGCTGGAAGGCTTGGCGGCGGCGGTGCGGGCGCGGCGCGCGCGCCGATGATGAACACCATGGCCCGGCGCTGGCGCGGCCCGCCCACCGTCAACCTGGCCCTGCAGGGCGGCGGTGCACACGGGGCGTTCACCTGGGGCGTGCTCGACGCCCTGCTCGAAGACGGCCGCGTGCAGTTCGACGGCGTCAGCGGCACGAGCGCGGGTGCGATGAACGCGGTGATGCTGGGGCAAGGGCTGATGTCGGGCGGACCCGACGGGGCAAGGGCCGCGCTGCGCGCGTTCTGGAGCGCGGTGGCAGCGAGCACACCGTTTGAAGTGGCGGTGCCCACGGCGAACGGCAAGGACATGGTGCTTGCGCCCGCCATGCGCCTGATGCTGCAGTGGACGCACTACTTCTCGCCCGAGCAGCTCAACCCCTTCGACCTGAATCCCTTGCGCAAGATCCTCGCGGCGCAGGTCGATTTCGAGCGCCTGCGCAGGGAAAGTCCGGTCCGCTTGTTCGTGGCCACCACCAACGCCAACACAGGCAAGCTGCGCCTGTTCCGCACCGCCGAGCTCACCCCGGAAGCGGTGCTGGCATCCGCCTGCCTGCCCACCATGCACCGCAGCGTGGTGATCGACGGCGAGTCGTACTGGGATGGCGGCTACGCGGCGAACCCGGCGGTGTTCCCCCTGTTCCATGAATGCCGTGCGCGCGACATCCTGCTGGTGATGCTGGCGCCGTTGAAGCACAGCGCGACACCGCAATCGGCCACGGACATCAAGAACCGGATGATGGAGCTGGCCTTCAACGCCACCTTCCTGCGGGAGATGCGCATGTTTGCGCACCTGCGGGAGCGCGCCGCCGGCACGCCGTGGTGGCGCCGAGGCGACCTGGACCGGCGCCTGGCCGGCACGCAGTTTCACGTGATCGAGGCCAGCGAGGTCCTGCGCGAATTGAGCGCCGAGAGCAAGGTCGCGGCGAACATGCGCTTCTTCGAGATGCTGTTCGCGCTCGGCCGCGAGCGGGCCGGCGCATGGCTGTCGGCGCACCACGCCGATGTCGGCCGGCGCAGCAGCGTCGACCTGGAAGCCTTGTTCTATTGAAGGGTCAGCGCGGCTTGCGCGGCACCATCGGGCCGCGGCCTTCGATGTGGCGGAAGTTGATGCGACCCTTGGTCAGGTCGTAGGGCGAGAGCTCCAGCGAGACACGGTCACCCGCCAGGATGCGGATGTGGTTCTTCTTCATCTTGCCGGCGGAATAGGCAATCAGCTGATGACCGTTGTCCAGCGTGACGCGAAAGCGCGTGTCGGGCAGCACCTCGTTGACGATGCCCATCATGTCGATCAGTTCTTC
>VFQP010001899.1_pt1 | contig 25285 bp, 21 predicted proteins | sample 3512351 | NCBI WGS metagenome assembly VFQP01 (sample SAMN10412372, study PRJNA504923) | tailings metagenome | isolation source: Relicate 1 Philex TSF1 revegetated site | place: Philippines: Tuba, Benguet | collected 2017-08-29
ACCGTGTGTTGCTGGCGGGTGTGGCGTTGGTGGTGGCCGCAGCCGGCCATCCTGGCGAGCTTTGCGACGGTGGTGGGCCTCAACGTGCTCGAGGGCTGGCTGCTGGGCTCGTGGCTCCGGCACACCAACCTTATGGTCCGCCAGGTGCGAGCCAAGCCCCCACCTTGTGTGATCGCATTCATGCAGGGCGGCACGTGTGTGTGTGTGTGTCGGCCCCTCTCAGGCACGCGCGGGTGGTGCTGTGCTGACCTCCTGTGTGGCGATGGGCTGCCTGCTCTGCCTCTGCGCAGTCTCTGGGCCGCATGTTTGGCTTCACGCTGGACGCCTTCACAAAGGTGAGGGCGGCAGCAGCTGCGCATCCACACAGCCGCTGGTCAGCAGCGACCCGCACGCCACCGGCTTAGGAGCACGCGTTGGAATGCGATGATTGAATGCGCCTCCCTCCTCCTGCTCGTTGCAGGTGGAGACGGTGGCGGCGCTGGGCCTGGAAAAGGAAATGGTCAAGGACTACCGGACCTTTGCCACGGCCTACTTCAGGTGGGCCTGCCCGCCCGTGCTTCAGATGGGCGCGCAGCAAGAGCAGCATGAGCGGCGCCTTCCACATGTGCGCCGTGCCCACATTTGTGTGTGTGTGTGTGTGCCTTCGCGCCGATGTGCAGCAACGCGCTGCTGATGAACGTGCTGCTGCACGCGCACCGCGCCTTCACCACGGTGCTGTCGGCCGTGCTGCGCCTCTCCCTGCTCTGGTTCGGTGAGCCCGCCCTCCCCCCTGTCCCAGGCTGTTTCAATTCCCCGCGTGCGTGCACCTGTCGCGCACCTGGGGACGGCCGGCCACCACGTGGGCAAGGCGTCGGGGAGGAACCAGCGACCAAGCCACCCTTGCCTGCGTCCGTGCGCTCGTGCGCCTGGGGCTGCAGGCGGCGCGGCTCTCTTCACCGACCTCACGACGGTGGGAACGCTGTTTGCGCTGCTGCGCTACACGGCGGCGCTGCAAAAGGGGCTCAAGGGCGCCAGCGACGCCTACGCGCGCCTCATGGCCGGCATCGGTGAGAGACATGCCGCGTGGGGTGCCGGTGAACTTGGCAAGTCACGCAGGCACTTGGAAGCACCCAGCAGCAAGCTTTCTCTTTTGCGTGCCTGCGTCTGGCGCAACGGCATTCACCGTTTGATGCAGGGGCGGTGGAGCGCATCGTGGAGCTGCACGACCGCGGCGTGCTGGGCAACGCACCGTCGGACGGCAGCGACGCGCCGGCCCCAGCGGCAGCGGACGACTACGGCCCGCGCCTGCAGCGTCGCTCGTCCATCTCCAGCGCGCGGTTCCAGCCCCCCGACGGCGCCGCGCCGGGCGGCAGGGGCAGGGTGCCGCCGGGCGCGCAGCTGGGGCGCATCTCGCTGCGGACGCCGCTGCTAGCCGCCGCAAACGGTGCGCTCATCAAGCTGTGCCTGCGCATCTGGCATGCGGTCTGCTCTAGGGCAGGCACGCCATCCGCATGCGGAGCGTGTGTTGCGTCAGCGCTCCTGAACCGCTTTCTGTCGCAGCACCGTCCTGGTGCATGCAGACCACGACGAGGAGGTGGTGGTGGACGGCGAGGAGCCCCCGGAGCCTCGCCCCGACTGGTCGGCGCTCACTGGCGGCCTCAAGCTCAGCGACGTGAGGCCTGGGGCCAGAAGCAGGTCCTCCAGGACGAGGAGACCTGGGGTGCCTGGGCGCAGGCGCTGAACGCGACTGCGTGGATGCTGGCCACGCTGATCAGGTGGTGCGAGCGTGTCTGGTGGGCGGTCGCGGGCGCAGGTGCACGTGGCGTCGCGCTCGCGCTCCGACCGCCTGCTGCTGCACGACTGCTCGGTCGAGGTGCTGCCGGGGGAGGCCTGCCTCCTCACAGGTGCGTGCCGCCGCCACCCTTGCTGCGAATGCAGCCCAAACCCTTTGGTACGGCACAGGCGTCGCGTCGCTGGCGTCACTGCCTGCCCGCCTGCTGGCTGGTTGCTGGCCCACTGCCCCCCAGCAGGTGACGACGCTGAGAGCAAGACAGGGCTGCTGTCGCTGGTGATGCTGCGCCTGGTGCCGTACAAGGGCCACGTGTTCTTCCAGGTGTGTGTGTGGGCGCGCATCTTGCATCAACGGAACGGGCCACCGCCCGCGTTAAGCAGGAAGGATTGAGCGAGGCAGCTTCGGCGCCAGCCCAGGCCAGAGCAAGCGTCAGCCGACGTAAGCCGGGTCCAGGTGACACACCAAACGCTACGCAGTGGGAGCCATGGGCCCCGATGCAGTGCGTCTCTGCACTCGTCGTCATGCCGCCGTGCTGCGCTGGCGCCCCACCCCTCCTCTGTGTGCGCAGCTGCCGGCGTCTGCCGTGCCCGAGCCCTCGTGCCTGGTGCCAGAGGAGCAGGGCGGCCCGGGAGGCAGGCGCGGGTCGACGCCGGGCACCACGCCGCCCCTGCTGCCGCGCGAGGGCGACGTGTGGGTGCCCTACTCCTTCAGCAAGGTGACACCGCGGCCCCAACACAGCGCGATGACCGTTTGCTGTGGCCAGCATAAGCAGCGCTTGCCGTGCTGCACTGCTGGGAGCGCCTGAAGTGAGTGTGTGGACGTGATCTGGTGTGGCTGCAGGACGACATGCGCTCGGCGCGCCGGCGCATCTCCTTCGTGTCGACGCGCGTGGCCGGCGTGTTCCGCACCAGCGTGGAGGACAACGTGGCCGTCGCCACCGACATGGAGGTGCGGCCTCGAGGGCTGGGCTGGGCGGGGCGCCCGTCAGGCGATGTGCCTGGCAGCGGGGAGCCGCATGCTGAGCGTGCTGCGCTGGCTGTTGCTCGTTGGTTGGCCAGGTGACGGGCGCCGAGGTGCGCGACGTTTGCCGGCGCGTGGGCCTCCACGAGGAGGTGGTGCACTTGGCGGTGAGTGCCTTCCTGTTGCGCGCGCTGCGCTGCGGCGACGTGTGGGTGGCACGGCGGGCACACGAGGGTGTATCCGCGCTGCTCTGGTGGGCACTGCCTGGGCGCAGGACGGCTACGGCACGCTGATTGGCGAGGGCACCGGCGTGTCTCTGCCGGCGCCCACGGTGCTGCGGCTGGTGCTGGCGCGCGCGCTCATCCGCAAGCCCAAGGTGCGCGGGATGGGCGCCACAGGCCCCGCCCGCCCTCACCTACCGCAGCTCTCCTTTCCTCTCTCGGCGTCCCCAACGTCTCATGTCGATGGACCAATCCTCTTGTGTGGACTGTCCACACTGGCCGCAGATCGTGCTGCTGGACGACGCCGACGTGTTTGCCGAGGCCGTCACGCCCGAGCTGCTCTCCTCGGTGAGGCAAGCACTTCACCCCACGCGCGAAGCACAGACTGCCGCCTGCAGGCTCAAGAGTGCCAGCTGGTGCGCGGTGGCCGGTGCCGCAGATCATCCAGGACCTCTGCAGCAAGGGCGCCGCCGTCGTCATCGCCACCAACCGGCCCAGCAGCTTCCCCGGCGCGACCAAGGTCTACAGCGTGGAGAACGGCAGGCCCTGGGCCGGCGGGCCGCCGCAGCACGGCCGGCGGTGACCGGCGGCGCGCTAAGCGCAGGCGTAATTTTCTGTGTCCCAACGCGCTGCTGTGACTCCTCATCTGCACCGCCTCTCGGACTCGGTCCTGCCACTTGCTTGCATACTCAAGGGCCCTGAGCAAGAGCAAAGCCTGTTCAAGTGCAGTGCACGGGACGCGTGGCATGGCGATGCACGGCCTCATGGGGACTCACGGCACTCTTCACGTTCACTCGCGAGCAAGCACAAGCACGGCACAGTGCAAGAAAAGCAGCAGAGTCGGCTTCACGCGTCCTGGTACAAAGTCACACGAGAGCCCAAGCACACGCGAAACACACACGATGAAGAAAGACGCTCGGGGGGCGCGTTGGTGCCCGGGCATGAGAGGAGACGCGAGAGGGCATCACCATTTGCTTGGCGCGAGGCGCGCGTGCCGCCTGGCCAAGGAATGAAAGCAGGTGGGGTCCAGGGTGGCGGTGGGGTCCCAGCAGGCGGTCCTGGGGCGTAGGCAGGTGGACAGAGGAGGCGGTGCGCGTCGACAGATCATCGTCTACAGAGGGTGGTGTGGTGCGGAGCGTCTTGTGGGCCGCAGCAGCGGTGAGCAGTCGTGGTCAAGCTGAGGGGAGGGCAGGGGCGTTCGCCTGAATGTCACCGGGTGCGTTGCCCCGTGATACCCTTATGTGTGCGGCCCAGGTGGGTGGCGTGCGAGGGCCCATAGCAACCAAAAACGTCACGCCAAAGATGCGGACAGCCACACGAGCACCTTTGCTTGTCCTGGCGTCCTGACGACTACATGACTTGGACAGACGGACAGACGTCACGCGAACACGAAGTGACTGCCACACGATCACAAAACCAAATCGCTGGCAAAAAGAAGACGCAAACACAGCCACGGACCAATACCAGACTCTCTCTCGCCGTCCCACCCTTTTTGCCACATTCGCAATCATCGTGGTGCTGTTGTGCCGCCAAGCCACCCCTGCCAGCCACACGCAGCCGCTCCTGCCTGTACTGTGCGTCCAAACTCGTGCGTCCACGCCCCTTCCCCACCCCCCCAAGCACCAAAAGGCTCTCGAAAAGTGGGGCAGGGCCGGCCGTCGTCCACGCGCTGCTGCTGCGCACGTCCACCAAAAACTGCTGCTGCGCAGTCCCGACGGCCAAACCTGTGCGTGCGGTGCGGTCAGGAGCGCCCATCCTCGGAGGCCAAGCGCCGAGGCGCAAAGCAGAACACGCAGAACCACCACCACCAAAAGCAACGAGTCCGGGGGCAGTGGAAAAGACGCCTCAAACGTTTGAAGCGCGGCTCACAGAGAAGCGCGCGCTGCGATCATGGCAAAGGTGTGCACATGGTCCAAGCACAAGCCGCGCGCGGCGCCCGCGTGGCGCGCGCGTGGCGCAAGGCGCCCAAGCAGCCTCCCGCGCGGCGCGCGCTCGGCTAAATCACGGGGCTGGTGGGCGGCGTGGTGGGCGGCGCGCCGGCGCTGCCCCCGCTGGCCTGCACCAGCCCCAGCAGGTCACTCAGGCTGCCGTGCAGCGACCAACCGCCCGCCGGCGCACCGCCGCCGCCGCCGCCACCGCCCGCCAGCAGCGACGGCGGCGGTGGCGACGCCGCGCCCTGCAGCCGCGCCCACGGCTGCTGCTGCTGCTGCGCCGCCGCCGCCGCCGCCGCTCCGCTGCCACCCGCGGCCCAGGCGCCCACCGCCCCGCCCAGCTCGGCCAGGCTGCCGCCCAGCGGCGTGCCGCCCATGAGCACCACGTCCGAGTCCTCCCACGGCAGCGGCGGAAGGTGGTGCTGCGAGGAGAAGGCGCCCAGGCTGCCTGGCAACGCCGGCGCCGCGGCGGCGGCGGCGACGCGGTGGCCGCCGGCCGCGCCGTGGTACGCCGCCGTCGGGGAGCGCAGCGGTGGCGCCAGGGCGGCACGTTGGTGTTGTTGGTGGTGCTGCTGCATCGGCAGCTGGAGAGGGAGCGGCGGGGCGCCGGCCAGCCCGGCGAGCTGCTGCTGCAGGTAGGGCGGCAGCGGCGGCGGCGCGGCCGGCGCCAGCGCGGCCAGGTTGCGGGTGGCCAGCTGCGGCCGCGGGTGCGGCGGCGGCGCGACCGTGGTGTCTGCGCTGGTGGCGGTGGCGCCGCTGGCGGCGGCGGCAGCGGCGGCGGACGAGTGTTGCGTCACCGTGCCCGTCTGCAGCTGGCCCACCACGTGCTGGAAGAGCGTGTCGCTGCCGCTGTTGCCGGCGGCGGCGGCCGCCGCCGCCGCCTGGGTGCTGCTCATGCTGTGCAGGTGCTGCAGCAGCATCTGCGCGTCGCTGCGGTGCCGCTGCGGCCCCTGCAGCCCCCGCAGCAGGTCCAGGTCCGGCAGGGCGAGCGGCGCGGCGGCGCCGCGTGGGCCGCTGCCGGCGGGCTGCAGCGTGCCGGCGTCCAGCGCCGCCGCCGGCGCCGCGTCGGCGTGGCCCGGCGGCACAAAGTGGTGCGGCAGCAGCGCGATGGGCAGCGACGGCCACGTGGGCGTTTGTGCGGCGGCGGCGAGCGGCGCGCGGGGGTCCAGCTCCAGGGGCGCGTGCGACGACGACGAGTTGGGCGGAGGCAGCTTGACGGCGGCGCCCACGTTAGGGTCTAGCAGGGCGCCGGACAGCCATGCCCTGAGCCCTAGGTTGAAGATGGCGGACAGGGCCACGTCGGGCGCGCTGGCAAGGCCGGCGGTGCCAGTGGCGGAATGGTGCGGGTGGGGGTAGGCGCCGCTTGCTGCCGCCGCGCCTGCTCCGCTGGCGCTGGCGGGGCGGGCGAGGGCGCTGGACGCTGCGGGCTCGGGGGGCGGCGGCGGCGCGGCGAACGGCGCCGCGACGTGCGCATCTGCGGCGGAGCTGTCGGGGCGGGCGTCCGACACGTCCGCCGCCGCCGCCCTGCGCTTCCTGGCGCTGCGTGCGGCGGGCGGCCCCGCTGGCGCGTCGAGCGCGGCCGCGGCCGCCGTGCGCCGGCGCCCCGTGAGGGGCGGCGCCGCCGGCCTGCGTGCGCGCCGCCGCTGCGGCGCCTCCTCCTCCTCCTCCTCCTCCTCGCCGTCCTGCTCCTGCCCCTCCTCCACCTCCTCCTTGTCCTCACCAGGGTCCACGTCCATGAGGGACGCGGACCGCGCCGCGTCGCCCCCCTTCCACGCCACCCCCCGCGCGCGGCGCTGCGGGCCGGCCGGCGCTGCAGGCCCCTGCAGCTGCACAGGGCCGGCGTGCGCACGTGCGGCTCCCTGGGCGCCCGCTGCCGCGCCGTCCGGACGTGCGGTGACGGCGTGCACCGGCGGCGTGCAGCTGGACGCGCAGGGCTGCGAGCTGTGGGACGTGGCCGCGTTGGACGAACCCGCCGCCTGCACCACGCCGCCGCCTCCTGCCACCGCCGCCGCTGCTGTGCCGTGCGGCGAGGCCAGCGGCAGGGCGCCCGGGGAAAAGGTGTCGCCGCTGCTGCGAGCGCAGGGCGCCGCGGCTGCGAGGTCCTGGTGGTGGTGCTGCTGCGCTCGCTTGAGTTGCGCCAGGGCCATGAGCTGCTCGGGGCTGATGCCGGCCAGCAGGGAGGCCAGGTCTGTGGGCAGGGCCGGCGGCGCAGCGCACGCGGCAACAGCAGGTGCCGCCAGCGGCAGCGGTGGGGGTGGGGCGGGGGCGGGGCGTTGCTGGGCTGCGGCGAGCGGCGTTGGGGGCGGCGTCCGCTGCGGCTGCGTGCCGGTGCTGGATGCTGGGGAGCTGCTGGTGGCTGCTGACTCTGCCAGGCGCACGCGGAGCGGGCCCGGTGCGGCCTTGTCGCTGGTGGCCGCGTCCGCAGAGGCGGGTGCCGGGGGGGCCGGAGGTGGTGGTGGGGCTGCAGGCGCCGCCCTGCTGCCGCCTGTCCTCCCCGGCGCCTTGGCCAGGGCGCTGCCAGGCGGTGGTTCCAGAGGGAGGGGACGCCGCTGCAGCGATGGCGCCGCCACAGCGGGAGCTGCGGCGCGGTGCGCTGAGAGCGGCGGCACCGGGGGCAGGGCGGTGGCCAGGGCGGCGGGCGCAGGCGCAGCGGCGCCGGGCGCTGCTGTGGTGGACATGATGAGGGTCATGAGCTCCTGGATGTCGAGGCCGGCTGGCTTCTTGCCGGCCGGGGCGGCGCCTGGAGAGCCTTCGCGCGCGGAGGCGGCGGAGGCGGCGCCGTCGGCCGACGCGCCCAGCAGCTTGCCGTGCAGCTGCACTGCGAGGTCCGGGCGCAGCGCGACCTGCTCGGCGAGGCTGAGCAGCAGCGCGGCGCCCTGCGCTTGGCCGGCGCCCTCGGCGAGCGACGCGGCGGAGCGCAGGTGCGCAACCACCTCGTCGCGCTGCTGCGCGCGCTTGAACAGCGTCGAGTGCCACCTGCGCGAGAGGCGGTGGCGACGGCGGCGCGTGCACTTGCGCCAGATCGAGTGCGTGGCCCAGAGCTCAAGCCGAGTGAGTGGGCGCCGCACGGGAGATCGATCGAGACCCGCCCACCTGTTCTTGATGGCGTTGTCGGTGCGCCCGGGAAGGTCCTTGGCGATGAGCACCCACTTGTTGCCGTGCTTGGCGTGGCCCTGCGAGGTGCGCGAGAGAGCGTGGGAGGTTCGCTTGCCGGAGAAGGAGATTTTGCTCGCTAAGGGTTGACACAATCGCCAGCGCAGCGCGCTCGGGCGAGATCAGAGCGCGCCCCGAGCCTCGGAAAGGCTGCGCCGTGCCTCAGGGAGCGAGCGCGACCTTGCGGCTCTCGCGCTGCGCTGCTGGCACCGTGGCCGCTTTCTGGCAACTGGAGTTGCTCAACTCACCAGCATGATGGCGTTGTCCTCCTCTGCCGTGAAGCCGCCCTTCTTGAGGTCGTCGCGCAGCTGGTTGACCCATCTGTGCGGCACGTTGAATCAGGAGCGGCAGCATGTGTGTGAGCGCGTGGGATGTGAGTGCGTGGGGCAGCGCAGCGCGCTCATTTCACGCGCGCCAGCAGAGCCCACCCCATCTCAGCGCACCTGAGCCTGCAGCTCTTGCCGGTGCGGTTGGGCATCTGGCCGGCGATGATGTTCCACTGCGGCTTGGCGCCGCCTTGGCACTGCGCCTCCACCAGCTGCCGTAGCGCCTCGTCCTCCTGAGGGCAGTGCAACGGCGCCAGGCGAGCAGCTCCCTTTGGGTGCAGAGCCTTGGTGGCTCACAGCTGGAACGGCACAGCGTGCCAGGCGCGACTGAGTGGCCAGGCACGCGCACACACGCACGCCGTGCCGCGCAACCCGCATCGCCGCACGCATCGCCCAGTCACATTCGCGCCCGCTCGCACTCACGGCTTCGGTCCAGGGCACGTAGGATGACTTGCACGGTCCGCCACCACCGCCGCTGGATGCCGCCGTGCCTGAGGTGCCGCGTCCGTTCGCCTCGTGCTGCGCGGCTGGAGGGCGGCCACCTCCAGCCGCAGCAGCGTGGAGCCGCAGCTGCTGCGCTTCCATGCTGCTGTAGGCTGCCTGTCCTGCTGCTGTCTCACTGCGGCGCAAGGCTGAGGCGCCGCTGCTGCGGAGCACACATTCCTGAGTCCACCTCAGCACAACCTCCCGAGGAGTTCAAGTCGCGCGCCCCGCGTGTGTGTGTTTGCGTGTGCGGCGGCGCGCCCGTGCGAGTGCTCGTCGAGAACAGCTTTGCTGCAAGCCGGCGCAGGAGCGGACGTGTCTTTTCTTGCGAATGAGATGACTCAAGCTCTCGCGCATGGGTCTTGCGAAGTAAGTCGGTCTTGCGAAGTCTGCGCGCTTCGCGCCGTGAGGAAGAGCGCAGTAGCTACTAGAAACATAAATGCGCGCGCCTGGACCTTCTTGAGCGCGCGAGGGCGACCGTGACCTTTTGGCGATGCCAGAAAGCGCGAAAGCGCAGGGGGCGGAAGAGGACGGCATGGCGGTGGAGCAGCAGCAGCAGCAGCAGCAGCAGGAGGAGGAGGAGGCCAAGGCGAAGGACCTGATCGCGGAGGCCGCCGTCCCCCAGCCGGAGCAGCACGAGGCGGAGCCCGTCGTAGGGTGGCGTTCGTGGGCCGTCACGCAGCTGGCGCTGGCGCTCTTCATGAGCAGGGCGCTGGGCGAGGTGCTGGGCGGCCTGGTGGCTGCGCCGTTCCGCTCTCTGGCCGAGCGCCCGGCGCTCGTCTACAAGCCCACGCACGCCAACACCTTCCTGGTCGACCGCTGCCCCGCGCTGCAGTCCTTCCGCGCAGCGCCCTGGGCGCCCGGACCCATGTCCCAGGTGACCGCACACACGGCACGCTGCCAGGGCAGACGCACCCTCCCTCCCACGTGCACTGCCCGTCACCGCCGCATCGCGCGGTGCACGGCGCGCCGCCCGCAGACGGTGCTGGGCCTGGCGCTCAACAGCGGGTGCGAGCGCTACCAGCGGCGCGAGCTGGTGCAGGTGGCGGACGGCGTGGAGCTGCTGCTCGACACCAAGGAGCCGCCCGAGGAGGAGGGCGGCCAGCCCCTGCCCGACGACACGCCCGTGCTGCTGCTGCTGCACGGCATCGGTGCGCCCGCGCGCCCGCGCGCCCACGCACGCACAGGCTTCCTTTTGGCACGTGCTTGTCAGCGGTGCGTGCGTGACGCTTGGTGAGCTGGACCTTGCTGCACGCGCGCGCATGCAGGGGGCGGCAGCGACTCGCGGCTGTCGTGCCTGCTGTCGGACGTGGCGCGCAGCCACGGCTGGCGCTGCGTGGTGTTCAACCGGCGCGGCCACGGGCAGAGCAGCGTGCTGCCGGGGCCGCAGGCGCCGCTGCTGCCGCACGGCACGCCGCCGCCGCCCGGCACGCCGCGCGCCGGTGGCAGGGGCCCCCACCTGCCCTTCCTGCGCCACCTGGCCGGTACCTTTGCCTCGCCGCCAGACGGCAAGGCCGCCGCCGCGCAAGGCGTGAGTCCCTGCGCGGCTGTGTGGAACGTTTGCTTGCGGGGCATGCTGTTGCGCCAAGGTGACCTCTCACCTGCTGCTGGCCGTGTGTGCAGAAGGGCGTGGGAGCCAGCACATTCAAGGTGACGGCCGCCGCCGCCACGGCCGCCGCCACCATCAAGGGCATGCTGCTGCCGACCCGCAGCAGCAGGAACGACGGCGCAGCGGCCGTCGCGCCACCGCCGCCAACCGCCGCCGCCCTCGGTGCGGCAGCACCGCCTCCGCCTGCGCCGGCGCTGATCCAGACCGCGGTTGACGTCGGCGCCGCCGCCACGTCCGTGCTGCCTGGCCCACCGGCCCCGACAGCGGGCGGCGAGGGCCCGGCGGCGCTGGAGCCCGACCACGTGAGCGTCACGGTGGCGGCCGCCGGCGCGTTGTCCGTGCAGCCTGGGAACGCAGCGCAGCCTGTCGAGGTCGAGGTGCAGGAGGGCGTCGACGAGGAGGAGCTGGAGCCCCCTGAGCGCCCCGAGAGCCAGCCGCTCCTCAGCCCAACGAACCGGCCTCAGGGGGCCGCCACGCCACACCTCGAGGCGGGCGTGGAGGGCGCTGCTCCCGGTGGCGCGCTCCCCGTCCTCGCAGGTGCGCACTGCCGTGGCCAACACGCGCTCCTGCGCCGTAGCAGCAGCCACCTGGTGAGCGAGGCGAGTCAGCGTGCACGCGCTGAACTCGCCCCCGCTCACCTGCAGGAGGCGTGTCTGCCATCGCCGCCAACGCCGGCGCCGCGCACATGCCGTCGCGGGGCCGTTACCACGCCACGGGCCGCATCACCGTCGCCGGCTTCACCACCACCTGGTGCGTGCGCCACCGTTGACGCCGTCACGCAGCACGCCCGGACTTCCCGCGCCGGCGCCGCAAGCAGCCCAACGCTTAGCGCGGATGCACCTTGTGCCTGGCAGGTACACGGGCACGTTCCGCGCCTCGTCCAAGCGCCGGCGGTCCGGCGTCCTGGCGCAGGGCAGCAACGGCGGCGGCGGGCCCCGCAGCCCCTCGCCCGGCCCCGGGTCGGCGGCCGGCACCCCGCGGGCGGGCGGGGGCGCCGAGCGGGGGGCGCTCGGCGGGGCGGCGGCGGGCGGTGAGGTGCAGGCACAGGAGGAGGAGGACGAGGAGGAGCTGGAGGAGGGGCGGGCGGCAAAGGTGCCCCGCAGCGAGGCCTCCCTGCTCAAGCAGGTGCGGCCCTCTTGCTCCTGCTTGCTGCCTTTTTGGGTGCATGCTGGCTGAACTCAGCGAGGCAGCAAGGCAGAGCTGGCCTGTGCCGCTGCTTGCTGGAGGACTTTTGCCGTCTCCTGGGTGAGCCGCGGTGCGCGTTGCGCTGAGCCGCGCTTTGCCGTGCTGCGGGCGTCGTGCGCAGGTCTCGCGGGTGTTCCCCAAGCACAGCGACACGGACGACCTGGCCGCCGTCGTCGAGTTCCTGCACGCAGAGTGAGGCAGGTGTCAGGGCTGGACGGGTGCCAGCCGTGCGCGGCCCGCGAGTGCGCGGCCCGTGAATGGCGTGGCGGCGCCTGCTGAGTGACCCTGTGCTGTGCGTCCCCTACGCGCAGGTACCCTCACGCGCCGCTGGTGGCGCTGGGCTTCTCGCAAGGAAGCAACGTGCTGACGCAGTTTGTGGGCCAGCAGTGTGCCGCGGGCCGCCCGCCGCCCTTTGTCGCCGCCATGAGCGTCAGCAACGCGTTCGACCTCTCGGCCGGTGCGTGCAGCGCACTGCTCGCTGCCCACACGTTGCATTGGTGTCGTCTCACAGTGCGCACAGCTGGATGTGCTGGGCATCGCGCGGCAGGCCGCTGGCCACTGAATCTCAGCAGACGACACTGCGCGGGGTGTGGGTGCTGGGGACGTGCGCAGGCACCAAGCAGCTGGACTGGGTGACGGATGCCGTCATCACGCGCCCCATCAAGCGCCTCCTGCAAAAGGAGCTCACGGCCGTGCGGCGCCTGGCGCGAGTGCACGGGCTGCAGGTGCGCGCGCTTTGCGCTGGTGGGTGGCATCCTTCGCCAGCCGCACGCTTGCATGAGCAGCTGCGCTGCCAAGACGCTGCTGACGTCCGCGAGGGACGCCGCGCTCCCGCGACCTGCGCGTACACACGCGCGTCGTTGCTGCGGTTGCAGCTGGACCTGCGGGGCGCTGTCAACGCGTGCTCCATCCGCCAGTTTGACGAGGCGCTGGTCGTCAAGGCGCTGGGCTACGACGACGTGGAGGACTATTACCAGGCGCAGAGCAGCAGGGACGCGCTCAAGGTGCGGCGGCGCCTTCCTCGGCGGGCTGGTTCTGGTGCAGAGGCGCTTGCTGGTTGTGTGCGTGGTGGGGGACGCTTTTGCGCCCTGCGGCCCGCCGCCCACCACCAGGGCGCACTGGCCCAGCGGTGAGCCAGGGCCCACGACGCGCACGCGACGTGCCGCGTCGCCCGGCGCAGGACGTGCGCATCCCCATGCTCTTCCTCAACAACTCGGACGACCCCATCATCAAGGACAAGCTCCCGCTGCTGGCCGAGGAGGCGGCGCGCGACAACGACTGCATCATTGCCGCGCGCACGCGGCGGGGCGGGCACCTCGGGTGGCTGCAGGGCTGGCAGGGCAGGGCCTGGCTGGGGGAGGTCATGATGGAGTTTGCCAAGGCGGCCGTCGAGGGCGCCAAGCAAGGGCTGCTGCCCGCCCCATGGCAGCCCTGAATCTCGTCGCCATTGTCCTCCCGCCCCTGTGTACCCCCGCTAGACAGAGAGAGCTGAAGCCCTTGAGTTCCACGCCCTTGAGTCTCCTTCCGAGCCCTTCACGCTGCATGCGAACCGACGCGCGCTGTGGCCTGCCCCTTGGACGCAAGTAGTATTGCTTCTTCCGCATCCGCGATCTGGTGCGCGCGGCGTGCTTCTTGAAGCCTCTTTTTTGCACGAGGCAGCGGAGCACACACTGCAACGGACAACGGTCGACAGGCAAGTCTGTCGGCACGTGCTCCGCACGCCAAACCGACAGCGGCGCACAGGAGCACCCCAGCGCCGTGTTCAAGGAGAGCTCGTCACCCACCTCTGTTCCAAGAGGTGGCACAAGACGCTGCGCAAGGCGCGCAAGCACGAGCACACGGGCGGCAAAAGGGCCCAGCAGGGGAATGAGAGCGCAGGCGCTTCGTGCACGTCGGCAAAACACGGGGCCTTTGGCAGCAAGCGGCCCCCTCTGTACGAGGCCGGCCATCAGGCCAGCAGGGCGCCCTCCTGCTCACGGTTCAACCTCTTGAGGGAGGGGACGCAGCAGCCCCGCTGCGCCCATACCTCCTCCTCCACGCACACACATAAGAGCCGGGCAAAAGCGCGCGTGCGCACGCACAAACACACGCGCACACGCACGCACGCACACACAATACGAACAACGTGTTGCCAACGGCACCAAAACAGACGTGCGCGTGCGCCACATGACATGGCGCAGCATCTGGCAAGAGTGGTGTGGGATTCCGGGTGCGTTCACCACCAGGACCGCACGTTGGCGCCCGCACTGCGGCACCGCACGCACGGACGCACGCGCGTGGGCGCGAGGCTTTATCCTCTGGCGCGCGGCGCGTGAGGGCATCACAGAAGCCCGGGCAGAGCAGCGCCACGCTTTCCCGAGCCAGAATCACCGCCCGCCGCCTCCTGTTTCGCCGCTCAGCAGTCCTCGGCAGTCCCGGCGCGTGCCATCAAGCGCACGGCAGCACAAAAATGGGGAGGGCCGCGTGCTGCCCACGGCGTGCGCCGCCGGCCCGCACGCCGCACGTGACGCGCAGACAGAGACAGGGCGCAAAAGCAGCGTCCGGGAAGCGAGCCGTCGTGCGCCATGTGCGGCGCTCAAACGAAGTCGGTCATCACCGCCCGAGGACGGGCGCCACGCGTCCCAGTGGGACCGCCCTGTGAGCCGCCCTGGCCCTCCAACCGCACAACCACGCGCGTGCACAGGGCCTGTCTTCGGTGTGTGAGCTGGCTGCGGGGGGGGTGGCGGTCGTGGCGCAGGCGGTTGTGGGGCGGGGCCGCGGGCACGTTGGCCAGCGCGGCCCACCCCACCCCGGTGCACCCAGGTACGCCACGTCAAAGCAAGAAGGTCCCGTGCCGCCGCACCCTGTGGCCTGCTGGAGAGCAGGCGCGCGCCAGGGCCACACGGGGCAACGCCGCCGGCGCCGCTCGTGCCCGCCAAGGGGCCAAAGCAGGAGCGGCGCCGAACCGGCGGCGGTAGTGAGTCTGAGAGAATGGTGAGAGGAAGCTCTTCAGGGAGGGACCCAAACAAAGGAAAAGAGAGAGAGAGAGAGAGCGCGAGGCTGCAGGAGGAGCGCAATCGAGCGGCGTGGCGTGGCGGGGCAAGAAGGCCCTCTCTGGCCCCCGCCCGACGACGCAATGAATGAGGGCGACGAGACCCTCCTGTGCAGCGCCAGGCTGTGCCGCCGGCGCACTGAATCCCAACCAGACACTGTCCGCTGACGCCCCCCCCCCCACGACGCATCATGCCGATCACCTTTGCGAAGCGGCGGCGCCCGCCCACCCACCCGCCCGCCCGCCGCACGGCGAGCACGCCGCCAGGTCGCTGTTCCCCAGGCCTTGGCGAGGGCGGAGCTGCGCGTGGCCGCAGCAGCCGCCTGTGCACGGCGCCGCCCTGAGACAAAGCACAGGGCCCGCTCACAGCGCCACCTTGCCCGCCCAGTGCGCATAGCCCAGCTTGCTCCGCGCCGCCACCAGCCGCGCGCCCGACTGCGTGCTGCGGCTGCTGAGCGTGGCGGAGGTGGAGGCGGTGCCGCCCACGCTGCTGGCGGCGCCGGCCGTGCCCGTGGTGGCGCAGCTCCCGCTGCCGCACACGCTGCTGCTGCAGCTGCTGTCGTGGCTGTCCAGCGCCTGCTGCTGCTGCTGGTGCTGGTGGTGCTGGTGGGCGTGGCCAAAGGGGTCGCGCTTGCCCTGCAGTGCGTGATGGCCCAGGGGCAACGAGCGCCGAGTGAGACACTCCTTTTCGCCCCCTGAGCGGCCTGGGACCTGCAGAGCTCAGCGCGTGCCTCCCTAGGGGCGACGCAAGGCGTGCTGCTTGAGGCTCTCACCTCGGCGGCTGCGCTGAGGAGGTGGTGGTGTTGCGCCGCCGCCGCCGACGACGACGACGTCTGCACGCCCGTGCTCACGGTGCTGGGGGCGGGTGGAGGAGGCGGGGGCGCCGACATGGCGAGCTCCAGCTTGGCCACGGCCGTCTTGAGCGTGAGGCGCCACTCGTGCGGCAGGCCGGCGTCCAGCGCGTGCCGGCCCTGCTCCAGGTCGTGCGACAGCGCCACGGTGAAGTCCTGCAGGTGCTGCAGCCACCGCTGGCCCTGGAAGAGCAGCGTGCCGTTGCGCTCGGCGCCTGCGCTCGTGACGGGCGTGAAGGAGCAGCGTTGTGGGCCGCACGGGGCGAGCCGGGCGGCGCACGCGGGCCAGATCGCCGCGCCGCACCTGTTGAGGCGGCCGCCAGCGCGGCCAGGTCTCGCTCGGCGGCGTGCGCGAGCTCCTGCGCCTCGGTGACCGACTCCTGCAGCTGCTGCTCCGCCTCTGGGTTGAACATGGCGCCTGCAGCCATGTTCAACGCGTGCGCGCCGACGGCGAGGCTTCGAAAACGATGCCCGCTCCTCCCAGGGCCTGCCAGGCCTCCCATGAGCGCGTCGCTGTCGTTGAGCTCGCACACTGCTGCTCATGCTCCTGCCTGTTGCTGCCTGCCGCGGGCTGCTGCCGCGTTCGGCCCGCCGCAGCGCGCGCCGAGTGCCTTTTGGGCGCGCGGGCGGGAGCGGCCCACCTCTCATTGCGGCGACCAGCGTGTGCAGCTCCTGCCAGAGAGCTGTGTGGCCCAGCCGCGCGAGCTCGTGGACGACGGCACGGCTCGGCGCTGCAGGGGGGAGAGCAGAAGGTGTGCAGGCCTTCGAGCTCGCCGGGACTCCTGCCCGCGGTGCTTCCAGGCGACGACTTCATGGCATCGCCTCTGCTGGTGCCCGTTCTGCGTGCTGGTGCCTCCGGCCGCTGCCCGTGCCGCCCACACGCGGACTTGGTGCGCGCGGCCCCTCTCTCGAGGTGCGCTCACCTTGAAGCTGCACATCAGCGCACGCGGGGCCCAAGACGGTGTCATCCCAAGCAGGCGAGCGCTGCGAGAAGGCACTGCCGCTGAAGGGCGCGGTCCTCGCTTTGGCGGGGTGCAGTGTGGCCATCGAGAGGCCTCTCTGCTGAACAGGCTGCGCGCCGGAAGATGTTTTCGTCTTCACGCTGCTGGGGTGTGCAGCTGAAAAGCGGAGACTCGTGCTGCCCGCTTTGCGACCTGCAGCGCGGCACAGCAAAGTTTGAACTTTTCTCAACAGCTCGCGCACGTACGCAATTGCAGGGCAGCAGGACAGCAGCAAGCAGGCCAGCAGCACAGGGAGGGCCCAATCCGCTCCTCCGGGCGCGCCCACGAGTCGGTGCTCTGCGCTGTGCGCACGCGAACGAACCGCCACGCATCATTGATCGCAGGCAGCCGAGGGGCACTCAGGCCCCGCTTCCCACGGGCACGGCGGCTGCCGCTTGGAGTTCCGGAGGGCCGGGCCGGCTCCTCGTGCCGCCCCCGCCGAGCCGCCTGCGCTGGTCGCCGCCGTGGTGGGGGCTGCCGCTGGCTTTCGTCTCCCGCTGGGAAGGACGAGAAGCTCCTTGTCCTCCTTGAGGTTCGGATGCTGCTGGTGCTGGAGGATGAGATGATGATGAGGGCTGGGTGCGCCCTGCGAGCGCCCAGCGCTGGTCCACGCGCTGCCACGCCCACTAGGTCCTGCAGGGGACGCGTGCCGGCCGCCGCTGCTGGCAGCCGAGACCTCGTCCGACTCGTCAGCCGCCAGCGCCTCGTCGGGTGGCAAAGCGATCGTCAGCTTGAGGCGCTTGGGCTGTTGACCCTCCGAGGTGAGCAGCGCCGCCCCAGCCGCCGCGCCATGCCCTGTGCTGCCATTGAAGCCGGTGTTGCCGGTGGTGGCCCCTCGGGGAGAGCTTCGCGTTGGGCTGAGCAGCAGCATGTGCGTGCTGGAGCCAGAGGCCACCACGTAGCGGACTGACGCTGCCCGAGCCTGTGGACCATGGGCGGGCCGCACGAGGTGCTGCCTTGGGACGCACACGGTGCGCACACGCCTTGCCCTGACGAAGCTGCCCATGGAGAAGGACGTCGAGGCCTCCGCTGGGCTGGCCGGGCCCGCCGCCTCGCCGTCCGGCTCGCTGCCTGCCGCCGACCTGTGCGCGCATGCATGAGCGCAGGAGCAGGTCATGCTCGGAGCGTCGCCAGAGGGCGCACCGGTGCAGTAGCTTCCTGCGAGAGTGCGGCCCCGCGCCCGCCTCTCCTCTCCGCGCCGTGCGCTGCATCTACGGCTGCGTGCGGCATGCAGCAGCACGGTAGGCGGGGATGCGCACCGGATCTGCAGCGCGGCCAGGCTCGACTCGAGCACCAGGTCGGTCGTCATGTGCGCGTCTGGACTGCACCTGGCGCGGCGCGCGGGCGTCCCTCGAGAGCGCTCCCAACCTCGAGCGCGACGGGACCTCGAGCACTGCCCAGCTCTTCAACTTGTTAAGCTGCTCTTCTTGTTGCTGCCCTGTCTCTCTCGCGGAGCTTCATGTCGTGTGCGCAGTTCCCGCGTCCCTTCTTGCCGCCTCTGCCATGGAGCCGGGCAAGGTCGTGTGAAAGCACCAGGCAGGCTGGTGCTTGCCTGTCATCAGGACAAGGCCTGAGTGATCACTGCCCTCACACTGCCGGCTTGATGATCGGGCACGCCGCGCCGTCCCCGGGCCCACCGCCTCGCGCGCCGGCAGGCGAGAAGCCCTTGATCACGCGCCTGCGCGCAGCCGCCACCGTCCGAGGACCACCACTCGCATCACGTGCCCAGTGGCATCACGTGCAACAGCAGCCCACGAGCCCCCCAGGACGAGGCCCCTCACCTGCAGAACGGGCACGGCGCCGGCTTGTGCTCGTGCAGGCGCACCAGCTCCCTGGCGCACACCACTGCAATCCAAGCACGCACCAGGGCACGCGCCAGCTGGTTCACACAGGAACCCCGCCGCCCACCGCACGAGGCAGCAACATCCCAGCCGGCACGGAGCCTGCAGGTTTCCTCACCACACAGGCGGTGCGAGCAGCCCTTGATGTCCACGTACGTGCCAATGTCCAGGCACACGCCGCAGCACTCGTCCTCGTCGTCCTCCTCCTCCTCCTCCTCGTGGTCCCTCGGCTGCTCCTCCCCGCCCGCCACCGCCGCCGCCGCCGCCACAGGCCGCGCCACCGTCGCCGTGCGCAGCAGCGTCAGCACGCGCGTCAGCACCTGCTGCACGCCGCCGCCCGCCGCCGCGCCGCCGGCCCGCACCGACGCCGTGCCCGGCAGCGGCACCGAGGGCCCCGCCCCCGGCAACGACCCCACCGCCCCCGCCGCCGCCACCCCGGCAGGCTGCCCCTCGGTCAGCGACGGGCCGCTGGGCGTCAGCGGCGTGGGCGTGCCGCGCGCCGACGCCTGCACCGCCGCCGCCATGAGCGCCGCCGCCGCGCCCGCCGGCACGTGCAGCGCAGAGTGCTGCGCGCTGGGCCGCGCCCCGCCCGCCAGCGACCACGCCGTGCCCACGCCCGGCTGCCCCGCCAGGCTCGAGCGCATCACCACCATGTGCTGCCCCGTGCCCGACGCGTTGCGGTGCACCTCCACCACGGGCTGCGGCGCGCCGCCGCCGCCGCCGCCGCCCCGCACCAGCGATCCCATGCGCGACATGCCGCCGCCGCCAGTGACGGGGTGGCCGATGGAGGCGCGGGCGCGCAGCATCGAGGCGCTGGGGCCGGCGGCGGCGGGCGGGGCGCGGCCCAGCGGCGCGGCGGCTGCCGAGGCGAGCGCGGCAGCGTGTGTCTCGTCGGTCTCGTCGTCGGCCTCGGGGATGGTGGCGTGGAAGGCGCTGGCGGCGGCGTCGAGCAGCGCGCCCAGCGGCGGGGTGCCTGGGGCGAGGGCGCCGTCCAGGCCGTCGTCGGCCACGGGGTCCTGCATGCCCTCGCGGAGCCTGCAGGCAAAGGGGAGGTGCGGTGCGCGTGCGTCAGAGTGGCGCTGAGGCGGCTGGGTGCGCTCAAGGCAGGGCGGCCGGCGGCACGCGGGTCGTGAGCGCCCCTCGCTCACCGGTGCATGCGGACCATGTGGATGGCCGCGTTGATCTGCGACTGCGACGGCCCGCCCGGCGATATGTGCTGCAGGTGCGGCGGGGAAGGCTTGGCCTGCTCGGGTGTCTGCACGCCGCCGCTGCCGTCGCCGCCCGCCGCCGGCACTGGCGGCGTCGGCGGCGGCTTGCCGTCCAGGCTGCCGCCGCCGCCCGGCCGCACCGGCGTCGCTGCCGGCGCCGGCGCCCCCGCCTCCGAAACGCGCGGGTCGGGCGCGCCGCCCTTGCCCTTGTCCTCCGGCGTGCCCTGCGGCGCGCCCCGGCCCGCCGGCGCCTCGCCCTCGTCGGCGGGCACCTCGGACAGGCCCAGCAGCTGCAGCACGACGGCGGCCACCGGCGTCAGGTTGCTGGGCAGCTCCGGGCCCTCGAGCAGCGCCGCCGCGTGCGCGTGCCACTCGGACGGGATGATGGTGCTGCTGCGCGCCATCTCTGCCAGCGAGATGCTGCGCCGGCGCCGCTCCGACGCCGACGCGGCAAGGAGCGACGGCGCCGCCACGCCCGCCGACGCAGACGCCAGCGCGCCGTGGCCCTCATCCCCCTCTGCGGGCGCCTCGAGCGAGGCGGCCGGCGCCGGCGCCCGCTGCCGCCCGCTGCGGCGGCCCAGCACGCCGCGCCAGCCCCGCCGCTGCGGCTGCTGCGGCTCACCCGTGGGCGTGCCCGCCGCCTGGCGGCCCTCGCCCTTGCCGCTCTTGCGCCGCTTGCCGCTCTTGCTGTTGCCGCGGCCGCGGCCAGCGGCGCTGTCGCTGCTGCTGTCATCCTCCTCGGCGCCGTCCCACAGCAGCAGCGCCGCCGCGCCGCCCGTGGGCAGCGTGGCGGCGCGTGGCAGGCTGGGCACGCGCTGCCGCCAGGCGGCCCGCCGCTCCGCCAGAGACGCCTGCGTGCTGAGCGACGTCTGCGGCGCGGCGGCGCTGCTGCCGTCGCGGCCAAAGCTCGCCACGCCGCTGCGGAGCGCCGAATCCTGCGCGTCGCCCGGCGGGGCGGGCAGCTCGGCGGAGGAGCGCGTCTCGGGACCGGCGGCGCCGGCGCCGGCGCCATTGATGCCCTCGTCGTCGTCGCTGCGTGGTGGCGCCGCGCTGGCGGGAGCAGCGGGAGGGTCGGTGGCGAAGGGTGTGGGCTGGCTGAAGGGCGAGGGCAGGGGCACGGTGGTGCGGCTGGCGGGGCCCTGGCCGTTGCTGGGCGCGCGCAGCATGGGCGGCGGCGCCGCCGCCGCTGCGGCGGGGGCCGCGAGCGCAGGCGCGGCGGGCGCGGCGGCGTCGTGGAGCGCGCTGGCGGCGGCGGCGGCGGCGGCGGCGAACGCGCCGCTGACCACCACGGCGTCGGGGTCTGTGGTGGGCTGTGCGGAGGGGAGCGGCGCTGCCGCCGCCGCAGCGACGGCCGCGGGGGCGGCGTTGGCGGCCGCGTGGGCGTGGGCGTGCGCCTGGCGGCGGAAGGCAGGGTCGGCAGCCGCCTTCTCGCAGGCGTCCAGGTCCGCTAGCAGGACCTTTTGCGCCACCTGCCAGCAAGTGGTGTCACCCGAGCAGCAGGAGCAGCAGCTAGTCAGGAGGGGACTCCCAGGGGAGGGACGAAGAAACACACGGCATTGACGCGAGTGGCGCGCGTCGGTTGGCGCCGCGGCTCACCATGGCTGCTAGCTCCACCAGGCTGGGCACGCCGATGACGCGCTCGTCGGGCCGGTCGTCCTCAAAGATCTCTGCCAGCGCCGTGAAGGGGTGCAGCGCCTGCAGCAGCCGCGTGTGCCCGCGCTGCGACGCACGCACGCGACGCCACCACACAGCAAGCCACACGCGTGTTGTCTTTTGCGGGGCAGAACGGCGCATCGCGCTGCCCTCTTCCAGCCCTCTCCCAGAATGTCCACGCGACGAATCAAAGCAAGCCTGTCGCCCTCAAGCAGTAGGAGGAGGGCCGAGCGCGCGACGCGCGCACCTGCATGGCGATGGCAAAGGCCAGGCAGCCCTGCCGGTCCTGCACCAGCCTGGGGTCCGTCACGCGGCGCGGCTCCGCCTGCCCCGCCGCCCGCGCCTCCTCCTCGGCCGCTGACAAGTCCATGGCCTGCGCGCGGCGCGCCAGGGGCGCAACGTGCAGAAGCGACGGTGCGTCCACGGCTCACCAGGGCGGCAGTGAGCGCAGCGCTCGAAAAGGCCCAGGCGCCTTTCCTGCCTCTGTTCCTGATTGCGGCGCGGCAGCCCCACTCACGTAGACCTGCAGCAGCGCCTTGATGGCGCGCAGCGAGCCCGTGAGCGCCGCCACGTGCAGCGGCGTCGACCCGGCGTTGCAGGGGATCTGCGCGCACATGCGCCGCCACGCCACGCACACGCAGGCGTCACCACCCCTCGCCCCCCTCTCCTTCCGCACCGCTGCCCTTCGTCCCACTGCACCGCACGGGGATCAGCTCCTCTCAGGCGCACCGCACGCTCCCCTCCCCCCTCCTGGCACCCCACAAGGCGTCAAAGGCGCACCGAGTCGCCGACGGCCCCCCAGGTGCTGCGCGCGTAGATGGAGGCGCCCAGCTGGCACAGCTTGAGCACGGTGCTGGGCCGCTTGTGCCATGCTGCATAGTGCAGCGGCGTGAGCCCGTTCACCGTGCCCAGCTCCAGCAGCCTGCCGTCGAGGTTGAGAGCAAAGGAAGGCCAGCCGCCGGCCATCCCCTCTGCCCTTCACCGCTGCCACGCCAGCGTGGTGAGGACCGAGCGCCACGTGGTTGCTGCATGTGGCAGGACTCACGGCTGCGGCACCATGACTGCGGGCGAGGGCGGCGGCGGGTGCTGCTTGGCGTGCTCCACCAGCAGCACCACGCAGTCGTCCTTGCCGGCAGAGGCGGCGTAGTGCACGGCGTGCGCGCCGCCCATGTGGTCGCGCAGCCACACGTTGCCCTGCGCGCCAATGGCCAGATCGGGGGGGTCATCGCATTGTGCGCGTCGATGGGTTAGTCACCCCGAGGCGGCTGGACCACAGCGCCGGACTGCATAGCAACAAGTGAAAGCTCCGGGCAGCGCTGTGGGCGCGGCGCCGCCGGACTCTCACGTGGTGCTCGAGCAGGAAGCCCACCACCTCGACGTGCCCGCCCTTGGAGGCCAGCATGAGGGGCGTGCGGCCCCGGTCGTTGCGGATGTTGGAGAGCTTGCTCATGACGCGGGCCACCTCGATGGCCGGCAGCACCGAGCCCCTGCGCGTGGATGACGCGGGTACGGGACGCGAGGCGAAACCCTGCTCGCTGGCGGTGGTGCGCAGCAAACAGCACACAAGCTCGCCCTGTGCTCGGTGCGCCAGAGGCGCCAGAGGACCGGCCTGCGACAAAGTCATCTCACGGGTTAGGTGGCGCGCGGGAGGTGCGCGCCACCCGCTGCCAAGTCCTCCCACACTGCCCCTTTGATGCAGGCCAGCCTGCGCCGGCCGCCGTTGCCGCAACCTCCACATCGGGACTGGACTCACTTCTCCTGCTCGTGGCTCCTCAGGACCAGGGCCACCGTCTCGATCATCCCGTTCAGGATGCCGTGCGTGGCCATGACGTGCAGGCCGGTGTCTCCGTTGCGGTCGCGCAGGATGCGGCGTGCCACCTTGCGGTTCGCCGCGACGCTCTCCACGAACTTCTCCGCATCGCCCGCCTCCAGGGACTCCAGCAGCTCAGCGTTGGTGTAGCGCGGCCCCTTTGACGCGGCCTGCCCCATCCTGGCTTGTGAGCTCCGGACTGCGCTCTGGACGCCCTCTCGCTTGCTTGTGAGGAGAGGCGCCGTTTCCCCAAACCCTGGAATTCCTGCAGAGAGATCAGTGATCGAGTGTGGTCGGGTGGCAGCGCGTGGCGGGGAGAGGAAGCGCACGTGCTGCGGCGCTCCGAATCGTGCACAGCGAGGAGCAGCGATGGCGGGGAGACTCCCAGAGGTCGGGCGACCCGCGCCACCCTTCCAGGCAAGGCAGTGCCCGATCTTGGCCTGCTGCGGGTGGTCGCTGGATGCACTCTTGCTGCAGGCGTCCTTCCGGCCAGGAGGCCGCAGGACACGGGAGGGGACCGTCAGCGCCGCGCGCCCAGCTGTCGCCAGCGCGATCTCTTTCTGCCGCTGCGCACGCACATCCTGCCCGCAGGCGGAGGCCGTCTGTGATGGAGTCCAGGTGGGTGGCATCAGTGACGCGTGCAGGAAGGGAGGAGGGGGCGCAGGCTCTGCGCACACGTTCGAACGGCGCGTGCCGGGCGCCTGCAGTTCAGGACGTTGAGCCTGGACGACTTCAAGGGCAACTACCTCGTCCTTCTCTTCTAGTGAGTGGCGTGCTGCTGCTGCGCCAGCTGCTGCACACGCGCTTGGTCGGGGCAGACTCTCACTGTGCGTGCGCGTCTGCACTCACCGCGCGTGCGCTGCAGCCCGCTGGACTTCACATTCGGTGAGGCGCCGTGCACAGCGGTGGGCGAGCAGCTTGCTGGGCGAGCGGTTGGGACAGACAGCCTTGCCGCCGCTCACCCATGCGGTGCAGTGTGCCCCACGGAGCTGGCGGCCTTCTCCGACAGCTACGACGAGTTTGCCGACCTGGGCGCCGAGGTAGGTCCTGACGATGAGGGGGAGGGGTTGGCTGCCTGTGGTGCCTGAGGCGCCGCACGTGTGCTTTGCTCACATGCTGCAGTGCAAACGCGTCGCGCGCCGCAGGTGCTGGGCGTGAGCGTGGACAGCAAGTTTGCGCACCTGGCCTTCATCAACACGCCGCGCAGCCAGGGAGGGCTGGGCGGCTGCAGGTTCCCGCTGCTGTCCGACCTGACCAAGCAGCTGGCCAGCGACTACGGCGTGCTCGTCACCGAGGGGCCAGACGCTGGCGTCGCGCTGCGGGTGCGGTGCTGGGTGGAGCGCCGCCAGGGTGCGGCGCAGGAGTGGGGGACTGGCGCATCTCATGCGCGCCTTTTTCATGTGCACTGCGTCCCTCGGCTCCGCGCAGGGCCTGTTCATCATCTCGCCCGAGGGCGTGGTGCAGCACGCGCTTGTCAACGACCTGCCAGTGGGCCGCAGCGTCGGGGAGACGCTGCGGCTGCTGCGGGAGCTCAGGGCGGCCTCAGGGCAGCACCAGGCGCAGCGAGGCGTGGAGGAGCAGCAGGCGCTAGAGGAGGCGCTCGGCCCGGTGGAAATGGACGGCGTGGAGGTGGAGGGCGGGCCTAACGAGGCGACGGCGGCCGTGGTGGTGCAGGTGGTGGGCGAAGGGCGGGCTGGCGCGGCGGCGGCCACGCGCAAGCGCCCTCGGGACGAGCAAGCCGTGGGAGCCCTGGAGCAGCAGGAGGAGCGGGGACAGCAGCCGCGACAGTCGGACCTGGAGGGCCCCGCAGAGTGCACGTGCTGATGCGTACGTTCCTGGCGAGGCGCGCGCCACCCACCGCCAAGTTGTCTCCCCCTGGCCTGTGCATGTCGCTGCTGCGCTCCTCCTAGCTCGACTGGATTCGCTTGTTCCGCGGACCAGGGCCGGACTGCCATGCGTGTCCCCGTTGCGGTCGCACCGCAGGATGCGGCGTGCCACCTTGCGGTTCGCCGCGACGCTCTCCACGAACTTCTCCGCATCGCCCGCCTCCAGGGACTCCAGCAGCTCAGCGTTGGTGTAGCGCGGCCCCTTTGACGCGGCCTGCCCCATCCTGGCTTGTGAGCTCCGGACTGCGCTCTGGACGCCCTCTCGCTTGCTTGTGAGGAGAGGCGCCGTTTCCCCAAACCCTGGAATTCCTGCAGAGAGATCAGTGATCGAGTGTGGTCGGGTGGCAGCGCGTGGCGGGGAGAGG
>VFQP010001050.1_pt1 | contig 25282 bp, 22 predicted proteins | sample 3512351 | NCBI WGS metagenome assembly VFQP01 (sample SAMN10412372, study PRJNA504923) | tailings metagenome | isolation source: Relicate 1 Philex TSF1 revegetated site | place: Philippines: Tuba, Benguet | collected 2017-08-29
CTGGGACAACTCAGCCATGGAGAGCTTCTTCAGCTCCCTCAAGACCGAGCGCACGACCAGGAAGGTGTATCGAACGCGAGGGCAGGCCCGTTCAGATGTGTTCGACTACATCGAGTGCTTCTACAACCCGACGCGTCGGCATTCGACGCTCGGCTATCTCAGTCCCGTACAGTTCGAGCGAGCTCAAGAAGCTTAAGTCGGTGTCAACGGAACCGGCAGCAGCCCAGGCCTTCGAATCCCTCACCCAGGTACGGCTCAAGCGGCCTACCGGCACCTACCGTTCCATGTTTGTACGGATCGCCGATCAACCCTTTGACAATTACGGCCGACTGCTTGCCTATGTGGCCCCGGAATACACGGACGCGGAGCGACGGGCTTTGTCGCGGCGAGAGCGCGCCACCTTCAACCTGGACATGGTCGCATCCGGGTGGGCAGCCACTTTCGTGATCTTTCCCTCGATACCGAACGAAATCGATCTGCCGATGCTGCAAAGTGAGGCACGTGAAGCGGTGGAGCAGGGTAAAGGGGTTTGGAGTGACCAGTGGTGCCTCACTGGATACGAATACCGGATGTGCACGAAGCTGATCAAGCTCATGGTGAAGGTTCGTTCAGGTGCGAAGCCTGCATCCGGTGAATGGAGTGGTTGGATAGATCGGTACTGCGCAGACATCTCCACCGCCCGGATCTACGGTCCACAGGACTACGTGCTGGTCAAACCCTGGAATCGGCTTTTCGTGTGGGCATCGGACGTGCGAAAAGCGGTCGCAGATCTCAATCTGGAGCCTGCTGGTTCGATCTCAGGTGATTGAGCAGCAGCGGGTTGCTCTTCAAGGCGTTCGACGCTTCGGCTGGTTGGGGCTGTGCGCGGCCATCCGTGTCGGGGCCTTGAACGTCCGATCTGCGCTACGTCGCAGTCATTCGGATGCTGGTCTTCGATGTGGACCGCTTGCGGCCAACGATGCCCTGGCTAGACTGCCGCTATCGGCCACAAGCGGAAGTTGCACCCTTTAAGTAGCGATCATTCGAGGGTCCGCGGAAGAGCAAGGAAACACCGCCCATGCTTCGCTCGCTAACCAGGTGAGTTGACCTGCCACGCTGCCAGCAGATCGTCCGCCTCCGCATTCGATCGCGCCAAACGCATTTGGCAATGCGCTGGGGTATACCCTGGCGGTTCAGGGCAGCAGCGGCAGCCGCCGATTGGGTGAATTCCTCGAGGAAAACTTGCCGACGTGGGCGCAGTGCCAAGCGAACCACGATCAGATCGTGACAGCGTTCAAGAACGCTCCGGCTGGCTGGTCCGGGGAAGACAATCTGCTGGGGGCGGGCCCAGGCTACAACGGCGGCATCAGCATCAACAACTGCAGTGGACAGACTGAGCACGACCGAAACGTCGCTCGCAGGCGACCGCGTCCGACTCGGGGGAAGGAGAGCATGTGCCGGTCTCGAGGCACAACATTGCCCTGTCCAACGCGTTGGGGCGAGCCCCGGGGCGATGTCCAGTGTGTGTTGCGACTCAAGGCGCAACGTGGCATAGAACGCCGCCGGTGAGCCCAATGCCCAACGGTCGTTGAAACTCGAAACTCGCCTGTGGCTAGGACGTGGCTCATCAGCCATGAAATCGTACGCGTGCAAACTCCAGCAGCTCGACAATCTCAAACCGAGAGTTGCATCTTTTGATATGCATGCTCACGGACGGCCAGTCTTCTTTTGAACCAATGGGCTGCCCTGGTCAAGGGTCGGGCTTATGGCATCGCATGAATGCACACATTGAGGATGGTAGTCAACTCGACATGACATCGCGATTGACAGTTTTTCCCGACTAAAGAACACTGACCCCAACACAGAAATGCTGGGTCAAGGGAGGCGCAGTGGGAGCTGTCGATGTGAGCGCGTGGGCGGCTGCTTCGCCCACTTCAGGGGTGGCGTACTCCGATCCAGAAGCCGCAGGGGCTTCAAAGTCTGGCACTACGGAGGGAGGCAGTGCTACGGGTTTTGCAGCAAGGTCTGACAAGCTGGGCGGAGATTCACTCGGTGCACTTTGTCTTGTTGCGCGTTTCCATCAAGTACCTGCTGAACCTTCCGCCTTGCGACATCGCTTGGGAATTGGCTTAGGCGAGTCTGTCGATCGTGCTCAGCTTCTGCTGGCGGCCAAGGCCATCGACCTCAAGGCCAAGCTCGTCCACATGCGCATGGATCGTCTGGCTCAGATCGCCTTGCCGGCGCTGGTCATTCTGAGACACTCTCCAGGCGCCGCTGCCGCCTCGACAGAGCCTCGCGACGCACCTAAAGAGTCTGAACAGCGGATGCCCGATGCCAGCTCTACACGCACCTTGCTTCTCGCGAAGGTCGACAAAGATCGCGTCCTCGTTCACGACCCGCAAGCTGGACGCCCGGCCATCCTTTCATTGGCGGAGTTCGCCGAGGAGTGGACCGGTGGGCGAGCAGGGCTCATCGCTGTCCGGTGGGCAGCGCCAGCGCGTGGCCATCGCCCGCGCGCTGTTCGGCAACCCGCGCATCCTCATCTTCGATGAAGCCACCAGCGCGCTCGACTACGAAAGCGAAGCGGCCATCCAGGCCAACATGGCCCGCATCTGCCAGGGCCGCACCGTCATCGTGATCGCGCACCGGCTGTCTGCGGTGCGCCATGCCCACCGCATCGTGGTGATGGAGCGCGGCCGCATCGTGGAAGAAGGCAGTCACGACAGCCTGGTGCGCCAACAGGGCGGGCTGTACGCCCACCTCTGGGCGCTGCAGGGGGCCATTGGCCATGCCGACTCGGCCCCTGCGAACGGTCACTGATGGCCAGCCACCCACCGCCCGCATCCACGTTCCCATGTCCACCGCGGTGACCCGTCTGTTTGGTGCGGAAGAAGACGTCGAAATTCTGAATGGACAGTGGAGCGAAATCTCTGCTAACGCCAAGACTTATCGGGAGGCTGCATGATTGGATTGATATTTTATGGCGCCATTTTGCTATGGCTGGCTTTTACAGTTTTTTTGGCGCTCAAGCTGCCCAGGTGGCTGGGAATTAAAAAACACCTCAAATTGTGGTCGATACTATTTGGGGTGCTGATCTTCTTTCTGCCTGTTCTGGATGAGGTTCTTGCATACCCGCAGATTAGGCATTTGTGTCGTGGTGTAGGCGACTACGAACTTGTTCCCGGGGTGGGGGTTGAGGACGTGCACGGGCATCAAATCTATCACGTATCCGGTGAAAGTCTGGTGCGGGGCATCTTCCCACGAACCGTTGTCGTACGACGCTATGAAAGTTGGTATAGGGATGCAAGCAATGACAAGGATATCCTCTATAGATATAGCCTTGTTGTTAAGCATGGGTGGCTTCGTATGCCGGCAGGCAGTAGTGGTGATGCCATGCCACTACTCGTTAAAGGATGCGCTCCCAAGCAGATTCGGCGCGACAGCAATGGCGTCCCCGCTGTCTTGAGTTCGGCAGATGTGAAGATGGTCTCTAAATCCAATTGAACCCAGGGATTGAAATGATTGATTCTGCTTACATTAATGCATTGTTGGCTGATGCATCGTATGTTCGATTGCAAAGTGGCGGAGACAATGATCCTGTTGGCGAGCCATTGCTGAGTGGTGAAAATCTCAAGCTAAGAATTGCCGATCGACTCACTCTTCCGCAAGCCGAGTTCATCACCTCAAATTTTGAGATAGTCACACAAGAGCTGTCCCCCGCAGGCGGTTTCGATGCGGTGGTCTGGCGAGGCAAGGCTGGCACCGAATATGCGGGCGAGGTCTACGTGTCCATGCGCGGCACACAGGGCGGGCAGGACATCGCTGACGACATCAGCCTGGCCTCTAGAGGCATTCCTTACAACCAGATCAGGGACATGGTGAACTGGTGGCTGAGGAACACAGCGACGGAGGAGGAAGAAGCCATCCAGATCAACGTGCTGGAGGCTCCGGGTGTAAGCGCTATGGCCGCCGAGGTTGGCGCTGCAGCTCCGGCTTCCGCTTGACCCCATACGCCAACGTGCGGGTAGACATCTACGTCTCGCATCCGCCAGTACAACGTGCATCAGGGTGAGTTGCGCGGCATGGGCAAGTTCAGCGCGAGTCAACTGCAGCACGCCTCCAATCAGGTTGGCGTTCTCTTTGCGAACTCTATCCTCGATTCAACGCTGGACTCAACGGACATCATGAATAGGGAGAAAGCATGCTGAGTTTGATGTACCTCGGAGGAGCCCTCCTGTATCTGGTGCTGATGTTCGTGGTTGTCCGAGGAGCATGGCGGATTGGACGCAGGGACAACGGTTCGGTGTGGCGAGGCGCCAGCTTCGCGGCGGGCGGTTTTCTGCTGGTTTACCTGCCAGTTTTCTGGAACCAAGTTCCCACAGCACTGAGTTTCAGGAATGCCTGCGAGAGGGATGCGGGATTCATTGCATTCGTCGAACCAAAGGGATGGATTGATTCCCATCAAAAGCTGATTCAGGAACTTCGCGGAATAGATCCGGAGGCAACTTCGAGATCGCAAAAAACCAGTTCCGGTGCTTCTCGCTATATGTATATGGGGGGCTTCTTGCAAAAGAGGACAGCTTCACCAAACAAGAAGTTCACGGACTATCGTTGGGCCGGCTTGAGTCGCAGATTGTTGATGCGGGAACTGGGCAGGTACTTGCACGCGCAGTGGACTACTCGCTAGGTTCTCGGGAGGACGCTCGCATCTGGCTGACGCGGCGCAGCTGCTTCTCGGATGATAGTCACCCACTTTCCCAAATGTCAGCGTTTAACCAGCAACTGAAGGGAGCATTGAAATGATTAATGCGAAGAATGTCGCGGGACTGTCCGATTTAGCGCAAGCCGCCTATATTCACTTTGATGCAGTACCTACTGGTGGATGGGCGGGTGATGCGTTGAAAGAGCAATTGGCGAAGGACGCGGACTCTTGGCCCACCGCGCGCCGCGATGAATTTGTCCTTCACTGGCGCGTGGTGGCTCATGTCCCCAACACCGCCAGCGGCTTCAGCGCAACCCTGTTCGAGCGCATCAACCCCGCACCCAGCGAACCGCAGTATGTCGTGGCCATGCGTGGCACCGAGGCCAACATCCTCTCTCAAGCATACGCCGACCTTGCCGTAGCCGACGTTGCCGATCTTGTCGCCAACGGACTGGCCTGGGAGCAGATCATCGATATGTACAACTGGTGGCAAGAAGTTTCTACGCCATCAACCTCCACGTACACCGTGGCTTCTACAGTCCCCATCAGCGATCTTGTGGCCCAGAGCCGAATCGCTGCCGGCTACACCGACGTGATCATCGAGTTTGGTCAGGCTCGTCAGATTGTGCTGAGTCAATCGACGCAGATGGGGCTGGGCCTTGTCGGGGTGGATTTGCAAGTGGACGTGACTGGCCACAGCCTGGGCGGGCACCTCGCCACCGCATTCAGCCGCCTTTTCTCATCCGACACCGCCAACGTAGTCACCATCAACGGGGCCGGCTACAGCGTGTTGGGCGAAGCCGTTGGCAACATCGATCGAGTCTTCGCCGCGCTCGGCGGCGCTTCAACCTTTGCTGCCGACAAGATCGTCAACATTTACGGCGACAGGGGCATCAACCTCGTTACCCAGAACTCGCAATTAGGTTTGTATCAACCCGGTAGTCATCTGCCGGTCTTCATCGAGAACACCTCGCTGGCCAACACCGTGGGCCATGGCGCAGGACAAATGGCTCACTCGCTCGCTGCGTACGAAATGTTCCGACTGTTGGAGGGCGAGGGTGCGCCCGGTACCACCGAGGACATGTTGAACCGCTACCGTCCACTGCTCGACGCCGCCAGCAATGACGACAACAAGAGCTTCGAGAGCGCGGTAGAGTATTTGCAACGCGTGCTTACGGGCACCAATGCCACGCTGCTTGCCGGGAGTCGCAGAGCTGAGATTCGCCGTTGGTGATGGTCAGGACCGAGTGACTTTGCTCACGACAGGGTGTTCTCCAGCATCACCCATACGCTGCGAAACCATATCGAGGAGCTTCATCTGCTGGGCTCGGCCAACATCAGCGGCACAGGCAATTCGCTCGGGAACCGACTCGTTGGGAACGCCGGAAACAACTCTCTGAACGGTGGTTCGGGGGCCGACACGCTCGAGGGCGGTTCGGGGGATGACATTTACGTGGTGGACAACCTGAACGATGCTGTTGTGGAGAGCGAAGGGGCAGGCATCGATCTCGTTCAATCCTCGGTGAGTCACGTACTTTCATCCATGCTAGCCCCAAGACGGGCAGCAACGCGCCGACGTTGAATGACTGCTTCTACAGGGTTGCGACTTCCGCTTTTGGCCGATTGCGGCAGTCTAGCCCTCAGCAAGCCAATCGCGAGAAGGCAATCTAGCGGTATCGAGGATGAACGACCGCAATGTGGCGTAGAGCGAACATCCAGCGCAGCAGATCGACCGGCCGCCATCGCTACAAAAACGCCGCCCCAAAAAAGAAGTGCCGGTGACTCTCGCGAACCACCGGTATGTCATCGTCGGCATTCACAAGCCGCCGTTTACTTCCCCCACGAATCCTTCAACCCCGTCACCCGGTTGAACACCGCCTTGCCACCCACTCCGTGGTCCACGCGGTCCGCCACAAAGTAGCCATGGCGTTCGAACTGAAACTTGTCGTCCGGCTTCGCGGCCGCGAGTGACGGCTCCACCCAGGCCTGCACCACCGTCAGGCTGTTCGGGTTGAGGGCGGTGAGGAAGTCTTTGCCGCCGGCGTCGGGGTGGGGGTCACTGAAGAGGCGGTCGTACAGGCGCACTTCGGCGGCGATGGCGTCCACCGCAGCCACCCAGGTGATGGCGGCCTTGGCTTTCACGCCGTCGGCGCCGGGGGTGCCGCTCTTGGTGCCGGCAAGCACCTTGGCGTGCACTTCCGTCACTTTGCCGTTCGCGTCTTTCGCGCAGCCGGTGCATTCGATGACGTAGCCGCCTTTCAAGCGCACCACGTTGCCAGGGAACAAACGCTTGTATCCCTTGGGCGGCACCTCCTCGAAGTCTTCGCGTTCGATCCAGACTTCCTTGCCGATCTTGAACACGCGCTCGGGCGGCGGCACCTGGCCTTCGGCAATGGCGCTGTGGGGCAGGGCGGGCTGGGTGCAGTCTTCGGTGTGGGCGTCGCTGCCGAAGACGTCGGCCCAGTTGGTCATCACCAGCTTCACCGGGTCGAGCACGGCCATGGCGCGGTGGGCCTTGTTCTCCAGGTCTTCGCGCAGGCAGCCTTCGAGCACGCTGTAGTCGATCCAGCTGTCGCTCTTGGTGACGCCGATGCGCTCGGCAAAGAGCTGAATGCTCTCGGGCGTGTAGCCGCGTCGGCGCAGGCCCACGATGGTGGGCATGCGCGGGTCGTCCCAGCCGCTCACCTTGCCTTCGTTCACCAACTGCGCGAGCTTGCGCTTGCTGGTGATCACGTAGGTGAGGTTCAGGCGCGCAAACTCATATTGCCGCGGCGGCGGGCTTGTCAGCAGGCCCGCCTCGGTCAGGCGCTCCAGCAGCCAGTCGTAGAACGGGCGCTGGTCTTCAAACTCCAGCGTGCAGAAGCTGTGGGTGATCTGCTCCAGCGCGTCCTCGATGGGGTGCGCGTAGGTGTACATGGGGTAGATGCACCACGTGTCGCCGGTGTTGTGGTGCGTGGCGCGGCGGATGCGGTAGATGGCCGGGTCGCGCAGGTTGATGTTGGGCGAGGCCATGTCGATCTTGGCGCGCAGCACGGCGGCGCCGTCGGCAAGCTGGCCGTCGCGCATCTCGCGAAAGCGCGCCAGGTTCTCGGCCGGCGAGCGGCCGCGGAACGGGCTGTCCTTGCCGGGCGTGGTGAAGTCGCCGCGGTTGGCACGCATCTCGTCGGCGGTCTGTTCGTCCACATAGGCATGGCCGCGTTCGATGAGCGCCTCGGCCGCGCGGTACATGAAGTCGAAGTAATCGCTGGCCTGGTAGAGGTGCTTCACGCCCCCGGCGTCCCACGAGAAGCCGAGCCACTGCACCGCGTCGATGATGCTGTTGACGTACTCGGTGTCTTCCTTCTCGGGGTTGGTGTCGTCGAAGCGCAGGTGGCAGATGCCGCCGTAGTCGCGCGCCAGCCCGAAGTTCAGGCAGATGCTCTTGGCGTGGCCCACGTGCAGGTAGCCGTTGGGCTCGGGCGGAAAGCGGGTGCGGATCTTGGCCGGGTCGGGCTGGCCGTTGGCGTGGTGGGCGGCGTCGCCGGGGCTGCCGGCCCAGCGGCGGCTGGCGTAGGTGCCTTTGGCCAGATCGGCCTCGATGATCTGGCGCAGGAAGTTGCTGGCTTTGGCGTCGCCTTCGGCGGCGGGGTGGGTGGGGGAGGTCATCCCGGGATTCTAGGGACCGGCGAGCGGTACCGGCCCGGCCGCGCGCGATGGCCATGCGCTATCGTGCGCCCCGGAGGAACAGCACATGAACGACGCCACCACACCGGGCGCTGCCCCGGACAGCAGCCAGCGCATCCAGATCGGCTGGAGCCAGCTGCAAGCCGCCGCGCAGGCCGGCGATATCTCGGCCGATCAGGCCGAGCGGCTGTGGGCCCGCTGGGCCGGTGGCGCTGGCAGCGCCATCGCCGCGCCGCGCTTCAGTTTCACCCACGTGCTCTATTACTTCGGCGGCATGCTCGCCATCGGCGCCATGACGCTGTTCATGACGCTGGGCTGGGAGCTGTTCGGTGCCTGGGGCCTGCTGCTGCTGTCGGTGGGGTACGGCGCGGGCGCCATTGCCGTGGCAAAGAACCTGCTGCGCCGCGGGCTGCACATTCCGGCCGGCATCCTGGCCACGCTGGCGGTGTGCCTGGTGCCGCTGGCCACCTGGGCGCTGCAGACGGCGCTGGGCCTGTGGCCCGATGGCCCGCACGACAACTACCGCGACTTTCACCGCTTCATCGACTGGCGCTGGCTCTGGCTGGAGCTGGCCACGCTGGCGGCGGCGGTGGTCATGCTGTGGTGGCTGCGTTTTCCGTTCATGGTGATGCCGGTGGCCGTGACTATCTGGTACCTGTGGATGGACCTGACCCACATGCTGATGCAAAAGGAGGGCTTCGACTGGCAGTTCAGCCGCGACACCTCGCTGCTGTTCGGTATCGCCACCGTCGCCATCGCGGTGTGGGTGGACTTGCGCACCCGCCTGGCGAGCGATCCGCGCGACCGGCAGGATTTCGCGTTCTGGCTCTACCTGTTCGGTGTGCTGATGTTCTGGGGTGGCCTGAGCCTGCGCGAGAGCGACAACGAACTCGCCAAGGCCGGTTACGCGGCCATCAACGTCGTGATGGTGTTCCTCGGCGCGGCGATTTCGCGGCGCGTGTTCACCGTGTTCGGCGCCATTGGCGTGGCCGGCTACCTGGGCTACCTGAGCTACAAGGTGTTTGCCGACAGCCTGCTGTTCCCGTTTGCGCTCACCTTGCTGGGGCTGGCCATCGTGGCCCTGGGCATCTGGTGGCAGCGGCGCGAGGCGCGTATCCACGCCGCGCTGGTGGGCTGGCTGCCGGCACCGCTCAAGCCGTTGGCCGAGCCCCGGTGATCATCGTTCCCCCTGCCAGCCGCCGTCGTGGCTGCGCTCGCGCTGGCGCTGCAGGTCTTGCTGCATCTGTTTCTCGAATTGCTCGCGGCCTTCGCGCACGCGGCGCAGCCGGTCTTCCTCGTCGCGGTGGCGCAGGCCGTGCTCGGTGCGGATGAAGCGCTCGGTGTAGCGACGGAACTCATCGGCCATCTCGCGCGCGTGGAAGTGGTCGAAGCCCAGCACTTCGAGCACCGCGCGCCCGCTGCGCAGCGAGCTTTCGAACAGCTCGCGCTGCACGTGTTGCACGCCGGCCTCGTGCAGCGCCATGGCATGCACCGCGTCGCGTGCGCGCGTCACCAGCTTCAGGTGCGGCCATTGCTCACGCGCCAGGGCCACCAGGCGGTTGGCCTGGTCCACGTCGTCCACCGCCACCACCAGCACCTGCGCGTTGGCGGCGCCCGCGGCGGCCAGCAGGTCGGGTTGCGTCGCGTCACCGAAGTACACCTCGAAACCGAGACGGCGCGCGCTGTCCACGGTTTCGGCGTCGTGGTCCACCACGGTGGGCTTGATGCCCGCGGCCAGCAACAGGCGCGCCACGATCTGGCCGTAACGGCCAAAACCGGCCAGCAGCACGGCGGGGCGCTCGTCGGGGATGGCATCGGGCGCGCGCGCGGGCGTGTCGTCGCGCGCATAGCGGTCGAACAGCTTGAGCAGCAGCGGCGTGAGCGGCATGGAGATGGCGGTGATGAGGGTGAGCAGCGCGGCGTCTTCCGCGGGCAACACCTTCACCGCCTGCGCGGTGGCCAGGATCACGAAGGCGAACTCGCCGCCCTGCGCCAGCAACACCGCGAGCAGCGAGCGGTTGCGACCATGCAGGTCCACCAGCGGCAACACCAGCCACACGCCCACCAGCTTGAGCAGCGTGACGAGCACCAGCCCCGCCGCCACCTGCCCGCCGTGCGTGCCCAGCAGCCCGAGTTGCATGCCCATGCCCACCGCCATGAAAAACAGGCCGAGCAGCAGGCCCTTGAAGGGCAAGATGTCGTTCTCCAGCGCGTGCCGGTAGGGTGAGCCGGCCAGCAGCACGCCCGCGATGAACGCGCCCAGGCCCATCGACAGGCCCACCTTCTGCATCAGCACGGCCACGCCCAGCACCAGCGCCAACGCGAAGGCGGTGAACAACTCGCGCACCGGCAGGCGCGCAATGAAGCGCATCGCCGGGTAGGCCAGGAAGCGCCCGGCCAGCACCACGCCGGCGATGGCACCCAGCTGCATCAGCGGGCCCCACCAGCCGCTGTCGTGCGCCGACGGGCTCACCGCGGTGGGCGTGCCCATCGTGCTGCCCAGCAGCGCCGCCAGCGCCAGCAGCGGAATGGCGGCGATGTCCTCGAACAGCAGCATCGCAAAGCCCTTCTGGCCCACCGGGCGCAGCAGCAGGTTGCGCTCCTGCAGGATGGGCACCACGATGGCCGTGCTGGACAGCGCCATCGCCAGGCTGCCGATCAGCGTGGCCTGCCAACTCCAGCCCAGCAGAAAGCCGATCGGCATGATGAGCACGGTGCACGCCGCCAGTTGCAGCGCGCCGCCGCCGAACACCGCGCTGCGCATGGCCCACAGGCGGCGCGGCTCCAGGTTCAAGCCGATGAGGAACAGCATCAGCACCACGCCGAGTTCCGACACCTGCGCCACGGCAGCGGCGTCGGCCACCAGGCCCAGCCCCAGCGGGCCGACCGCAATGCCGGCGATGAGATAGCCCAGCACCGAGCCCAGGCCCAGGCGCACCGCGATGGGCACCAGCACCACGGCCATGACGAGGAAAACGATGGCCTGGTTCATGCGCGCACCACCTCGGCCAGCGCCTGCACGTGCTGTTGCGCCAGCCGCGCGAGTTCGGCCTGCTCTGCGGCCAGTTGTTCGGGTGTGTGGCTCTGCCCGCCGTGGGCCACGAAGGGCGGCAGCCAGTGCATGCCGCAGTAGCGCGCGGTGTGTTCGACCGGCGCCACGTAGTCGGCAAAAGGGCGCATGTGGTGGCCGCCAGGGCCGTAAGCCGCGGCGGTGCCGCCGGCGCTGGCCACCCACCACGCGGTCTTGCCCTGCAGCGCCTGCGTGCCGTGGCCGTAGGCCCAGCCGTGCGTGAGCACGGTGTCGAACCAATGTTTCAACAGCGCCGGCACGCTGTACCAGTACACCGGCGTCACCCACACCAGCAAGTCCGCGTCGACGGCGAACAACTGGCGCAGGCCGAGCCCGCGCTGCGCCGACGCCTGGCGGGTGCCATCCACTGGCTCGACCCCTGGTCGGTGAGCGACCCGGGTGAGCTGGTGGGGCGCTACGCCTTGCTCGCGCAGCAGCTGGGCGTTGAGCTGCTGCAGGGCGATGCGGCGACGTTGCGTGCCACGTCCACAGGTTGGCAGGTGCGCGGTGCCGCAGGCCCGGTGGACGCCGAGCAAGCCGTTGTGGCGCTGGGACCCTGGGCCGACGCGCTGGTGCGCACCCTGGGCTACCGTTTTCCGTTGTTCGTCAAGCGCGGCTACCACCGCCACTACACGGGCGGCCCGGTACCGCGCTTGAGCCTGCTGGATGCCGACGGCGGCCTGGTGATCGCGCCCATGAAGCGCGGCGTGCGCATCACCACCGGCGCCGAATTCGCGCGCCTGGACGCGCCGCCAACACCGGTGCAAGTCACCAAGGCCCATGTGTTGGCCAGCGAGCTGCTCGACCTGCCGCAACCGCTTGAGCCCGAGCCCTGGCTGGGTGCGCGCCCCTGTACCGCCGACATGCTGCCGGTCATTGGTGCCGCTCCCCGGCACCGCGGCTTGTGGTTCAACTTTGGCCATGCACACCAGGGCTTCACGCTGGGCCCGGTGAGCGGGCGGCTGCTGTCGGAGCTGATCGAGGGCGCAGCGCCATTGGTGGACCCAGCGCCTTACGCCCCGCAGCGATTCGACTGAGGTTTGTACCGCTGATGCGCGGGCGCTACGCCGCGCGTCGCCTCCCCCGTTTGTTCTGGCGCGCCCGAGCGTTCCTTGGTTCAATGCGCCCGCAAGGGGCAAGCCGCCCCGGCCCGTGGAGGAGGAGGCCGCATGCTGATCGCCCAGGTATCCGATCTGCACGTTTGTGCGCCGGGCCACCGCGTTGGCGGCGCGGTGGACACGAACGCCATGGCCCGCGCCTGCGTGCGGGCTTTGCAGGCGCTGCGCCCGGCGCCCGACGCGCTGCTGCTCAGCGGCGATCTGGTGGAGGCCGGTGGCCCGGCCGAGTACCGCCACCTGATTGACCTGCTGGCGCCCATCGCCTGGCCCATCTATCCGTTGGCCGGCAACCACGACGAACGCACCAGCCTGCGCGAGGCGCTCGGTTCGCGCATGGGGCCGCACCGCGCGGCCATGGGCGAATTCCTGCAGTACGAGGCGTCGCTCGGCGCTCTGCGTTTGCTGGCGCTTGATACCGTGGTGCCACTGCAGCCGCACGGCGCCTTGTGCGCGCGCCGGCTTGAATGGTTGCGTGAGCGGCTGGACGAAGACGCGCGGCCGGTGGTGATCGCCATGCACCACCCGCCGTTTGCCACCGGCATCGGGCACATGGACGGCATGGGCCTGCGCGAGGGTGTGGCCGAACTCGAAGCCCTCGTGGCCGCGCATCCGCAGGTGCAGGCCGTGCTGTGCGGGCATCTGCACCGAAGCATCCAGACGCGCTTTGGCGGCGCGTTGGCAAGCACCTGCCCCAGCCCGGCGCACCAGATCGCGCTCAACCTGCGGGCGCTCGCACCCGATGGCTACGTGATGGAGCCGCCGGGCTTCCAGCTGCACCTGTGGCACGGCCAGCGGCTGGTGAGCCATACCCAGCCAATCGGCGATTTCGGCGGTACGCGCCCGTTTGCCTGAACCTGGCTCCGGGGTTACCCGGGTTCCCCCGGGGCTGGTGGTGCGCGGTGGGCGTGGGGCACAATGGTTCGGGCTCCGCACCACAACATCTTGGATTCCGTCGCTCCGCTCCCGCTATCCCCGGCGGCTCCCGACTCGCCGGAACTGCCGTACCGCGCGCTGTTCATGGCGTCCCGCGTGGCCGCTTCCATCACCCGGCGCAGCGATGGTCGGCTGATCGAGGTCAACCACGCCTGGGAAGCGCTCACCGGCGTGAGCCGCGCCGATGCGATCGGCCGCACGACGGTCGAACTCGGCCACTGGGGCGACGAGGCGCAGCGCGCCGAATTCCTGGAACTCGTGCCCGGGCAGTTGCCGCCGACGCGGCTGCGCTTGAACGGGGGCATTTCACACCTGGTGCGTATGCACGTGGCGCTGCTGCGTGAGGGCGGCGAGGAACTGCTGCTGGTTCAGGTGGTACAGGCCGAACGCGAGGTGGAAGCCGAAACCGCGCGTGAGCGCAGCGAGGCGGCCTTGCGCGCGGCCAACCTGGAGCTGCAACAGCGCGTCGAACTGCACGCCGAGATCGAGCGCACGGCACGGGTCGGCCATTGGACCAATGCCGAAAGCACGCAGGACGTGTACTGGTCCGACGGGTTGTATGAGATCGCAGGCCTGGAGAAGCAGGATCGCCTCACGCGAGCGGTCGGGCGTGGTGGCATTCACCCCGATGACATGGACGCATGGCTGCAGGCCCGCCAACGCCTGGACGGCCGCGAGCTGGTGTTCCGCTGGTACCGCCCGGACGGACAGATGCGCTGGTTCCGCACCCGCATGGGTCTGACCACGGTCAAGGGCAATCCGCAGACGGATTACGGCGTGGTGCAGGACATCACCGCCGAGCGCGAGGCGACCGAACGGCTGGCGGAAAAACTGCGGCTGCTGCAGAACATCGCGGCGCGGGTGCCCGGCATCATCTATGAGGCGCGACTCACACCTGAGGGAAACAGCGTCATCACGTTCGTCAACGACGCGGTACGCGAACTGTTCGGCGTGGAACCCGAATCGCTCATGCGCGATGCGCAGGTGCTGTTCGACATGCTGCACCCGGATGACAAGCCCCGTGTGATGGCCTCGCTCGAGCGCTCGGCTCGACAACTGGTGCCGTGGCACGAGACCTACCGGGTGGTCATGCCCGCCAGAGGGGAGCGCTGGCTCAGCGTCGAGGCCATTCCGCAGCGCGAGCCCGATGGCTGCGTGGTGTGGCACGGCTTCACCACCGACGTGACGCAAAAGCGCGCCGACGAGCAACGCCGTGAGCGCATCAACCGCATGCTGGCGGCCGTCACCCAGGCGCAGGCGGTGTTCATCGGGGGCGCCGACAGGCGCCAGGCCTTCCAGGGCCTGCTCGATGGCTTTCTTTCTGTCACCGGCAGCGAGTACGGCTTTGTCGGTGAGGTGCTCTACGACGCCGATGATCAGCCCTGGCTGCGCACCACGGCCGTGAGCGACATCGCTTGGGACGAGGCTTCGCGTCGCATGTACGACGAGCATCGCGAGCGAGGCATGGAGTTCCGCAACCTGGACACCCTGTTCGGACACGCCCTGCGAACCGGTGAACCGGTGATTGCCAACGATCCGCTGAACGACCCGCGCGCGGGCGGCATGCCACGCGGGCACCGGCCCATGAACGCCTTTCTGGGTGTGCCGCTCGCGTTGGGCGACCGCTTGGTCGCCATGGTGGGCCTGGCCAACCAGCCCGGCGGTTACTCGCAAGAGGATCTGCAGTTCCTGCAACCCTTGCTGGGCGCGCTGCGCCAACTGGTGATGGCTTGGCGCAGCCACGAGGAACGCCAACGTACGCGCCAAGAGCTGGAGCGCACCGGCGCTTTGCTGGCCGAAAAGAGCGAGGCGCTCTACATCACGCTTGACAGCATCAGCCAGGGGTTGGTCAAGGTGGACGCCGGGGGGCATGTCCGGGTCTACAACCGCCGTTTCCTGGAACTGCTGGACTTGCCCGAAGCGGTGGTCGCGGACCACCCGACGCACGACGCCCTGATCCGCTATCAGACCGAACGCGGCGACTTCGGTCCCGGTTTCGAGTGGGTTGACCCGCACGCACGTGAGTACCTGACGCTCAATCCGCAGGCGGTGCCGCCCGAGCATTTCTGGCGTCGCACGCGCCAGGGCCGCACGCTGGAGATCCGCACCTTTCGCCTGCCCGAAGGGGGGTTCGTGCGGACCTATGCCGACGTGACGACCTACATTGCCACGCAGGATGCGTTGCGCGACGAACGCCAGCGCCTGGCCTGGGTGCTCGAAGCCACGCGTCCGGGCATCTGGGAGACCAATCTGGCCGACGGCACGATGGTCATCAATGAACGCTGGGCCGAGATGCTGGGCCATTCACTGCAGGAACTGCAGCCCGTCAACTACGAAACCTGGACCTCGCGCGTACACCCTGAAGACCGCGAGCGGGCCATCGCTCTGCGTGATCGACATGCCGCTGGCAAGACACCGTATTACGAATGTGACATCCGTCTGCGCCACAAGGACGGGCATTGGGTGTGGGTCAACACCCGCGGGCGCGTGCACCGTCGCGATGAACAGGCCCGTGCGCTTTACATGTCGGGTACGCACCTGGACATCACCGACCGTGTGGCCGCGCAGGAGCAGATCCGCGCGCTCAACGCCAGCCTGGAGCAGCGCGTGCAGGAACGTACCGCTGAGCTGGAGCGCTCGATGCGCGACATGGAGGCCATCTCTTACTCGATCGCGCACGACCTTCGTGCGCCGCTGCGCTCGGTCAACGGATTTGCGCAAGTGATCGCCGAGGAGGAAGCGGCTCGCCTGAGCGAGCACGGACGCGAGATGTTTGCGCGCATCTCGCGCTCGGCGCGCAACATGGGCCAGATGATCACCGACATGCTGGAGCTGTTGCGCGTGGTGCAGGTGGAGCTGGAGCCGCAGCCGGTGGACATGGCCGCGCTGGCGCAGGCCGTGGCCGAGGCCCTGGGCCCGCAGGCGCCGGCTGCGCGCATCGACGTACAGGCACTGCCGCTGGCCATGGGCGACGCGACGCTGCTGCGCCAGGTGTTGAGCAACCTGGTCGACAACGCGCTGAAGTACTCGCGTCAGCAGAGCGAGCCGCGCGTCGTCGTGGGCCACGACGCGTCCCGGCGCGCCTATTTCGTGCGCGACAACGGCATCGGCTTCGACATGGCGCGGGCCAACAAGCTGTTTGGTTTGTTCCAGCGCCTGCATGTGCACACCGACGTCCCTGGCATGGGTGTCGGCCTCGCCATCGTCTCGCGCATCGTCGAGCGCCATGGCGGGCGCGTGTGGGCCGAGTCGGTGCCGGGGCTGGGCGCCACGTTCTGGTTCAGCCTCCCCCTGGCCTGAGGATCAACTGCCGGTGGCGTCGCCATCGGGCCCGGCATTCGGTGCCGCCACCGTCTTGCGCGCGGCGGCGCGGGCCTGGCGCACGGCGGCCTTGTCGCCGGCACTGGCGAACTTGCTGTAATTGCCCGTGAGGGCCACCAGTTGACCGTAGATCCGCGGGTTGGCGGCCAGGCATTCCTTCTGTTCGAGGAAATCCGGCTCGCCGGTGAAATTGCCGATCAGGCCACCCGCCTCGGTGACCAACAGCGCACCCGCGGCCACGTCCCAGGGCGACAGCCCCATCTCGAAGAAGCCGTCGGTGAAGCCCGCAGCCAGGTAGGCCAGGTCGAGCGCGGCCGAGCCCGGGCGGCGCACGCCGGCCACCTTGGGCATCACCTCGCCGAGCATCTGCATGTAGGTCTGGAAGGCATCGCCCGGGCGGAACGGGAAGCCGGTGGCAATGAGGCAGTCGCGCAGCGTGGTGCGCTTGGCCACGCGGATGCGGCGGTCGTTGAGGTAGGCACCGCGCCCACGCGTGGAGCTGAACAGGTCGTTGCGGGTGGGGTCGTAGACCACGGCCTGCTCGATGCGGCCGTCCACCATGAGCGCGATGCTCACGCAGTAGACCGGGAAGCCGTGGATGAAGTTGGTGGTGCCGTCCAGCGGATCGATGATCCACACGTGGTTCTTGTCGCGCCCCTTGCCCGGCTGCTGGCCGGATTCCTCGGCCCAGATGCCGTGGTCGGGGTAGGCGGTGCGCAAGGTCTCGATGATCGCGGCCTCGGCCGCGTGATCGACCTCGGTCACGAAATCGTTGGTCTGCTTGACCGAGACGCGCACGGCTTCGACATCGAGCGCGGCGCGGTTGATGATGGCGCCGGCGGCGCGGGCGGCCTTGACGGCCACGTTGAGCATGGGGTGCTGGCTGGACGACATGGATTGTGACCTTCGCGCCGCAGCGCAACGGTGAAGAGCGGGGGGAGGGGGTGTCGCGGGGTGCCCGGCGATGCGGGCGGCGACAATGGCGGCGATTTTACCCGGCCACCCCGTACCCCGCCCATGCGTACCCGATTCGTCCTCATCGAGACCAGCCACGCCGGCAACGTGGGGGGTGCTGCGCGCGCGCTCAAGGTCATGGGTTTCGACGACCTTGTGCTGGTACGCCCGCGTTGGCCGAATGTGCTGCGCAAGGAAGAAACCATCCAGCGCGCCAGCGGCGCCACCGACGTGCTGGCGAAAGCGCGCATTGTCGACACGCTCGACGAAGCGCTCGACGGCATGACCCACCTGTGCGCGACGGCCATGACGCCGCGGGACTTCGGCCCGCCCACGCGCGCGCCGCGCGAGCACTTCTCTCGGTTGCTGGCCGGTGGTGCGGCACCGGCGGGTGTGGCCTTTCTGTTCGGCAGCGAGCGCTTCGGCATGGCCAATGACGACGTCTACCGCTGCCACGTGGCGTTGTCGATACCCACCGCGCCGGGTTACGGCTCGCTCAACCTGGCCGCGGCGGTGCAACTGCTGGCCTACGACTGGCGGCAGGCGCTGGGCGGATTTGAAGTGGCCTCGCCCGTACCGCAGCGGCCGGCCGCCGACGCGGCCGCACTGGCCGGCATGCTCGAGCACCTGCAGCAGGCCCTGGTGGCGGTGGACTTCCTGGACCCCGCGGCGCCCAAAAAGCTCATGCCGCGCCTGCAGCAGCTTTTCAATCGCGCGCAACCCAGCGACGAGGAAATCCACATTCTTCGCGGTGTTGCCCGCGCCATGCTGCAGACCGCCGAGCGCGCGAAACGCTAGACTGGCCAGCCCTGACTCGGCGCTTCCCATGTTCACACGCCTTCGTTCCGACATCCAGTGCATCCTCGAGCGCGATCCGGCCGCGCGCAGCGCCTTCGAGGTGCTGACGTGTTATCCGGGTCTGCACGCGGTGGTGCTGCACCGCGCGGCGCACTGGTGCTGGACGCACGGCTTCAAGTGGCTCGGACGTTTCATTTCGCACCTGGGGCGCTTCTTCACCGGTATCGAGATTCATCCTGGCGCGGTGATCGGCGAGCGCGTGTTCTTCGACCATGCCATGGGCACGGTGGTGGGCGAAACCGCGGTCATCGGCGATGGCTGCACCATTTACCAAGGCGTCACGCTGGGCGGCACGTCGCTGTACAAAGGTACCAAGCGCCACCCCACGCTGGGTCGCGATGTGGTGGTGAGTGCCGGCGCCAAGGTGCTGGGTGGCTTCGAGGTAGGCGATGGCGCCAAGATCGGCAGCAACGCGGTGGTGATCAAGCCCGTTCCCGCCGGCGCCACCGCGGTGGGCATTCCGGCGCGCATCATCCCCAGCAAGAAGGGTGAGAGCGCCGACGTGACCGAGACCAAGTTCTCGGCCTACGGCGTCACGCAGGAAGACGATCCGCTGTCACAGGCCATGCGCGGCCTGATCGACAGCACCGCCAGCCAGGAACACCAGATTGCGCTGCTGTGGCAGGCGATCGAAAAACTGGCCGAGGCGCGAGAGCGCGACTGTGTACCCACCGACGCGCAGCGCAAGGAATGTTTCGAGGCCGAGAAGCTGAACCAGCTGGTGGGCAAGTGAACCACCGAGCCCGGTGGGCTCAGTGATGATGTCCGTGGTCGCCGTGGGCGTGGCCGTGCTGGATCTCTTCGGCGCTGGCCGCGCGCACGTCGAGCACCGTCAGCACGATCTTCAGGTCCTCGCCCGCGAGCGGGTGGTTGCCGTCGAGCAGCACCTTGTCGCCCTTGATCTTCACCACGGTGAAGATCTGACGGCGGCCCTGATCGTCCGTGCCTTCGAGCTGGCCACCCACCTTCACGCCTGGGGGAAACTGCGACTTCGGAATACTGGTCACGAGCGATTCGTCGCGCTCGCCAAAGGCCAGCCCCGGCTGCAGCGTCAGCGTGGTGGTGAAGCCTTTCTCCTGGTTCTCCAGCGCGATCTCGATGCCGGGTAGCGTGTTGCCGTAGCCGCCGTGCAGGTAGGCGCGCGCGGTCTTGCCGTCGTCCAGCAGCTTGCCCTTGGCGTCGTGGATGCGGGCGGTCACGGTGACCACGGTGTCTTTTTCAATCTTCATGCAGGTCTCCTGGGTGTTCAGCGCGCGGGCCGCACGGCGTTCTTGGGGCGCCAGCCTTTGATGACGTCGTCGTTGGTTTCAAGGTAGGGGCCGCCGATCAGGTCGATGCAATAAGGCACGGCGGCGAAGATGCCGTTCACGCGCACCGACCCGTCCGGGTTCTTCGCGCCCTCCAGCGTCTCGGCAATCGCCTTGGGCTGGCCCGGCAGATTGATGATCAGGCTGTTGTCGCGAATCACCGCCACCTGGCGCGACAGGATGGCCGTGGGCACGAACGCAAGGCTGATCTGGCGCATCTGCTCGCCGAACCCCGGCATTTCCTTGTGCGCCACGGCCAGGGTCGCTTCGGGCGTCACGTCGCGCTTGGCGGGCCCGGTGCCACCGGTGGTGAGCACCAGCGCGCAGCCGGCGTCCACCAGTTCGATCAACGTGGCGCTGATGCGCTCCTGTTCGTCGGGAATCAGGCGCGGCTCGAAGGTGATGGGGTTCTTGAGCGCGCGCGTGAGCCATTCCTGCAAGGCAGGGAGGCCCTTGTCCTCGTAGACGCCGCTGCTGGCGCGGTCGCTGATGGAGACGATGCCGATGCGCACCGGGTCGTGGGCGGAGATGGGGTCGCTCATGCTCGTGGGTCGGGGCTGTCGTGTTCGTCGGTGCCGCCGCGGGCCAGTGCGGCTTTGACGATCTGGAAGATGTCGCGGTAAGCGCGGCCATGGCGCTGTGCCTCGCCCGGTTTGTCGGGGTGGGCCTGCGCGTCCTTGCGCGCCTGACGGATGAGCGTGCGCAGGTGCTGCACGTCGGCCTCTGCATCGTGCGCCAGCCATTCGGTGAGCGCACCGTCGTCGGCGATCAGGCGGTCGCGCCATTGCTCGGCCAGGTGCAGCTGCAGTGTTGCTTCGGCCGACGGCTTGCGTTGTTCCTCGATCGCGGCCTCGATGGCAGCCACCTTGTCCTCGGGCAGCTTGCGCATGAGCTTGCCCACGTACTGGCTCTGGCGGCGCCGGCCTTCGAAGTTGGTGATGCGGCGCAGTTCGTCGAGTGCGTCGACCAGCTGGTCTTCCAGATCAAGTGCCTTGAACAGATCGCTGCGAAGCGTGAGCAACTGCTCGCCGAGGTCCTGTAGTTTGTCGCTGAGCTTTTTCAGGTCGCCGCGGCTGAGGCCGTCGGTGCCTTTGGCCTCGCGCTTGAGCTCCAGGTCGAGCTCGCTGCCCTCGGCGACGAATTGGCCGCGGACGAAATAGCCTCGGGTGGGTTTGCGCGCCATGGGGGGAGGGTCGGGGATGGGCTTGTGCGCAGGGCGCAGCGCCTCGGAAAACGGGCCCGTATCATAGCGGCCGCCATGCCCAACACTTCCCCGAACGCCCCGCTCCCCGGTTTTCACCACAGCCGCCACCAGTTCGAGGAACTGGTCGACCTGGCGCTCTCCCACGCGAAAACGCTCGGCGCCAGCGACGCGGCCGCCGAAGCCTCCGAAGGCTCGGGCCTGAGCGTGTCGGTGCGCAAGGGCGAACTCGAGAACGTCGAGCGCAACCGCGACAAGTCGCTTGGCGTTACCGTCTATCTCGGGCAGCGCCGCGGCAATGCCAGCACATCCGATTTTTCCGTCGCTGCCATTCGCCAGACCGTGCAGGCGGCTTACGACATCGCGCGCTTCACCGCCGAAGACCCGGTGGCCGGCCTGCCCGACCCGCAGGATGTGGCCGACGCCTATCCCGACCTTGACCTGTTCCACCCTTGGGAATTGAGCGCCGAACGCGCGGCCGAGCTTGCACTGGCCTGCGAGGCCGCGGCCTTTGCCACCAGCAAGCAGATCACCAACAGCGAAGGCGCGGGCGTGTCGGCGCAGCAATCGCACTTTTTCGTGGCCCACATGCGCGCTGGTGAGCGCGGCAAACCTGGCATCTTCAGTGGCGGCTACGCCAGCTCGCGCCACAGCCTGTCGGTCGCCCCCATTGCCGGCAAGGGCGATGGCATGCAGCGCGACTACTGGTACAGCTCCATGCGCGCACCGGACGATCTGGCCTCGCCCGAGGCCGTGGGCCGCTACGCCGCCGAGCGTGCGCTCTCGCGTCTGCGCGCGCGCAAGATCAAGACCACCGAATGCCCGGTGCTGTTCGAATCGCCGCTGGCCGCGGGCCTGCTGGGTGCTTACGTGCAGGCCACCAGCGGCGGCGCGCTCTACCGCAAGACGAGCTTTCTGGCCGACAGCCTGGGCAAGCCGGCCATGGCCGCGCACCTGGACATCCTGGAGGACCCGCACCTGCGCGGCGGCAAGGGCAGCGCGCCATTCGACGACGAAGGCGTGCGCACAGCGGCGCGAAAGGTGGTCGACGCGGGCGTGGTGCAGGGCTATTTCCTGTCCACCTACTCGGCGCGCAAGCTGGGCATGCGCACCACCGGCAACGCGGGCGGCTCGCACAACCTCACGTTCACCAGCCGGCGCACCCGCAAGGGCGACGACCTCGACGCCATGCTCAGGAAGCTCGGTCGCGGCCTGTTCGTCACCGAGCTCATGGGGCAGGGCGTCAACCCGGTCACCGGTGACTATTCGCGCGGTGCTTCGGGGTACTGGGTCGAGAACGGCGTCATTGCCTACCCGGTGCAGGAGATCACCATCGCGGGCAACCTCAAGGACATGCTCATGGGCATCGAGGCGGTGGGTGCGGACGCCTACAACTACGGCGCCAAGACCGTGGGCTCGGTGCTGGTGAACCGGATGAAGGTCGCGGGTAGCTGATCTGGCCTGCGCTTGCCATGTGGCGGCCTGAGGTCCTTGCGCTCGTCGCCGCCACCTGCTGGGCCGTGGCCGCGCTGTTCTCCGCCCCCGCGTCGCAACGCCTGGGCGCCATCGCCTTCAGCCGCTGGCGCATGTTCTTCGCAGCCGCCCTGCTGTGGGGCATTGCGCTCGCCAGTGGCGGCTGGCGCAGCCTCGACGCGTCGGCCTTCGGGCTGCTCGCGCTCTCGGGCCTCATCGGCATCTTCATCGGCGATACCGCGCTTTTTGCCTGCATGAACCGGCTGGGTCCTCGCCGCTCGGGCGTGCTGTTTGCCACCCATGCGCTGTTCTCGGCCGTCTTTGCCTGGGCGTTCCTCGGGGAGTCGCTGTGGGGCTGGGCGCTGGTGGGCAGCGGTTTGCTGGTGGCGGGTGTGATGCTGGCCATCCTCAAGGGCCGCCGTGAGGACGAATCGCATGTCTGGGAACAGACCCGCGGCAAGCTCACGATCGGCGTGGCGCTGGGTCTGTTGGCTGCGTTGTGCCAATCGATCGCCACGCTCATGCTCAAGCCGTTGATGGCGAGCGGCATTGACGCCATTGCCGGCTCGGCCATGCGCATGAGCACCGCGTTCGCGGCGCATGCGCTGCTGTGGATCGTGTGGCAACGCGCGAAGGCGGCTCAGCCCATGCGCTGGCGCGAGGCCGGTCAGGTGTTCGGCAGCGCCGCCATCGCCATGGCGCTGGGCATGACGCTGATCCTGCACGCCATGAAAGACGGCCAGGCCGGGCTGGTGGCGATCCTGTCCTCGGTCACACCCATCGTGGTACTGCCGCTGCTGTGGCTGGTCTACCGCCGCCGCCCGGCGTGGGGTGCGTGGGCTGGGGCGGCGTTGGCGGTGGTGGGAACGGCGCTCGTGCTGCGTTGACGCGGTAAGGCGATCACCGTTTGCGCTGCACGAACAGGTTGCGTCGCGCGTCTTCCGCGTAGGCAAAGGTCACGGCACCCTTGACCACCTTGCCCATCACCAGCATGTTGTCCGTCACGGCGTCCTTGTCGTCCAGCGTGAAGGGGCGTTCGTAGGTGGCGACCACCCCGTAGTAGGTGCGCGGGATGTTCTCCAGCGCGGCCTTCATGGCGGGGCCGCCGAACTGGCCGTTGCGGATGCCGAACATGGCGTAAGTGAGCAGGTAGGTGGTGTCATAGGCCTGGGCGGCGGCCATGGGCACGGTCATCTTCTGGTTGAACTTGCGCGCGTAGTTGGCCAGAAAGGAGGCGCGCCGCTCGTTGCTGGGTTCGGCGATGAAGGTCTGGGCCATGAGCGCGCCCTCGCTGGCCTGGGGTGCACCGTTGATGAAGAACGGGAAGGACAAGGGCCAGGCACCCACCTGCGGCACGTCCCAACCCAGCTCCTTGCGGCCGTTGGCGATGGTGGCGTTTTCAGGGCCCACGGTGTAGCTGAACACCACGTTGGCGCCGGCGGCGCGCGCCGCAGCCAGTTCGGTCTTGAGGTCTTTCACACCCAAACCGAAGCGCGCCACATGCACCGGCTTGAGGTTCCTGGCAGCGAGTGCGGCCTCCACATCCTTCAGGCCGGCCTCACCGTAGCCGGTGGTGTCGGCAAAGATGGCCACGCGCGTCCAGCCGCGGCGCACCAGGTCCTGCACCACGAAGGGCGCCTGGATCGCATCGCGTGCCGAGGTGCGGAAAATGTAGCTCTCGGGCGCCGGGTACTTGGCCGTCACCGGCGTACCGGTGGAGCAGGGCACGATCAGCGGTGACCGGTTCTTCTGAAACACATCCAGCGCCTTGAGCGCGACGCCGGTGTTGCAAAAACCGATGGTGGCGATGACGCCCTCGCGCACGAGTTGCTCCGATTCGCGCAGGCCGGTGTCAGGGTCGCCGCGGTCGTCCTTGATGACGAGTTCCAGCGGCCTGCCGAGGTAGCCACCGACGGCGTTGATCTCCTCCACCGCGAGCCGGATGCCGTTCAGCATGGGCTGCCCGAAATCGGAGGATGGCCCGGTGAAGGGCCCGATGACGCCCACCTTGATGGGCGTGGCGCCCTGGGCCTGGGCGGCGAGGGGGCTGAGCAAAAGGCCGGCCAGCGCGGCAGCGGCCAGCAGGGGGCGGGGCAACCGTGACATTCGCGTCTCCAGGGTGACAAATGGCGCGAACTGTGCCGAGGTGCCGCTCCGGGCTGCATGCGGGTTTGCCCCGCTCGGGATTTGTGAACGGTGGCCAGGCAATGACGGGCGGCGCGCGTCGGCCCAGGCGTCAGGTTTTTGTCAGCCTGGCCGCCGGTGAAGCGGTGCCTCAGCCGGCCAGTGCCGCCTTCACGGCCGCCGAGACTTGCGCCATGTCGGCCTTGCCGGCCAGGCGCGCTTTCACCGCACCCATGACCTTGCCCATGTCGCCCGGGCCAACCGAACGACCCAGCTCTGTGCCCAGTTCGGCCACGATGGCCTTCACCTCGGCTGCCACGGCCTCGGCCGTCAGCCGCTCGGGCAGGTAGGCCTGCAGCACCGCCAGTTCAGCCGCCTCTTTGGCCGCCAGGTCGGGGCGATTGCCTTGCTCGAAGGCAGCGATGGAGTCCTTGCGCTGCTTCACCATCTTGTCGATCACACCCACCACGGCAGCATCGTCGAGCTCGATGCGTTCGTCCACTTCCTTTTGCTTGATGGCCGCGGTGAGCAGGCGGATGGTGGCCAGGCGCTCGGTTTCCTTGGCGCGCATGGCGTTCT
>VFQP010001900.1_pt1 | contig 25267 bp, 22 predicted proteins | sample 3512351 | NCBI WGS metagenome assembly VFQP01 (sample SAMN10412372, study PRJNA504923) | tailings metagenome | isolation source: Relicate 1 Philex TSF1 revegetated site | place: Philippines: Tuba, Benguet | collected 2017-08-29
CTGATGATGGCGCACGACGCCGACAAGGTCGTGCCGATGTTCCATCCGCTGCTGCTGGACGAACCGGTGCCCGAGAACGGACGCTTGAAGATGTCGAAACTTGACAAGCCCGGTTTCGGCGTGCGGCTCAATCCCGCCTGCGAATTGCACCGGCCATATCCGCGCTAGGATTTTTCCCGCAGATCGAAGCCGGATCTGCGGGAAACCCATCTCTAGCCAATTGAATCGATGCGATGTCCACGTAGGTTGATATGCTGGGGGTCACAGGTTCAATTCCTGTAGCGCCCACCAACCGGACCTCGTTAAAGATTGGATGGTTTGGCGCGGGCGCGAAAGCGCGCGGTCGGTTCCGCCAATCGGGCTGCGTCCAAATCGACGATTTCGAGTAGCGCGCCGAAATTCGGAAACGCACCGTGGGCTAGCGTCTTTCATTTCTCCTGGATGGTGTCGTCGGTGACGCTAAAAGTGCGGTTCATTCGCGCCGCAAACAATGTAGTCCTTCACGAGTACCTATTCGGACCCGTACCTTGATCCTGGGCCCGTGACGGTATTGGTGGTGCCGGACCCCGGGCACCACTGATTTCCTTCGACAATTCGGAAGAATGCAGCAAGGTCGTTGACCTTGTTTTCCAAGCGTGTCGCTGGCGGTTTTCCAAAATCCGTTCTTTTGGCGTTTCAAGCGGTCGATTGGGCGCGCACCCGCGCGATCAGCGGCACGTCGATCGCCGGGTTCCTGACGATCATTCGCGCGGCCGGGCCCCAGGCGAACAGCCGCCGCAGCACCTTCACCGTATAGTTGGCGAACCGTCGCCACTTGGGCGCCTTGGGCGCGTTCGGCGATCGCGTCGCGCAAGCGCGGCACGCCGGCGGTGGTGAAGGCTTCCAGCCGCGCCGTGTCGAAGCGCTTCAAGTCGTCGAACACGCGATCGTCGGAAACGCGGCTGGCGGCGGTGAGCGACGTCCATTCCGGCTCGCGTAGATTCCGAGGCTGACCGATCCCGCCGCAGCTTGCCTACATTTTCCGGAAGGATGTCGCGTCGGCGGCTCCGTCGCTGGACCAAATAGGAAAGGCCGGATCGATGAAAATGGGACAGATTCTTGGAATTGCCGTCGCCGCCGTCGGCATCGTGCTGCTGGGCTTTGCCTACAACGCGACCGAGGCACCCGTGGAGCAGCTATCGAACACGCTGACCGGCCGTTATCGCGACGAAACGATGTGGTACTTCGTGGCCGGTACCGCGTCGATCGTCACCGGCGGGCTGATGGCGTTGTTCTGGGATCGGACCTGACCCAAGGCCGCAGCTCGGCGCTGCTGGCATTTCTCGCGGAATTCGCGCGGCGAAATGCCGACATAGCGGCGGCGCGTTTCGGGGGAGTGTGCGATATCGCACCCGCGGCTACGAAAGCGTCTGACCGAGCCCGCGCGACTTGGCCGCTTCGATGACGAGTTTCGCGGAAACGAGATCTTCGAAGGCCCGCCCGCCGGACAGGAACAGGCGCCGACCTTTGGCGGGAAGCGCGGCCTGCCCGGCGATCACATCCGACAGGTCGCGGATTTTGCCGCGCCATGGGGGCTGCGACGGCCAGCGCGCGGTCGCGCGGTCGGCCGCATCCGCGACGACGATGGCGGCATCCTGCGCAATTCTCGGATCGAATTCCGCGGCGTCCGGTGTGAAACGACTGACGCACGTGATCGTCGCTTCGGGGCGGACGCGCGTGGCGTCGAACAACGGCCGGCGCGACAACGAACAGCAAGCGATGACGTCGGCGGCGGCGAGTTCGGCGGTCTCGACCGGCTCGACGGTCCGGCCGGTCCGGCGTTGTATCTCCTGCGCGGCTTTTTCCGTGCGCGCCGTGTCGCCGCCGGCCGACGCGATCAAAATCCGCGTGAAATCGCGCACGAGCGGCAGTTTTTCCGCGTGCGCGATCGCCTGCATGCCGGTGCCGACGATGCCTAGCACCTTCGAATCCGCCGCCGCCAGATGGCGCACCGCGATCGCCGACACGGCGGCCGTCCGGCGCGCGGTGATCCGGTTGCCGTCGAGGATCGCGACGATCCGCCCGGTTTCGGCGTCGATGGCGACGACGACGGCGTCGATGAGCGGAAGCCCCCGCGTGCCGTTCGAATCCACGGCCGTCAGAACCTTCACCGAAGCGAGGCCCGCTTCCTTCCACAGCGCCACATAGGCGACGTAGTTGGCGCCCAGCGATTCCTCGCGCAGCGTCGAGGCGTCGTGTTCGACGATCCGCCCGTTTGCGAGATCGAGGAACGCTTTCTCCAGCAGGTCGATAAGCGCCGTGGAGGCGAGCAGGGCGTCGACATCGGCCGCCGAAAACCAAAGCATGGGGTTGTCCCGATCCGTCACGTTCCGGCATCTTGTCATCTAGTACGTCACCTAGTATATCACGAAGACGATCGCGCTTCACCGAATTGAGGCATTCGTCGCATCAATGGCCTGCCGATTCGCCGATTCCGCAACCGCCGCCGGTCCCGCTTGCGACGTCGTCGTGATCGGCGGGGGCATCGTCGGGTTGGCGAGCGCGTTCTTCCTGGGGCGCCAAGGCCTGCGCGTGACGATCGTCGAACGCTACGCAGCGCTCGCCACGCTGGCGTCGGGTCGCTCGGGCGAAGGCGTTCGCGCGCAATGGGAATTGCCGCAGAATATCGAGATCGTTAAAGCGTCGATCGCGCAATACGAACGCTTCGGCGAGCTGGTCGGCGACCCGTCGAATGACGCGGGGCTGCGGCAAATCGGTTATCTCTATGCGAGCCGCACGGAGGCCGGGGCCCATCTGCTGACCGCGCGCGTCGCGCGACAGCGCAGCGGCGGCCTGGACGACGTTGAATTGCTCGACGGCCCTTCGGCGCGCCGCCGGTTTCCGGAATTGTCGCCGGCCACCACGGCGGTCGCCTTCCGACAGAAGGACGGAGTCGTCTCGGTCCGCAAGATCATGGCGGGCTATCTGCACGCCGCCGACGCGACGATCGTGCTGGACGCCGAAGCGACGGCCCTGCGGGAAACGCCGTTGGGCGTGGCGGTCGAAACATCGCGCGGAACGGTCGAAGCGGCGGCGGCCATCGTCGCAAGCGGGCCGCTATCCGGCCGTCTGCTGGCGCCGTTCGGCGGCGTGCCGATCCGCGCCGCGCGCGCATCGATCGCCTATGTCACGGTCGAAGGCGTTCCGCCCGGCCTGCCGGTGACGATCGACGTCGATGTCGGGTCGTTCTGGCGGCCGGATGCCGGTGGTGCGCGCATCACGTCGTCGTTCAGCGGCACGCGGTTCGTCGAGGATTTCACCGAAGAGCCGATCCCGGAGCCCGGCTACGTCACCCGCGCGATCCGATCCGTGGCGCCGCTGTCGCCGTTCTGGAACCGCATCGCGCCGAACATCGTCGACTCCCATGTCCGTAGCGGCGTGTTGTCGGTGACGCCGGATGGCGGTCCGTTGATCGGCCGGCAGCCCGGAACCGCGCGGATTTTCGTCCATGGTGGCTATGGCGGCCATGGCGTGATGGCGAGTCTGGAGGGCGCGAAACGCCTCGCCCGGATGGTGGCCGCACCGCGCGACGACGACGCCCGGAACCCGTTCGCGCCCAGCCGTTTCGTCGGCGGCCGCGATCTCGAACTTGAACCCATGACGTTGAATCTTGCGAGCCGATGATCCGGCGGGTGCCGGAAGAGGGGAATCAGATATGGCGAAGAAGACGACGAAGATCGGGGTCGTGACCACGGGTCATGGACCGCGGACCGAATATGTCGACTACCACAAGGCCCTGCTGCAGAGCCTGGGAGCCGATGTCGAGGTCGTGCTTCGCCACGCGCTGGAAGGACTGACCATCGACGATCTGCGCCCGCATATCGTCGATCGCCGGAAGCCGAATATCGGCGCGCATGTCCACGTCCCTGGTGCCACGGGCAACCAATATGGCGACGGCTGGGATCATCCGTTCATCGATCTGGACTTCTCGCTCGGGCGCATGCAACGCGCGATCGATCTGCTCGAGACCGACGACAAGGTCGACATCGTCGTGCTGGCCTGCGCGGCGGAAGTGCCGGACGACGCGTTGCGCGCCAATACGCTGCTGATCCATCCCCGCGAGTTGATGTTCGATCTGACGTCGCATCTGGTGCAGTGGACCCGTCGCCGCCTGCGGATCGGCGCGCTGGTCGACGTCGAGCATGCCGACATGGACCACAAGGATTGGATGCGGCGGCCGTGGTTCTCCAAGATCGATTTCCGGATGGCGCCCATTTCGGGTGACGTCCACGCGGCGGCGGCGGCACTCGGCAAGGAAGGCGTCGATTTCGCCTTCTATTTCGGCTACGGCGTCGGGCTTGCGCCGTTCGCCGAACCCGACCGGCTGAACCGCATGGAGGCGGCGGTCGGCGCGCCGCTGATCGTGCCCCATCGCGTGACGACGCTGTTCCTGCGCAATCTCGTGGCGCCGAACATCAACGACGCGACGTATATGCCGGCCGGGTGGTGGAAGCGCGCATGATCGATCGTTCGCATATTGATGCCTGCTTCGCCGCCGACTATGCGGATGCGCGCCGCCGATTCCATGCCGCGGTTGAAAGGCTCGGCGCGCCGGTCCTTTCCTATCCGGCACCGGAAACCGGCCCGGCGGGCGAGGAACTGGCGGCCGATGTCGCGTGGTTCGGCCCCAAGGATGCCGGCAAGGTCATGGTGCTGGTGTCGGCGACCCATGGCGTCGAAGGATTCTGCGGTGCCGGATGCCAGATGGACTATCTGCGCATGGGCGGGCCTGCGCGTCTGCCTGACGACACGGCGGCGCTGCTGATCCACGCGCTGAATCCCTACGGCTTCGCTTGGCTGCGTCGCGTGACACAGGAGAATGTCGATCTCAATCGCAACGGCATCGACTTCGCGCAAGCGCCGCCCGAGAACCCGGGCTATCTCGAACTGCGCGACGCACTGGCGCCCAAAGTGTTGGCGGGCCCCGAATACGACGCGCTTCAAGCCAAGATTCGGCAGTTCCGCGAGACGCGCGGCGAAACCGCCTTTCGCATCGCGCGGGGTGCGGGCCAATACGTCGATCCCAAGGGCATCCATTTCGGCGGCTTCGGCCCGACCTGGTCGCGCCGCACGCTCGAAACGATCATCGGGGAATTCAAGCTTACCGCGCGCCGACAGGTCGCCGTGATCGACTATCACACGGGTCTTGGTCCCTATGGCTATGGCGAGCCGATCTGCGGCAACCGGCCGGAGGAGGCGGGGCGCGATCGCGGCCGCGCCTGGTATGGCGAGAGCATGACCGAGCCGCTTCTCGGCACCTCGACTTCGGTCGTCATCCCCGGCCTGATGCAATATGTTTGGCGCCGGATCTTGGGCGCGGATCCGTTCACGTTCATCGCGTTGGAGTTCGGCACGTTTCCGCGCGCGGAGATCGAACGCGCGACCGAAGCGGAAGCGTGGCTGGAAGCGCAGTCCGACATTCCGCACGACGACCCGCGCAGCGTCTCGATCAAGGCACGGTTCCGCCGCGCGTATTATCCGGACGCGCTGTCGTGGAAGGAGATGATCCTGTTCCGCAGCCGGCAGATCGTGGCGCAGACGGCCGAAGGCCTCGCGGCCTGATCGGCGTCAGCCGCCCGCCGCGGCCCGGCGGTCGAGTGCCGCGCGCAAGGCGAGGGCGACGGCGGCGATATCCGCCGGTGCGATGCGCGCGACTTGCAGGCCGAACAGATCGGACAGCATCTTCGCGCATTCCGCCGTCAGCACCATCGTGCCGTCGTCGAGCAGGGCCTCGAGGCCACTCGCGTGCTGCCCGGCGAGATTGATCGCGAGGGCTTTTTCGTGGGGCAGGCCAGGAATCGGCACGATTTCCGCGCGATTGCGGTAAAGCCGCGCCGGCCAGCCGCCGGGAAGACCCGCGGCACCCGGCGTGTGCATGTAGGTGCCGCGATTCTGCAGGACCGCCAGGATCGCCTTCACGGCTGACGAGGAGACGCGCGAATCGATCGACAACCCGCGCAGGCGGGCTGCACTTTCCGCGAGCAGCGCGTTGAGATCGAATTGGTCGGTCACGTCGACGCCGCTGGCGAAAACCTTGGCGAACCACGGCGCCTTGTCCGCGTTGCCGGACCGCAGGAACCATTCGTTGACGGCGTGATGCGCGATGATCATCGGCACGACGTCCAGCGCCGAAATGCCGAGCTTCTCCGCGACGATGCTTTTCAGCTCGCCGGCCATGTTGTCGACGTTGCCGATGCCCGCGATCGGCGCCACGCCGAGGCGCGCGAGGATCGGAATCGTGAAATCGGGAAACGGCGCCATGATGACGGGCGGGCGATCCGCCATTCCGGCGAGCGCCTTTTGGAGGCAGATGCCGAGATAGGCGTGAGCCGGCACGAAACCCGCCATGCCGCTCTCGCGCACGCGCGCGAAGGTTTCGGGGCGCAGGCGCTGCGCCATCTCGGGCACCGTCAATATCGTGGCGGCGTGGAAGATGACCTTGGGCTTCAGCGTTTCGATCACGGCGCGGGTCGCGTCGACATCGGCGAGGTCGACCGAGATGCCGCGGATGCGGATGTCGCGGCCTTCCTGCACGGAGCCGAGGCGGATGCGCCAGGCAGCACCTTCCGCGCGGCGCAGATCGCGATCGACGATCGCAAGGCTGCGGATCTCGGGCCGCCGCGCCAGGAACTCGCCCGCTTGTCCGCCGACGACGCCGGCCCCCGTGATTAGAACGTCGAAACCGTCTTCAGACATCGTCAGCCTCGCGTGATTTGTCCGAGGCGTGGTTATAGGATATCTCACGTAATATATCAAATAAGGGCATGTGGCCATCCTGTGAGCGATGCGCCCAACGCATGGCGAATGGGCATGTTGGTTCGATTTTTTGCAGTGCTTGAACGTATTTCAGGCGGATGAAGCGATAGGCGCGCGGACAATCCAATTGAACGTCGAATGATCGACTGATATTCTACGTAATATCTATAACCCCTAGGAATTGAGGTCACCGATGCGCCGCAGAATCCTGCTTCTCAGTCTGGCGGCCGTGGCTTTGATCCACGCACCGGCTCATGCCGACTTCAAAGCCGAACTGCTGAAGCCCGGCACGATCGTCGTCGGCACCACCGCCGCGGCGCCGCCGTGGACGCTGATCGATCGGACGGGTCAGATCGCGGGTTACGACATCGACGTGATCAAGAAGATCGGCGAGAATCTCGGCCTCAAGGTCGAGCTCGTTCAGCTGGACTGGGCGGGGTTGCTGCCCGGCCTGGCGGCGCGCCGTTTCGACGTCGTCGCTTCGGGCGTCGCGCGTACGGCCGAACGCCGCGCGTCGAAGGATTTCATCATGTCGACGCCGCACGGCATCAACGGCATCGCGGTCGTCAAGGCCGCCGCCGACACGTCGATCAAGGATTGGAACGATCTGTGCGGCAAGCGCATGGGCGAAGTGCGCGGTGCGATCTGGGGCAAGTTCGCACGCGAGTCGCTGGCGGCCAATTGCGCCACGAAAGTGCGGGAATATCCTGGCGAGGTCGAACTGATGCTCGACATCAAGGCGCGCCGCATCGATTGGGGTGCGATGGGGTCGACCGGCGCTTTCTTCAGCGCGAAGAACGATCCGACCTTGGCGACGTTGACCGAGGTCCGCAACCCGCAATCGGTGGGCATGGCGATCGCCGCGCGCGCACCGGAACTGGCCAAGGCCATTTCGGCCGAGATCGACAAGCTGCGCGCCAACGGCACGCTGACCGAGATCGGCACCAAGAACTACGGGCTGATGTACGACTGGTCCAAGCTGCCGGCCGACTGAGGAGCCTCGCGTAACTCAAGCTCTCCGGTAGGACTGGAGTCGGACATGTCGCAAGGCCCGGTTCCGCCGGTTCTCGAAGCCGTCGGCGTCGTCAAGCATCTCGGCAAGAACGAGGTGCTGAAGGGCGTTTCGCTGAAGGTTCCCGAAGGGAAGGTCGTCGCCATTATCGGCGCGTCCGGTTCGGGCAAAAGCACGCTGCTGCGCTGCCTCAACCTGCTGATCGTGCCGGACGAAGGCGAGATCCTTTGGCTCGGCAAGGAAATCGGCTGGCGGATGCAGGACGGCAAACGCGTCCGGCAGCGGGAGCGCGAGTTGCTCCCTTACCGGGCCGATGTCGGGATGGTGTTCCAAAGCTACAATCTGTTCCCGCATCTCACGGCGCTGGAGAACATCGTCGAGGCACCGATGGTCGTGCGGGGCCGGAGGCGCGACGAGGTGGAAGTCGACGCGCGCGACCTTTTGGCGAAGATCCGCCTGTCGCATCGCGCCAACGCCTATCCGCATCAGATGTCGGGCGGCGAGCAGCAGCGCGTGGCCATCGCGCGGGCGCTCGCGATGAAGCCGCGCGCATTGCTGTTCGACGAAGTGACGTCCGCCCTCGACCCCGAATTGAAGGGCGAAGTGCTCAACGTGATGAAGGGCCTGGCCGCCGAAGGGATGACGATGGTCATCGTCAGCCACGAGATGGGTTTTGTCCGGCAGGTCGCCGACGAAGTTCTGTTCATGGCGGCGGGCGTGGTTTGCGAGCGCGGCGCGCCGGAAGCGTTGTTCGGCGGCCCGAAATCGCCGGAGCTGCGGACCTTCCTTCAGCGGATCGTCGAGTAGGGGCGCAATGGAGGATATCATCGTCCACCTGCCGCGTTTCGCCGCCGCCACGTGGTTGACGGTCTGGCTTTTCGCGACGGTGATGGCGCTTTCCACCGCCTGCGGCGCGCTGCTCGGAATCCTGGCCGAGGTGACGGGGCGGATCGTCCGTTGGCCGCTCGCGGTCTATTCCTGGGTTTTCCGCGGGCTGCCGGATCTCGTGGTGTTGCTCGCCTGCTATTTGGTGCTGCCGGCTGTCGGCGTCGATCTGGGTTCGATCGGATCGGCGATTCTGGGGCTCACCTTGATCGGCACGGCCTTCCAGTTCGAGATGTTCCGCGCGGGCTTCGCCGCGATCGATCCGCGCCAATTCGAAGCCGCGCGCGCATTGGGTATTCCGCTGTCGGCGGCGATCCGGCGGATCGTGCTGCCGCAGGTCGCGCGCATCATCGTCAAGCCGTGGATCACCTACGCGGCCGGGAAGGTGAAGGGATTGTCGATCGCTTCGGCGATCGCGGTGATGGAGGTCATGGCCGTTACGCGCCAGACCATCGCCGTCACCGACCATCCGTTCCTGCTGATCCTTTTCGCCGCCGCGATCTACGGCACGATCGCCAGCGTGTTGATGACGGTCGACGTGCTCTACACCCGCTATGCCCAGCGCCGCTACGGCTTGGGAAGGCGCGAAGCATGAACTGGGACGTCGTCACCAATAACGCCCAGGTGTTCATCGACGGCACCATCATGACGATCCAGTTGTCGGTCGTCGTGCTGACGCTGTCGGTGTTGCTTGCATTGCCGCTCGCGGTCATGCGCGACGCGCGCGCGCCGGCGTTGCGTTGGTTCGCGGCGTCCTACAGCTGGGTGACGCGCGCGATACCGACCTTGGCGCTGCTGTTCCTCGTGTATTACGGCCTGCCGGGGCTGGGCGTCAGCTTCGATCCGATTCCTGCGGCGATCATCGGGCTCACGATCTCGGCCGCCGGCTACAATATGGAATATATCCGCGCGGGTTTGCGGGCCGTTCCGCAGACCCAGTACGAAGCCGCGCGCGCGCTGGGCATTCCGTTCGCGACGGCGCTGCGGCGCATCATCCTGCCGCAGGCCATGCGCGTGATCGTGCCGCCACTGGCGTCGAACCTGACGCTGGTGCTGAAGGGCACATCGCTCGCGAATCTCGTGGCCGTATCCGAACTGACGGGCAACGGCATGGGCCTCATCTCCATCACCTATCGGCCGATCGAGATTCTTGCCGTCGTGGCGCTGATCTATCTGCTGCTGAACGGCGTTCTCGTGACGATCCAACGCGCGGTCGAATATCACTATCGCCTGCGGACCTGATCGCCGTCAGGTGATCTGTGTCCGGACTTCGATGAAACGGCCAATATGATTGAAAGCGAGCGAATGTCGGCTGCGGGGATATCGTCCATCACGTTCGATCGTGACTCTCGATGAACGACATCGTCAACAAACCGGTGCCTGCGCGCGTTGGCGTCCGCCGTCCGGCCCCGTCGCCTGCCCAGCATGACAGCGAGGTCTGGGACGACCTCGAAAAACTCAATATGCCGACCGACGAATGGACGACACGCCGGCTCGCGCCCGATGGAAAACCGGTACTCGATGTTTTGATTGTCGGCGCGGGCATGTCGGGCCTGCAGGCGGCGTTCGGAATGAAGATGCATGCGGTGCGCAATGTGCGCGTCATCGACAAGGCGGCCGCCGGCCGCGAGGGGCCTTGGATCACGTTCGCGCGAATGAAAACTCTTCGCTCGACGAAGAAGCTTCCGGGCCTCGGGATTGGCGTGCCCTCGCTCACCTTCCGCGCATGGTACGAGTCGCGGTTTGGCCGCGAGGCATGGGAATCTCTCGACAAGGCTCCCAACGACGTCTGGATGGATTATCTCAACTGGTTTCGCGATGTCCTCGGTATCCAGGTCGAGAGCGAGACCGAGGTGCTGCGGCTGGATCCCGCACCTCGCTGGGTGCGCGCGCATCTGCGGGGGTCGGCGGGCGAAGAGATCGTTCATGCCAAGCATGTCGTGCTGGCGACCGGAATGGGCGGCGGCGGGCAAGTCCACGTGCCGTCCCAGGTGTCGCGCGATCTTTGGCCGGACTTGGCGGCGCACACATCGGACGACATCGATTTCGCGTCCTTGAAGGGCAAGTCCGTGGCCGTGATCGGCGCTGGAACATCCGCTTGGGACAATGCGGCGACAGCGCTTGAACATGGTGCGCGGGTCGAGATGCTTGTGCGCCGTTCCCAGCTGCCGCAGGTCAACAAGGGACGCGGATCGTCGTATCCCGGATTTATCGCCGGTTTGCCCGGCCTCGATGATCGCGACCGCTGGCGTTTCTTCGTTTATTTCCAGCATTGCCAGGTTCCCCCGCCGCCCGACACGGTGCTGCGCACCATCCGGCACGCGGATTTCCGGATTCGATTCAACGCGGCGCTGGAGCGCGCCGACCGCACGCCTGACGGCCATGTTGAGGTTTCGATCTCCGGCGCTTCCGCTGTTGAGCGCTTCGATTTTCTGATCGCCGGCACCGGCTTTATGGCCAAGCTCGACAGCGCACGGGAGATCGGGCATCTCGCCGATGTCGCCGCCACTTGGCGCGACCGGCATCCAACACCCGACGATCCCGATTGCCTGTGGTTGGGCGACGCGCCCTATGTCTCGGTCAACTACGCGATGGTGGAGAAAACCGCGGGCGCTTGCCCCGGTATCGATCGGATCAAGCTTTTCAGCCACGTCGCCAACGCCAGCCATGGGCCGGTGGCGGGTGGAATTCCGGTATCCGCAGGGCCTGCCGAGTTGCTGCTGCGCGGGATCGTCACGGGCTTGATGCAGGATGACGTCGAGGAGATATGGCAGAAGCTCGTCGACTTCAACGAACCGGAACTCGTCGGCACGCCATACTTGGTTCCCCGCTGAACCGGGCCCGCCATGTCATCCCAATCGCGCCGAACCGAACTTTCCTTACTCAGCCCGACAGCGGGGATTGACGCACCCGTGTTGTCGGATGCGCAGGCGAGACTAGCGGCCTTGGAAACAGAGGTGCGGCGTAGCCTGAGCTACCTCGACTATCCCAAGATGTCGTGGGTGACGCCGCGGGCGCATCCGTCGGGCATCCATGTCTACGACGTCGTGATCGTTGGCGCCGGGCAAGGTGGATTGGCGACGGCCTTTGGGCTGCGGCGCGAGAAGATCGAGAACGTTATTTGTCTCGACCGCGCCGAAGCGGGGCGCGAAGGCCCCTGGATCACGTATGCGCGCATGCTCACTTTGCGCTCGCCCAAGCATGTCACCGGCCCCGATCTTGGTGTTGCCGCGCTTACGCCACAGGCCTGGTATGTGGCGGTCTATGGTGAGGCTGCATGGGATGCGCTCGGCAAATGGCCGCGCTGGGTGTGGCAGGATTATTTGATCTGGTACCGCAAAGTCCTCGAGCTGCCGGTCCACAATCGCACCGAGGTCACAAAACTCGCGCCCGATGGCGATCTTATCCGGATTGAGGCGCGTGCGGTCGATGGCGGCGAAAGGCACGTTTACCTCGCTCGAAAAATCGTGCTGGCGACCGGCATCGAGGGCAATGGCGATTGGCAGTTGCCGTCTATCGACTTCTCCGAGATTCCGGCGGAGCGATATGTTCACACCAATTGGGAATTTGATGCGGCGGCGTTCCATGGCAAACGCGTCGCGGTGCTGGGTGCGGGCGCCTCGGCCTTCGACACGGCGGCGACGGCGCTGGAGACGGGCGCAGCCCAGGTTCATCATTTCGTAAGGCGCAAGTCGATCCCCAGCGTCAATCCCTTCCGGTTGATGGAGAAGTCCGGTTTCCTGAATCACTTCGCGGCCATGAGCGACGCGGAACGCTGGCGCTGGATGGCGGTGATCAATGCCTATGGCCAGACGCCGACACAGGACGGGGTCAATCGATGCGCGGCGTTTCCGAACTATCTTATCTCGCTCGGGATGAACTGGCGCGGCGTTGCCATGGTCGGCGAAGAGATCGAGGTTGCGGCGACCGACGGATCGTATCACCGCTTCGATCTGCTTGTGCTCGGCACCGGCTACTTGATCGATATGAAACGCCGTCAGGAGCTTGCATCCTTTGCGGATCGCATCGCGCTCTGGCAGGACCGCTATACGCCACCGGCCCGAGAAGAACGGAGTCCGGTGGCAACCTACCCATATCTTTCGGACGATCTATCCTTTCAGGAAAGAGAGCCGGGGACAGCGCCATTCCTCAAAAATATTCACAATTTCACTTATATGGCGACGGCGAGCGTCGGTTACTCCGGCGCGTCGCTTACCGGCATGAAATACGGTATCCAGCGCCTGCTCGGCGGCCTCGTCCGCTTTTTCTGGCTTGCTGAGGCCGCGGGCTGTTTGAGCGAGATCGTGTCCTATGAGGACATCGATCTCGATACCGCTCCGCTGGAGCCGCACGTCGTCGCCACGAAATAAATCGGCTGGCGCCGTTTCGGCCGATCGTTACCTGAGAATCGCGTTGACGAAACGCTCGCTGCGTTCGTGCTTGGCTTTGGTAAAGAATTCTTCCGCCGTCGTATCTTCGATGATGCGGCCGCCGTCCATGAAAATGATGCGGGTCGCAATCTTCCTCGCGAATCCCATTTCGTGGGTCGCGATCAGCGTTGTCATGCCGCTGGCGGCGACGGATTCGATCACGTCGAGCACTTCTCCGACGAGCTCGGGATCGAGCGACGACGTCGGTTCATCGAACAGCATCACCGTGGGCTCCATAGCCAATGCCCGCGCGATCGCGACGCGCTGCCTTTGGCCGCCGGACAGGTGATCGGGGAAGGCCGCCATTTGATTGCCGAGACCGACGCGCAGCAACAGCCGTTTTCCGATCTCGATCGCTTCCGGCAATTTGAAGCCGCGAACGCGGACCAGCCCTTCCACGACGTTCTCGAAAGCCGCCTTGTGCGGCCACAGATTGAAGTGCTGAAACACCATCCCGACCGACGTGCGCAAGGGGATGAGGTGTCGCGGTGCCGGCGGCGCGCCGCCGGTGAAGGCGTGATCAAACGTCGACTTGCCCATATCGATTTTGATTCGCCCGGATTCCGGAACCTCCAGAAGGTTCAAGCATCGCAGAAGCGTGCTCTTGCCGGAGCCGCTCGGCCCAAGCAGGCAGACAACTTCGCCTTGATTGATGGTCAATGAGATATCGTCGAGCGCTTTTACGGATCCGAAGCTTTTGCTTATGTGTTGGACGGTGATGACCGGACCGGAACGCGTTTCGACGGCCGCTTTTTGCTTTTTGTCCGCCGCCGGCAGCGCGGCGTTAGGTGCCGGCGTGGGGTGGCCGAGCCGGCGCAATTTGTGCGCCGAAAGCGGACGCCGCTCGACCGCGAGATGCTTCTCAAGCCACAGCTGCAGCAAGGTGAGAAGCGTCGTCAGCACCAGATAGATCGAGGCAGCAACAAACAGCGCCGCGGCGACGCGATATGTGATGCTGTAGATCATTTCCGTCGTCAGCATCAGTTCCGGCACCGTGATAACCGACGCCAGGGACGTCGATTTCACGTGACTGATGAAGGTGCTCATATACGGACCGATAATGACCCGGACTGCTTGCGGCAGGATGATCAGGCGCAGGATGTTGAAATAGGACATCCCGATGGCCTTGGCGGCTTCGATCTGACCGGCGGGAATGGATGCGATGCCTGCGCGAAATATCTCGGCGTTGTAGGCGCTGGAGCTGATCGACAGCGCAATGATCGCCGCAGGTATGGGCTCTAGCTGGATTCCGAACGGCGGCAGCGCGAAGTAAACGAAGAAAAGATGCACGAGGGCGGGGGTCCCCCGCGCGATCCAAATGTACAGAAATGTTGGGAACCAGAGCCAGGACCGGCTCGACATCCGCGCCAATGCGAGCATAAGCCCGCATGTCGTCCCTATCACTTGCGAGGCAAGCGCAATGGCCACGGTCAGCACCGTGCCTTTGAGCAAGAGCGGCGCGTAGACAGCCAAATCCAGCAATGCCGACATGAACCAACCAAGTTGTTTGGAGAAGGCCGATTGGCGCAGCCGAAGCTGCGCCAAGTTTCGATTCAGCGACCTATTTCAGTTCCGGCATTACACCGATCGGCGGAAGCGTCTCGGTGAAGGACGCCAAGCCGAAATACTTCATGCCCAGCGCATCGATCGTGCCATCGGTCCGCGCATCCTTGATGGCGCTGTCGACGGCGGCCTTGAGTGCCGTCGAGCCTTGCGCCATGGGATAGCCGATGAGGTTCGTCAGGTAAGGCTTGCCAACGATTTTGGCGACCGTGGGATTGGCCTTCGCGTAGGCGCCGGCCTGCAAGTCGCCGGTGATCACCATGTCGAGCCGGTTGTTCGCCAGGTCCCCGAACAGACCCTGCTTTGCGTTGTAGACGCGTAGATCCTTGTAGCCGCCGATGGCACGGACCGCGTCCTGGCCGTCCGCGCCGAAGGTCGCGCCGATAACGCGGTTGGCGGTATCGGTCGGCCCGGTCGCAGTCGAATTGATCGGGACGAGCGCGATCAGGTTGGTTCGGGAATACGGAACGGAAAAATCATACTGCTGGGCGCGCGAGGCGGTCATGTTGGCGGCCGAGCAGATGATGTCGGTGCGACCGGCACTGAGAGCGGGCAGGATGCCGGCCCACGCGCTGACGCCCATCTCGAGCTTCACGCCGATTTTCTTGGCGACATACTCGCACAACTCGATTTCGAAACCGGTCGGCTTGCCGTCGTCGCCCATGTAGGAGTTCGGCGGGTCTGCAGCCGTCGTCAGCGCCCGCAACACGCCCGCCTTCTTGATTTCCGCGAGATCTGCGGCGGAAGCCGCCGTGCCGAACGCCAGCATGCTGACGATTAGTGCCATCCAAGCCGTTTGTCGTTTCATGGTGATCTCCATCATCATTGATGAGACAGGAACCCACTTCGGAATCGAACGCGCCTCGTTCAGGCTGTCGTTGTTCGCTGCCGTCGCTACAAATAATGATATGTATGCAGCCTTGATACGTCTATAGATATGTATGGTGATATTTCTATCAGTGAACGCTAAATGGTGGTTATAGCGGCGTCAAAACGGCTTTTTTTTGAGCACGCTTTGTTCAGGCGTTTGGAAATCGAGGAGTGGGAGCGATGGCGATGCAGAAGCGAAAACGAGTTGCGATTTGGGGCTTCGGGCGATTGGGGCGGGAGATCGCGCGCATCATTGGAATCACCGACAGCTTGGCCATGACCGTTGTGGCCGTTGTCGATCACGCGCCAAATCTCGTGGGCCGCGCTGCCGCCGAACTGGTGCCGACTTTGCCGCCGGACCTGATCATTCAGCAATCGTTGCCGCAGAATGGGGTCGACCTCGTTTTTCACGGCACCGAAACGAAAATCGAAGTCGTGAAGCAACAGGTCATGACCGCGCTTGAGGCGGGTTGCGACGTCGTAACCGGCGCGGAGTGGATGTTCAATCCGTGGTTCCTGCATTTCGATGTCGCCGAGGCGATCGATGCGGCGGCGCGCAAAGCGGGTTTGCGCGTGATCGGTTGCGGTATCAATCCGGGATTTTCCTACGAGGCGATGCCCCTCGTCCTGTCGCGCGTGGCGGCGGGACTGCGCTCGATTCAAATGACTCGCATCACGGATTCCAGCACGAGCGGGGTCGGCGAGAGCCAGCATGTCGGGTATGGGATTCCTTACGATGCTTTCGTCCGGCGAATGGCGGAAGGGTCCGTCAAAGGGCATATCGGCTTTCCGGAGTCGATCGCAGCCGTGGCGGAGCGACTGGGCTGGAAGGTTGACCGCATCGTCGAGACATGGGAGCCGATCCGTGCCGTGCGCCCGCTGAAAGCGCCGCATTTCACGCTTGCGGTCGGGGATGTGGTCGCCGTGCGGCAAGAAGCTCTCGCGTATCGCGGCGATGAAGTCTGTATGCGCATGAAGCTTGAAATGCATCTCGATCCGCAGGGCTACGGCCTCCGGCCGCACGAAGAGATGACGATCGAAGCGGATACAAGGACGACACTCACCATAACGCCGGCGACGCGATCGGGTCCCGGTGCCGCAGCCGTGATGACAAGTGCGGCGTTCGATCTCTCGGCCGAGCCGCCGGGGATTGTGAACTTCCTGGATCTGGCGACGGGCGGCCGCACTCGCAATCCGTCGCGATTCAGAGCCAAGAATCGCGTCGCCAGCGGATTCAGCGCGGAAGTGACGCTGTCCTAGGCGAAGTCGCCCAGTAAACGCGTACGAAGTTTCGTTCGGTGTGCTTGGAAGAACGATGAACGCAAGCGCACCGGACGAAACGCCGCCGAGCCGATCGCCGATGGGCGCCGACTTCTGGCGGCTTTGGCTGGTCGGCACCCTTCAGTTCAGTGTCCGCTGGCTCGATATATTGGCGATCGGCGTGTTCGTTTATCAGAGTACGGCGTCGGCCTTTCTCGTGACGACGCTGACCATGCTTCGAATGCTGCCCATGGCGTTGTTTGGCGCGTTTGCGGGCGCGATAACGGATCGCTTCGAAGGCCGCCGTATTCTTCTGGTGACACTCAGTATCTCGCTGCTGAGCGCAACCGCGCTCGCTTTGTTGGCCCATACTGGCTACTTGTCCCTCGCGCATATCGGCCTCGCCAGCGTCGCAGCTGGAACGGTCTGGACGGTGGAGCTGCCGCTCCGCCGCCTTCTGATGGGGCAGATTGTCGCCGCGACCCGCATGACGAGTGCCATGGCACTCGACGCGGGCGCCAGCAATGCCACGCGTATCGCCGGCCCCGCCATCGGCGGCGTTGCGCTGGGAATATGGGGAATCGGCGGGTGTTTTGCGATCGGCGCCGCGATGTACGCGGCCGCCTTGATCGCCGCCGTCGGTATCCGTCATCGCCGCGCGTCGACGGCGATATCTTTCGGAGAGGTTCTCAACGACATTCTGGCCGTTCTTCGACGATCGATGCACGACAAGCGGCTCGCCGGATTCTTCGCCGTCACCGTCGTATTCAACGTTTTCGGGATTCCGCTGCTCAGCCTCGTGCCGGTGATTGGGCAGGATTATCTCGGCCTTGGATCTCGCGGCATCGGATTGCTCGCCAGCATGGAGGGTGTGGGTGCGATTTCCGGAGCGTTCGCTTTCTTCTTCTGGGCGCCGCCGCGCTTCTACGTGCAATTCTATGTCTATGGCGTCGTCGTATTTTTGATCGGCTTGATGACGATGGCGTGGCTTCCTTCCCCGTCGCTCGCGGGCTTGGCCTTGATTGTGGGCGGCCTGGGCGGCGTGGCATTCGGCGTCATGCAGTCGACGTTGGTCTTTTATACGATGGCCGCCAACATACGGCCGCACGTTTTCGGCCTCTTGACAGTCGCCATCGGCGTTAGCCCGTTGGGTTTTCTGCAGGCCGGTCTGCTCGCGGAAATTGCCGGGGTGCAAAACGCGATCCTGATCAGCGGGACGGAAGGATTGGTTGTGTTGTTCTTGACGCGGCGCTGGTGGCGCAAGATCGGAACGGGCGACGAGGATCACCGTCCCAAATCTTCCGATCGCATCGCGGAAACTTGACAGCAATCCAACCGGCCAATATCACTAATATATTAGTCGATATCTTAAGTGCGGCGATGTTTTCATCGCGGCTTTGGGTCAAACGGTCGGGAGGTTTCAGTGGGCGACAAGATCTTGTGGAGCCGGCAGGAAGACGTCGAACGCGTCTGGGTTCACGAAAACCAGGAGTATAGCCACAGGTTGATCACCAATAAGGCTCAGGGTTCGTCTTTCTCGTTTCATATCACGACATATGCGCCGTTCTTCGACACCATCGTGCGTGGCGACGGTATTCGCGAAGTGGTCCTGTATTGCCTGCACGGCTGGTCTCGTCAGATTGTGCTTGCCGACAAACGCGAGCGTATTTTCAAGCCGGGCGACGCGATGTATCTGCCGAAAGTCTACGAATATCACCATATTATCGGCGATGCGGGGCTGGTCGTTGCCGTGTCGTGCACACCGGCGCGTGACACCATCGCTTGACGCATTGCGTCTCAAATGTCGATCAGGCGTCGGGAGAGTCCTGGAAATATCTCGCAAAGCAATTGCTGTTCCGAACATTGTCGGTTAAACCGGACGCTGAGTAATTTAGCGTTATGGATAGCGAATGATCGCGCCTGGGGGAGCAGCCAATCATGAAGCGGGAGAGCTCGCCGCCCAAACGCAAGGCCCCCGCTAAATCGGCGGCGAAGCGCCGCAACGACGCTCCCCTGACTCAGCGGGTATATGATCGGCTGAAGGCGGAAATTCTCACATGTGAATTGACGCCGGGCCTTGAAGTTTCCGAGGCGGAATTGGCGCTTCGTTTCAAGACCAGCAAGACGCCCGTCCGCGAGGCGCTTGCGATGCTACGCGCGGAAGGGTTTGTGAATACGTTTCCGCGCCGCGGCTATCAGATCGTCCCGATTACGTTCGATGACATGCAAGACCTATTCGACATCCGCATCATCATTGAGGCGGGTGCGGCGGAACTGGCGTGCCAACGCATAAGCGATGCCGAGATCAAGGATTTGTACAAACTGGCGGACGTCATTTACGAGCAGACGGAGAAGGTCAGTCTCAAAAGCTTTATCCGGGCCAATCGCGATTTCCATGGCGCCATCGCCAAAGCGACCGGCAGCCAGCGCCTCTACGATCTGGTCACGCGTCAGATCGATGCTCTTGAACGCTTCTTCTATCTTGGCGCAACGCTGCGCGACGTCAGCAAAGAGACGCAGAACGATCACTTCAATATCGTCAGAATATTGGAAAAGCGCGATCCCAAGGCGGCGCGGCAGGCTCTGATCGAGCACAACGAACAAACACGCAAGGGATTGTTCGAGGTATTGTCGCGCAATGCGGCCGCGACCCGCATCAGGATCTAAAACGGGATGCGCAGCGCGGGCGTGTAGGCATGCGTGCCTTCCGTCTTGCGCATTCCATTGCCGAACATGCTGTGCACGCTGAAAGCGGCGCATGCGTCCGGCCGCTCCGATTTAAATCCGGGCGGCGTCGATCGCGCGATGAAGGCGTCTTTGAGATATTGCGTGAAGTATCAGATGTGTGCGATATTTTTGTCAGAAAATCATGCCATTAGTCGCGATCGTGAATCGGTTGGGCATCAAAACTTCACGGATGCGCGGACACGTTTAGGAAGGACGTTCGGCGGCCATGCAGCAAGAGCGCAAGCGCGTTGTGATTTGGGGATTTGGTCGGCTCGGACGCGAGATCGCACGCATCATCGGCGAAAATAGGAGCCTCGGGTTGAGCGTCGTCGCCGTGGTCGACAACGCACCGACATTGGCGGGCCGAAAGGCTGCCGAAATGGTGCCCACCTTGCCGCAGAGTATCGTTGTCCAACCGCAATTAACGACCGGGGCGGATGTCGTATTTCATTGCACTGAATCGGGCGCCGACGCCGTTCGGCAGCAAGTCCTTTCGGCCATTGAAACCGGCAGCGACGTTATTACCGCAGCCGAATGGATGTTCAATCCGTGGCTGCTTCATGCGGAAAGCGCCAAACAGATTGATGCGGCTGCGCGAAAGGCGGGCCGCCGCGTGCTCGGCTGTGGCATCAATCCCGGCTTCTCGTTCGACGCCATGCCGCTCGTCCTGTCGCGGACGTTGACGGGGATCCGGTCGATCGAAATCATTCGCATCGCCGATTCCAGTACGAGCGGAATGAGCGATCGGCAACATGTCGGCTTTGGATTGCCCTATGAGACCTTCATGAGCCGACTGAAGGCAAATTCGGTCAAGGGTCATATCGGTTTTCCGGAATCGATCGCCGCCATTTCCGAGCGCCTCGGACTTGAGGTTGATCGCATCACCGAGCGGTGGGAGCCCGTGCGAGCGGTTCGTCCGCTGAAGCTGCCGCACGTTTCGCTCGAAATTGGGGATGTGGTGGCGGTGAAGCAGGAGGCGATCGCCTATCGGGGCGACGACGTTCGCCTGCGCATGGTGCTTGAAATGCATCTTGATGCCGCCGGCTATGGCGCGCGCCTGCGCGAGGAAGTTACGGTCGAAGCGGATACGAAGACGACGCTTGTTATTACCCCTGCCGCAAGATCGAGCACGGGGGGTGCGGGCGTCATGACCGGCGCGGCTGTCGATATTTCCGATGCCAAGCCGGGACTTGTCAGTTTCCTAGACTTGGCCATGGGCGGGCGTATGCGGTCTCCCGGCAGATTGCAGCTCAAGCACCGAACGGCTCAGGATGCCGGCGCGGAGCTCACGCTGCAGATGACTGCCGGCTAAAAGTTCGCATGCGGCCTTAGCTGCGGCGTTGCCGTCAGCCAAGCGCTTCGGCCTCTTGGTGATCCTTGAACTCGCTGTAGGGCAGCCAGAAATAGGGGCCGAGCGTAGCGAAGGCGCGCAAGGGGATGGGCTCGGGTTTAGTGATGGGCACGACGAAATCGTCCGCCGACAGCTGACCCGAAAGAAATTTCGCGAGTTCGCGTCCGAAAGCGGTGGTCAGCGCGATCCCGCGCCCGTTGCAGGCGATCGGCGCCCATAGGCCGGGCGCCAAGTCCAATAGACGCGGCAGACTGTCGAGCGTGACGGCGACGGTGCCGACCCAAGCGTATTCGGCGCGGATCGGACCGAGTTCGGGCAGGAAACGGGCAAAACGCGCCTCGAAGCGCCGCTTCGCGCGCGCGATCCGGAAGGGGCCGGGATAGACAAGGCCGCCGCCGACGATGCGGTCGTCGGGCGACCAGCGCGCGGCGAATATATGCCGACGGCTGTCGGCTACCGGCGAGCGCGACGGCAGAATGCGCCGCTGCACATCGTCGGCGAAACGCTGCGTGGCGATCTGGAAGCTGTACGTGGGCACGATCGCGGCATCGACCGCGCGGCACAGATTGCCGACCAGCGCGTTGGTCGTCAGCACGACCTGCTTGGCACGGATCTGACCGCCGGCGGTTTTCACGCGCCAGATATCGCCGTCGCGCGTAAATCCGGTAACGGGCGACGATGCAAAAAGGCGTACGCCGTTTTCAACGCAAGCGCGCGCCAAGCCGCGCGCATAGGCGAGCGGATTTATCTGCCCGCCCGTCGGAATCCGCATCGCGCCGTGGTAATCCTTCATACCGGTTTGGCGCGCCGTTTCGCCGGCGTCGAGAAGTTCAACGTCGAAGCCACGCGCGCGCCATTCTTGAGCTTGGGCGGCGCATGCCGCCAGCGCCGCGCGCGAATGCGCGGGCTGCAGCCAGCCGGTCTGCTCGGCCGCGCAGTCGATGGCGTTGTCGCGGATCATCGCGAACACGTGCTTTCCCGAGCCGCCGATCATGGCGTTGAAAATCTCGCCGCGCCGCGCCCCGTATTTCCGGACGACGGCGGCAGGTGAAAGCGCATGTTTCAGCGTGGGCACGACGAAGCCGGTATTGCGGCCGGAGGCGCCGAAGCCCGGTTCGGACGCTTCGACGAGCACGACGCGGGCGCCGGTGCGCGCCAGGTTGTACGCCGTGTTCATACCCAGATAACCCGCGCCGACGATGGCGAAATCCGCATCGTGATCGCCGACGAGCCTGTCGTAGGCGGCGCCCACCGGCGTGATCGCCGACCAAAGCGAGTCTGTGAATGTTTCCGCGACCATGGTGTCGTTCCTAACGGTTGCGCATCGCGTGCGACAGCGAGGCGCGCATGCGTTCGGGCTGGGCTCGCCGTTGGCTTACATGTCGCCAACTTCCTTGGAGGGATTGGCGCAAACGGCGACGACGAGGCCCGATTCGCCGATGATGTGGCGATAGCGATAGTTCTTCGGCAGATACATCGCGTCGCCCGGCTTGAAAATGCGCTCCTCGCCCGTCGCCTCGACGATCTGGCGCGACCAGCCGTGCAGACAGTAGAGGACGACTTCGTTGATTCCGTTGCCTTCGACCATGACGTCGAAATTCGGCATATAGGTCGTGATGTGGAACGAGAAGCTGCAGCCGTTGCGCTTTTTGGTGATCAGCCGATGGCTGAACTCCTGACCTTTATGGACCCAGGTCAGCGGCACTTCTTCCTGGCGCGACCACTGAATTTTCTCTTCCATTTCGAAGCTCCTATTTGGTGATTGGCATCAGATTGCGATCGCGGCCTGTTCGATCTCGCTCGGCGTCTAGGCGTCGCCGATGGCACGGGACGGCGGGCGTATTTTGATATTCCAACTGATATATCTATCTTACGCATGCCCCATCTTGTCCAGACCTATCGTATGGCGGATGGCGCCCGGGCGATGCCGTAACTGCGCCCGTCGCTGAACGCGCCGTGATCGCCCAGCGGGTTCCCGCGGCGCGCATCAGAAGATATCGGAGATATCCTCCGTGAAGATCGAGCGGCCGAGTGGGATGGCGGCGTCGGGCTTGTCCTTCGGCAGGAAACGGCCGCGTCCCGGCTTGGCGAGCGGTTCGCCGCCGCGCGACACGACCTCGCCGCGCGAAATCGTGGTGTCGATCCAGCCTTTGACCTTCATGCCCTCGTAGGGCGTGTAGTCCATGTTGTCGTGCAGGATCGATTGCGAGACGGTCACTTCGCGTTCCGGGTCCCAGATCGCGATATCGGCGTCCGCGCCGATGGCGAGCGAACCTTTACGCGGATAGAGGCCGTAGATCTTCGCGGCGTTGGTCGACCCCAATGCGACGAACCGCTCGAGCGAAATCCGGCCTTTCAGCAGACCTTCGGCGTAAAGCAACGGCAGGCGCACTTCCACGCCCGGCACGCCGTTGGGAATCATCTTGAAATGCGCCTCCGGCCCGCCGCGCATTTTGCCTTCGGGATCGTCGAAGCGATAAGGCGCGTGATCGGACGAGAACACGTCGAACAACCCGTCGGCGAGACCCTGCCAGACGTAATCCTGGTTGATCTTGTCGCGCGGCGGCGGCGAGCACATGCACATGCGCCCCAGCAGCCCCTGCTTGTCGAGATCCTCTTGGGTCAGGAACAGGTATTGCGGGCAGGTCTCGGCGAAGACCTTCAAGCCTTTGGCGCGCGCACGACGGATTTCCTCGATCGCCTCGCGGCCGGAAACATGAACGATCAGGATCGGCTGATCGATCATCTCGGCCAGCGCGATCACGCGATGCGTCGCCTCGCTTTCGACGGTCATGTTATGCGCGAAGCAGTGATAGATCGGGCGCTTGCGGCCCGAAGCGATCAGCTTTTCCGCAAGCCAGCTCATCGCGTCGTGGTTCTCGGCATGGATCATCACCATCGCCTGTTTGCGCCGCGCCAGCGCCAGAATGTCGAGCACTTGGCGATCGGAAAGCTTCAGCGCGTCGTAGGTCGTATAGATCTTGAACGACGTGTAGCCGTCCTCGATCAACGCCGGAAGTTCCTGGCCCAGCGCCGTCTCGTGTGGATCGGAGACGATCAGATGGAAGGAATAGTCGATCGAGGTCTTGCCCTCGGCGCGCGCGTGATAATCCTTCACCACCTCGCGCAGCGATTGGCCGCGATGCTGGGCGGCGAAAGGCACGATCGTCGTCGTGCCGCCGCACATGGCCGAGCGCGTGGCGCTTTCGAAATCGTCGGACGTCCACACGCCGGTCGAGGAAATCTGCGCGACATGGCAATGCGCGTCGATGCCGCCAGGCGTCACCAGCTTGCCGCGCGCGTCGATTTCAGCGGCGCCCTTCGGCAAATCGCGCCCCAAAGTCGCGATCAGGCCATCCTTGATCCCGATGTCGCCGACGAAGCTTTCGCCCGCCGTCGCCAGCGTGCCGCCGCGGATGACCAAGTCGTAAACCGTCATTGCTGTTTCCTCTCAGACGGGAATGTCATACAATAGTTTCCAACCGTAAAGCCGGAGGGTTGAATATCGTGACCAAGCTGCTCGACGAAACCGCCAAGGGCGTCTACATCATCGCCGCGACGCCGTTCGAAGAAAACGGCGAACTCGATCTGCCCAGCGCCGAGCGCATGGTCGATTTCTATCTCGACTGCGGCGTCACGGGCATGACGATCCTGGGCGTGATGGGCGAAGCGCCCAAGCTGTCGCCGCAGGAATCGGCGGCCTTCGCCGAGACCTGCATCAAGCGCGTCGCGGGCCGCGTGCCGGTGATCGTGGGCGTGTCGGCGGCGGGCAACCGCAATCTCGGCAACTTCGCTAAGAAGTCGATGGATCTGGGGGCGGGCGGCGTGATGGTGGCGCCGATCGCGGGCTTGAAGACCGAAGAGCAGATCGAGGCGTATTACGGCGCGATCGCCAAGGAACTCGGCGACATTCCGGTCGTCGTGCAGGATTATCCGCAGCTGACCAACGTGCATATGTCGGTTTCGCTGATCAATCGCCTGTTCGCGCAGTTCCCGAGCTTCAAGGTGTTGAAGCACGAGGATATGCCGGGCTTGCGCAAGCTTTCGAAGGTCCGCGCGGCGGACGGCGATGGCAGCCGCAAGCGCCGCATCTCGATCCTGGTCGGCAATTCGGCGCTGTACCTGACGCAGGAGATGCGCCGGGGGGCGGACGGTGCCAATACCGGCTTCGCCTATCCCGAAATGCTGGTCGAGTGCGTCAACCTGTTCCTGGCCGGCAAGCCGGAGGAGGCGGAGGATCTCTACGATCTTTATCTGCCGATCGTCCGCCACGAGCAGCAAATGGGCATGGGCTTGTCGGTGCGCAAGGAAGTGCTGCGCCGGCGCGGCGTGATCAAGTCGAACCACGTCCGCGCCCCCGGCTACGCGATGGAC
>VFQP010001901.1_pt1 | contig 25253 bp, 51 predicted proteins | sample 3512351 | NCBI WGS metagenome assembly VFQP01 (sample SAMN10412372, study PRJNA504923) | tailings metagenome | isolation source: Relicate 1 Philex TSF1 revegetated site | place: Philippines: Tuba, Benguet | collected 2017-08-29
ACGAGCGAAAAGCTGCCGAGGAACGTTCACAGCGTAGGCCGCACACCACTGGTCGCCTGAGTGCAGAGGAAAAGGCAGCACGACTGGCAGAGATGATGCGCAATGCAGAGGAGCATGAGGCACACAGGAACACACGAGTGGTTGATGCCACGATCGCTGAGCAAGCAGAGGTGCGCAAGGTGGGGTGGGCTGTGGGCTGTGGGTTGTGGGTTGTGCATGTGTGGCACGCACTGAAAATGTGCAAAAAATACAAAATAACAATAACAGTTTGATCATACTTCAGGTGGCCAAGGAGGCGTCTCGAGATGCAAACAAGTTTTTGAGAGATGCAGCGGGGGCCTTGGGTTCTGGGACGAGTGCTGCAGATCAGATTGCGCGTCGAAAACATTATTCTTCCAAGGATGGTGGTCGTTTTTGATTGCGTTTTGATTGCTTGTTGAATATATTGTTGTACATTACCAAGTGTAAATCAGGGCAAAGCATGAAACAACCCTAGCTTGCACCATCAATCTACCCTCATCAACCCTCCCCCACATCACGTCAGGCAAACGATATAATGCACGCACAGATGAATGCACTACGGGGATTATTACGATCTCATGGCAGTACATGCTTGCAGAGCATAAAGCAGCTGTGTGATCACCAATCATGCATATTACACACGAGTGCAATCCAATACGGCGTCAACACCATTCCCCTGCACACTGGGCGCCCCACACTGGTGGTACTGGGCACTGGATGGGCAGCAGCTCGTTTGGTACACGACATCAACCCTTCTTTGTACGACTTGGCAGTCATTGCCCCCCGCAACCACGTATGCTGGGTGTTCACGCTGTTTTTCCTTACTTCCTTGTCACCACCCCCACACCAACCACACAGATGGTGTTTACCCCATTGCTTGCATCTGCATGTGTGGGCACACTGGAGGGGCGTGCAGTGGCTGTTCCCATACTCAATGTGCAAAAGGCATTGCGCTACCCACAAAACACCTATTACAGCGCAACAGCCACTGCCGTTCATCCACAGGTATGCTATATGGACATTGTACATATATGCTTGTGCATGGTATACGTACTGTACGTGTGCTATACAAATACAACACAACAAAGTGTACCAGACCAACTGTTGACATGCACAAGACAGTGTTTTTTTATATACACTATGTGCTATACAGTGTTTTGTATACACTATGCACCCTCCTTACACACACCCCATTATGCACAGGATAAGTTGGTGGAATGTACATCTGCTGATGGCATTCGTTTCTTTGTCAACTATGATACACTTGCCATCTGTACAGGAGCACAGGTGTGTTTGTCACTTGTCGGAGTGTAGTGCATGTGCGCACACACGGATGAATGCACTGACCCACACACACATAGACCCACATACACATAGACCCACACACACATGGACCCCACTGCCTTGTGTATGTAGACATCACCATACATCACAACCACCATGCATCACACACCATCACACACCATCACACACCATCACACACCATCACACACACCATCATACACAGGGCAGCACATTCAACATAAAGGGTGTCACTGAACATGCACATTTCCTAAGGGAAATAGGTCATGCTGATGCCATTCGCAACAAACTCATTGAGAATTGGTCACTGGCTAATGTACCAGGTAGGTGGGGTGTGTAGAGGGGGGAGTATACATATACCCACTAGTACACGTGGGTGGGGAGTATTGCTGTGTATTGTGTTGTAATGATAAGGGGTGGGGTGTGCATCGATGTTGATGGTGGCGATGTGGGATGTGCACACACACACACACACATACATGTACATGTACATAAACACGCAAACACACACAAACACACACACAGGACGTTCTACAGCAGACCGCAGCAGACTGTTACATGTGGTATGTATGAGTGTACCCTCTGTCAACACACCACCTGTGATGCCCACTCCCACACCTCACCCCACACACCTCACCCCACACACCCCCATCAACAGGTGGTGGTCGGAGGGGGGCCCACTGGTGTGGAATTTGCAGGGGAGCTTGCCGATTTCGTCAACAGTGACCTAGCCCAGGTGGATAATGACAGGGCACGAGACATACGCATCACCCTCATAGAGGCGACAGAGTTGTTGGGGACCTTTGATGCCGCCTTGCGGGAGTATGCAGCACGCAAGTTACGGGGCGCGGGTGTGCATTTGCGCAAGGGTGTGGTGCAGGAGGTGCGGGCGGAGGAGATTGTGCTCCAGGGTGGGGACGTCATACGGTATGTGTTGTTTTTGTGTTTTTGTTCTTGTTTTTGTTGTTGATTGTGTGTGTGTGCGGGTTGTATTGCAGGGTGTGGGTGTACTAATGGTACACTGTGGGTATGCCCCTTGATCACATTCCTACACACCCTCTCTTCCTACACACATACACCGTGCACACCAGGTATGGATTGTGTGTGTGGAGCACAGGTGTGGGGCCCACTCCATTTGTCACGTCACTCCCATTTGCCAAAACCAACAAGGTGTGTGGGTGGGTGTGAGTGGGTGTGGGTGGATGTGGGTGTGGGTGGGTGTGATGGGTGTAGGGGTCTGTGTACGTGCAGACGTATGTTTTTTGGGTGATGCACATGTCTTTCATGTATGCTTACTCATCCATGTCTTGTCCATCCATGCTTACACCTTACCCTTGATACCCACACCACACACCCCTAATACACACACACACCACCCACAACCACACACGCCACAAACCACTCAGGGGCGGCTGGCAGTGGATGAATACATGCGACTTATGACACCCCCACCAGACCAACCCACCAACCCACAAAACACCCCCATCCCTGCCTCTCAAATCACCATGACAACAGACGAACACCCAAGTGGGTCTCAGGGGCCCCTTGAGGGATGCACGGTGGTGCCTGATGTCTATGCGTTGGGGGATTGCTGTGCAAATGTTGACAAGCCTCTTCCACCACTTGCCCAAGTCGCCGAACAGCAAGGGGTGCGTGTGTTTGGTGTGTGTGCACACCAATGTGATGGTTCACCACCATAATCCTCATCCCCACCTCTACACAGCGGTATTTGGCACAGATGCTCAACAGTCAAGCCAAGGGGCCTGGTTCCTTTGCACCCACGCCATTTGTGTACAAGCACCTGGGGTCGATGGCAACAGTGGGGGGCAAGTCGGCAGTGCTCGAGCTGGCAGACAAGGGGCGTACTGTATTTAGCATGGCGGGGTTTACGAGTTGGGTGGCCTGGCGCTCTGCCTACCTCACGCGGCTGGGGACATGGAGGCAACGGTTGTATGTGGCGTTTAATTGGGCAAGCACGTTGGTGTTTGGCAGGGACCTTTCTCGATGGTGAAGACTGCTGCTGTTGAGATGCAATTTTTATTGTCGTTTTCATCTTCAAAAGATGCATTGTCATTGATGTCATTGATTCCTGCTCTTGTTGCTGCTGCTGTTCACAAGTGCTGGTGCTGTAGAGCACCAAAGAACAAGATGGTGATGATGGCTGTCAATACTGCGCAAATCTGAGAGCGCTTCGTGATTACTTTCATCAGCATATTGCACAACACCTGCGCATCAAACCCGTGTATCGTACTCCTTCACAACTCCATGGCATCTCCCCATCCCATACCTTACCCCCAACCAGCAAATGGGGGCTCCTCCGACACCATCAACCAACCAGCACGCACCCAAAATATCAAGAGTCCAGGTGTGTCGTTTTACCTGCCAGTGTGTGGGCATCATGACCATCACCATCATCACCCACGTCCCCCAGATGTACAACCACCACCTCCTGCTGCGCCATCTGTGCCAGTGTTCACCCCACCCCAGCCACTACCCTCCAATGTGTCATGGAGCGTCCCAGCGTTGCTCGATTTGCTGCCGGCCCTCAACACCCCCGCCCCCCCCACCAATCCCCTGGCGCCACGGACATCCTCCCCACTGGACAGCGCCCCCACACGCCTGCTCCTCAACGTCCTCAGCTGGACATCTGCCAACTTTATGAGGGAAGTGGAAGAGGCACTGCGTGCCCCGTCCAGCCGTAATCCATCCGATGATGGCACAGCCACCAACCCTTCCCTTGCACCACCACGTGCACCGTATGCACCACCCATCACCACCAACCATACATCCCTGTTGCCCACCACCACCCAGCCACTACTTCTCTCACGTGGTCATTCTGTTGATAGTGATTGGCTGTCATCAGCGTTGGGTGCCCTTGCACAGCAACCCAGCACGTTGCATCTCCCAGAACCATTGCGCACCATTTCAAACTTGTCTGCATTTCTGGATGATGATGCATTGTGGGGGTCTCTTGGGCTTGGACAGCCTGGTGGTAGCGTGCATGGTGGTGGCATGCTTGCTGGTGGCATGGCTGGTGGAAGCACGCAGCAGGGACAACACCCTGTGTACATTCCCCCACCTGCTACTGATAGCAGTGGTGCAGCAGGCAGCGCAACCAATCCATTTGGTGCTTCCAACAATACCAACACACATGTGAGCACACCATCATCCAATCTCGCAGCGGCTGCCATGGTGGCGGCAGTAGCGATGGCTGCTGCTTCCACACCACCACGCAACCCATTTGCAGCAGCACTCCAGGCTGATATGGGTGGATCTCAACGAGGGGTGGATGGCGGGGTGATTGCATCCCATCAGCAAGGTAATGGTGCATGGGCACCCCCCCATCCTCCATCACAACACCAGCAGCAGCATGTGGGTACGCAGCAATCCCCCCGACAACACCCAACAACACTGTTGGTGCCTCATGATGCGTTGGTTCAATATGATGCTGGGGTGGGGATGGCATGGGAGGGCGAGGGGCGGGGGCACCACGTGGGAGGGCACCGTCCAAGTATGTCGGGGGGGGTGATAGATAATAATGTATCGTCTACCAGCACATGTCACCATTGTCATCGCAAATCCACACAGACAAGCGCACCAAGCACCAGCAACACATCCCACCCCTCCCACTCCAACCACCACCACCATCATCAGCCAGCCCACCCACCTACACCCCAGCACCACGTACTGCATCCCCACCTCATCCACGCACCCATTCCTCCCCCTCAACCCACCATGATGAGTACCTACCTGATGTCAGCAGCCCCAGCAGCACTGACGATGATGATGATGATGATGATTTTGATGTGGAGGATAGTGATGATGGGAGTGTTGGGCGGCGGCGGGTGGGGCGTCGTGGTGGTGGGGTCAAGCGCCGACGTGGTGGTGGGGGGGGGGGGCGTGGACGTGTGGGACGAGGTGGGGGACGAGGTGGGGGAGGGTTGGGGAAGAAGAAACAACAGCAAGGTGGGGAGGATGATGGTGGGGTGGTAACAGCAGCGGTAGAAAGTGTCAATGCCAACATGTTTGCTACTGGTGGTGGTGGTGGTGTGTCCTCAGCATACAGGGGCGTCAGCCGCCATAGGTGTGTGGGTAAGGGTGTAGTTTGCGTGTATACACTCACACACACACACACTTCATACACCCACCACACCCACGACACACATAGCACACCCACTACACACACCTCACACAGGCTCACACAGCGGTGGGAGGCATCTCTGTGGTTGGATGGCAAGCAATTGTATTTGGGTGGTTTCAACAGTGAACAGGATGCTGCTCGTGCGTATGACATCGCTGCCATCATGTGTAAAGGTTTGTGTGTGGGGGGGTGTGGGGGGTGTGGGGGGTGGGGGGGTAGGTGTGTGGGAGGGGGGGTGGGTATTGTGAGTCATTCTGGCTGTACAAGGACATAGACACGCACACATATGCATACATACATACATACATACATACATACATACATACATACATACATACATACATACACCCCCAAACACCTCAGGTCCTAATGCTCAAATCAATTTTGCTGTGACTGACTATCAAACAGAATTGCAACAGCTGCAGGGGTTTACCAAGGTGTGTGAGGGGGGGGCGGTAGCTGCAAGTGTGTGTGTGTATGCAGGCCTGTGGTGAGAGCACTGACAGTACAGGCATCCTCGCACACATACACACACAATCACCCTCACAATCCCACCCACCCTCCTTCACACACACACACACACACAGTCACCCTCACAACACCCACATACCGTCCTATACACACAGGAGGAGGTGGTTGCATATGTGCGTCGTCGCAGCAATGCCTTCAGTCGAGGTAAAAGCCGTTTTCGTGGTGTGAGTGGTCAGGAGGGCCGTTGGGAGAGCCGTATCGGGCGATATGGGGGACGCAAGAATGTATGTGGTTGGGTGGGTGGGCGGGGGGTGGGGGGTGGGTGGGGTGCATGCAATCCCCCTTTTCTTTCATAGACTTTAACAAACCACATAGAAAAACATATCACAGCAGGAAACACTGTTACCAACACCCACCACCACGTACCGCATACATCCTCACCACCAGATCCCCCCACCATCATCACAGGTGTCGTTTGGGGTACATGACACAGAAGAAGCAGCAGCACGTCAATATGATCGTGGTTTGATCGTGGAAAAAGGCAAAGCTGCCAAAACCAACTTTCCCCTGCGTGACTACATTGCCGAGGTGCAGCGCTTTGAGGCGTTTCTGATGGCCATGTGTGGATGTGTGGATGGCCCCCTCACGCAGGAGATCAAGCGTACATACACCCTGCCACTGCATCCCAAGCATACCCATGAGCAAGCAGAGGGCGTGCAGGCTGGGAAGCCGTCTCGTAGTGCACGTGCTGCAGTGGTGTATGCTGAAGCGCTGCGACAGGCGTTGATGTGAGTGAGCCACGACCATTTCTTCAACATTGTTTTTTCTTACAACTGCTGCCTTGTTAATTTACACACGTATATTCCCAAAATGTTGCTGGCCAGCACCAGTGATGAGTGGGAGCTTGACGCTGCGGGTGGCAGTGTTGTGGATGGTGAAGATCAACACAACAAGATGCAACCAGCCACCGTGACAGGTCGATGCTTTCAAAACCCCGTGGTGGCAACGTACTTTGTTCCCGGTGAAATGGAAGATCCACGAAGATTCATGCTGGTACGGTTGAGGTTTCCCACCATGTTGCAGCTTCCCACCACGCTGCATTCACCCACCGCCAGGTGTGGTGTGCCATTGCTGGTTGGATGCTTCCCGTCATGGCTCCCTTGTTTGCCATCACGGTGGCACTGCCTGCAGTCGATATCAACCTGCTCTCCAGCAGTGAGCTCAACCAGGCCTACCCATGCCTCAATGACACCCGTCCCAACACCTACAGCACCTGTGATGGCGCCGAGATATTTGCTGATTTGTATTTTTGGAATATAACCAATGCAGCTGCGTTTCTAAATGGTACAGAGCCACCTCAGCTCGAGGAGGTGGGGCCCCTGGTGTTTCGGGTGCATCGTACGATATACAATGTGGCATATGATGCCCAGTGGCATCGCATCAACACCAGCAGCCACATGTGGAGTGTCTATGATGCAAATGCAACAGCAGAGGCATGTGTGTTGGGGCAGCAAGGAGCAGGGGGGTCGGTGAGCGCATGTGTGTCGTTGGAGGATCCTTTGTATTTGATCAATCGGTATGATGTGTGGGTGGGAGTGTGTACTCATACAAGTACTACCTGCTACGAGTCCCACACGCGCACACTACCACACATGCCCCCCCCATCATCATGCCACTCATCATATACAGAGGCATGATGGCAGCAAGACAGCAAGCAGTGTCCCCCATGCCCAGCATAGATGATGACACCTGGTTGGCTGCCCTAGTGGGGGGTGCCTACGCATTGCGTGTGTATAAAGATGTGATGGTCATGAATATACAACAGGTATGCATTGTGTTTGTGTTTGTTCATATTGTCTGTCGTATGGCTATTACTTTTTCTATAGGCATCATCACCATCCACCACCATACATATGACCCACACAAGCAGTATACCCATGACACACACAGGCACTGGCTGCCAATGCAACAGCACGTGCAATCCTTCTCCCCACAACCACATCACCATCAGCAGGTCAACAGTCACCATCAGCAGGTGAACGCTCACCATCAGCAGGTCAAAATGTATCACTCGCACAGGTGGAGCGACTTGTTGCGCAACAATGGGCATGTGGGGACGTGGCAGGGGTATTGTTTGGGCGGCAACAAAACCCACCATGGTATGTGGGTGGGTGTGGATGTGGGTGGGTATGGATAGGAAATTGAATGTGGATGGGAGGGGAGTGTTTGCATGGTTTCACATGAATCAATGGTGTACAGCCCACCACCAGCCAAGCATACACAACATCATGAGTACCTGCGTGCGTGTACACACGCATATAGTGTACACTACACATGTACACCACACCCACCCATATACCCCCAACCACCCCACCCACCACCCAGGCAGCAGCAACCACCCCTCCCTGACTTTTACACATTCTACACCACCTGGCTACCACTGCAACAACCGCCAAGCATAGCACCAACACTAGGATTGCTGTGTACTCGATACGGTGCAGGGCTCATGCAGGTGTCAACCATGTTGACCGCACCACCACCAGCAGGATTGCTCCAGGGTGTGTTGCCCTTGCTCATGTACAATGCAAGTAGCAGCAGTACATGGGTATCGACACGTGTTCGTGCATTGCCAGGTTGGTGGTGAGGGTGGTGATGAGGGTGTAGTGATGATGTGGGCAATTGGAATATGACAAACATGATGGAGACATTTCTGTTCAAGAGAAAAGAGGAAAAGATGTGCTTGATGTGTGTCCCAACACGCATGTGTGCAATCATCATACACCTACACACATGCCACCCACCCACCCACCCACACCCACATCCAGATGAGGGTGCAAGTGGTGCACTGCAGGCCTACATGATGTCTCTGCTATTCACAAGCACCACAACGCAGCCACAATCCACAGCAGTGCGCATGTTTGTGCAGGACATACTGGGGGTACCACTGGGACCCACATCGGGGGGGGTGGTGGTGAATCGCACAGTGAAGCAGTGGTTACATCACCCAGGGGGTATGAGTGGTGTGTGTGTGTGCATGCATAGTGTTTTACTTACATACTGTTACTGTATGTGTTTTACTGTTGTGTCATACCAACACACGCACATACTCCATACACAGCATACCCAACAACAACAAACACAACAACACCAACACAGCACAAGGTTTTTATGATCCAGTGCTACAGGAGCTACTGGGTCCCCAACACCCAGGGTCGGCTGTGTCGTTGACCGTGTTTGACAGAAATGAAACACAATTATTTGAGGAATATAGGCTACAGGTGGGATATTTGCGTGTGTGCTATGTGGACAGTTGTGTGTTATGTAAACATTTGTGTGTGTGTATTATATGATTTACACACATCTCCTACTCCCCACACCAATACAAGTTGCCCGGTAAGCAACAGTACAACACAAGTTGGTTGCAACCACTACCAGGCTACTGGGACACCCACCCCATGTCTGCTGGTGGTGCAATTAGTAATAGGGCATTGCACCTGCAGCAAATGACTGGGAGAACCATGTCTGAGGATGCAGGGAGGGTATGTGTATTGTCTGTGGGGTTTGTAACACACACGCAGACACACATGAGACAGACACATCACCATGGAGCAGAGCATGACCACACATATAAACCGCAAATGTAGACCACATGTACAGACCACACGTATAGGATGTACACTACACATTACACATATACACCACAGGTGGTATCATTAGCAGGCAAAAAGTATGAGGTGGGGTATCAGGGGCTCAATATAACATATGGTGCTGAAACGACGTCACAACAGGTGTGTGTGTGTTGTGTGTTGTGTATTAAGTGTGTGTACATTTGTGTGTATTGTACTGTGTGTAGTCATGTGTGTATGATTAATATGTGTGTAGGGAATGTGTCATTTGCAACCACACGAGTCTCAGCAGCCATGTACCCACCTACACACACACACACAACAAAACACACCACCACCACAGCAAACAGTATCATTATGGAATGGGAGCACCACCACACAGGCTGTTGAAATTGCATACAACAAGGGCAAGGGGGGGTTTTGGGGTGGATTAGGTGCACGTGTACGCCCTGGTCAACGTGTGGAGACGTTTGACCGATTTTTGAAACGTACAGTAGATGTACAGGATTCAGGTGTAGTGGTGTGATGTGTTGTTGCTGTGTGTCAAGCATGGGACTGTATACTTGACAATTCCCCATCACACTCGCACACACACACAAACACTCTCCTCATCAGGTACTCGTCAAGGTGTTGCTGCAACCCCATTTTTTAACAAACTCTCCATGAAACTCACTGTCTGTGTATACAACATGACCCCCGACACCCTCCTCCCCTGCAACATCACCGACATACACAGCACAGCATGGAACAGCAGTGAGAGAGTAGCACGTGAGCGGTGTGTCAGACCAGATCTGCTCCAGGGTGTGTGGAATCTCTCATCCTCTACGTTGACTTCCACCATGACACCACCAGCAGCAATGGTCAATGTACCCATGAACACACCGGGTAATACCCCCCGCACATTCATGGTGGGTAATACCAGTGGCACATCAAGTAGCCTGCAGGGTGTGTTGACATTGCCTGGCTTTGTGGGGGCAGATGCACAGCTGCTGTGGGCCCTGGGCCCCCATGTGCAGGCCTATGTGAGGGGCCGGCAGGAGAATGCCACAGGGGAGCATTGGGGATACTACTTGGGTGTGAGCAGGGTGCTGCAGATGGCCATCATGGTGTGGGTGTGTTGTGTGGGTGTGGCTGTGTAGGTGGACGTAGTGAGTATGGATTGTGGTTGAGTATACATGGTGTTGTGCAAATATGAATAAAATAACGTCCAAACCTCAAACACATCCACACCACAGCATGCCCACACATACAACCCCTTAATTAACACACAGGCACGCATGGGCTATCAAAACAACGTCCTGTTGAAAAAACAGGGGAGGCTGTACAATGCATTTTGGACCAATGCCACTGTACGCCTACCCTTTGAGGGGCAGAATGGTAGCGTACAGGGGATGTACATGCCACTGGGCACCGTTGCATTGCGGGTGTATGCCGATCAGGAAACACAACAACAGATACGCAACCTGTGGCTGGTATGGGGGGTGTGCACACTGGTTGTGTGGCTGTGTGGTGGTGCACAGTTTTTACCAAAAACGTCACAGACCAAGAGGGCGCTGTTGGCGAGCTGCTGCATAGCTGCACCGTGTGTGGGTGGCGTGATGATACTCGTGACACACTATTTGTTGTTTTTCAGTAGGCAGGGGCGACGCTACCTGGCAGCCAAGGTAGGCTGTCGGAAGTCCAGAGCTGGTGGGTATGGACTTGGGCTAGAGTAATTATTTTGCAGCATTTGTATCATTTGTATTCTGTCATTTTAGCTGTTGGTGGTACTAAGAAACGTACAGAGGCACATAACAAAGACACCATGCACAGCCATCAATGATCAGCAGCACACCGCCCTAAAACGACCCTGAAACATCATGAGGATTGAGGAAGTAGCATCTACAACAAAAGCACAACGCATTGCGACGCACACACACATCAAGGGGCTGGGGTTGGCCGATGATGGCAGCGCATTGCCGATTGCAGCTGGTTTTGTTGGGCAAGTGGAGGCTCGTGAGGCGTGTGGCATCGTGGTGGATATGATCCGTGCCAAGAAAATGGCAGGACGTGCACTACTTTTGGCAGGAGCGCCTGGAACAGGTTTGATGATGATCAATCATTGTTGCATGTGCTGTGCATGGGTCCATAAGAGGCGTCTGTTTTAAACCACCACCACCATCCTCTGCGCAGGTAAAACAGCATTGGCACTGGGCATCAGTCAGGAGTTGGGCACCAAGGTGCCGTTTTGCCCGATGGTTGGATCTGAGGTGTATTCATCAGAGGTGAAGAAAACTGAGGTGCTCATGGAAAACTTTCGAAGAGCCATAGGTATGTGCAGGGCGTACAATGTACAGTGTACAGGTGGAAAAGGGAGGGGTAGTCGTGCTGTTGTGTGCATATTGTGGAGGGGTGCGTAGAGGAGCAGTGTGTGGCCGTAGTGTACCAACCCCGTATCCCCACACTTGGTACACATCACCACACCCCTCCATGCACACCAACACAACACACCAACACAACACACCAACACTTAACACAGGATTGCGTATAAAGGAGGTGAAGGAGGTGTATGAGGGTGAGGTGACTGAAATAACACCAGTGGAAACAGAGGTAGGTATTGCGTGGGTGTGTATGATGGATGATGGTCGTACACCTGTATGGATGCTTGTACAACAACAAAACGCATGATGATACATGCACACATCACAATCGACATTGTACACCATAATACAAACGCCCATCACAACACCTAACCACGCCCACACACCCCACATACCCCACACACCATACACCACGCACAGGCATCAGCGAGTGGTATTGGCATGGGTAAGACAGTGAGTCATGTGATACTAGGGCTGAAAACAGCCAAGGGCACCAAGCAATTGAAGCTGGACCCCACTATATATGATGCCTTGCAAAAGGAAAAAGTGCTTGCTGGGGATGTGATTTATGTAGAGGCAAACAGTGGTAGGTGTGTTGTTGTTGGTGGTGTGTTGGTAATGCTGGTGGTGTGTTGTGTATGTGTGTGTGTTGGTATTGCTGGTGGTGGTGTTTGTACCCCATACACCCCCACCCCCCATACACCCCCACCCACACCCACACAGGTGCAGTAAAACGTGTGGGTCGCTGTGATGCCTTTGCAACTGAATTTGACCTTGAAGCAGAAGAATACGTCCCCCTCCCCAAGGGAGATGTGCACAAGAAGAAAGAAGTGGTACAGGACGTCACACTGCATGATTTGGATGCGGCGAATGCGAGACCTCAGGGGGGGCAGGATGTGTTGTCGGTGATGGGACAGTTGCTCAAACCGAAAAAAACAGAGATTACAGACAAGTTGCGACAGGAGATTAACAAGGTGTTGGGTTTGTGTTGGGTTTGGGTTTTTTGTGTAGGTTTTTGTGTTTGGGTATGGGTGTTTGGTTTTGTGTGTGTGGATGTGGATGTGTGGTTTTCAGAGTGTGTGTTGTGGGTGGGGTATGATCACAGCTACATAGAATGACATGTACATACACTTTAAATCAGTAGCACACATACACACACACATTCATACACCCATATACATTCATACACCTATGTACAATCACCCACCCAACCACACACAAACACAGGTGGTCAACAAGTACATAGAGCAGGGTGTCGCGGAGCTCGTGCCCGGGGTGTTGTTTGTAGATGAAGTACACATGTTGGATATAGAGTGTTTTACGTATCTAAACAAGGCATTGGAGAGCAGCTTGGCGCCCATAGTGGTGCTTGCTACAAATAGGGGGGTGTGCACGGTGTGTGAAGATGGGGTGCAGATAGGGGGTTGGTATGGGTGTGTTGAGGAGTGTTGTTGTTTATGATGTACTGTATCCTATCTTGTATTGAAACTTGATGATAATCACCAGCGTAATACTTGTCTACCAACCTATAAAAATGACACACCCTCTCCCACATCACCCACATGCTCAATACCCCCTCCCATACATTCCCCCTCCCTTTCTACACACACACACACAGATGCGTGGCACCGACATGACAAGCCCCCATGGCATACCCATCGACCTCCTCGACCGCACCGTCATCATCCGCACCCTCCCCTACACCCTAACAGAAATGGTACAAATCATCGCCATTCGCGCCCAAGTGGAAAGCATTGCTATAGACGAAGAATCCCTTGCTGCGCTGGGTGAATTGGCGGACAACACGAGTCTGAGGCATGCTGTGCAGTTGCTCACACCTGCAGCAACACTGGCTGGCACAAATGGGAGGGATGCAGTGGTCAAGGGGGATGTGGAGGAGGTGGCGGGGTTGTTTCATGATGCAAAATATTCGGCACAGTTGTTGTTGCAACATGCTGACAAGTATATTTCTTAGTGGTTTGGGGGGGGGATGTTGGGGGTGGGTGGGAGGGAAAGGAGGTTGTGGGAGGTGTGTTTGGGGGGTGTAGTGCTTTGCAACTCCAACTTGTGTGTTTCTGGTTGATGTTTTTCATGCTGCATACATGCACCCCTTTATCATGGTTTATAATGGTTTTGTAAAGGTCCTTTGTTGGTAACCTTTGTTTGCACAACAGCAGCAGCATTGCCACCATCACATACACACACATGGATCACATACATAAAAAACAAACAAGCATTTCAAAAATCAAACATCATCATCACTGGGTTTGCAACTATTGTTGATATCGGCTCCTATACTTGTGGTGGCTCAAGCACTTGTAACCCCGCCCCTCCTTGTGGTTGCGCACCCCCCCCCATCCCTTCCGCAGCCACTGCCGCAGCCGCATCCACCACATCCCCCAGCACCACCTCATGCACGATATCACCATCCACCTCCACCACTCCGTTTGCCCCTGTGTTCACCACTGCCACCTCTTCCTGTTGCTGCTGTGCCGTTGCAACACCCACCCCTCCCCCGCCTCCCCCGCTCTCATTATTCACATCACCAAACCCTGGAATGCTACTCGACGCCAACATACTGGGCACAAGTGATTGACTCACCACTTTCACCTTGGCCCATGTGAGATCCCACAGGTTGTGCTTCCCCCCCACATCACGCCACTCAGGCACCAATATCCCCTTGGCTGCCATCACCAGCAGCATGTTTTTCACACACTCTGGCACTGCCTCTGCAAGTTCTTCACTTTGATTTTTGGTGGCGGCTTGTAATGTGACCAACATGCGAGACCATGCCTCGGCAAACCCAGGCAAGGGCAGCATGAGGGACATGTACTGCAGGGCTGTTTTTGTGAGGCATTGTACAGCCAGGCGGAGGCTCTTGTCTGCTCCAGGGTAGGATTTGTTGCGGCTGGAGACATAGCCTGCGAGTTCCCCAGTGAGGGGGGTGATGATGTCAGTGAGGGTGCGTAGCCATACAGTGCCGGAGAGCAAAAGGGATTCACTAGACATGAGGACACTGTGTGTGTGTTGGTGGGGGGTGGGGGTGAGGAGTGGTGGTTGTATAATGGTGTGTGATGGTTGAAGAGTGGGGTGTGATGGTAACCACAACACACATGCTGTACATAGTGAAACACACTGTACAATAACACACATAGAAATACACTGTACAACAACACAACATGTAAATACAAGCAGCACTGCACCCCCCCACCCCAAAACACACACACACACACACACACACACACACACCGCTTGAGTATTTCAATTGCATTGTTGCGCAGTGCTGGATTTGTATGCAAGCTATACTGACTCAGCGGCTGCACCAGCGCCCACCATGCTGTCTCTATGCGTGCTTGCTTGCTTGGACGTGGTGTGTCGGTGCGTGAGGGGGAGGTGGGGGGGGAGAGGGGTGTGTCGGCAGATGGACGCCATACAAGGAGCCATACAAACAAGCCCTCGAGCATGAGCAATGCTTGTATACTACGCTCCACACTTGCCTCCTGTGTGTGTGTGTGTGTGTGTGTGTTGAGGTGTGTGTGTTGTTTTGTGTACGTGTGTGATACCTGTATACTTTGTGTATACTGTGTACAACACAGCAACAAAATATCACATACAATACCCCACTTCTCATCCCCCCCCCCCCCCCACAATACACACACTTACACCCCCCACACCCAAAAACAAGAACAACCAACCTCCACACATTGTTGTACAACAATCATACCTTGGCGTACTGCTCAGCAAACCGCAAGGCAGTCTCCAAACACGGTCCAAAATTCACTTCATTCAACAACCCCTGATTCCCACAAATACACCCCAACGCCTCAAACACGTTATTTGCCGCCCCCGGGTGAATACTGGTGGTGGTCAACAACAAGCACACCGTATTCCACCCATCTGCTGTTTTTATATACCCTGCACTGGCCTTTAACAGGGCCAACACCTCTGCACTAATGGGTTCGGCCAGTTCCCATGCCACATTGGCATTCAGCCGACAAATAAGCTTGAGACTCTTCAACAACTCCTCTGCCACATCCTCTTTATACGGCAGTAGCCGCCGACACACCCGCAACAGCCCAAACGCCGAGCGCTCCACCAACGGGTTGCTGGCACGAAACGCACGCTCATCCATAGCAGCAGCAAGCATGTCATGCACCACAGGCCATATACGCAAAATGCGGTCCCTGTTGCGTAACGACAGCATGATTAGTAATTCCAAACACACTTCCGCGGTGTTGAGGTCGTCCACGCTGTTGGTGGTTTTGGGTGGGATGGGGCCCGCCTGTGCTCGTACTGCTGCTACCAATTCAGTCAGTGATGCTTCTAGAAGGAATTTACTGTCGGCAAACACTTCATCCACGTGGCATGCTTCCATAGACGTTAACGCCCGCTCGGTGGCCTCCACCTCCCTGGGGGTGGGTTGCTGCTGCTGCTCCCCACCATCTATGGAAATCAAGCTACTAATCGCACGTGAGAGAAGGCTGCCGCTGCTGCCGGTGCGTTTGTTGCTCACGGGACGGGGGACGCGGGCCTTGGCTGCTTCGATGTCATCACTTTCGAGCATGAATACAGACACGGGGAGGACATCGAGTCGGTGGAGGCGGAGGGTGATGTCCATGATGTTTTTCCATGCACCACGTAGGCTGTCACCATGCCTATGGGGGGGGGAGTGAGGGTGTGGGGAGGGAGGGGGGGGAGAGGGCATGATTGTGGAGGGTGTGCACATACATACAAGTGCACATACAAAGCAATGCACATATATTCAAGTGCACAGCAATACAACGCAGGAACAACACACCCACTATCCACCCAACAATACCCACCCACACCACCACACCACCACACTCCATAATCCCATCCCCCCCTCTTCTTTAGGGTTGTTAAATAAAAAAACTTCTCATACATGTTGGCAATGGCAAACATGGTCTCCAGTGCTGCCTGAGCCTTGGGGTCGTCTCCAAACGCAACCATTGGCTTGGGTGCTGCTGGGTGGAGCACCATGGTGTATTTAGCTAACGAGGTGACCATGGTGTCAATGACCTGGGGGAGGGGGGGGAGGGGTGAGTGTGGGCGTGTGGTTTTTGGATGTGGGGGGTGCTTTTTTGATGGGGGATGGTGCATACACAACATAATACACATTAAACACATACACAAGACGTATTGATTACCAACACATACTCACACACACACAAACCCCCCTCATGTCACACACACACACACACACACTCACCTGATCCAATTGGTGAAAGGCAGCCATCTTGGCCACCAACTTCAGCCCCTCCAATGCCTGCCTTATCACCAGGGGGTCATGTGAGTGATCCAACACCACCGACACTGCAGCCAGGGTGGGGCCCCATACAAGGGAAAACATGTCCCTGTCGATTCCGGATGTTTCTGCAGCGGGGAGGGAATAGGAGTGGGGGAGCATTTGACCACGTGGGAGGCGACTGGTGAGCAAGAGCTCCGTCCTGTGTGGGGGGTGGAGCGTGGGGGACGTGGGTGGGGGGTGTATGGGGTGGGGGAGTGGAGTGTGGAGTGTGGGGGACGTGGGTGGGGGGTGTATGGGGTGGGGGTGTGGAGTGTGGAGTGTGGGGGTGGTGTGGGGGGTGGTGCATGTGTGCAAGGTACAGGTGGGAGTACATGGGGGTTACGCGTGTGGGGGTTACGCGTGTTGTGTGATGTGGTGTGGGATTGTATTGTGTACTATGGAATGGGAGGACTGTGTGGATCATATACACACCATGTCACACACACAAACACACACACACACACAGCAATGCACACATCCATCAACATACCAAAACACAGGAGACACATCTGTGCTGTCACCAGCATTGTATATCTTGATTTCATTGCGTCGAATGCTCTCATACAATGAACGCAGTAGGTTGACAGGCAAGTCCTCCCCAGCTGTTTGTTTGAGAGGGTGCGTGGGTGTTTGTGGGTGTTTGCGGGTGTTTGTGGATGTTTGTGGGTGTTTGTGGGTGTTTGTGGGTAGGTGGGATCAACAGGACGTACACATTGTTGTACACGTTTAACTATTCACATGTGTTCCACACCTGCACGACACCCCCCCACTCGCACAACCCCACTACTCCACATACACTCACCCCCACATGCGCACACACTCACATACACCCCACACACAGAAAAACAAGCACGCACATACCATTAATCCCCCTATTATTCCGTATAAACTCCTCCACCGTCATTTTTGTCTTGACCTGATCATTATGCTGATCCGTGTTGAGCATGATTACAGAATATGCCAGCACATACACCCCATCACTGTGTTTAAAAAGCCCTGGGCATTGAGTGTGGTAGTGTTTACCAAATGACTCCATGATGCGATTGATCTTCTGTGCCTCTCCTGGCAGCCTGAAGGTTTCTAGGTAGGTGCGGAGGGCACTGTCAATGCGCATGCCTGTGTGTTTGTGGTGGGTATGTATGTGTGAGGGGTGTGTTGGGGGGGGGGGGGGTAGGGTGTGAGTGTATGAAGGGTGTGTGTGCGTGTGAGGTGTGTGTGTGTGTGAGGGTGGGTGTAGGTATGCAACTATTCACATCATTCACATCATCCACATCCCTCACATCATTCCCGTGTCATACACATCATGCACACGCACACCCTTCACGCATCACAAACACCCTTCACACATCACACATAACTTACCACCAAAGTCAAAGGTCAACGTAAACGCCTCCAACACATCAAGGTAGAAATCATCAGCCTCACCCAACAGCTCCCCCAGTGTTGTCTTATTCAACCCGGGACATGACCTCAAAAACTGGTGTGTGTGTGGTGATGTGCGTGTGTTGTGGTGTGTGTGGTGCGTGTGTGGTGTGGTGTTAAGACCACCACCATCATCATCATGACAGCTGCATGTGCACACAACAATGCATCAACACCCACCCACATGCACCACCACCCACAACCACACAACACCCACACACACACAACATCCACACCCACAACACTCACCTTGGCCACATCAGTCGCAGTCAGAGGTGTAGGCAGCAAATTGATCTCCTGTAGAAACTGAAACCCCTTTTTTGGGTCACGATTGAAGTGATCAGCTGCCACTGTGAGGCGTCCCTTGAAATATTTCTCACATCGTACAATATCAGCCCATGTTGCCGGCTGATACCCCATGAGCTGTGGGGGGAGTGGGTGTGGGTGGGTGGGTGAGTGAGTGCGTAAGAGAGAGAGAGAGAAAGAGAGCACTGGTATGAGTGAAGTACAAAGTGACTTCTGTGCAGACAACACAGTGTATATTCCATGCACGTGTTTTTATACACACACAGGCAAAAACCCCCACACACACACACACACACACAAATCCACACAAACCCAAACCCACACAAACACACCCCCACCTTGAATGCCTGGTGTATAGGAGGTGGCTGCCCCTTACACAGCGCATCCCACAGCTCCACAAAGTGATCCGGGTCATGATACTGGTGAAGTTCCGGTTGCATGTTCCGGGGACCTTCCGCCCTCTTGGCCAGGGTGGTCAATATGGAAAATAACCCATCCAGGGAAAGCAGGTGCACTGCACCTAGGGCACTGTTGACAGGGAAGGCTGTCTTTGAGAGGAGGGTGCACAGGGATTCGTATACATTGGCACGTTCGATGCGGCAGTCGGTGTTGATGTACATGTCGTGGATAAAGTTTTGTTGGTGGACGAGGTCGAGCAAACCCTGGGGGGGTGGGGGAGTGGGGGGTGGGGGTGATGGGTACTATCCCTACACAACACATACACACACCGTGTGCCCACAACAACACCCCTTTACCATACACACATCACGCAACCAACAAAACTCAACGCTCTCTCTCTTGCACACACACTCTCTCTCTTTCCTTCTCTCTCATTCTCACTCACGCACTTACACACACATACACCAAAACACACACACAAAAACACAACACAAAAAAACACAGACAAAAAACCAACAACACACCTCCAGTGCAGCCTCCTGCAGGTCCCCCTCCCCCCCCCTCCCCTTGCCCTCTGCAATTCGCAACAACGCCACCCCCACCAGTGCCTCCAGCTGCAGCAACAAATGCTTTCCCAGGCGCGCATACAGCAGTACTGTGATTTGACACAGTCGAGCAAGGGCAGGGAGGCTGGGGAGTCGTGCAGCTTCAAAAAGGTTTTGACATAGGTGCTCTATGACAAGGTCAAGGAGGCGTTTGTGGCGTTCCAATGCTGTTGAAGGGGGAGGGGAGAGTGGGGGGAGTGGGTGTGGGAGAGGGGGTGTGGGGGAGTGAATGTGGGGGGGAGTGGGTGTGGGGGAGTGGGTGTGGGGGAGTGAATGTGGGGGGGAGTGGATGTGGGGGAGTGGGTGTGGGGGAGTGGGTGTGGGGGAGTGAATGTGGGGGAGTGGGTGTGGAGGTCATGATACTCATGATGGTGGTGGTATACATGATGTTCATGATGGTGGTGGTATACAGGAGGAGTGGTAGTACAATGTTGGTGTTGGGTTGTGCATGCTGCATGTGTCTTGTGATAATCAGTGATAATCAGTGATAATCAGTGAAAACATGTTGTACACACATACTGCATGCTCTCAATGAAATAACAACATGCTCAATGCTACACCAACACACACACACCAAAACCCCAACACCCCCACACACACAACACAACACACCTGCCCCTCCCGCATGCAAAGCCGTCAAACACAACGACAACCCAAACACCACATCCTCTGCCTTGGACTCCCCAATGAGGTTGATGATATACTCAAACACAGTAGAAATGGCTGCCAAACCATACCCACTGACAGGACCCTCGCTGACAGGTCCCCCTGATTGGGATGGGGAAGCAGTACTCCCATCCTCTCCCCCCATTGCCACTGCACCATTTGCTTCTGGTGGTGCAACACTGACAATGCCATGTGGCTGCTGTGCTGCTGATACAGCGGGTGTGTCTGTGGGGGCAAAATCCCCAGCATCAGGGCTCGTCATGCTCGCCATGCTCGCCACAGCAGCATCCACATTGGGCGCTGGTGCCACTGGTGCCGCTGGTGCATGGGTGAGTTTGTGCAACTGGTCAGTGTCTGGATCTGACAGTGCAGAGGGGACAGCACTGCTGCTGGTGGCTGTGAGGGGCTGTGCTGCAAGATGATGCAGTCGGGAGAAGATCACACTGGTGATGTCCAACATGGTTTGTTGTGCAGCATCTGTGTGTGTAGGTGGGGGGTGTTGGTTGGATGGTGTGTGCAGGTGGAAGTGTTCAACCGACATGAAGAATCCAGAAGGAGGCTACACAGCAACAGCATGCCCACCAACACATGCCCACCAACACATACCAAGCAATGCCTTGCCGCCATCACTCTGCAACTGGCCGATACGATAACACGCCTCAAATATTGTCTTGATGTGCTCATCAGACAACGATGGTGACATTGGATGCTTGGCACACGCGAGCAGCACCTGCAGGATTTTGAACAAGACCACCTCATCAGATGCTGGGTCGGTGGATTCATACTTGCAAGCGGTTACTGCATCCACTATTGCCTGCAGTGCCTCTGCACGATCAGCCCTTCCTTCACCTGCCCCTGGTATGTGGTATGTGGTGTGGTATGTGGTATGTGGTGTGGTATGTGGTGTGCATGTATACACATTGTGCACATTGTGTGCGACACCCCCCATACCAAGCACACCCTGTCCGGTCAAGATGCGGTGCAACCCAGCCAATGCTGCACCAGTTACAGGGCCACTTATCTCTGCAGATTTGATAATCTCCAGAAATGGACCAAGGTATTCAAGTGGAGGGATGGCGTTCCAATCTGTGGATGTGCCTCAAGAGTATTGTCACCTCGATGCAACCATACCAAGTCAGCATCCAACCTATACCATACCGTTCCATGTGAATATTTTGCGTCGTAGGAGCTTGAGCTCGTCCAAAAGAGGGTCGTCACCATCTTCATCGTCCTGCACGAGGGGGTGTGGTGCGTAAGGGCTGCATCAACACGTACAATGGTGTATTGCTACTATATAGGACAATTGACAGCTGCCATCTGCCTTGCATCGTACCGAATATCGCTTGGGGATCAACGCCCATTTTGGTACTTGCCGTATGGCTATTATAACATTGACAACCTCTGTGTTGAGCAGCAAAGCTGCATCGTGCTTTGCTGCTCCCATACTGTAAATGCTATGATGGGCTGTGTTGGGCTAGGATCTACTGCTCATCATCAACATGTAATACACAGCTGGCGTGTTCATGCTGGGTTATCCTCTGTTGTTGTTGTTGTGTTTACTTTGTTGTGATTTGTTCACATACATGGAAAAGTATAATTACGTCGTGAGCATATATATATGTGTCAAACACTCACTCCACAGGTGCCATGGAGAGCACCGCCCCAGCAGCGATGGCTGGCAATGCAGCAAGCGTCCATGCCGCATCTTTGCTCCCTGATGCACTCCCTTCTGGTTCCAGCAGCTTGTTGGTACTTGCATTGCCCTGCATGGATGCAAGAACCGCACAATTGTGATGATGATGATGGTGGTGATGATGATGATGTTGTTGTATACAAGATGACACAACGTACCGCAAGCAGCATAACCTCCTCCCCAGTAAGCTTGGAATTGCGTGCTCTACTACGACGTGCCATTGCACGCTGTGCCATGAATGCACGTCCTGTTTTGGTGGCATAGGTGTAGAGCAGGGAGCCCACCAGGAGCGCAAAATTGAATGCAGGGAGGATGATGCCAAACACGATGAGGAGAATGTATTTGACCTGTTTTTTGGGGTGGGGAGGTGGTGCACAATGAGCACGGGGTGATTGTACTAGATAATTTTCACAGTGTTGATATTGTACAAGAAGCAACATGCGCGGTGCCCCCCCCAATAAACCAACAGATCCACCCCGCACAAAAAACACCCACCCACCCACATACCCCATAAAATTCCCTCAACTTGTCCATTGCAGCACCCTTGGCATTAAAGCGAGTGACAATACTCACAGCCGGCATGTACATCCCCTGTACATTCCCATCCTGCTCCTCAAAGGGCAAGCGTACAGTGGCGTTGGTCCAAAATGCATTGTACAGCCACCCTTTTTTCTCCATACCATACGCAAACATGGTGCCCTGGCTGCCCTGTGAGTTGATCAAGGGGTTGTTGGCGTAGGGTGTATTGTAATGCAATACGTTGTTCCTATACAATACCAATGCATCATTACAATCATAGCAACAACAACAAACAGTATAACAACAACAACAACAACAACAACAACAGGCATGTACACGCTGCTGGTACCAACACGCACACCCCTCACACACACACACACCGTACACACCCCTTTTCAAACACCCCCCCACACCATACGCCACGTACATGTACACCCATACCCAAGGAGCGCACCACCCCCACCCACCAATCCCAATGCAGGTTTCTGTTGGTTGTGTTAGGGGGTCTTGCCAGGTAGGCATGTGTATCTGGGCCCAGTGCATGTTTGAGTGAATCATCTGCCCTGACAAAACCTGATGATGAGTGGGGATGGAGACAGTGGTGTGTTGTGGGTGGGGGAGTGTTGGGTGGTATGGTGTGGCATGAGTGGCAGGGTGGTATGGTGTGGCATGGTGTGGGTGTGTGGATACAACCATATGATGACCAGAAAACACTCCTGATTATACATACACGCACATACCCACACACTTACATACCCACACATCCACACATATCCACATGAGCACACCAACAACCCCCCCCACACAAACACACACACTCACACCTGGCAGCGCAGTAATGGTCTTTGCAACCTGTTGACTCGTAGAATTCCATGTCCCCCTCAGCATGTCAGGCCCCACACACCGCTCCCTTGCCACCCTACTACTCGCATTCCAGCCCGCACTGTGTATATCACTCACATTGCACGCCACCAACGAGTCGTCACTCATGTGCATCACCCGGGTTTGCATGTTGCTTGACAAACCCATGTCCCAGGTGGATGTATCAAGAAAACGTGCGGTGCGTCCACTGTACACAGCGTTGATGCTGCGGGCGAGGGATGACTGCCATAGCTCATAGGTGCGGTTGAGTTGCAGTATGACAATGTTGCCACCAAATGCACCAGAGGGGAGGGTGCCACCCAGGGCGGTGTTGTAGGGGACCATGACGGTTTTGTTGGCGGTGCTGCCATTCCAGGTGGTGTATGTTTCCTGTGTTGGTGTTTATTGTATAAGGGTGCGTTTCAGTGTGTGTGTGTGTGTTTTATTGGGTGTATGTGAATTGTGTGTGGACTGTTTGTGTGGATGGTGTATAGTGTGGGGTGGGTGGTTGATGAGTTCTTGCACTTGTAGGATATGTGTATATACATGAACAACAGTACAACAACATCAACAACAACAAACAACATCAACAACACACACAATAAAAGAAACACACCAAAAACACACCCACACCTCTACAGGGGTGGCTTCTTGACCATACGTCACATTGAGACCCATGAACCCAGTGCGATACAGCTGGTTCTGGTAGGCAATGATCTGTGGTGATAATGTGTGTGTGGGGGGGGTGGGGGGGTTGAAATGATGTGTGGGGGGGAAATATGTATGTGAGAGGTGTACATGTCGACATGGGTGTCTTATGGTATGCGTGGACATGAACAAACCCCACAAAACACCCTTTAAAACAACTCCCACACACATCATCAACAAACACAACTAAAACACCAACAAAAACACCAACAAAAACACCACCAACAGAAACACGTACTCGACGGGACATGCGTGTGTAGTTTCGTCCAGTATACACATGTTGATATGAACCAGGGTTGGGCACAGTGCCACCAGCAGACGCAGGGTGTGTTTCCCAGTGACCAGGAAGGGGGAGCAACCATGTGGTGTTGTATATACCAGAACCGGGGGGAGTCTGTGGTGGGTGGGTGGTGGTGGGGGTGGGGGGGGTATGGGTGTGGGTGATGTGGTGAGTGAAGCGTGCATTGTGACCAGCTCGTGTTCTATACAGACATGCACAATGCACCCACACCCACACAATGCACCCATGCATACACAAACAAAAAATGGTATACAAACAAAAAAACATACAAACACACCTCAGTCAGACCGTATGTCTCAAACAGTTGTGTACGTGTCTTGTCAAGGAATGACATTGTAATAGTCGCAGCAGGGTGGTCAGTGCCCAGCAGCTCTTGTAACACAGGGTCCTGCCAACCACCTGTACATGGTGTTGTGTGTGTGTTTATTGTTATTGTTTGTTTGTTGTGTGTGTGTGTGTGTGTGTGTGTGTGTGTGTGTGTTTATTGTTATTGTTTGTGTGTGTGTGTGTGTGTGTGTGTGTGTGTGTGTGTGTGTGTGTGTGT
>VFQP010001902.1_pt1 | contig 25230 bp, 20 predicted proteins | sample 3512351 | NCBI WGS metagenome assembly VFQP01 (sample SAMN10412372, study PRJNA504923) | tailings metagenome | isolation source: Relicate 1 Philex TSF1 revegetated site | place: Philippines: Tuba, Benguet | collected 2017-08-29
GAGCGGTCATCGGCTGCGGGGGTAAACGGCTCCGCGAATGTCCCCCGGGTCGGCTGCGCCGCCCCTCCTCCTTTATTTCGCTGCGCCGATCACCCCGGTAGCCGATGACCTCCTGGCACGCGAAAGGTTGAGCGCCTACAGCGCTGGCAGCTCGTGGACCTCTGGCGCTCTGTGGAGCGAAATAAAGGAGGAGGCGGCCTCCCGCCGCCGGGGGACATTCGCGGAACAGAGCGCCAGAGGTCCATGAGCCCGCGAAAACGTCAGCCCGAAAAACTCAAGCGGAAACAGGCTCCCGCTTCACCCTGAACCAGGCCGCATACATCGCCGGCAAGGCCAGCAAGGTCAACACCGTGGCCACCACAAGCCCGCCCATGATCGCCACCGCCATCGGCCCCCAGAACACACTGCGCGACAAGGGAATCATCGCCAGCACCGCCGCCGCCGCCGTCAGCACGATCGGTCGCATCCGCCGCACGGCCGCTTCCACGATTGCGTCCCACGCAGGCACACCGCGCGCGCGGTCCTGCTCGATCTGGTCGATCAGGATCACCGAGTTGCGCTGGATCATCCCCATCAGCGCGATCACACCCAGCAGCGCCACGAAACCGAACGGCCGGTTCAGCAGCAACAGCGCACCTGCCACGCCCGCCATGCCCATCGGGCCCGTCAGGAACACCAGCACCGAACGGCTGAAGCTTTGCAGCTGCAGCATCAACAGCGTGAACACGATGAACAGCATCAGCGGCACACCGACCACGATGGAAGCCGAGCCCTTGCTGCTTTCTTCCACCGCGCCCGCCACCTCGATGTGGTACGCGCCCAGGCCACGCGAAGCCCAGCTGTCGCTGATCGTTTTCAGCTTCGGCTGCAGCTCGGCCGTCACCGTGGCGCCCTGCAGGCCCTCCACCACGTCGCCCTGCACCGTGATCGCGTAGTCGCGGTTCTCGCGCCAGAGCACGCCGGGCTCCCAGTCGAACACCGGCCGCGCGATCTGCAACAACGGAATCGCCTGGCCGCTGGCCGTGGGCAGGTAGGCGTTGGCCAGGCTGGTGATCGCATCGCGTTCGTCGATCGGCTGGCGCAGCACGATGTCGATCAGCTTGTCGCCCTCGCGGTACTGGCCCACCGTGGTGCCCGACAGCAGCGTGCGCGATGCCTGCGCGATCGACTGGCTCGACACGCCCAGCGCGCGCGCCTTGGCCTGGTCCACCTCCAGCCGCAGCCGCTTCACCGACTCGTTCCAGTTGTCGTTCACACCCCGCGTGTTCGGGCTCGCGCGCATCGCCTGCGTCACCTCGTCCGCCAGGCCGCGCAGCACCGCCGGGTCCGTGCCCACCACGCGGAACTGCACCGGATACGGCACCGGCGGGCCATTGGGCAGCAGCTTCACGCGCCCACGCACCTCGGGAAACTCGGTGGCCAGCAAGGCCGGCAGGGCCTTGCGCATCTGCTCGCGCGTCTTCAGGTCCTGGGGCAGCACGATCATCTGCGCCACATTGGTCTGCGGGAAGATCTGGTCCAGCGGCAGGTAGAAGCGCGGCACGCCCGAGCCCACCCAGGTGGTCACGCTGCGCACGCCCTCTTCCTTCGCCAGGCGGCCTTCGACCCGGCGCGTGACCTCGTCCATGGCGTTCATGCTGCTGCCTTCGGGCAGCCAGATGTCCACCAGGATCTCGGGGCGGCTCGAGTCGGGGAAGAACTGCTGCTGCACCTGGCCCATGCCGACGATGCCCAGCACGAAAGTGAGGATGGTCGCGCCGATGGTCAGCCAGCGGTGCTGCACGCACCAGTCCACCACGGCGCGGAAGCGCACGTAGAACGGGCCGTCAAACACCTCGTGCGGCTCGCCTTCGGTGTGCGGCTTCACCTTCAGCAGCACGAAGCCGAGGTAAGGCACGAACAGCACCGCCACCACCCACGAGATGACGAGCGCCAGCACCGTCACCGCGAAGATGGCGAAGGTGTATTCGCCGGTGGTTGAGTTGGCCAGCCCGATCGGCAGGAAGCCGGCCGCCGTGATCAGCGTGCCGGTGAGCATGGGCATGGCGGTGGCGTCCCAGGTGAAGGTGGCCGCACGCACCATGTCGTAGCCCTCCTCCAGCTTGCGCACCATCATCTCCACCGCAATGATGGCGTCGTCCACCAGCAGGCCGAGCGCGATGATGAGCGAGCCCAGCGAGATCTTGTGCAGGCCGATGCCCCAGTAGTTCATGGCCAGGAAGGTGATGGCCAGCACCAGCGGGATGGTGATGAACACCACCAGGCCCGGGCGCATGTCCAGCACGTAGCGTTTCAGGCCCCGCCCGCCCGGTCGCCGGTGCAGCCCCAGCGCCAGGAAGCTCACCGCGAGCACGATCACCACCGCCTCGATCAGCACCTTCACGAACTCGTTCACCGAGTTCGTCACCGCGCTTGGCTGGTCCTGCACCTGCGCCAGCGTCATGCCGGCGGGCAGCGTGGCCTCGATGCCGGCCACGGTCGTCTTGAGCGCCTTGCCCAGGTTGATGATGTCGCCGCCCTTGGCCATGGAGATGCCCAGCGCGATGCTGTCCTTGCCGTCGTGGCGCACCAGCACCTGCGCGGGGTCCACGTAGCCCAGGCCGATCTGCGCGATGTCGCCCAGGCGAATCTGGTTGCCGTTGCCGGCGCGGATCGGCATGGCGCGCAACTGCTCGACCGAGTTGAAGGCACCGGCCACGCGCACCTGCACCACGTCCTGCGGCGTCTGCACCTGACCGGCCGACTCCACCGCGTTCTGCTGGCCCAGCGCGTCCAGCACCTGCTGCAGGTTCAGGCCGAGCACGGCCAGGCGCTTCTGCGAGATCTCGATGTAGAGCTTCTCGTCCTGCACGCCGAACAGCTCGACCTTGCTGACGTCGCGCACGCGCAGCAGTTGCTGGCGCACGTCGTCGGCCACCGTCTTGCGCTCGGCAGGCGAGAAGCCCTCGCCCTGCAGCGCATAGATGACGCCGTAGACGTCACCGAACTCGTCGTTGAAGAACGGCCCCACCACGCCCTGCGGCAAGGTGCCGCGCATGTCGCCCACCTTCTTGCGCGCGGTGTACCAGACCTGCGGCACCTCGCCCGGCGGCGCGGAGTCCTTGAGCTGGAAGATGATCAGCGTCTCGCCCGGCTTGGAGTAGCTGCGGATCTTGTCCGCGTACGGCACCTCCTGCAGGGTCTTCTCGATGCGGTCCGACACCTGTTCAGCCACCTGCTCGGCCGTGGCGCCGGGCCAGTAGGCGCGCACCACCATGGCGCGGAAGGTGAACGGCGGGTCCTCGTCCTGGCCGAGCTGGAAATACGCCGCCACGCCCAGCAGCATGAGCACGATCATCAGGTAGCGGGTGAAGGCCTGGTGGTCCAGGGCCCACTGGGAGAGGTTGAAGCGCGAGATCCAGGAAGCGTTCTGCGCGGTCGGGTTGGCGGCGTCGCTCATTCGACGCTCACTGCGTGGAGGTGGCAACGAAGCGCGTGACCTTCTGGCCCGGCGCCAGCACATGCACACCGGCGGCCACCACCTCATCGCCCGGCTTCAGGCCGGCCGCGATCACCATGTCATTGCCGTCCGCGCCGGCCACCACCACCGGGCGCGGTTGCACCGTGCCGGCCGCCGCGTCGTACACCCACACGGCCGTGCCCGAACGGTCTCCCTCGGTGGAGCGCATCAGGGCGCTGGTGGGCAGCTTGATCACAGGGCCAGCGGCCATCTGGCTGGCCGAGGGCGCGAGCGTCACGTAGGCCGTGGCGCCGAGCGGGGCAGTGGCATCGTCCGGCAATGCCAGCTTCACCTGGTAAGTGCGTGTGGCCGCATCGGCGCTTGCTGCCACTTCGCGAACCACCGCATCCAGCGGCGCCGGGGCCGCGCCTGCACCGCCTGCGCCGGCCCACAGGCGCACCTGCGCCGTGGCGCCCGCCTTGATCTGGCCCACTTTGTCTTCCGGCACGGCAATCACGACGTCGCGCGCGCCGTCGCGGGCCAGCCGCACCACCGGTGTGCCCGCGCCCACAACCTGTCCCACCTCGGCCTCCACCGCCAGCACCACGCCGGCGCCATCGGCGAGCAGGCGCGCGTAGCCGGCCTGGTTGCCCTGCACCGCGCCTTGTGCCCTGGCCTGGCGCAGGCTGGCCTCGGCCGATTGCAGCGTGGCCTGCCGGCGTTCGATTTCGGCACCGCTCACGAAGCCACGCGACAGCAGGTCCTGGTAGCGCTTCAGGTCGGCGGCCGCCAGGTCGCGCTGCGTCTGCGCCGCACTCACCTGGGCCTGCGCCGCCTGGCTGGACAGCGCCAGGTCCTGGGCGTCGAGCTGCGCGAGCAACTGGCCAGCCTTCACGCGCTGCCCCACCTCCGCGGGCCGCTGCACCAGCTTCCCCCCCACCCGGAAACCCAGCCGCGACTCGGTGCGGGCCCGCACCTCGCCGGCGTATTCGCTTCGGGCGCGGACACCACCCTCACCCACCTTGAGCAACTTCACCGAGCGGATGGGCTCCTGCGGTGTCTCCGGCCGGGAGCAGGCGGTCAGGACGACGGTGGTGGCGACAAGAAGGAGAAAACGAGGTGTTCTCATGTCGGTCAAGGCTTTCGCCAGTGGGTGGAACGGTTGCGACGCTTGGTCAGATCATTAATGACTGACCGGTTAGTAATCAAAATTGTAGTGTAAATTCGACCCCCTTCTCCCGGATTTCCGACATGTCGCCGCCTCCCGCCATTCCCCCCCTCTCGACCGACGCGTCCGCCGCGCGCGCCACGTTGCTGGGCGGTGCGGTCGGGCACGACGAGAACTTTCCCGTGGCGTCCTGGCTGTGCCCGGCCCCGCTGCGTCCTGCCGTGGCGGCCATCTACCATTTCGCGCGCACCGCCGACGACATCGCCGACGAAGGCGACGCCACTGCGGCGGAGCGCCTGGTCGAGCTGGCCGCCTACCGGGCGGAGCTCGTGCAATGCCTGCCGGGCGTCGTCACCGCCGACGTGCCCACGCCGCGCTGGCCCCGCGTGTTCGGCCCGCTGTCGCAGGCGGTGCGCCGCCACGCCATTCCTCCGGAACATCTGCACCACCTCATCAGTGCGTTCGAACAGGATGTGCGCCACACCGACAACGCCCACCCCTACGCCGACATGGCCGAGCTGCTCGACTACTGCCGCCTCTCGGCCAACCCGGTCGGGCGCCTGCTGCTGCACCTCTACGGTGTGCGCGATGAAACCTCGCTGCAGCAGAGCGACCACATCTGCAGTGCGCTGCAACTCATCAACTTCTGGCAGGACCTCAGCGTGGACCTGCCGCGACGCCGTTGTTACCTGCCGGCCGATGTGTTGCACCGCCAGGGTGCCACTGTGGCCGACTTCCTGCCGCTCGCACAAACCGAGCCAGGCGCCTCCGTGGCGCGCCAGCAGGCGGTGGTGGCCGAGTTGTGCGCCTTTGCGCGCGGCCTCATGCAGCAAGGCGCGCCGCTGGTGCACCGTGTGCCCGGGCGCGCCGGCTGGGAACTGCGCCTGGTGGTGCAGGGTGGCCTGGCCGTGCTCGACGGGATCGCCGCGCGCCAGCACCGCAGCTGGCAGACGCGCGTGAAGCTGGATCGCAGCGACGTGCCGCGCCTCGCGTGGCGTGCCTTGTGGATGTAAAGACCTCGCTGCGTGTGCCGAAAGTCGCCGAAACGACATTGGCTTCAGTACAAGCCCTGAGGGCCAACCCGAAGGGGGTAAGGGCATAATCCGCAGCCTGCACGGGGTGCAATGCCCCTTTCAAACCACCCGGGAAACTTCCCTTAGGAGACTGTTTACATGGATCGTCGTTCAATCATCAAGAACGCTGGCATCGCCGGCGTTCTGAGCGCTGGCATCGCCCCCGCCGTGCACGCCCAGGCCGCCGTTCGCTGGCGCCTGGCGAGCAGCTTCCCCAAGTCGCTGCCCACCATCTTCGGCTCCGCCGAAAAGTTCTCCGAGACCGTCAAGGCCCTCTCGGGTGGCAAGTTCGAGGTGTCGGTGCACGCCGCCGGTGAACTGATGCCCGCCTTCGGCGTGGTCGACGCCATCCAGGAAAACGCCGTCGAAATGGCGCAGACCGCGTCGTACTACTTCACCGGCAAGGACCCCATCTTCGCCTTCGGCTGCGCCGTGCCCTTCGGCCTGACCGCGCGCCACATGGACGCCTGGATGGAGCACGGCAACGGCCGCAAGCTCATGGACGAGTTCTACGCCAAGTACAACATCCTCTCCATGAGCGCCGGCAACACCGGCACGCAGATGGGCGGCTGGTACCGCAAGGAAATCAAGACCGTGGCCGACCTCAAGGGCCTGAAGATGCGCATGGGCGGCGGCCTGTTCGGCGAGTCCATGGCCAAGCTGGGCGTGGTGGCGCAGAACATGCCCGCCGGTGAGGTGTACCAGGCCCTGGAAAAAGGCACGCTGGACGCCACCGAATTCGTCGGCCCCTTCGACGACGAGCGCCTGGGCTTCAACAAGGTCGCGCCCTTCTACCACTACCCCGGCTGGTGGGAAGGCGGCGCCGAGCTCGAGTTCTTCATCAACAAGAAGGCCTTCGACGCGCTGTCGCCCGAGAACAAGGCCATCGTGCGCGCCGCGGGCGCCGTGGCCGCGCGCGACATGACCGCCAAGTACGACGCCCAGAACCCGGCCGCGCTCAAGCGCCTGGTGGCCTCGGGCACCAAGCTCGTGGCCTTCCCCAAGGCCGTGATGGACGCCGGCTTCAAGACCGCGATGGAGGTGTTCGCCGAGCACGAGGCCAAGTCGCCCGAGTTCAAGAAGATCCACCAGGACATGCGCGCCTTCCAGCGCGACCAGATCCTGTGGAGCCGCTTCTCCGAATGGCGCTACGACAGCTACATCGCCACCGCGAAGATCTGACGCTCGCCGACGTGACCGTCTGACCCATGCCCGCCACGAAAGTGGCGGGCATTTTTTCTGGAGTTGCCGACATGATCACCACCCAGTTCCAGCTTCGCAGGAACCACCTGGCCACCACCCGCCTGGTGGCCCTGCCCGACGCGCCGCTGGCCGAGGGCGAGGTGCGCGTGCGCGTCGAGCAGTTCGCCTACACCGCCAACAACATCACCTACGCCGCCTTCGGTGACGCCATGAATTACTGGCAGTTCTTCCCTGTGACCGACGACGCGCCGGGCCACTGGGGCATCGTGCCAGTGTGGGGCTTCGGCGTAGTGGAGCAGTCGCGCTGCGCCGGCGTTGATGTGGGCGAACGCCTGTACGGCTACTGGCCCATGGCCTCGCACGCGGTGCTGCAGCCGGTGCGCGTGTCGCCGGGCGGCTTCGTGGACGGCGCACCGCACCGGGCCGCGCTGCACGCCATCTACAACCAGTACCTGCGGTGCGCGGTCGATCCCTTGCACGACCCCGCCACCGAAGCCTTGCAGGCGCTGCTGCGGCCGTTGTTCCTCACCGCCTGGCTGATCGACGACTTCCTTGCGGACAACCAGTTCTTCGGCACCAGCCAGGGCGGCCGGCGCGGCGTGATGCTGCTCTCCTCGGCCAGCAGCAAGACCGCGTACGCCACGGCCGCCCACCTCATCCAGCGGCCCGAGGTCGAGGTGGTTGGCCTGACCTCGGCCGCCAACGTGGCGTTCTGCGAAAGCCTGGGCGTGTACCACCGCGTGCTCACCTACGAACAACTCGACACGCTGCCCACCGACACGCCCTGCGTGTACGTGGACTTCGCGGGCAACGGCGAACTGCGCAAGGCCATCCACAGCCGCTTCGGCCAGCTGGCCTACAGCTGCGCCATCGGCGGCACGCACGTGGAGCACCTGTCCGGCGCGCACGACCTGCCCGGGCCGCGCCCGGTGCTGTTCTTTGCGCCGGCGCAGGCGAAGAAGCGCCATGGCGACTGGGGCGCGGCCGAGTTCAACGAACGCATGGCGCGCGCCTGGCATGGCTTCATCCTGCGGGTGAGCCAGCCCGGTGCCTCTTGGGTGAAGGTGCAGCACCACCGGGGACCCGATGAAGTGACGGCTGCCCACGCGCTGGTGCTGGGGGGACGCGGCGATCCGCGCCTGGGGCACATGCTCTCGCTGTCGGATGGCTGAGGCGGCACGCTCGCCACCGGCGCCCGCAGGCGCCGCTTGCTTCGTGGGTCAGAAGTTGTGCCGCACGCCCACTTCGAAGCCACGCGACGTCTGGTTCGCAACCCCGGGGCCCAACTGAGCGCCATTGAGCACGGTGTTGGCGCCATGGGAGTTGCTCACATGGGCGTAGGTGGTGTAGATGGCGGTGCGCCTGGAAAGGTTCTTCACGTAGCTGACCGCGTACTTCTGCGAAGTGGGATGGGTACCCGCGCCGAGGTCCAGCGAGTAGCGAGACACACCCAGACGCACCAGATCGGTCTGAAAGACCGGAATGGTCACGCCGAAGGACCACGAGTTGGCCCGCGTCGCATTCGGTGCGCCGCCCACCAGCGCGCTGGCAGAACTGCGGTCCTGATTCACCAGACCGTAGACGCGCCACACGCCGAAGTCGTACTGACCCCCAAGGTTCCAGGTGGTGTAGTCCCCCAGCAATGCGTAGGTGGTCTTCTGGTAAGCGACGCCAACGTCCAGGGGACCGCTCTTGTAGCCGATGCGAGCGGCCGATCCGTTTCCATCGTCCGTGCCTGTTCCGGGTGCGTTGGCACCCGCAGCGGCACTCCCCCCGTTTTCGCCCAGATAGTGCTGCAGCCACGCCGTGAAGCCACCGACCTCGGGCGAGATGTAGGCCAGTGCATTGGACGCACGCACACGAGTCACCACGTAGGCCCCTGGGAACGTCACGGAGTTTCCAGCGGGGAAAGGGCCAAAGGCCGTGGGACGTTGCACGCCGATTCCGGTCAGCACCAGCGGAGCCCCGATGCCGTTGGGGCCGAGCGGAACGTAGGTACCCATACCCCAGAACGTGGTGGTGTAGTCGCGCCCGAGACGAACCCGGCCCCAGTCTCCCCCGACATCCACCCACGAGGATCGCCCGAAGGTCAAGCCACCAGCCGGGGCGCCTCCGGAGACCTGATTGTTGGAGTTCGAACCAGGGCCCGTACCGCTGTCGCTGTTGACACCCATCTCCAGCCAGTACGACGCGGAGAATCCACCGCCCAGGTCTTCACGACCACGGAACTTGACGTGACTGCTTCCCAATCCGCTGTTGATCAGCGCCCTTTGATCTCTGGAGCCGGCACCACCGGTGCTGCCCCATGCCAGTGCGTTGTCGATCGTTCCAGAGAGTTCGAGTTGTGCCCGCGGCGGCACGAGCATTTGCGCCCTCGCTGCCGTTGCACAAAAGACAGACGTCAAGACTGCACCCACAAGGACCCGCTTCATGGACTACCCCCAAGATTGATGAACCAATGAATTTCCACGCCGCTACGCGAGGTCCGCGTTCCGGACCCCGTCAATTCGCAGGGACGTGGTGCTTATTCGGCGACGATGTTCGACTTCGTCGCCACTTCCTTCCACAGCGTCAGTTCGCTGTGGACAAGACGCTGAAAATCGGCGGCTGTGCCCGTCGTCGGATCTACACCCTGGGCACTGAAGCGCTGCCGGATTTCCGGCTGGCTCAACACACCGACGATTTCGCGGTTCATGCGGGTGACGATCTCAGGCGACACACCAGAAGGTGCCAGCAGTCCCGCCCACCCCGAGAAGCTGTAGCCTGGAATACCGGCTTCGGTGACGGTGGACACCTGGGGTGCCGAGGGCGCACGTTTCGCGCCGGTCACCGCAATCAGCTTGAGTTCACCCGCCTCGATTCGCGTCGCCACCGACGCGAGCTCCACGAACATCAGGTCCACGCGTCCAGCCAGCACGTCCGTGATGGCAGGAGCACTTCCCCGATACGGAACGTGCGTCAGCTTCACCCCGGCTTGCGACTGGAACAATTCCCCGCCGAGGTGGCCGGCTCCTCCATTCCCGGAACTGGCGTAAGTCAAGGCGCCGGGTCTGCTCTTCGCAAGCTGCACGAGCGTGGGCACATCGTTGGCCGCCAATCGCGGGTGCGCCACGATGCTGAACGTGCCTGAAAGAATCTGGGCGACGCCCTTCAGATCCTTGAAGGGGTCGAAGCTGAGCCTGGGGTAGGTGGCGTAGGTCGTTGCGTAGCTGCTGGACGCCATGAAGAATGTGTAGCCATCCGCCTCCGCCTTCGCCACAGCGCTTGCCGCAATGGAGCCTCCAGCGCCTGGCCTGTTCTCCACGACGACCGTCTGACCCAGCCGTTTGGCCAGTTCGTTGGCAACGACGCGCGTGAACATGTCTGTCCCACCGCCGGGTGCCAACCCCACCACGAAACGGATCGGTCTTTCTGGCCAGCTCCCTTGAGCATCGGCAGACCCGACCCCGGACAGCATGAGCCCCGCCAACGGGAGAAACACGGAGAAAAATCTGCGCATGGCGACACCTCGTTTCAGAAAAAAATGGGATCGATCACGAAAGGCCGAAGCGGGAGGGATGCAATTGAGCGACCAGGTCGATCTCGACAGCCGCGCCTCTGGGCAAGGCAGCGACACCCACCGCCGTTCGCACATGCCTGCCCGATTCCCCCATCACCTTCAAGAAGAGGTCCGAGGCAGCGTTGGCGACATCCGCCTGCTGTGAAAAGTTGTTCGTGCTCGCGACAAAGACATTCAAACGCACCAGGCGATCGAATCCTTCCCATGAACCCCGAAGCGCGGCGTGCATGCGCGAGAGCAGGCCGAGGGCGCAGACTTCGGCGGCGCGTTGTCCGTCATCGACAGACATGGATTCTCCAAGCCGACCGCGATGCTCGTTTCCAGGCAGGATGGACACATGGCCCGATAGAAGAAGCTGCCCCGAAACCTCAACCCAGGGCTCGTAGCTCGCCGTGGGTGGCGTGTATTCAGGGAGTCGAACGCCAAGCTCGACAAGCCGCTCATGCAAATCAAAGGCCATGCTCGGCCCCCTTTCTCTGAAAATTCCGCATGGGCAGATGCTGGTGCTGTCGCCTCAGAACCCTTCCAGGCCGGTTGGCACACGAAGCCCCCTGCGACCAGGTCAGGCGCCCGTTCACGTAGACATGTTCGATGCCGGCTGAGGGCACGGTGGGAGCATCGAAGGTGGCGACATCCAGCACGGAGGCTCGGTCGAGAACGACCAGGTCGGCAAAGTACCCCTCCTGAATCTGGCCACGGTCCTTGAGCCCGAAGGTCTCTGCGGCCAGCCCCGTCATCCGGTGCACCGCTTGTTCGAAGGGCATCAGCCCGAGGTCGCGCGCGTAGTGCCCCAGAAATCGAGGGAAGGTACCCCAGAGGCGCGGATGCGGAAACGCATCAAGGGCGATGCCATCGGAGCCAATCAGGGTGCCGGGCCACGAAAGAATTCGCCGGACGTCTTCTTCTGACATCGAGAAATACACCGCGCCCGCTGGAGACAAGCTCGCCACAGCTTCTTCCTGGCTGACACCGAGCTGCCCTTGCACAGATGCCAGCGTGGACCCCGCCGCCGACGGCATGGCTTTGGACCACGTGATGAGGACGCGCTCGGATTGCCGAACCCGGTCCATTCTCAGCATGGTCGACGACGCCGCATAGGGGTAGGCATCGATGGCGATGGGTTGCGCCGCGGCCACCCGGTCCAGATAGGCCAGCGTCTCAGCGCTCCTGCCGAAGTTCTCCCGCCCCAGGACCTTGTGATGAGAAACCACCAGTGGAACCCGTGCGCGTGCAGCGACCTCACAGGCCTCGCACAGCCCCTCCATGACGCCGTTCCCTTCGTCCCGCAGGTGGGTGCAGTAGATGCCGCCGTGCTTCTCGACCCTTTGAACGAGGTTGAAGACCTCTGCCGTCGGCGCCGCCGCTGACAGGCCATAGGCCAGCCCGGTGCTGATGCCGAGTGCTCCCGCCTCCAGGCCCTCTTCAAGCAGCCTGGCCATCGCGGTTTCCTCCACCGTTCTGGCCGCCCTGTCGAGGCGGTCCATGGTGGCCACCCGAAGCGTCATGTGCCCCACCAGTGCCGCCACATTCACCGCCGGCGGTTCGCTCTCCAGGCGCGAGAAATAGTCTTGAAAACGCCCGAAGGCGTAATGGGCCTGGCCGCCCACCTGGTCGAGCGGTGCGGGGGGTGCAGACGCCAGCTTCAGAGGTGCCAGGCTGACGCCGCAATTGCCGATGACGACCGTGGTCACGCCCTGGCTGGCCTTCATGGGCATCGCAGGCCAGATCAGCAACGCGCCGTCATCGTGGGTGTGCGTGTCAATGAACCCGGGGGTGACCACCCGGCCTTGAATGTCCACCCGTTGGCCTGCCCGTCGATCAGCCAGATCTCCGATCGCGACAATTTTGTCGTCGACCACGCCAATGTCTGCGCTGTAGGCGGCAGCGCCTGTCCCGTCGACCACCGTCCCACCCGACACGATCAGATCCAGCGGGAAGTCATGCATCGTGCATCTCCCACCCCGCGACCCGGCGGGCCAGCTCAGGGTCGATGTTCGAGCCCGACACCACCACCAGGGAAGTGCGCTGCCTTGAATAGGTGCTGTTCATCGCGGCGGCGATCGCCGCGGCGCCTCCAGGCTCGACCACCAGACCCAGGTCGTCGAGTGCGCACTTCATGGCATGCATCACCTGGGCATCAGACACCTGAGCGCCTTCCACCGCCATCTGACGCAAGATCGGAAGCGTGAGCTTTCCCGGCTTCACCGCGAGCAAGGCGTCGCAGATGGAGCCAGACGTGGACACGTTCTGGTGCTCTTGTCCCGACACCAGTGAACGCGCCGTGTCATCGAACCCTTCGGGCTCAACGGCAAAAATGCGCGCGTGAGCGGCCAACACCCGCGTGACAACCGCGCAGCCCGCCACCAGACCCCCGCCGCTACACGGTGCAAAAACGTTGTCGATCTGGTGCCCAAGCGCTTCAGCCTGCTCGAAGGCCTCGATGGCCAGCGTTCCCTGCCCTGCAATGACCGTCTTGCTGTCGAACGGTGGTATCAGCGTCAACCCCCGCGTCTGAACCAGCTCGGTACAGATGGCGATGCGGTCGTCCTTGTCGCGGTTGTAGACCAGGACCTCTGCGCCGGCGAGATGTGCCCCTTGAATCTTGGGAGAAGGCGCGTCCGATGGCATCACCACCACCGCATGAACGCCCAGCCTTTTGGCCGCCGTTGCCACGGCGAGCGCGTGGTTGCCAGATGAGTAGGCAACGATGCCGCACCGGCGCTGCTCTTCACTCAATTCAAGGAGCGCGTTGGTCGCACCCCGGAACTTGAACGACCCCGTGGTCTGAAGGCATTCGGCCTTGAGCAGCAACCGACCGCCCACCATTCGATTGAGCCGCTCCGATTCAAACAACGGAGTGCGCAGCACATGCCCTTCCAGGCGCGCATGCGCTGCCTTGATGGCTCGAAAGTCAGGTTCCACTCGGGCTCCCCGCGCTTGAGTTCTTCAGGACGTTCAAAGCCTGAAGCAGCGTCTTTTCATACGCCGCCTTGGCCGCTTGAAGGGACGCAGGGTCCCAGTCCCAGAAGCCATGCAGCGACTTGGCGCCGGTCCTCCCATTGGCCACCAGCGACTTCAGCGTCTGACTGGGCTCACTGGACTTCGAGAGCCCGGGGTAGATGCTGGTGGCGGCAGCGAGCTGCGTGTCCAGGCCGGCGAACTCCTTTTGCATGAGTGGGCCGGCCGCCACGTACCTGAAGCCGAAGCCAAATCGAACAGCCGCGTCGACATCCTCGGGAGAGGCCAGGTCCTCATCGAGGATGGAGAAGACCTCTCTCATCAATGCGTGCTGGATGCGATTGGCCAGAAAGCCAGGGGTGTCACGCTTGACTCGAACGGGCACGCGACCGACTGCACGCATCGTGTCAAACAGGAAGTCCATCGTCTCATCCGAAGTACGTTCTCCCTTGACCACCTCGACCACGGGAACCACGTGTGCCGGCAGGAAGAAGTGAAGCCCTGCCGTGCGCGATGCCGAGTCCAGATGGCCAGCGATGGCCGAGATGGGAAAGCCGGACGCGTTCGAGGCAATGGGAACATCCGCCGATGCGAGCTTTTCCAGCTGTTCGAAGACACGTCTCTTGAGCGCAAGGTCTTCAGGAACGGTCTCGACGATCAGGTCCGTCTCGCGAAGGGGAGCGGCCTCCAGCCCCTCGACGAGCGAGAACTTGCCCTCGGCCTTGCCCGTGGCGAGTTGCTCGACCGAGCGCCGCACATGGCTGACACGGTCCTCCTGCCGCGCAGAGCTGGTGGCAACGGCCGTCACGTCCGCACCTGCCGCCACGAAGATGGCTGCAATGTCGCAACCCATGATGCCGGCCCCGACCACCGTCACATGGCGTGGCACGGCCAGCGTTTGACGTTCGTTCATCGATGGGCTTTCAGGTTTGTGCATGGTCCACCCAGACGCCGTCCGTTGTTCCGCCCAGCAGTTCGCAGCCGTCCTTGGTGACCAGGATGGTCCTTTCGACGCAAGCACCGCCGAACCCCAGCCGGGTGATCATCGGTTCCAGGGAAAAGACTTGCCCCTCGCGCAAGGTCGTGCCATCGCCCGGGAAAAAGCGCGGAAACTGAAACAGCGTGGTGCCCACGCCATGCGCCCGGAAGTAGTAGTCGTCCGAGAGACCCGCTTCGCACGCCACCTCGAAGGCCACATCGTCGATCACGTTCTGCGCAACCCCCGGCTTGATGGCCGCCACAGAGGCCTTCGTCATGTCATCGGCGGTGCGCACGTAGTGGAGGACATCCTCCGAGCCATGCCCGACGACCGCTGTCTTCGCGTTGTCGGTCACGTACCCGTCGAAGACCAGGCCGAAGTCCATGAACACCATGTCGCCCTCTCGCAGGGCATAGTCGGTCGGCAGGACGTGCTTGAGACCGCCACGAGGACCACCGACCAACGCCATGGGAAACGACAGGTTCTCGGCACCGGATCCCATGGCCACCTCGAAGGCAACACCAGCCAGGTGCATCTCCGTCACGCCCGCCTTCATCTCGGCACGAATCGCGGCATAGGCCTGCTCGGAAACCGTGTTGGCCCGACGAAGCAGTTCGACTTCCGCTGGCGATTTGATGGTCATCGTTTCGTTCAGCTCGGCAGAGAAGTCCACGACCCTGCCGTTCGATACACGGTTCAGGACCATCCACATGTCGCGGTTGGCCATGCCCGCGAATCCGATGGAACCGCCTTCCGCACCGTAGTCGGAAAGCACTTCCGCGACCTTCTCCTCCAACGTCGGTGCGGAGGGGTTGTAGCGTCGTGACATGGTGGGCCTCACGTCTTCCACGTAGGACATCCACACGCCGGAGTGCATCGGTTCCCCTCGCAGCAGGGAGTTGGTGGCCATTGCGCAGCGGCCGTCCGGCGTCACGACCGCGGCCGTGTAACCGGCGTTGCTGTCGTAGTTGGTCAGGTAGCGAAGCAGCCCGCTGTCACCGGGACCCCCAAGGACCACCACGGCACGCAGACCGCCCTGGCCCATCGCCTCCCCCACCCGGCGCCAGCGGTCGGCGTACTCCTCACGGGTGAAGGGCACCCGAAGCCAGGGGGTTCTTGACGGCATGTCGTAGGGAACTCGCCCCCAGGCCGGTCGCACGTTCGATGTCATTTCGTAGCTCATGGGATGAATGAGCGCCCATGTTATGAATTGACCGGCACCGGGTCCAATGAGATCATTCGACCTTGCCATAACCAATGGTTATTCAAAAATGAGCTGGAAACTTCCTCCCCTGAACGCCTTGAAGGCTTTTGAAGCGGCCGCGCGCCTGGGGACCATGACCGCCGCCGGTGAGGAACTGAACGTCACCCAGGTGGCCATCACCCGCCAGATCGCCATGCTGGAGGAGTCGCTTCGGGTCAGCCTGTTCGTCAGGGAGCATCGCAGCATCCGCCTGACCAAGGCAGGGGAGACGCTCTTCGTTGCTGTGACGCGCTCATTTCACGAGTTGCAAAGCGCGACCGAGTCCATGAGCGAGGGCTCAGTGAACGTGCTGAAGATCTGCGGCTACGCGACCTTCACGATGCGCTGGTTGATTCCACGGCTGCACCGGTTTCACAACCTCCATCCACACATCGATATCCAGCTGCACTCCTCGATGGATGTGGTGGACTTCGAGCGCTCAGACATCGACGTCGCCATACGGGGCGGTGACGGGCAGTGGCCGGACTGGGATTGTGTGCTGCTGGCTCCGATCGAACTCGTGCCAGTGTGCAGCCCGGGCCTGCAAAAATCCTTGAAGCCCGACCGCTTCCCGGGCGATCTGGGCCACGTCACGCTGCTGCACTCCAAGGCCCGACCCAACGACTGGCGAAAGTGGCTGCAGGCGGTGTGCGCCCCGACCGACCGGGCCCGCACCGGCATCACGTTCGACAACGGAAGCCTGGCCTACCAAGCCGCCATCGACGGCGCGGGCGTGGCGATGGCCCAGCACGTCCTGGTGGCCGACGATCTGGCCCGAGGAAGCCTGGTCGCCCTGAGCGACGTCAGGATCCCCAGCGGCGACAACTACTACTTCGTATCCCCACGCAGGCACATGCCGGCCAAGGCGCTGGCGTTCAGGGACTGGCTGCTGAAGGAGATCAGGCTGGGTTGAGCTTGACGACGCTCATCCCAGCGGGCCACCTTACTCACACCCTGCTCTTCTTCACTCATCAGCGCCTGCATCACATTTGCTCAGATTTCCGGGGCCACTGCTTTGCGAAGCGGATGACCCTGGCTGAACACCTGAAGGAATCCGCTCTGCATGTCCATGTACTCGCGCACCCGCGCTATGCGCCCCTCGCGACATTCAAAAACAAAGCAATAGGCAAGCCGATAGGGCGCGCCGTTGGGCAAAGTCGCGCTCATCTCCTCTTGCACGATCACAAAAGCCCCGTCGGCGTGCAGGCCCGTGAACCTGACCTGAGATGCCTGAAACAGGCGCCGAAAACCGTGGGCGAGAAACTCGGCGATTTCGGCTGACCCTCGCAGATGGTCGGTCATGTTGAGCGCCAGCGCCGTGGCGTTGGCGGGCGGTGCTTTCCATTCGGCGTCTTCGTGGAACAGCTCGGCAATGCGCTCAACGTCCCGCTCGGCGAAACGCTTCCAGGCTTCCTTCACAAGTGCCCGGCTTTCTTCGGTGTTCATGGCTTTGTCCTGTTGAGTGAGCTCGCATCGTATGCAAGCACGACTGTGCTGGCTGGCCGAAAACGGACCTATGCATTTACGGGCCCAGCCTTCGCTTTCAACAGCGTTGCCCGCCCTCCTGCAACTTCGATTTGCGAACCTCAGGACACCAAGAGTCTCAGTAAAAACACCTAGCAAATTTCTGAGGTACGTACCTCAGAATGCCGCCATGGACCCACGGAACCCCCTCAAGGCACGTGCCACGCTGGAAGACGTGGCGCTGGACGCGCAGGTCAGCCTGGCGACCGCCGACCGGGTGGTGAACAAGCGGCCCGGCGTGCGCGAGGCGACGGTGGCGCGGGTGAATGCCGCGGTGCGCCGGCTGGGCTACCGACCCGATCCTTCGGCGGCCAAGCTGGCGCGTTCTCGGCTACGTCGGGTGGCCTTCCTGCTGCCGGCGGGCAACAACCGCTTTGTGGACCTGCTGGGCGAACAGATCGAGGCCAACACGGAATGGATGCGTGACCAGCGCATCCACGCCGAGGTGCTCGCGGTCAACGTCTTCAACCCGGGTGAGCTGGCCAAGGCGCTGCTCGCGCAGGAGGGCCAGTGCGACGCCGTGGTGGTGATGGCGCTGGACCACCCGGTGGTGCGTTCGGCGATCGACCAGCTCACGCAGGCCGGCATGGTCGTGATCACGCTGGTGTCGGACGTGCCCTCTTCCACGCGCCATCATTACGTGGGCATCGACAACACGGCCGCCGGCCGCACCGCCGCCACGCTCATCGGGCGTTTTGTCGGCGTGCGCCCGGCCAAGGTCGCCATCATTCTCGGCAGCCTTTCACTGCGCGACCACGCCGAGCGCTATTTCGGCTTCAACCAGGTGATGGCGCAGGAGCACCCGCACCTCACCGTGCTGCCGCCGCTCGAAGGGCAGGACGATGGAGCGCGCAACCAGTCGCTCGCGGTGCAGTTGCTTGCATCCCATCCCGACCTGGCTGCCATTTACAGCGTGGGCGCGGGCAACACCGGCATCTGCCAGGCGCTCAGGGGTGTGGGCCGCGATCAGAACACGGTGTTCGTCGGCCACGAACTCACGGCCATCACACGCCCCGAGCTGCTCAACGGAACGATCGACGCGGTCATCAACCAGGATGCCGGCCACGAGATCCGCTCTGCCCTGCGCCTGGCGCTGGCGCAGTGGTCGCAGGAGCCCGTGATCGCCGACCAGGAGCGCATCCGCATCGACATCTACCTCAAGGACAACCTGCCGTGATCACCCTTGGCCTGGACCTCGGCACCTCCGGCGTGAAAGCCCTGCTGCTCGACGGCGACACCACGCTGGCCACCGCCACGGCACCGCTGACGGTGCAGCGGCCCATGCCGGGCTGGTCCGAACAGGATCCTGCGGACTGGTGGCGCGCCACCGAGCGCTGCCTCGACGAACTCGCGGCCACGCATCCCGGTGCGCTGAAGGCCGTGCGCGGCATCGGCCTCTCGGGCCAGATGCACGGCGCCACGCTGCTCGATGCCGGCCATGCCGTGCTGCGCCCCTGTATCCTGTGGAACGACGCCCGCAGCGGCGCGCAGTGCGCCGAACTCGAGGCACCCGATCTCGGCCTGCGCCGCCTGACCGGCAACCCGGCCATGGCCGGCTTCACGGCGCCCAAGCTGCTGTGGGTGCGCGAGCACGAGCCCGAGGTGTTCTCGCGCATCGCGCGCGTGCTGCTGCCCAAGGCCTGGCTGCGCTGGAAGCTCAGCGGTGAATTCATCGAGGAAATGTCCGACGCCTCCGGCACGCTGTGGCTCGACGTCGCGCAGCGCCGCTGGTCCACCCGCCTGCTGGCGGCCTGCGGCCTGACGGAGGCGCAGATGCCGCGCCTGGTCGAAGGCACGGAGCCGGCGGGCCAGTTGCGCGCCGAGTGGGTGCAGCGCTGGGGTTTCGATCAGGCACCGGTGATCGCGGGTGGCGCGGGCGACAACGCCGCCGGCGCCGTGGGCGTGGGTGCGGTGCAGGCCGGCGATGCCTTCGTCTCGCTCGGCACCTCGGGCGTTCTCTGGGCCACCACCGCCGGCTTTGCACCGGCCGCGCACCAGGGCGTGCACGCCTTCTGCCACGCCGTGCCCGGCCTGTGGCACCAGATGGGTGTGCAGCTCTCGGCCGCCGCCTCGCTCACCTGGTGGGCGCGCATGGCGGGTGTGGGCGAAACCCGTCTGCTCGACGAGCTCGATCAGGCCGATCCCGGACCTGCGCCCTGCTGGTTCCTGCCCTACCTCAGCGGCGACCGCACGCCGCACAACGACAGCGCCGTGCGCGGCGGCTTCCTGCACCTCTCGGCCGATACCGAGCGGCCGGCGATGACGCAGGCCGTGCTCGAAGGCGTGGCCTTCGCCTTTCGCGATGCGCGCGATGCGTTGGCCACCGCCGGCACCCAACTCCAGGAGGCCGACCTGCTGGGCGGCGGTGCACGCTCCGCGCGCTGGAGCCAGGTGCTGGCCGACGTGCTCGGCCTGCACCTGCACCAGATCGAGGGCGGCGAACACGGCTGCGCGCTCGGTGCCGCGCGCCTGGCCCGCGCGGCCGCAGGCGGCGGCCATCAATTCGGCAAGCCGCGCCGCCTGCGCAGCTTCGAACCCGACCGCGAACGCGCGGCACTCTACGACGAGGCCCATGGCCGCTGGCAGGCCCTCTACGGCCTGGCACGGCAGGTGGCCACGCCCCTGCAGCCCATTCCCTCGGCTGTGCCCGCATAGGCCGTTCCCATCCACCGCACCACACGCTCTCAGCGCCCTCACCATGACCCAGACCCTCGCACCCGAACCCAAGGCCACCGCCCAGCAAAAGGGCTACTTCAGCTTCCGCCAGCCCATTGCGTTCCGTGGCGAGGGCTTCAAGCCCACGCCATCCGAACCGCTGGCCTATCGGTACTACGACAAGGACCGCCAGGTGCTGGGCAAGCGCATGGAAGACCAGTTGCGCTTTGCCACCTGCTACTGGCACAGCTTCGGCTGGGGCGGCACCGATCCCTTCGGCGAGCCCAGCTTCCAGCGGCCCTGGCATGGCGCGGGCGACCCGATGGCCCAGGCGATCCACAAGGCCGACGTGGCCTTCGATCTGTTCCGCCTGATCGACTCGCCCTTCTTCACCTTCCACGACCGCGACGTCGCACCCGAAGGCGCCTCGCTGCGCGAATCGAACGAGCACCTGAAACGCATCGAAGGCGTGTTCGAACGCAAGATGGACGAAACCGGCGTGAAACTGCTCTGGGGCACGGCCAACCTGTTCAGCCACCGCCGCTACATGGCCGGTGCCGCCACCAACCCCGACCCCGACGTGTTCGCCTACGCCGCCGCGCAGGTGAAGAACGTGCTGGAGATGACGCACCGGCTGAAGGGCCAGAACTACGTGCTCTGGGGCGGGCGCGAAGGCTACGAAACCCTGCTGAACACCGACCTCAAGCGCGAGCTGGCGCAACTCGGCCGTTTCCTCAATCTGGTGGTCGAGCACAAGCACAAGATCGGCTTCACCGGCCAGATCCTCATCGAACCTAAGCCCGCCGAACCCACCAAGCACCAGTACGACTACGACGTGGGCACCGTCTACGGCTTCTTGAAGGCCCACGGGCTGGAGAACGAAGTGAAGGTCAACCTGGAGCAGAACCACGCGCTGCTGGCCGGCCATACCTTCGAGCACGAGATCGCGCTGGCCGGCGCACTCGGCATCTTCGGCTCGCTCGACATGAACCGGGGCGACGAGATGCTGGGCTGGGACACCGACCAGTTCCCCAACAACCTGCCCCAGGTGGCGATGACCATGTACGAGGTGCTCAAGGCCGGCGGCATCGGCCAGGGCGGCCTGAACTTCGACGCCAAGCTGCGCCGCCAGTCCATCGACCCCGACGACCTGGTGTGGGCCCACGCCACCGCCATGGACCTGTGCGCACGCGCCCTGCTGGTCGCGGAAAAGATGGTTCAGGACGGCGCCTTGCAGCGCCACGTGCAAACGCGGTACCAGGGCTGGGACTCGCCGCGCGGGCGCGCCATGCTGAACGGTGAACGCTCGCTGGAGGCACTGGCGCGCGAGGTCGAGGCCGATGGCATCGAGCCGCAGCCGCGCTCGGCACAGCAGGAGCGGCTGGAGTACCTGGTGAACGGCTACTTCTGAACCCACGAACAAAAAGGAGACAACACACATGGCCACCAACATCAAGGGCCCCGGCATCTACCTCGCGCAATTCGCCAGCGACACCGCGCCGTTCGACTCCTGGGCGTCGATCACGAAATGGGCCGGCGGCCTGGGCTTCAAGGGCGTGCAGATCCCGTCGTGGGACAAGCGCATCTTCGATCTGGAGAAGGCCGCTGCTTCCCAGACCTATTGCGACGAGGTGGCCGGCGTGGCGCGCGAGAACGGCGTGTCCATCACCGAACTCGGCACGCACCTGCAAGGCCAGTTGGTGGCGGTGCACCCGGCCTACGACGAGGCCTTCGACGGCTTCGCGCCCGAAGCCGTGCGCAAGAACCCGAAAGCCCGACAGGCCTGGGCGGTGGAGCAGATGAAGCTCTCGGCCAAGGCCTCGCAGCGCCTGGGCCTGAAGAGCAACGTGAGTTTTCCCGGCGCGCTGGCCTGGCCTTTCCTCTACCCCTGGCCGCAACGCCCGGCCGGCCTGATTGAAGCCGCATTCGACGAACTGGCCAAACGCTGGAAGCCGATCTTCGACGCCTTCGAAGACGCCGACTGCAACGTCTGCTTCGAGCTGCACCCCGGCGAAGACCTGTTCGACGGCACCACCTTCGAGATGTTCCTGGAGCGCGTGAACAACCACCCGCGCTGCTGCATCAACTACGACCCCTCGCACTTCCTGCTGCAGCAGCTCGACTACCTCGAGTTCATCGACATCTACCACTCGCGCATCAAGGCGCTGCACATCAAGGACGCGGAGTTCCGCCCCACCGGAAGGCAGGGCGTGTACTCCGGCTATCAGCCCTGGGTGGAGCGCGCGGGTCGTTTCCGCTCGCTGGGTGACGGGCAGGTGGACTTCGGCGCCATCTTCTCCAAGATGGCGCAGTACAACTACGACAGCTGGGCCGTGCTCGAATGGGAGTGCTGCCTGAAGCATCCCGAGGCCGGTGCCGCCGAGGGCGCGGAGTTCATCCGCCGCCACATCATCCGCGTGACGGAGAAGGCCTTCGACGATTTCGCCGGTGGCGACACCGACCCCGCGCAATTGCGCCGCATGCTCGGCCTGCAGGAGGCCGTGAAATGACGATCGAAGCCGGTTCCGCTTCGGAAGGCGCTGGCCACCGCATCCGCCTGGGCATGGTGGGCGGTGGCGAGGGCGCTTTCATCGGTGCGGTGCACCGCATCGCTGCGCGCCTGGACGACCACTATGAGCTGGTCGCCGGTGCGCTCTCCTCCACACCCGAGAAAGCCCTGCGCTCGGCGAAGGCGCTGGGCCTGGCCCGCGCCTACCCGGACTTCCGCACCATGGCGCGCGAAGAAGCCGCGCGCGGCGCCGACGGCATCGAGGCCGTGGCCATCGTCACGCCCAACGATCAGCACGCCCCCGCCGCCGAGGCCTTCCTCGAGGCCGGCATCCACGTGATCTGCGACAAGCCCGTGACCACGACGCTGGCCGAAGCGCAGCGCCTGCGCGAACTGGCGCGCGCCAAAGGCCTGCTGCTGGCGGTGACCTACAACTACACCGGCTACCCCATGGTGCGGCACGCGCGCCGCCTGGTGCGCGAGGGCGCGCTCGGCGAGATCCGCGTGGTGCAGGTCGAGTACGCGCAGGACTGGTTGACCGAATCGCTGGAGGCCAGCGGTCAGAAGCAGGCCGCCTGGCGCACCGACCCGGCGCGCGCCGGCGCGGGTGGCTGCATCGGCGACATCGGCACGCACGCCTACCAGCTGGCCGCGTTCGTGAGCGGGCTGCAGACGCAGTCGCTCTGCGCGGAACTGAGCGCCTTCGTGCCCGGCCGCGCGCTGGATGACAACGTCCAGGTGATGCTGCGCTTCAACGGCGGCGCACGCGGCATGCTCTGGGCCAGCCAGGTGGCGGTCGGCCACGAGAACGGGCTGCGCCTGCGCATCTATGGCGACAAGGGCGGCCTCGAATGGTTCCAGGAGCAACCCAACCAGTTGCGCTGGTCGCCCTTTGGCCAGTCCACGCAGATCGTATCGCGCGGCACGGGCGCGGCCAACGCTGATGCGGCACGCGTCTCGCGCCTGCCTTCCGGCCACCCCGAGGGCTACCTGGAAGGATTCGCCACCGTTTACGCCGAGATCGCCCAGGCGCTGCGCGCCGCGCGCGACGGCTCGGCGCTGTCGCCCGACGTGGTGTTCCCCACCATCGATGACGGCGTGCACGGCATGGCCTTCATCGAAGCCGCCGTGCGCTCGTCGTCGCAGGGCGGGCAGTGGGTGGAGGTGTCCGAGTGAGCCTGCGCGTGCGCTTCCATGACGTCGTGAAGGACTTCGGGCCGGTGCGCGTGCTGCACGGCGTGAGCTTCGAGCTCGCGCCCGGGCGCATGGTGGGCCTGCTGGGCGAGAACGGCGCGGGCAAGTCCACGCTGATGAAGATCCTTTCGGGCTACGAAGCGCTCTCCGGCGGCAGCCTGGAAGTGGATGGCGTGGTGCGGCATTTCGCCAGCTCGCGCGAGGCCGAGGAAGCCGGCATCGTGCTGATCCACCAGGAGTTCAACCTCGCAGACGACCTCACGGTAGCGCAGAACATCTTCCTGGGCCGCGAGCGGCGCAAGGGCTGGCTGCTCGACGAGGCCGGCATGCGCCGCACCGCGAGCGAAGTGCTGAAGCAGGTCGGGCTGGACATCGACCCCGACACCCGGGCACGCGACCTGATCGTGGCCGAGAAGCAGCTCGTGGAGATTGCCAAGGCGCTCTCGCGCAACGCGCGCCTGCTGGTGATGGACGAACCCACCGCCACGCTCACGCCCTCCGAGACGCAACGCCTGTTCGCCCTGATCGCGCAGTTGCGCGGCCAGGGCGTGACGGTGATCTACATCTCGCACAAGCTCGACGAGGTGGAGCGCGTGACCGACGAGATCGTGGTCATGCGCGACGGTCGTTTCGTTGCGCGCGGCCCCACCGCCGAGCACACGCGCCACCAGATGGCCAACCTGATGGTGGGCCGCGAACTCTCCGACATGTTTCCGCCGCGCCAGACGCCGCCCGCCGCCGCACCCCTGCTCTCGGTGAAGAACGTGACCGTGCCGGGCTGGGCGAAGGACGTCAGCTTCGATGTGCGCCCCGGTGAAATCCTGGGCTTTGCGGGCCTCGTGGGTGCCGGGCGCACCGAACTCTTCGAAGGCCTGCTGGGCCTGCGGCCGCGCAGCGAAGGCGAAGTGCTGCTGGCCGGCCAGCCGGTGAACTTCCGCAACCCGCGCGAAGCCGCTCACGAGGGCCTGACCTACCTGAGCGAAGACCGCAAGGGCTGTGGCCTGCACATCCGCATGTCGTTGCAGGAGAACCTCACGCTCATGGACCTGGATCGCCATGCCAGGCCCATGCTCGACCCGCGTTCCGAGCGCCGCGCGCTGGAGAAAGCCGTGGCCGATTTCGGCATCCGCACCGGGTCGCTCGATGCACCGGCGGGTTCGCTCTCCGGCGGTAACCAGCAGAAGCTGGCCATGGCCAAGGTGCTGCAACCCGACCCGCGCGTGGTGGTGCTGGACGAACCCACGCGTGGCGTGGACGTCGGCGCCAAGCGCGACATCTATTTCCTGGTCCAGCGCCTCGCGGCCGAAGGGCGCGGCGTGGTCGTCATCTCCTCCGAACTGATGGAGCTGATCGGCCTGTGCCACCGCGTGGTCGTGATGCGCGCCGGCGCGGTGCAGGCCACGCTGGACGCTGAAAACCTCACCGAAGAGGCGCTCATTGCGCACGCCACCGGAACCCATTGAAATGAACCAGAACACCGCTCACGCTGAGCCCACTCCCGTTCGGGCCGAGCCTGTCGAAGCCCCGCCCACCCAGGCCCCCCAGCCCCTGCGCCAGTTCCTGCGCGAGGCCGGCCCCATCGTCGGCCTGGTGCTGCTGTGCATCGCCGGCACGCTGCTCAACCCCGACTTCGCGACCTGGGACAACGCGATGAACGTGCTCACCCGCACCGCCTTCATCGGCATCATCGCGGTGGGCATGTGCTTCGTCATCATCTCCGGCGGCA
>VFQP010001903.1_pt1 | contig 25215 bp, 30 predicted proteins | sample 3512351 | NCBI WGS metagenome assembly VFQP01 (sample SAMN10412372, study PRJNA504923) | tailings metagenome | isolation source: Relicate 1 Philex TSF1 revegetated site | place: Philippines: Tuba, Benguet | collected 2017-08-29
CTATTATCAGCCATTCGTTTCTCCATTTAATTGCGCGCCACTTGGACGCCGCTGAGTGCGTAAAGGTTGGAAACACTTAATCGATGTTGACCCAGACGCCGCCTCTCCAGTACCCGTGGTCACCGTGAGCTTCACGCCAGCGGTATTTCTCTCCATCCTTCCATTTCCAATCATCCTCGTACACTCGAAGGCGAAGTTCGGGCTTGTATTCAACCTTCTTCTTGACCTTCCAACAGTCGCCTTCGTCGTTGCATACTACAGCTGCGGAAGCGCTACCCGCACCGATCATCAAAGCTCCTGCTGTCATTAGAAGCACGTTGGTGATTTTCATTTACGTCTCCATTCGCTCGCGGATCGAGCCGACCCGCATTCTAAAAACATGACTCTGAAAGCCGCATTCTCAGTAGCCGGATAAAAACGGCTGCCACATAAAACGCCAGTGCCGGATTTTGTTCCAGTTTGCGAACTGCGGGATGCCCTTCCGCGGCGTCGGGAGATAGCGGGAGCACGATCAGTGCCGCCTTAACTGTCGAGGACGTCGCGAACGCGCGCGGCTAGGCTCCGGAAGTCGAAAGGCTTGGTGATGAGCTCAACGCCTTTGTCCAGCCGCCCGTGGTGTACAATCGCGTTGCGGGCGTAGCCGGTAGCAAACAGAACCTTAATGCCCGGCTTCAGCTTGCGCGCCTCTTCAGCTATCTGCGCACCGGTCATCCCGCCGGGCAGAACGACATCCGTGAAAAGCAAATGGATAGGAGATCCCTGTTGAAGGATATGGACTCCGGATGGACCGTCATGCGCCTCGAGAACTGCGTAGCCGAGTTCGCGCAACATCTCTACGGAGTACGCGCGAACATCGTCGTCGTCCTCAACAACAAGGATCGTTTCTGCCGCGGATCCCTCCGGGATCGGCGATAGTTCTTCGGTTTCTTCGTCTGCATGCTGAATGCTGAGGCGAGGCAAATAGATCTTCACGGTAGTGCCGTGCCCGAGCTCGGAATAAATCTTCACGTGTCCGTTAGACTGCTTCACAAATCCATAGACTTGGCTCAGCCCAAGTCCGGTCCCCTTCCCAACGGGTTTGGTGGTGAAGAATGGCTCGAAGGCCTGCGCTACTGTCTCGGCGGACATGCCTTCACCGGTATCTGACACGGATATGCAGACGTACTGCCCAGGAGAAACTTCGACGTGGCGCTCGCTGTAGATATGGTCGATGTGAACGTTTGCGGTCTCAATGGTCAGACGGCCACCGTTGGGCATCGCGTCGCGAGCATTGACAGCTAAGTTAAGGATTGCCGCCTCCAATTCATTCGGATCGGCCTCCACATGCCATACGCCCGCCCCCTGAACTGTTTCCACGGAAATCGTCTCACCGAGGCTTCGGCGAACGAGGTCCGACATTCCAGTGACGAGGGCATTCACATCAATAGGCTTCGGAGCGAGCGGAGATCGGCGCGAGAAAGCGAGGAGTCTTTGGGTGAGCGATGCGGCACGCTGGGCCCCGGCGCGCCCCTGCATAATGGCGCGCTGAAGCCGACCCGAATCTTGAGGGAGATTGCGGGCCAGCGTATCCAGACTGCCCACAATTATCTGAAGTAGGTTATTGAAATCGTGAGCGACGCCCCCGGTCAGTCGCCCTACAGCTTCCATTTTTTGCGCATGGCGCAACGCTTCATCCTTTTGGCGCAGCTGCTCTGTTCGCTCAGCAATCTGCTGCTCGAGCGAAGCGTTTAGTTGGCGCAGTGCATCTTCGGCCGCCTTTCGATATTGGATTTCGCGCTGGGTAGCTTTCGCGAGCTGCGCGTTATCGATTGCGACAGCCGCTTCCGCGGCGAGCAACGAGAGACCGCGCTCGGAGCGCTCACCAAACACACCTGTCTCAGCATGGCCAAAAAAGAGGCCGCCAATTACGTTTCCTGAGCGGGAGATCACTGGTACGGCGAGATAACTGCGTACCGGCAAGTGGCCTTCGGGCATGCCCTTATACGGAGCATTATGCCCGTAGCGGACATCTGCTGTGATATCGGCCGAACGAACGATGCCTGCGCCTGAAAACGTCGGCGCGAACACTTGAGTGTTCCGTGGCATTGGAAATTTCGAAAATGCCTCAAGTGGCGCACCGGACAAAGTGTAGAGGGTATAGCCTTCGCCGGAATCGTTAACCAGGTTGTAAAAGAACGCCCCAAACTCGGCGCCTGTAAGCTCGACACCGGCATCGGTGACTATTTGGACGAGTCGATGGAGATCCATTTCTAACGCCAGCGCTGAGCCAGCGCGGTTTAGGATCTCAAGCGCTCGCCGCTCCTCCTTTATAGCTTCCTCCGCTGCCCTCTGATGCGTGCGGTCTCGCAAGATTTTGACGAAGCCCAGGACCTCTTGCTCACTGCGGATAGGAGAGAGTTCGCCCGCACACCAGATGCGTGCTCCGTTCTTGCCGACGCGCCAGCCTTCTCCGCCTCCTCGGCCGAGGCGCAGGGCATCGTCGATCTCACGGGCCACGATTCCCTTGGCCTGATCTTCTGCAGTGAAGAGGAAATCAAGTTTACGACCTAATACCTCGCGCTCCGCCCAGCCAAAAATATGCTCCGCGCCAGCGTTCCAACTCGTGATCCGCCCTTCTGCATCTGTGCTGATGATTGCAGTATCGGTCGCACTGTCGACGATTTGGCGCCAATGCGAGGCAGCCAACGGCGCAGTCGGAGCATCTTGCATGCGTTCCTACTTTGTTTCTAGCTCATAAGTATTATTAGAGCCCCAGCGACCTAACACCGGAGATCGGTTTTGGTTCAAGGTGATTCGATTGGAGGCGACGTTCACGACAGCTCGTCGCTGCCAAAGGAAAAACCCCGGCGGGGAACGACCGGGGCCCTTTTGGGGTGCTTCGACGGCGGCCCGAATTGCTATCCGGTTGTCGGAACGCTGAACTTCAACATCGTGTGCAATCTCTATTCGAACAGAGCCGCGACGATATCAGGGGCGCTGTTCCGCATGTCCGACAACGGAGCCGCGGCTAGATGGCTCCCCTGAGGAAGCCTACCGACTGGTTCGAACCTATCCCGCTGAAGGCATGCGTATCGTCCAAAGTGGAGCGGACAAAATGGATCTGCTTGCAGGCATCGTGACCTGAGCTGTCATCGCAACTCAATTTTTAGGACCCAGAGCTACGACGGGCTCCTGGCTGTCACATTTGCGAGCTATGGGAGCCGCAAACTGAACACTCAATTCCGCATGAGGAACTCAAATGGTCCGCTACATTACTGCAGAGACAAACGAGGAGCTGCAGAAGCTGCGACAGCAACATCGTGACGCCACCGAACGCTCAACCGCTGCGATCTTGAGAGAGGGCACAGAGTCAAGAGCCCATCTCAAGGCCGAAGAAGACGCTTTGCAGGTGTGGGCACGGATGCGCGAAATCCTGAAAACCGCGCCGCATTGGGTGAACTGACGCCACGAATGCGCTTGGTCGCTCGGATCTACGCGGTCAGGTATTTCCCGACTGACGCCCAACTCGCAGTTGGTAAGCCCGGACGCTCTTAATTGCGTCATTGGTCATGGATCTCATCGTCCGACAGCCCCCTTCGCCCAAGTTGACGGACAATATCGAAGACAAGCTCATCGCGCCCCTGTGTCATTGTCGACAGACGCGAAAAACGCCTCCAGAGTTTTGCTCTGAAGGCGTTTTCCTTAGGACGACTGTTACGCCAATCCCGTTTCGATACTCTGTTAGTCGGCGGTCTTGAATTCCGGTGCGTTTTCGAGCTGCGCCTTGTTGCTCTTAATGACAACGAAGTAGTCGTCGGCGTCGTCACCAGCCTTTTTGAGGAAGCGAAGTTCGCTCATCCGCAGCGCGACGTTCTTCTCCCCGATTCCAAGGAAGCCACCGACACCAACCACAACGGCTTTTACTGTGCCTTCACGGCTAACGATAAGGTTGTTAACTTCGCCGATATCATCCCAGTTGTCCGCCGGCTTGTTGACAGCCTCTTCCGTGTTGACGGCGGCGTCGGTTGCATAGATGCGCGAGCCAATGAGATCGGATGCTTCAAAATCGGTCTTGTCAGTTTCAGTATAGTACTGCTCCGCCGAAGCTGCTGCTTTGCCGTCCGCGTCTTTCGTCTGAGCGAAACCGGGCGTTGTCAACGCCACAGCGGAGGCGATCAGGAATGCAAATCGTTTCATTTAGGTTGTCTCCGAGTTTGGCAGTTAGGCGCGATCGCCATTGGAGCCTCAGAACGCCAACCCTCATTGCTTGGTTCCGATAAGATCGTGGTCCCAAATACATTCTAGCTGTTGCAGATGGCAGCTTTACATCGAAGCGTGAGAACGCTGCGTGCTGAATCCGAAGTGATCGGCGCACTGTGTGGGACTGTGGAGAGAAGGTACGTTGGTGGATGACTGGTCCGCGATCCAGGGACGAGTCAGCAGTCATCAGGAGGGTATTCCGAGTTCCACAAAACGAGTTAGGAGGCATCGCCTCCGATGTGCCCGGAACCAATCGGCGCAAGGATGATTTTTCCGACCTGGCCCAATGGAGGACCCCGAAGTGCAGCAAACTAAAAAGCAGCCCGCCCAAGAGACAGAATTAAACGGCGATGTGTTCTCGGCACCTGGTTCGGATTCTCACCCGTCGCTACCCGCACCTCAAACAATCGCTGAAATATTGTGGTAGGCGCGCTGAGCGTGGATCTGCGGGGGAGCTTCCGTTGCGACTGAAGTTCCGTGACATCCAGAGCATTCCTCTTTCGATCGCAACCATCTCCGATCACCTTAGATGAGCTTGTGCCTTCGTGGTGTACAGGTCGGTACAAGGCCCCGCGGCGGGCAGCGTTGCCAGAACCATCAATTTCTAGGGGCGCGCTTGCATTTTTCTAGTCATCCGAAAAGTCGGAACCTGTCACAAGCAGGCCCGTTAAGCGCTCAGCAAGGGGGCGTTCGGCGACGCTCCATAACCGAGGATCGCCATGCCCAAAAAAAATTCCCCGTCCGCCAACAACACCTCTTCTCCAATCGAGACGCTGACCGGCAACGCCGGCGAAATACATCAACGGGCTGGCGGAGATGTTCCCGGACTGACAACGCAACAGGGAATACCGGTCGCCGACGACCAGAACACCCTTCGTCAAGGCGCCCGTGGACCAGCGCTGATTGAAGACTTTCATTTCCGAGAGAAGATCTTTCACTTCGACCATGAGCGCATCCCGGAGCGGGTGGTACACGCGCGCGGCTTCGGCGCTCACGGCTACTTCGAGACGCTTGAGAGCCTTTCCGACATCACGCGCGCCGACATCTTCCAGCGCGTCGGCGAAAAGACCGAAGCGTTTGTGCGCTTCTCCACCGTTGCAGGCAGTAAGGGCTCTTTCGACCTCGCTCGCGACGTGCGCGGCTTCGCCGTGAAGCTCTACACTAAGGAGGGCAACTGGGATTTGGTGGGCAATAACATCCCTGTGTTCTTCATCCAGGATGCAATCAAATTTCCGGACGTCATTCACTCGGTGAAGCCCGCACCGGACCGCGGTTTTCCTCAAGCGCAGTCGGCTCACGACAATTTCTGGGACTTCATTACGCTGACGCCTGAAAGCATGCACATGGTCATGTGGGTGATGTCGGACAGAGCGATCCCACGCTCCTTCCGGTTCATGGAGGGCTTCGGCGTTCACACGTTCCGCTTCGTCAACGTTGATGGGCAATCCACGTTCGTCAAGTTCCATTGGAAACCGAAGCTCGGCTTGCAGTCGGTGATGTGGAACGAAGCTCTCAAGATCAATGGTGCGGATCCCGACTTCCACCGGCGTGACCTTTGGGACGCGATAGAATCCGGCAATTACCCGGAGTGGGAGCTGGGGGTGCAGTTGTTCGACGACGCGTTTGCAGCGTCGTTTGATTTCGACGTCCTCGATCCGACTAAAATCATCCCGGAGGAAGTCGTGCCGGTTCGTGTTGTCGGTCGGCTTGTCCTCGACCGTGTGGTCGACAACTTCTTCGCCGAGACCGAGCAGGTCGCGTTTATGACGCAGAATGTTCCACCCGGCATCGATTTCAGCAACGACCCCTTACTGCAGGGCAGAAATTTCTCTTATCTCGACACACAACTGAAGCGCCTCGGAAGCCCCAACTTCGCTCATCTCCCAATCAACGCGCCGCGCTGCCCGTTCGCGCATTTCCAGCAAGACGGCCACATGGCCTTTCACAACCCGAAGGGCCGCGCAAATTACGAGCCCAATTCATGGCAACCTAGTGGCCCTCGCGAGGACCCGAACCGAGGGTTCCGAACTTATCGCGAGGAAGCCGAGGGCGCGAAGACGCGATTGAGGCCGGAAAGCTTCTCCGACCATTACAGCCAAGCGAGGCTGTTTTACGTAAGTCAGACCGCCACGGAGCAGAAGCACATTGCCGATGCACTGGTGTTCGAACTCAGCAAGTGTGAGCGGCCCGACATTCGCGAAAGAATGGTTGCGCATCTGGTGAACATCCATCCGGCATTGGCAGGAACCGTCGCGGAAGGACTCGGGATCGGAGTGCCTCCAGCTATTCCTGCCGCCAAACCGCCCCGCGATGACCTTCCGCCTTCTGGCAAACTCAGCATCCTCAAGAACGGGCCGAAAAGCTTTCAGGGGAGGAAGCTCGGCGTCCTCATCACTGATGGTGCCGATGCCGACGCTTTTGAAGCGCTGTCGGATGCCATCGCCGGTGCAGGAGGAACGGTGGAAGTTGTCGCTCCAAAGATCGCTGGTGTCGTACTTTCCAATGGGTCGCAAGTTCCTGCCAAGCAGAAAATCGATGGCGGACCATCGGTCCTCTACGATGCAGTTGCCATACTTTGCTCGGCTGAGGGCTGCACCCTTTTAGCGAATGACAAAACAGCTAAGGACTTCGTCAACGACGCCTTCGCCCACTGCAAATTTATTGGTTACACCAGTGAGGCGGCACCTCTACTGGAAACGGCCGGCATCGCAGATAGCCTGGATGGCGGATGCATCTCGCTCACCAAAAAAACGATCAGCCAGTTTGTGGATTCGCTTGGCGAACTACGCATGTGGGAACGCGAGCCTCTTGTCGATTTAGACGCTGTTTCTTGACGGTTCGATTGTCATCCCGCGTCGCGCCGAACGGAGCGAGTGTCTCGCGCTCGTTCGGCGCGACGGCAGGAATGGCCCGAAATAAAACCCCATGTCATCAAATGGACCGCTAGGCGACGACTGTTGTGACGCTTTTGCTTCTCCCGCCGTCATCGACCCCGGTGACTTGAGGTGTCCATTCACTAGCTGGGCGGTACGCCATCGCGCCGAGTTAGCCGTGGATGACGCCGCTCCCAGGACGTTCTTTTTTCTGACGAATGGTACTATGGGGTGAGCGGCGCGAATGCGTCGCCTCCTAAAGGCGGGCGATGACAAAATCATTTCGGCGGTGCGGTAGAATTAGGTCGCTGGCCCTGCTGTTCCAGGGCTATCGCCGCCGCATGAACCGCGTGAGGGTGCAGACCGCGCTAAGAAAGCATGCGACACCGGAAAAACTTCGAACCCCTGTATGGCTTCTAAGGAAGCCCCGGCCGATCCCTAACTTTACCGCGCAAAACCTCATTGCCGCTCTGCGTAAACGGTTGCTGCAGGAATACAGCATTCAGCCCGACCTGCCTCACAACATACTTGCCCTGCTTCAACAGTTGAACCACGCAGACGCCGCGGTCGTCGCGGAGGTGTCCAGCCAGTCTGCTTCCTTTGTGGACCCTTCTGACATGTCATGACACGCCGAAATAAGCGAAGCGGCGCTCGGCTACGCTGGTGCAAAAGCGTACCTAAACACTACTTGGGCTATCATTCTGATCAAAAGGTTGTAAGATCATTCTATCGCCGACATGCGACGAGCAGGCGTCGGCGCCTGAGAGACACCACACGAAGTGCTCCCGCCTGAAAAACAGAGGCCGGGAGCAGTCGATGCAAGTCTCACCCCAACACCTTCAACTCATTTCTGCTGTGCTGGTCGACGCGTCGAATACTGACCGTTCGTTCTCGTTGTCACGTGCAACGCGAGTTCTGTTCGAGCTTGTCGAAGCAGGAGAGTATGATTTTGAAACCCTCAAAGCGGCGGGCGGCTTCGTCGTTTTCGCATCGGGATAGACGGTGTGGAAGAAATAGAGCGCCATACGTCCTCTTTGTCAGTAATAGGAAAGAACGCTCATCAGCGTGCGGTTCCGTACAGCGCGTCGACTTTGTGCGCTCGGGCGAACAAAAGATCCCCACGGCGCCTGCCAGGCCCAAGCAGCATTCGCGGAGGTCTGGAGCACGAGCGAAGGCCAAACCGCCCACTACCGTTCGATCGATGCAAGGGGTCGGAGCGGAACAAATACTGCAGCCAGCCGCTTAGCCTCCAGATCCGAACACTGGAGGAAAGCATGGAATCTCTCGACAAGCTGTTCGAAGACACGTTGCGCGACGTCTACTACGCCGAAAAGGCCATTCTGAAAAATCTGCCCAAGATGGCCAAGAAGTGCAATTCGACCGAACTCGCCTCAGCCTTTGAGGCTCACATCAAAGAGACCGAAGGTCAGGTTGAAAGACTCGAACAGATTTTCGAGATGATTGGAAAAGCGCCGCGCGGCAAGCGGTGTCCAGCTATTGACGGGCTTGCCGAGGAAGCCGGAGAGATCATGCAAGAAGCGAAGGACGACATGGTCCGAGATGCCGGCATGCTCGCGGCAGCGCAAGCAGTAGAGCATTATGAAATCGCTCGGTACGGCACCTTGATTGCATGGGCGGACAAGCTTGGGCTCTCCGACGCAGTGCCCCTCCTGCGCGAGACTCTGGATCAGGAGAAACTGACCGACAAAAAACTGACGAAGCTCGCAGAGTCCGAAATCAACGTCGAAGCGGGAAACTCAGGCGAGCGGAACTCGACCAACAAGCCGAAATTTCCGAAAAGGAGCGCCGCGTAAAGTTAGTTCTGGTCAGGCCAGGCGAATACCTTCCGGCAGCTTCGCAACGCCCTTCGGAGCCCTGTCCCTCCAAATGACTACGGTCGCGCAATCAAGCAGCGCTAAGAGAATCCCAATCTCTTTGGCTCGCGGGCTGCCTCCGCTCACTACGGCGATTGCGACGCAGCGGCGAGCCCTGCCTTTTCCAGAACCAGGTCGGCCAGTGGGTCGAGATAGTTTTCGGCCGACGGCCTGAGCGAAGCGGCAGCCTCCGCAAGCCCGGCTGCGCCGGTGGTCGCAAGAGGCAGGACGGCGAGCATCTTTGCTGCCACGAGATCCGTGACGGCTTCATCATCGCGGTGCGGTTTAACCCGGCGGGGCGACAACGCGATCGCGGGGCGGCGGGAGACGGCAGCTTCCGTCATCATCGACATGGAATCGCTCGTGACCAGGATCAGATCGCAATCGAACGACCGCTCGATCGAGCCGGGCCCGGCCGTGCGATAGTCGATGACCGAAACGTCTCCCGTGGCCTGATCCACCAACGGCAGCAGGATCTCGTAGGCTTCATCCGGGGTGCGCCGCGACGTCACGATTGTAACGCAGCAATCCCATTGCTTCACCAGCTCCGAGAGCAGAGAGGCCATCCGCGTCCAATCCTCGACGGCAAAACTGCAATAGGGCGTCGGGCCGCCGATGAGCAAGCTAACGCGACCGCCGCGCAGATCTCCTGCCGAGCGCAGCGGTCTCGGCAGCGGGATGCCTTCGGGATCGAATGGACTGGGCTTCGGCCGCGCGATGACATTGGGCGGCCGCGCAACGGATGGGTACGGCGTGAGAACAAGACTGAAGCGATCGAGGCGATACCCTCGCGTCGAGCCGCAGAACACGTTCGGCGCACCCCAAATGCGTGCGAGGGAGACGTTCGCTCCGATGGTCGTGCCCGCCGTCGAAACAATGAGGTCCGGCTTTGTCAGTCCGGCCGCATCTAGTCCGTACAGAAATTTCAGGTAAGCCGGCGGAGGGAGGATGCGGCCAAGCCGCGTAACGAGCCCTTTCGATACCGGAACACGCGTGACCAGCTCGAGCCGATCGAGCCTGACGGCGCGGCGGCGCTTGAGCGCGGTGATGACGCCTTCGCTTTGCCGATAGTGGCCGGGCCGGCCGTCCGACAGCAGAAGCACACGTAGCGAAGGGCTCTGCCAGCCGGGGTCTGGTGTCTGATCCTGCAGAATGGTCCTCATGCTCGCTCGTGCCGCGGGGCATCTTCGATGGCTGGCGCCAGCTTGTCCATGGTCTCGCTGCTTGGCGCTGCCTGCCGTTAGCCATGTTCCGGCGTCGGTTCCCGGCCTGTTCCGCCCGCAGTTTCACGTGGTGCGAGCAGAACCCCTTTTGGACCGGGGAGCGTGGCAGGTAAGCCCTAGGCGAACGCGCGCCGATCAGCATACTGGCGCCGATTTTCATTGTCGGCAGGACCTCGCTCATGTCTCTCGGTGCGCGTGCCTTTGTATTTCTCGTCTATCTGGCGCTCGGCCTTTCGTTCCTCGCCGTCCCAGCCGTCCTGTTCTGGGAGTTTGGTCCTGAGAAGGCGCTGACATTCGCGGCTTTCGACAGCCACCTCTTCCTCTTCTTTCCGACCCTCGGACTCGTCGCGCTCGCTGCCTTCTATGTGCCGTCCTGCGCCTTTGTCGACATGTATTGGCGGCATGTCTCGTTCGGACCGCTCAGGTTTCTCATCGGTCTGGCGGTGATTGGCGCCGTTGCGACGCAGATTGCGTTTGGACTCTCTGCCAACCCGCACCGCTCGGTGTGGGACATCAAACCGGCGACGCTTGCTGCCGACAAAAGCGAACCCGCGGGTTGCGGCGATGCCAGCAAGCCGTGCGAGCGTATCGCACTGCTCGAGGGCGTGACCAATCTCACGCAGGTCAGCCAGCGACGCCTCGGCGTGCGCGATTTCTATCGTTCGTGCGCGGCCGAGCCGTTGATCGAAGCCGACAAGACGGAGGAGATCCGGCGCTTCTGTTTCGCGTCGACACCTTTGTCAGAGGCGCCGCGGCTCAGCGCAGACGCCGAATGCTGCCACGCGCAGAGGCGCTACCAATCGGCAATCGACCGCCTTTATGTTGATCCCGCCCAGCAATCGATCACCGGCCGCGTGCACAAGCTACTTTTGCCGTCGAAGGTGTTCTTCCTGTTCGTCCTGCTCGCGATCAGCGTTCTGCTTACACTGCGTCATTCTGGCGTCAAACGACACTATCCCGACCAGATCAGCCGCATCGAGATCAGCGTGCTGGTCGGCGCGGCCGCGATGGTGTTCTTCCCATTGATGAGCCAAGCCTATGTGCAGTCGGCCGACGCGCTATTCGGCGTGCAGCAGAAGGGCGGCTTCCGCTCGATCGTAACGCTCATGAGCTTCCTATTCGGAGCGTGGGCGCTTCTGCTGCTGCTCTTCTCGTTCCGGCAGCATGATCAGGATCTGGAACTCGCGGCGAAACTGGCCGGTGTCGCCGTCAGTACGATCGCGGTTTTCAAGTACGATCTGCTGGTGTCCGTCGTCGTGCGTTACCTTGGCTCCGGAGCCAATACGCTGTCGATCGTCATTTTGTCAGGATTGGCGGTCGCGGCGGTGCTGGTACTGTTGTCTCCGCTCGCACGCCGCATCGTGGTGGGATCAGACAAAACCACTTAGCCCCGGCCGCGCCAGTTGCGCGCCGGGCTTTATTCATTGAACCCTCGCAGGGGAGGGTGTCTTCAATCTTTAGTGGCGAATATCCGCTTCCACTTCGTCCATGCGAGACTTCATCACGCTGGCCGTTTCGTCGGCGAGTTTCTGATTCAGCCGGGCGAAGTATTGGAACTCTGCCTGGTACTGCTGCTGTGCGCGCTGGAGAAATTCCGAATACGCAGCGAACACATCCTGTACCGTCTTGCATTCCATGAAACGCTGGGACGCCGCCATGTCCTCGTTGAGACGGCGATTGACGAAGCCAAGCCACTCGTTGTTTGCCTTCGACACCTGCTCAAGGAAACGGCCGTTCAGCTCCGTCATCGCAGCGAACATCGGGCGGTTGATGTTCATCCACGCTTCGAGGGATTGCAGGCCCGGAATTTTGTCAAAGCTCTGATCTTGTAGCGATCTCGACGCATTGGCATTCATTGTACGCTCCTCCACCAGTGGTCCGGCTCTCAGGAAGCCTGACACCTTCGTTATCGACGTCATGCCGCATCACACGTAAATGCGGGCTGACTTCGATAGTTGCAGCGAAGACTGGGCCAACGCCGTGTTGTTTCGATTGCTGGCCCACCGGCGGACGGAGTGTCAAAAGTGGCTTCCGTATCCGCCGCTTTTCACCTCTTCGAGCGTCAATAGTGTCGCGCCGCGCGCGCACTGGCGCTCAAGGCGTTTACAGTTATCCACAACATAAGAACGGATTTGAGGCCCTTATTTGCGCAAGATCAAGCGCTCAACATGCTCTCTCGTGCGCCAGACGGTCACGCCGCCGCGAGTTTGCGCGCGCAATCAACGACATCGTCGAGATATTTTTGAGATCAGCGATCCCGGCGGACGCGTTTAAAATTATTTTGGCGCCGAACCTAAACTCGAGGCGAGTGCATGTCGGGATTTTTTTCATGGATCGCGGATCGCTGGGTCAATAGATCGGCGATGCCAGATCCCGAGGCGTCACGCGCTGTAGAGGGACTTTCACCTACCGTGGTGGTGACCGGCGCCTCGCGGGGGATCGGGCGCGCGTTCGCAGCGCGGTTCGCACGTGGGGGCCGAGATGTCGCGCTCATCGCGAGAGACGCGGCGTCCCTCGACACAGCCGCGCAAGACATCGCGCGCGAGGCGAACGTTCGCGCGGTGCCACTTACGCTTGACATCACCGACGTGGGTGCACCGGCGCGTCTCGATGCACTGCTAAGGCAGGCTGGCCTTTACTGCGACGTGCTTGTCAACAATGCGGGGATCGGACTCGCGGGGCCGTTCACGAGCCATACCCGCGAAGACCTCGACCGGCTGATAGCTTTGAACATCGCCGCAGCAACGCGGCTCATGCAGCATGTGCTGCCCCCCATGGTCGGGCGCGCACGCGGCGGCATACTCAACGTCGGCTCTCTCGGCGGACTGGTGCCTGGGCCCTATCAAGCGGCTTACTACGCCAGCAAGGCTTACCTCGTGTCGCTCACGGAAGCGGTGGGTTATGAAACGAGAGGACGCGGCGTGAGGATTTCCGTCATCGTGCCGGGCCCAGTTGAAACGGGGTTTCATCACGACATGCGGGCGGAAACGGCCCTCTACAGAACGATCCTTCCAGCGCTCAGCGCAGAGGCGGTGGCGAGCCAGGGTTTCCGGGGGTACTCGCTCGGACACAGGGTGATCGTGCCCGGGATTCTCCCCGCGGCGAGCGCGCTCGCACTCAAATTGCTTCCCCACGCTTTGAGTGTGCCGATTGTCGGCCAGTTGCTGTCGGTTTCCGGTCCGCACGACCAGTAATTTAGGGTGCGACCAAATGTGCCCGGCGACTGGGGCTCCAAATCGAACGATGTTTGCAGAGTTGAAACGTTTTGGATGTTTAATGCCGTCTATGCGCCAGGGATTTTGGTCCCGCGTACCTTGGTGGCAAAGCGGCGGCCTGACGAGAGCGTGCTCTCGCTAGGCCGCCGCCATTCGTTTAGGTGCAACGTTCGCGGGGGACCGGATCAGGCCGCGCCTTTTTTGCTGGCCACTTCCCTCGCCAATCTTTCCACCAGAGCCCGGTCGATGCTTGCCGGCCGGCGATGCTCCGGGCGATCAGGCATATCCGATGTCACGTCGCCCACCGCTACCGGGTCGCTGGCTGGAAATGTATCTTCGAGCGCTCTATCCAGCTCTTCGTCCAGCTCTCTCGGGCTCGCCTTCTTATTGTTTTTGTCGGTCATGTTTTCCTCCCGGAATGGCACGGGACCAAAACGTTTGACGAGCCGCCCGGGTTCCTGGGGCTGAAGGCGGGCAGAAAAAAGCCCGCCCACATGGACTGCGGGCCGGCTTCAATCAGAAGTTCCGCGCCGTCCTAAAGTCGGCGGCGCAGGGCGCGGTAACCCGGCTCCACGTAATCCGACAGGCGATCCATCAGGTCGTTGCTGCGGCGGGCCGGAGCAAGCTTCCAGAGCGCGCCGACGGCACACGCAAATACGGCCACGGCACCGATGGCGAGGAGCGGCTGCGACTGCACGAACCTCTTGGTGGCATCGATCGCGTTTTCAGCCGTTTCACCCGCGTTACGCAGGGCGCGCGCGCCTTCCGTCGTTGCCGTGTCGTAGGCATCCTCGGCTTTGCGCTTCAGCTGGTGAATTGCATCTTGGGATTCGCTCGTGCGTGCGCCGGACGCGCCTTGATACGACTGGTTGGCCATGTTCAAGCTCCTTGATCGACTCTAGAGAGGGGATTAGTCGCCTAAACAACGCTTATGCGGGCTGTTTCGTTCCGGGACCTAGTGCTCCACCGTCACGATGATCTTCGCCCCGGGGACGGGCCACGTCAGCGCTGGCCGCGCCAACTGCTTGATGTCGGCCACCGATTTGATGGCCGTGGGCTTAGGTCGCTTGGTCTTCGGCGCTGTTCGCTTCATGACCCATCTTCCTCCGGCTTTCTGGGCTTGGAAGAGATTTTCTCCGCTCGCTCGCCACCCGCGAATTCATGCTCGGTGAACTTGTCGGCGGCCTTGGTCTTGTCTTCGGGGCGGTATGAGTCGCCTTCGCCGTACTGCTCGCGTGGCCCTTCACCATACTTCAAGTGCGGGTTCTTCTTCTTGGGACTCTGGTTGGTCATTTCTGGCTCCTCAGGTCGTACGGCTGAGTCAATCACCTTTACGGGCATCCCGTTCCCACGCCCGCCACTAGTTGCGGCGCCGAACGCCCGGGGAGTCGATGCCCGTAAACCGCACTAACCTGTTGCAGCTTCACCTCACCCGGCCACCTTCCTCCATCGCCGCGTCGCAATGGCCTTTGTTTCCGGCGCCGTGTGCTTCCCCGGCACTAGAGAGCGCCAGTGCACGAAGTGAAAATAAGGGTCTGATTCGCTCGGGGGACCTTATGCAAAAGCAGACACTTTGCTTCCTCGTCCTAGGCGCAAGCCTCGGTGTACTCTTGCAAAATCTTGCAAAACGCCGCCTGGTCGCCGGGCCGCGACCGGCCGCCCGCGCGACCCCCGCCGAGGTGATTGATCTCGCGGCCTGGAAAGAGTTGAAAAGTCGTAACCAACTGGCTGTTGCGCTGAAATAAATATTCAGCCTAGGCCTCGGAACTGGCGCGCAAATCCAGCATTTGAACGTCGAGCTGCTCGTTGACCCCGACGGCTCGAGCACGCGACACTCCCCGCAATGGTCGACGTGTTGACTGGGCGCCGGCTATCCCCCCGGCGCCCATTTTTCGTTTGCGCCACCGCACCCCGGCATTTCCGTGTTCTACAGGCAATAAAAATTTATTTTTCGTTACCCGGAACTCCATCAGATTCAGTGGCTTATTTTGTCAAGATAATGTCTTTTCTGGGGGCAACCATGGACGAAAGATACGGCAAAGAGCTGGTCCGCTACTTCTCTCCACGTTTCAAAAACGAGTTTTATATCGAGCCGGAAATGGCGCTCGATATAAAGCTCGGCCTGGAGCGCCTCCGATTGGCGGAAATGCTGGCCGAATTACAGGACGCCGCTTTCAGCACTGAAAGTCCACAGCCGGCCCTATCCCTCGCGTCTTAAGGCGCTGCCTGACCCGGAAACGAGCTTGGAAATAGCGTGGCGGCGCCGTCCAAGGCGCCCGTGTCACCGTAGGTCAACGGTGTCGCCCGGCGCGACAACATGATCGCCTGCCGGAAGCTCGCTGACTACGTTGCATTCGAACCAACGCGATGGCGGCATCCCGGAGCAGCGGAGCGCCCGTCGTTCCGGCACCCCAATTCACGGTCGCCAGCTTGTTGGCCGAGGCGGGTTTGCCGAAATGAGCCGCCAGATCCAGCCGATCATTCCCAAGTACGTTGACGCTAAAGACTTTCCCCTGACGCAGCAGATTTTAAGACGACTGACGGGCGCCGATGCTGAGAGCGAGCAGCAGCGGATCGAAGGACGCCTGCATCACCCATGCTGCCGTGAAGGCGTTGCGCGCGTCTCCCGCGGACACGCCGACCACATAGACGCCTTGCGTCAGGCGCCGGAACAGATCTGCCATCGATGAACTCATTCCATGCTCCGTTCGGTAAAGGCCATGGGATCACGCCGCAGATCGGAGGAACCAAACTCGCGGCGATCCTGTTTCTCACGAAGCATCTGTTCGGATAAACAAACGGAGAGCAAAAATGAAACGGCTGATCGGATCCCTGGCAGTTCTCTCGCTGACCGCATTCGGCGCGATGGCACAAGAAGCGAAACAAGAAGGCGCCGTCGTTGTCGGCAAGCAGGCCGGCGTGAAGGTGGACCAGGAGCAGTGCAAGGCGCTTTGGACGAAGGCGAACCCGACGAACAAACCGAAGATCAGCGCGGGACAGGCGCAGCCGTTCATCTCGGACGTCATGGCAGCTAACACGAACAAAGACGGTGCGATCGATCAGAAGGAATTCATGGCCGCCTGTGACAAGGGCATCATGAAGGATCAGGCGAACGCCAATTCGGGCGGCTCGGCAAACACCGGGGCCGGCACGGGCGCAGAAGGCTCAGGCGCTGCTGCACCGGCTGCTCCGCCGAGCCCCGCGCACTAAAATTCATTTGCGGGATGTCGTTTAAGGGAGGCCAATTTGGGGCCTCCCTTTCTTTTGGCTAAATGCAGGCACTCGCCATACCCCTGGGGTTCAGTCCTTCACCCGCCGACGATTGAAAGAGCGCTATGTGAACGTCTCAAGGACAGTGTTTACAGCAATATTTGGCCTCGCTGTTTTCGGGGCACTCCATGGCTGCGGGCAAGATGCTGTCCGAATTGACGAGTGGCCGGTCGAAGGAAAAATATTCGGCCCTGCCACTGTGGGTCACGAACCCAAAAGATCCCGGGACATGAGCGGAATCGCCTGTGACCGGTCGACGGGATTTCCGAGGCGGTGCCTGGTGATCGACGATGAATCGCAGGCGGCCCAAGTGGTGACGCTCTTTGATGGCCGGGTTGTTGCCGGTGCGATCGTACCTTTGATCACCGACAGTTTTGATGGACGGCCGCTTGAACTGGATGGAGAGGGGGTAGCCTTCTCTGATGGAGCCTTTTACGTCATAGGCTCACACGGCCACCCGCGTGATAGAAAGCATCGTCTGGACCCTCAATCCGATGCAGACGAAATCGCATCCAAGATCAAAGCCAGCAGTCAAGTGGTGCGGGTGCACTTGCCGCCGTCCGCATGGACCGCTGACGCAGGCACAGTCGATGGAGACCTCAGGTCCTCAAGCAGATTGCGGGAAGCGATAGCTTCAAACGTTGAACTCGCGCCATCCATGGATCAACGCCTGGACGGGGGAGGCATGACTATTGAAGGAATCGCGGTCAATGACGGTAGACTTTATGTGGGCTTCCGAAGTCCTCTGCTCCACGCCCAATCTGCCGTCATAATGGACGTGGGTCTCGGTTCGGTTTTTGGAAGCGGTTCGCTCGATGCGAAGTTCACCACACTGAACTTGGGCGGTCGAGGCATCAGGGACCTCACGGTGTCCGACGGCTCGTTCCTCATTCTGGCCGGCCCAGCCGAGGAGAGCGGCGACGGGTTTGCGATCTACATGTGGGACAAATCAACCACGACGCTGTTGGGGGAGCTGCCGCCCTTCGGGGACGACGCCAAACCCGAAGCGATCGTGCAATTGGATGGCGGCAGCGGCTCGCGCCGCGTCCTCGTGTTGTCCGATGGCCTGAAAGAGGGCGGTCCGCGCGCGGTCACGCTCGCCCGATGAGGCCTCTCCACAAGCGACGGAAAGACTGGTGCCGCAAACAGGACTCGAACCTGTGACCCCGTCATTACGAATGACGTGCTCTACCAACTGAGCTATTGCGGCTTTGCCACGCACGGGAACCGGACCGGCTCCATAGGCGCGCCTTGATAGGCTGATTTTGCCCTGGGTTCAAGGCCGAGTTCACAGCGGCCTTTTGGCGGCCCAGAAGGATTGCTCAAATCTTACCAAATCCTTCACCCGGAACCGGATTTGGGTGCTGGCGCGTTACTCATCCGACGAAGCCGTCACTCCACCAAACGGAGGGGGAGCATGACTATGACGTCGCGGAACACCGTTCTGGACGACCTTATCGCGCGCATGCGCCAGCCGATCCACCTTCAGGATACGGCGGACGAGGAAGCGTTGCGCATCATGGTCCGGCACGGGCTTTCACACCCCGTAACACTGGCCGCTGCCATGAAGATTGTCGGGGCGGAAATGCGCCATGGCCGCCTCAAGGAAATCGAAGCCACAGCCCGGGCTCTGCACAGCAAGCTGCTCCGGCGCCACGACGAGCCGGGCACGTCTCAGTGAGGCCCGAGATCAGGCGCGCCAGACGGACGTACGCTTGATCTCCGCATCCTCCAACTCACGTGTGACGGGCACTTGGTATTCCGCTGCCAGCGTGAAACGACCAGCGGGGAAATAACTGCGCTTCGGATCGCCGATAAGCACGATTGCGCCGGCCGCTGCCGCTTTGCTGATGAAGGCCGTGACACGCTCCGCGAGCTCGCGCTCGTAGAAGAGATCCCCCACCAGCACCACATCGTAGTTCGCGGGTTCGGACGACAGAAGATCGTCGCGCGTCGTCGCGACATCGAGCCCGTTTGCCGCCGCGTTGAGGCGTACGGCCGCGAGGGCAAGGGCATCGATATCCGCGGCGAGGACGGAGACGGCACCTGCGCGTTTTGCGGCAATCGCCGTGAGCCCCGAGCCCGCGCCGAGATCAAGGACGGCCTTGCCCGACACGAGGTCAGCGTTGTCGAGCAGGTAGCGCGCGAGCGCCTGGCCGCCCGCCCACGCGAACGCCCAGTACGGCGGCGGGACATTCATTTCGCCCAGTTCTTCTTCCGTCTTCTGCCAGATCGGAAGGCTTTCCTCGGCGAGATGCAGCCGGAGCTCCGGCACAAGGGGAGGGCTCAGCAAACGCGTATTGGCCTCGATGAACCGGCGCGCGGCGTCCTCGTTATCAGGGTCAAGGGCCGCGCGCGCGGAATTCGCGTCGCTCATTTCTTCTTCGACTTGCTGGACGTGACGCCGCCCATCTTGCACACCTCGGCCCATTCCTTGTCCGTCACGGGCTGGACGGAGAGGCGGAAGGACTTCACGAGGGACATCTCCGCTAGGCGCGGATTGGCCTTGACGTCTTCCAGCGTCACGGCGCGCGGGAATGGCTCGATGGCCTTCACGTCCACGCATTGCCACTTGCCGGTATCGTCGGATGGATCGGGGTGCGCGAGTGCAATCACCTCACAAATGCCGACGACTTCCTTGCCGATGTTCGAATGGTAGAAGAAGCAGCGATCGCCGAGCTTCATGGCCTTCATGTTGTTGCGGGCAGTGAAATTGCGCACGCCCGTCCAGGGCTCTCCCTTTGCACCTTTGGCCACGAGGTTGTCCCAGGAAAACGCGTCGGGTTCGGATTTCAGAAGCCAGTAGGCCATAGTTTGTCTCGTACTCGGTGTTCGAGCCGGACCTTAAGCGATATTCGATGGCGCTCAAGGCTCGAAGCGTCAGTCTTCCGCCTTGAACGGACGGCTCATGAGGCCAGTGATGGCGTCGTCCACCGAGAGCCGCCCTTCGAGGATTGCGTGCACGGCTTCAGTGATCGGCATTTCGACACGCTTTTCAGCCGCGAGTCGAACCACTGCAGCAGCCGTGTACACGCCTTCGGTGACCGACACGCGAGACCCCAGGACGGAGGCGAGCGTTTCGCCTTGACCAAGCGCACGGCCGAGACTCATGTTGCGGGACTGGGTGCTGCCGCAGGTCAGCACCAAGTCGCCCAGGCCGGACATGCCCATCATTGTTTCCGGGCGCGCGCCGAGCACGCGGCCGAGACGGCGCATCTCGGCGAATCCGCGCGTCACGAGCGCAGCGTGCGCGCTCGCGCCGAGGCCCTTGCCGTCGACGATCCCGGCGGCAATGGCGAGCACGTTCTTCAGCGCGCCGCCCATCTCGACGCCGACGATATCGTCGGACCAGTAGAGGCGGAGCTGGCGATCACCTAGGCGTTCGACGAGCAGCTTGCCCAGCCGTTCGTCGCGGCAGGCGAGCGTCAACGCGGCGGGCAGGCCGCGCGCGACATCGGCAGCGAAGCTCGGGCCCGATAGCACCGCAATGGCCATATCCGGAACTGTCTCCGCCACGACCTCGCCCATCAGCTTGCCGGTCGCTTGCTCCACACCTTTTGCGCAGACGATCAAGGGCTGACCGGGCCGGGCAACGGGCGCCAGCGCTTTCGTCACGCCGCGGGCGTGCTGAGCGGGACAAACGAGCAGGATCGCGTCAGCCGCCGCGCAGTCTTCGAGGCGCGTGGTGGCCGTCATGCGCGGATCGAGCGAGATCCCCGGCAGGAACGCGCGGTTGACGCGGCGCGTGTTGATGTCGTCGACCGTATCGGCCTCGCGCGCCCACAGCACGACGTTGCGCCCGGAAAGAGCCAGCGTTTGCGCCAACGCCGTTCCCCACGCGCCGCCGCCGATCACCCCAATGCGATCCATGCTCATGGCTCGGTGCCCTTCTCTCCATTCAGCAGGCATAGCATGTCGTAGGTCTGCAACGCTTGCATGGCCGTTGAAATCCACTCGCGAAAGGTCACGCTTTCACACCGGCGCCGATGGCCGCAGGTGCATCGGGATCGAGCGGCCACCGAGGTTTGGCAGCGAAGGCCAGATCGTCCACGAGGCCGCGCGCCAGTCTTTCCGCGCCGGCCCAGGCGATCATGGCGCCATTGTCGGTGCAGAGCGCAGCCGGCGGGACAGACACTCTGTAGCCGCGGCCGGCGGCAAGCTTGGCCAAGGCGGCCGCAATGCTTTTGTTGGCGGCAACACCTCCGGCAACCGTCAACCAGCGCGGGGCGCCGGACGGGAACGCGGGCTCGACCAAATCCATGGCGCGGCCGACACGATCCACCACCACGTCACACACGGCAGCCTCGAATGCCGCGCAGAGATCGGATACGTCACGCTCCGATAGCGGCGCGGCCGCTTCAGCGCGCTGGCGAACGGCCGTTTTTAATCCGGCGAGCGAGAAATGCGGCTCTGCGCGGCCGACGAGCGGGCGAGGCAGCGGGAAGCGCGTGGCGTCGCCGGAGCGCGCCGCCTTTTCGACTTCCGGGCCGCCGGGATAGCCGAGACCCAGGAGCTTCGCGGTTTTGTCGAAGGCTTCGCCGATGGCGTCGTCGATCGTCGTGCCGAGGCGTCGATAGCGGCCGACGTCCTCGACGAGCAGGGTCTGCGTATGGCCACCGGAGACCAGGAGCATCAAATACGGGGGCTCTAGCCCCTCCGTCAGGCCCACCGTCAGGGCATGCGCCTCGAGGTGATTGACGGCGACGAACGGCTTGCCGGCAGCGAGCGCCAGCGCCTTGCCCGTGACCAAGCCGACGACCAGCCCGCCGTTGAGGCCGGGTCCGGCCGTCGCAGCGATGCCTGAGAGGCCGTCGAGGGTCACGCCGGCTTCGTCGAGAGCCGTTCTGATGATGGCGTCGAGGCATTCGACGTGCGCGCGTGCCGCGATCTCCGGCACCACGCCGCCGTAGGGGCGGTGCTCGGCAAGCTGGGATCGCACGACGTTGGACAAAATGCGGCCGCGGCCCGCGCCATCGCGGACAACGACCGCGGCGGCCGTTTCGTCGCAGCTCGTCTCGATGCCGAGGACGACGAGGGGCGCGCCCAATGGTCTCGATTCACTCTCTTCGGCCGGCACGTTCCAGTCCCGTTTGCGTTCACGCCCGCACGCGGGCATTAATGGCGGCGCCCGGCACGGCTAGGCCGTGGCCCTAACACCTGGAGCCCTCGACTTGCAAGCTCGCACCCTCCGCATCGGCACGCGCGGTTCGCCGCTAGCGCTGGCTCAGGCCTATGAAGTCCGGTCGCGCCTGATGGCCGCACACGGACTGCCGGAGGAGGCGTTCGAAGTCCGCGTCTACAAGACGACCGGCGACGTGATCCTGGACCGGCCGCTGTCGGAGGTGGGCGGGAAGGGCCTCTTTACCAAGGAGATCGAGGAAGCGCTTATCTCTCGAGAGATCGACCTCGCCGTGCATTCCATGAAGGATATGCAGACGTTGCTGCCGGGAGGCCTTGGCATCGGAGCGGTGCTGCCGCGCGAGGACGTGCGCGATGCCTTCCTCTCGATGAAGCACGCCTCTCTCTCCGCGCTGCCCGAAGGCGCGGTGGTGGGCACCTCGAGCCTCCGGAGACGGGCGCAGGTCAAGCGGGCGCGGCCGGATCTTCAGGTCATCGACTTTCGCGGCAACGTGCAGACGCGGCTCAAGAAGCTCGCGGACGGAGTGGCGGATGCGACGCTGCTGGCCTGCGCGGGATTGAACCGGCTCGGCATGGCCGACCGCATCACGTCGCCCATTGCAACGGATCAAATGTTGCCGGCCGTCGCACAAGGTGCGATCGCGATCGAAATCCGAGAAGACGACGCTGACACTGCGCGCGCCATCGCGCCGCTGAATCACGAACAGACGGCCATCTGCGTCACGGCGGAGCGCGCGTTTCTCACACGGCTCGAAGGCTCGTGCCGCACGCCGATTGCGGGCCACGCAAAGCTCGAAGGGGACACCGTGCTGTTTCGGGGCATGACCTTCTCGCCCGATGGCGCGGCGTGTTTCGAGATCGATCGCGACGGGCCGGCAGATCAAGCCGCGGCCCTTGGCACCGCCGCAGCCGACGTGCTGCTGGAGCGCGGCGCGCACCAGCTTTTCACGCGACCCGCCTGATGCGCCTCCTTCTCACAAGACCGGAAGCGGGGCCGGAGCCGGATCCGATGCACGCGGCACTTGCGGCGGCGGGCCATCGCGTGACGCATGTGCCTCTGCTGTCGGTGACGCTCTCGGGACCAATGCCTCCGCTCGCGGGGGTGCAGGCGTTGATCGCGACCAGCCGCAACGGCCTTCGGGCTGTGGCACCGCTTTCCGCCGAAGCGCTCGCGCTACCCCTATTTGCCGTGGGGCCCGCGACAGCAACTCTGGGACGCGAGCTTGGTTTCCGACGCGTGATCGAGGGGCCCGGCACGGGCCGCGAGCTGGCGGATGTCATTCGCAGCCAGGTCGATCCCGCGGCCGGCCCCCTGATCCATCTCGCAGGGGATACCCTGGCATTCGACCTTCAAAGCGCACTCCCGGGCGACGGGATCAAAGTCCGGACCGAAGTCGTTTACCGTACCGAGCCGGTCAGCTCGCTCGCGCCGGAAGCGGCGGATGGGCTCAGGGACGGGAGCTTCGAAGGCGTGGTTCTGATGTCACCTCGAACGGCGAGAGTTTACGCCAAATTAGCCGCCGATGCGGGACTGGTAGCGGCCCTCGGCGAGGTCGTGCATTTCTGCCTCTCGCAGGCCGTTTGCCGGGATCTGGCTCCGCTCGGGTCGCTAAAAACGAAAGTCGCCCGCTCGCCCAATTCTCAAGAAATGCTTGCTCTCATTGCCCCCGAGGCGTCAGACTCAGCCTAGGTCGCCTCTGCCCCCCGAGGTTTACCGCAAGTCCCTGGAGACCCTGCTCTCATGATCGACAAGCCCGATCCAAAGGATGCTGGCCGCAAGGATGATCCCAGCGCAAAGCGTCCCCACGCGACGCTCGACCTGAAGGCTACGGAGGTTCGTCCCCCATCCCAGGCGGCAACAGCTGGAACCGGCTCGGCGTCAACCGCGACGGCGGCATCCTCCAGCACGTCGCCGCAAGGCACGTCGTCAGCAAGCTCATCGCCTCCTGGCTCGGCAACAGGCGCCGCGTCCTCTGCTCCAGCAGGCCCGGCAGGGAGCAAGCTGGGTGCATCCGGTCCCGCCGACACGACCGGGAAATCGTCCGCATCATCTCCGACGCCGCCGAAAACTGCAGCTTCGAAGCCCGACGGTTCTTCTGCGCGTCCCGCTCCGAGCCGTGGCGGCGGTTTCTTCTCGCACCTGTTCGCGGGCCTCGTTGGCGGCGGACTCGTTTATGCAGGCTCCACGTTCTTGCCGGCGCCGCCGAACAGCACAACGGCTGAGCTTGCGTCGCGCGTTGCCGCTCTTGAAGCGACGCCAAAACCGAATGTCGATGCCGCCTCGATTGATGCAAAGATGAGTGACGCGGAAAGCCGTCTCGCCAAGCTGGAGGAGTTGCAGAACACCGTTGCCACTTTGAGCGAGGCGCAAGGCGCGTTGCAGACCGAGACCAAGGCCCTTGCCGAGGCGCAACAGCAGGGCGGCGGAGGAAACGTCAGCGCCGAGCGGCTATCGAAGCTCGAAGAGCAGCTCGCCATGATCGCTTCGAGCTCTCAAAGCTCCGAGGGCCGCATTCCGCAACTGGCGGCGATCACCGGCAAGATCTCCGACCTCGAAACTTCGCTCGCGGGCCAGATCGCAAGCCTGCGAAAAAGTCTTCCGGCCGACGTCGACCAGCGGCTCGCCGCGTCCGCGGAGGCCGCCGAAGCAGCCAAAGCAGCGACGTCCCGTATCGACCGCGACGTCACTCAACTTCGTAACGACCAGGCGCGCAGTGCTCAGCAGGCCGAGGCGCAGAAGGCAAGTGTCGATCGACTTGCAGCAGCCGTGGAAGCCGCGAAGGAAGAGGCAGCCCGCCTTTCGAGCGTCGTCGGAGAGCTTCGCAGCTCGGTCGAGACGCAGCTCAAGTCCGTGACACGGCCGGCCGATGTTTCGGCGGCGATCGGACCGGTCAACAGCAAGATCGCAGAGCTCGAGCAGAGCGTGCAGACCGTGGTGAAGAGCGAGCAGAGCCGCAAGCAGGACGCGGAGCGCATCGTGCTTTCGCTGGAGCTTTCCAACCTGAAGCGCGCGCTCGAACTGGAAGAGGTGCGCAAGGCCTCCGCCGGGCAGCTCGACCTCGCGGCGCTCGATCGCTTCAAGGACACCGGCGTCGCATCGCTGGCGCAGCTCAAGGCCGAATTCAGGCCCGTCATGAATGCCGTGCTCGATGCCGATCTCGAACCCTCTGACGGCTCCGTCATCGACCGGCTCCTGGCCGGCGCGAAATCCGTTGTGCGAGTTCGCAAGATCAATCACGAAGCCGGCGACACCAGCTCGGAGGCCATCGTTGCCCGCATCGAGGCGGCCCTTAACGATGGGCGGTTGGGCGACGTGATTACGGAGGCGAAAGCGCTTCCGCAGCGCGCGCAAGCGCCAATCGAGGATTGGCTCGCCAAGGTC